>Ga0153915_10005806_pt1 | contig 11511 bp, 7 predicted proteins | sample Opewatmetagenome_2_FD_107003 | JGI IMG/M metagenome (GOLD analysis project Ga0153915, IMG submission 107003) | Freshwater wetland microbial communities from Ohio, USA - Open water 3 Core 3 Depth 3 metaG | ecosystem: Environmental > Aquatic > Freshwater > Wetlands | place: USA: Ohio, Lake Erie...
AGCGTCGGAATCTGGCCTAGCCTAGTCCTGCGGCATCTGCTGGCGGTTGACTCTGCGAACATCTCTGCGAACAAACCCGCGCAGGATGCTGGAATCGGGTGTGCAGGCTGCATGGGAGGCGATTGAGCACGAAAGCCTAGGCGGGTTGCGCATTTCGGGGCGGGAGCGGTATGCATGCTGCGAACTTGCGGCGTGCTTTGGGACCAGGAGGTCGCGGGTTCGAATCCCGCCGCCCCGACCGCCCGTGTGAAGTACCGCAGACCGGCCTCGGCGGCTGGCGGGCGGGCCCTGGCGGCCCTACATATGAGTCCACGGGCGGACGCAGCGCCCGCGGGCTCCTCTTCTCGAGCTAGGGGGTCTCATGTGGAAGCTGTCCGTGGTGGCGGTCGCTGTCGGCGGCCTGGTCCTGGCGCCGGCCCTGGCGATTGCGCAAGCGAAGGGCGGTGAGACGGGCGCACGTCACGAGTTCGGCGTGGACCTGTCCCTGATGTACACGAAGGAGGGCAGCGGCTGCAGCACCGACTGCTCCCTGTTCAGAGCCCTGACGCCAGTGGACGTGCGCATCGGATTTCTCAGCTCGGGGCCGCTATCGGTCGAGCCGCGGTTCGCCTTGAGCTACATCACCGGCGGCGGCGCGCACCTGCTGCAGTTCACGCCTGGGCTCAACGTCTTGTACGGCTTCGGCACGCGTTCCGGCCTGCACAACTCGATGGGCCCGTACCTGACTGGCGGCGCAGCGCTCAGTCTGACGCACGTGGGCGCTGGCGGCACCAGCACTTCGGCGACGCAGGTCTCGGTCAACGTCGGGATCGGCACCCGGAAGGCCTGGGGGTCGGCGGCGTTCCGGCCCGAAGCGTTCTTCAGGTACAACTTCGAGAACTCGGGGAAGGGCATTCCGGCCTCCTTCGATCTCGGCGCACGCATCGGCCTGTCGTTTTTCCACTAGCCTGACGCGGCGAGGTAGGCCGCGTCGCAGCTGAGTCATCGAAAGCCCCGAGTGGAGAACCCGCTCGGGGCTTTCTGCTGCTCGCCGCCGACGGTTCGACAACTAGTGCGATTTGCACTGACGCGCCAAGTCTGGCTGGCGCCGAGAATCCGCGCTGCATAGGCTTCCTGCGTGGACGCCTCCTCGGGGCTGCGTGCCCATCCCGTGCTTCGCAGAGCCGTCCGGCTCGCCCTGGCTGCGACCGCGCTCCTCCTCGCGGTCTGCGGCCATGAGCCCGCCGCGCCGGCTCCGCCCGCGTACCGGTCGGTGAGTGCTGGCTATCTCCACAGCTGTGCGGTGACGGCCGGGGGCACCACGTTCTGCTGGGGCGAGAACCGGCTGGGCGCGCTCGGCAACGGGCAGCGGGATACCAACCGGCTGGTCCCGGTGCTGGTCGGCGGCGACCTCGGCTTCGCGGCGGTGAGCGCCGGCGGCGTAGACAGCGGCCACACCTGCGGCGTCACGCCCGGCGGTGCCGGATACTGCTGGGGCAACGCGATGTTCGGCCGGCTCGGCGACGGCGTGAATGACATCGGCGGCGCGGTCGCGCCGCGGGCCGTCGCCGGCACGCTGCACTTCGCCGGGCTGAGCGCCGGTTACGACGCCACGTGCGGGATCCTCGCGAGCGGCGCGCTGTGGTGCTGGGGCGACGGATCGTACGGCCAGCTGGGAAACGGCGCGTTCAGCACCTATAGCCTCTCGCCCGTCAGCGTCGCCGGTGGACTCACGTTTGTGGCGGTGAGCGCGGGCGCCCAGCACGCCTGCGGCATCGCCGTCAGCGGCGGTGCCTACTGCTGGGGATACAACGGTCTCGGGGCGCTCGGAAACGGGACGAGCAGGGACACCGCGCTGCCCGCCGCGGTCTCGGGTGGCCTCAGCTTCGTCGCCATCAGCGCCGGCCGGAACCATACCTGCGCCGTCAGGGCGGACAGCACCGCCTACTGCTGGGGGTACAACGACTTCGGCCGGCTCGGCGACGGCTCCACCACCGCCAGCGCCGTGCCGGTGGCCGTGTCGGGAGGTCTCCACTTCGCCATGATCGGCGCCGGCGGCTACCACACCTGCGGCCTCGCGAGCGGGGGCCAGGCCTACTGCTGGGGCAGCAACGAAAGCGGGCAGCTGGGTGACGGGACCACGACCAACCGGCCGCTTCCTGTCGCCGTGTCCGGGGGGCTCAGCTTCGCCGTGGTGACCACGGGCTGGCGGCACAGCTGCGGCGTGACGATTGCCGGGGAGGTCTACTGCTGGGGCCTCAACGATCACGGCCAGCTCGGCGACGGCACCACGTCCTCCAGCCCCGCGCCGCGACGGATCAGCGGGCCGGCGCTCTGAGGGCTGCGCCGCCGTGTACGAGCCACGCCATCATCCGCCCCTGCCGCGTCGCCGCTTCCTCCGCCGGCTCGCCCTCCACTTCGCCGTCGCGTGCGGTCTCGTAGTGGCTTCCCTCCTCGCCGGCATGGCCGGCTACGCGTACTACGAGGGACTGGGCTGGCGCGATGCCTTCCTCAACGCCGCGATGCTGCTGGGCGGGATGGGACCGGTCGAGACGCCGCACACCTCGGGCGGCAAGTTGTTCGCGGGCGCCTACGCCCTCTACGCGGGGCTCATCTTCCTGGTGACCGGCGCCATTCTTCTCAGCCCCGTGGTGCACCGCATCCTTCACAAGTTCCACTGGAGCGCCGACCGATCGTCGTGACGGCGCGCCGGGTCTCCGGGGAGCACACGCGAGCGGGCGGCCCGACCGGGCCGCCCGCTGCGCATTGCGCCGGATTCCCTGGCGCCGATCCGCTACGGCTGGGCGTTGCGCGTCAGCTCGTCGGCCAGCGCGCCGGCGTCGTACACGTGCCGCAGGGCCTCGACGATGCCCCGCGAGTCCACCCACACCGAGCGCCCAGTCGCCTCGAGGAAGATGAAGTCCAAGGGCAGCTGCTCGATGTTCCCGTCGAAGATCAAGCCGACAACCTCGCCGTTCCGGTTGATCACGGGGGAACCGGAGTTGCCGCCGGTGATGTCGTTGGTCGACACCGCGTTGAGGGGCGTGGCGAGGTCGAGCCGATCCTTCGCCGCCAGCCAGCGCGGCGTGAGGTTCCACGGCGCCTGGCCCGCGAAACCGTAGGCCCGGTCGTACAACCCGAAGAAGGTGGTGAACGGCTGGCCGAAGGTGCCGTTGTACGGATATCGCTGCACCTCACCATCCGAAATGCGCAGACTGAAGGTGGCATCGGGGGCCACGGTGGCGCCGAACACCGCGAGCAGCGCGCGGGCCACCAGCTCGTCATTCTGCTCTTCCCGGCTGGCGAGCGCTTCCATCCGGCTGGTGACCGGCCGCGCCAGCGTGTCGATGACCCGGGCCAACTTGATGAAGGGATCCTGCGAGGCCCGCACGGCCGCCGTGCCGCCCCGGAGCAGAGCCTGGCGCTGCTCGACCGTGCCGATCCCGGTGGCCGCGACCATCGTGCGGGCGGCGTCCTCGGGGCTCCGGCCGCCGAGCGCCTGGCGTCGCACCGGGTCGGTCGCCGGCAGCTCGCGCGCCATGGCGCTGAAGTATGCGGCGAGCAGGGAGATCTCCTGCGCCGTGTCCACCGGCGCCGGACTGAGCAGCATCCCCTCGAGGTTGGCGCGGTTGGCGTCGCGGTAGGCCTCCAGCCTCGCGCTGTCGGGCTTGGCCGACTCGATGGGCAGACGCACCAGGGCGCCGGCCATGTTCAGCAGCCGCGCGCCGAACGCGCGGAATCCGTAGTAGCGGGAGCGCGCGTCGAGCGTGCGCTCCTCGCGCGTGACGCGGGCGATGTTGTCCCAGGCCACGCCGTAGCGCCGGCGCAGGCTCGAGTCGGCGTTCACCTTCGCCCGGAAGGCCCGTTCCCATGCCCGCTTTCGATCGAGGAGGGCGTTGTCGAGCAGGCCGGACTGGTAGCCGGTGATCGCCTTGAGCGAGTTCTGGAGATAGAAGACGGTGTTCTCGACGGCGCGGGCGCGCTCCGGGCCCAGCCGGCCGAGCTGCTGGTACACGGCGATCCGGCTGTTGTACGAGGTCAATAGCGCCGGGTACTGCACGTCCCTCAGGTACTCGAGCTGCGCGATCGTCCGCAGGCGGCTGGTATTGCCCGGGTTGCCCACCACGAACACCAGATCGCCTTCCTTCGAGCCGTCGCGGCTCCAGCGGTAGTACTGTTCGATCCTCGCCGGCTGGCCGTTCTCGTACACCCGCAGGAACGAGACGTCCATGTCGTGCCGAGGGTAGGTGAAGTTGTCAGGGTCGCCGCCGAAGGACGCCGCCTGGGCCTCGGGCACGAAGACCAGCCGGGCCTCGGTCCAGCGCCGGAACCGGTACAGCTTGTACTGCCCGCCGCGGTACATCGGGATGACTTCGCAGTGCGCGTGTGGCGCGCTCTGATCGCACCGGGCCTGGATGGTGTCGATGGCCTGGTCGCGGCGCGCGGCGGCGCGAGTGGCCGTGGCGCCGGCCGGCACCGCGGCGCCGACCTGCGACGTCACGTCGGTGATCTCGACCAACTGGTCCACCGAGAAGTCCGGGCAGGCCCGCTCCTCGGCGCGGGTCGGCGCGTAAAAACCGTTGGCGAGGAAGTCCTCGCCCGGACGGGTCACGGCATCCGCGCACTCGCGGGCGCAGTGGTGGTTCGACATGATGAGCCCGTCCGGCGACACGAACGAGGCGGTGCAGCCCGGGATGCGGACCGCCGACAGACGGGCGTGCTCGAGCCACTGCTGCGAGGGCCGGAAATCGTAGCGCCGCGCCCAGTAGTCGAGTGGCGGCACATCGAACGTCCACATCTTCCCCGTCTCGAGCCCCGGGTACTCGGTCTGAGATGCAGGCTGCTGCGCGCCGCCCGTGGCCGCGGCCAGGAGCCCAAGCAAGAGACCTGACAGCGCGCTGCGGATCACGAGTCGCATGAAACCTTCCTCCGGTGTGGGTGACGCCGTGCGCCCCACGCGGACGCAAGAATCAATCCCGCGGACAGGCCCGGACCCAGGCCGGCCACACGAGCCCAAGGGAGACGGATCGGCTCGGCATTCTGGCCGCTCGTGGGACGGGCGCATGGCCGGGGTGCCGCGGTGGATCCGCGGGTTCGAGGCGGCGCGCGGCTCAGCGAGACACGGTACCCTGACGAGCCGCCGTGGCGCCAGCGCGGCGTGGTTTCGTAGATTCCGCGCCGGTAACCGGCAACGCGCCAGTAGCTCAGTTGGATAGAGCGGCAGCCTTCTAAGCTGCGGGTCGCAGGTTCGACTCCTGCCTGGCGCATTTGGCTCCAGACCCAGCGCCTCAGTCGATCAGCGCCGACTTCCTCGCGGCGGCGTGCGCCCCGCACGGTGCCGGCGGCGCCTCACACGCCTCCGGGATGCTCGAGCGCGCCGAAGAGATCCGGAGGGCGCACCCCGAGGTGGCGGCCGCCGACATCTACGCGGCCGCAGTCCTCGGCGACGATGCCGCGGTGCGGCGGTTCCTCGCGCTCGAACCCGCCAGCGCCACGCGGAAGGGCGGCCCCCACGGCTGGGACCCGCTCACCTACCTCTGCTTCTCGCGGTACCTGCGTCTGGTCCGTGACCGCTCGGCGGGGTTCGTGCGGACGGCGGAAGCGCTGCTCGATGCGGGCGCGAGCGCGAGCACCGGCTTCTACGAGATGGAGCACCGGCCGAAGCCGGAATACGAGAGCGTGCTCTACGGCGCCGCCGGCGTCGCCCATGACCCGGGTCTGACCCGACTGCTCCTCGAGCGGGGCGCCGACCCCAACGACGAGGAGGTACCGTATCACGCGCCGGAGGGGTACGACAACGCCGCGCTGCTCGTGCTGCTCGAGAGCGGGAAGCTCACGGCCGACAGCCTCGCGACGATGCTGCTGCGCAAGGCCGACTGGCATGACCATGAGGGCCTGAAGCTGCTGCTCGAGCATGGAGCCGATCCCAATCGCGTGACCCGGTGGGGTCGCACGGCGCTCCACCAGGCTCTGCGGCGCGACAACGCGCTGGAGAACGTCGAGCTGCTGCTGGACCACGGAGCCGACCCGACGCGCGAGGATGGCGCGGATGGCAGGTCCGGCGTCGCGATCGCGGCGCGTCGGGGGCGGGGCGACGTGCTGGAGCTGTTCGAGCGGCGTGGCATCCCGATCGAGCTGGGCGGCGTCGAACGACTGATCGCCGCGTGCGCGAGGGCCGATGCGGCGGCGGTGCGCGCGATCGCCGAGCATGAGCCCAGGCTGGTTCGAGAGATCGTGGACCAGGGAGGCACCCTGTTGGCGGAATTCGCGGGCGTCGGGAACACGGAGGGCGTGCGGACCCTCCTCGACCTCGGCGTGGCTGTCACCGCGCTGTACAGGGAGGGCGACGCCTACTTCGGCATCGCGAGGGACAGCACGGCGCTGCACGTCGCAGCCTGGCGAGCGGAGCCCACGACCGTTCGCCTGCTCATCGAGCGCGGTGCGCCGGTCGGCGCGCTCGATGGCGAAGGGCGGACGCCGCTGGCTCTGAGTGTTCGCGCCTGCGTCGACTCGAACTGGACCGAGCGGCGCTCGCCGGCGTCGGTCGAGGCGCTGCTAAAGGCCGGCGCATCCAGCGGCGGAGTCCCATTCCCGTCCGGCTACCCGGAGGTTGACGAGCTGTTGCGCCGGTCGGGCCGCGGAGCCTGACGGTCCATCTGCGGGGTCGGCAGCCAGGGCTGTGGGCCCGCCCCGGAACATCGGGACGCTCACAGCGTATCTTCCACGTCGTGCGCGCCCGGCTTGCCGCCCCAGTTCTCGCCGTTGTCCTCGTGGCTGCTCCCGATCCGGCGGCGGCCCAGGAGAGCGCACCGCGCGGGCTGCCCGCCGCGGCGGCCGGCTCGTTCCCCGAGGCCGACTCGATCATCGCGTGGGCCATCGCCCGCCGCCACGCGGTCCTCGCGGATATCCACCACATGGCCTACGACGCGTACGTGAAGTTCGTCGCGCGCGATCCGTTGCAGCCGCAGGATTCCGCCCGGTCCATTCTGTTCATCAGCGAGACGCGAAGCACCGCGTGGTGGGAGCATCACGGGCGCTACCAGGAGAACGTGCTGGCCCGGCGCCAGACGCGCGGCCTGGAGGCGCCGCGGAGCCTGGTGGCGGTGGATGGGATCCTGGATCTGGATCGCCGGACCGTCGGCCTCGCCCCGTACGTTGCCCTCGCGCAGGCGGGCGCGTCGGGGCGGGGAGGGGAAGGCTTCGGCCGCGGGCATGGCTCGTCCTCGAAGGTGGCGATCCTCTCGCCGCTGGCGCGCACCGCGCCGGACCGATACACCTACCGGCTGCTCGATACCGTTGACGTGGGGGGGCGGCGCGCGATCCGCCTGGCGGTGGCGCCGCGCTCGAGTGCCGAGCCGCTGTTCGACGGAACGGTCACGGTCACCGACTCCAGCTACGATCTCGTCGCCATGGACCTCAGCGTGAACGACGCGGTCCAGTTCACGGCGGTGCGCAACCTGCGCTTCGAGGAGCGACTGAAGGACGTGGGGGACGGCCGCTGGATGCCGTACCTGATCCGCCTCACGGGCGAGGTGCGGCCGAGGATCACCGTGCCCATGCTGCCGCGGCAGGTGGCCGGCGTCCCCGTGCCGGGGCTGCCCGAGCAGCTGCGCTTTGAGCAGCTCGCCTCGCTCGACGGCTTCGCGTTCGATGGCGGGAGCGCTCCCGCGGGGGTGGGCGAGTACCGCGTAGTGATACGCGACGGCGCGGACGGTCAGGACAGCGTGGCCTGGACGAGGCCCCCGAGTCTCCCGCTCACCGCGGCTGAGCGGGTGGCGTGGACCCTCGCGGACTCGGCGGGACGCCATCCGCCGTTGCTGCTGAGGGTCGGGCAGGGGGTCGGAGCGGCCATGGCGGTGGCGGCGAGCCCGGGATTCTTCCACTTCAATCGCGTGGATGGCTACTACCTCGGCGCCGCCCACGACTGGCGCGCGAGCCCCGGCCTGGTGTTCACCACCAGCCTGGGCTACGGGCTCGGGAGCGAGGTCTGGCAGTACCGGATCGGGAGCCTGGTGCGGCTGTCGGCCGACCAGCGACTCTGGGTCGGCGCCTGGTATCACGACCAGACAATGGCGCACCCCACGCTGGTCTCCTCCGAGTACAACCCGACCTTCCGCGCCCTCTTCGCGCGCACGGATCCGCTCGACTACTTCCGCGAGCGGGGGTTCGGGGCCTCCGTGGGGATGAAGCTCCTCGACCTGACGCGCCTGGACCTGACCTACGACGACGCGCGCCAATCGAGTCTGGACACGCTGGCAGGATACTCGTTCCGCTCCCGCCGCTACCCGGCGCGCGGCAACCTGCCTGCGGCCGCCGGGCATCTGCGGTCGGTGTCGGCCGCGGTCACCTTCGACTCCCGCCAGTACCTGCGGAACGCGGGACAGGACTTCCGGCTGGGCGCCCGGAGCTGGACCAGGGTCACGGCCGACGTCGAGGTCGCCGCGCCGTCGGTGATCCCGAACGACTTCTCGTACCGGCGCTACACGCTGGCGGTAGAGCGCGTGCAGCCGGTGCTGGGGATGGGGACCACGACGGTCACGGCCGCGGGCGGGATCGCCACCGGCCCGGTGCCGCCCCAGCGCTACTTCACCGTGGACTACGGGATGGATTTCCTGGCCGTCGAGGGCACCGGGTTCAGCACGCTGTACGGAACGAACTACTATGGGAACCGGGCGGCGGTCCTGACCATCCGCCACGACTTCGGGCGGCTGCTGTTCGCCGGGAGCGGATTGCCGGTGATCCGCAGTCTCCCGTTCACCCTGAGCCTCAACGGCGGCGCGTTCTGGACCGAGTTTGTGGACCACACGCCTTTTCCCGCCGATACGATGCTCGCGAGGGCTGCGACGCCGTACACCGAGGCGGGGTTCGCGCTGGGGAACCTCACGCCGTTCCTCTCGCCCTTCAATCTGTCGGTCCACTTCGCCTGGCAGCTCTCGTCGTATCCGACCCGGCGGTTCCGGTTCGGATTCGGGATCACGGGGCCGTAACCGGGCTGCAACGCTGGGAGGCAGGACGTAAACAGGGAGGCCGCATCGGGCGCCCCGATGCAGCCTCCCTGAATCTCCCGCCCTCCACCTCCTACAGCGTCTGCAACTCTAGAACAAGCCCACCACTTTCCCGGTCTTGAGGTCCACGTCCACATCGTAGTAGACCGGCCGTGTGGGCAGACCTGGCATCGTCTGCATCGTCCCGCACAGCGGATAGAGGAACCCGGCGCCGACCGAGGCGCGGATGTCGCGGATCGGCAGCCGCCACCCCGTGGGCCGGCCCTTCACGGCCGGGTCGTGGGTGAGGCTGAGGTGCGTCTTCGCCATGCAGATCGGGAGCTTGTCGAAGCCGAGCCTCGTGTACAGCTCGACCTTGGCCTCGGCCTCGGGGAGATAGTCCACGCCGTCCGCGCCGTAGACCTTGCTGGCGATGGTCTCGATCTTCCGCTTGATCGACCAGTCGAGCGGGTAGAGGAACTCGAAGTGGTTGGTCTGCTTCGCGGCGCTGATCACGGCCTCGGCGAGCTCGATCGCGCCCTTGCCGCCGTCCATCCAGTGGGTGCACCGGAAGGCGCCTTCGGCGCCGGCCTCGCGCGCGATCTTCTGCACCAGCGCGACCTCGGCCGGCGTGTCGTACTTGAAGGAGTTCACCGCCACGCACACGGGCACCCCGTACAGCTTCGCGTTCTCGATGTGCTTGGCGAGGTTGGCGGCGCCTTTCTCGAGCAGCGGCAGATTCTCCTGCGTGTACGCCACATCCAGCGGCCGGCCGGCGACGACCTTGGGCCCGCCGCCGTGCATCTTGAGCGCGCGCACCGTGGCCACGATCACGATCACGTTCGGGACCAGGCCGGAGTAGCGGCACTTGATGTCGAGGAACTTCTCCATCCCGACGTCCGCCCCGAACCCGGATTCGGTGATGACGTAGTCCGAGAGCTTCAGGGCGATCTGGTCCGCCACGATGGACGAGTTGCCGTGCGCGATGTTGGCGAACGGTCCGGCGTGGACGAAGGCCGGCGTCCCCTCGAGCGTCTGCAGCAGGTTCGGCAGGACCGCGTCCTTCATGAGGACCGCCATGGCTCCCGCGACGCCCAGGTCCTCCGCGGTGACTGCCTCCCCGGCGCTGCTGGTGCCGATCACGATCCGGCCGAGTCGCTCGCGCATGTCCTCGAGGCCGGTGGTGAGCGCGAGGATGGCCATCACCTCGCTCGCGACCGAGATGTCGAAGCCGGTGAGCCGCTCGTTGCCTTTCTCCGCGTCGCCCAGCCCGACCTGGACCCGGCGGAGCAGACGGTCGTTGACGTCGAGCACGCGCTGCCAGGTGATGCTGGCGGGGTCGATATCGAGCCGGAACAGCCGGCGCACGTCCTCGGCCGAGAGCTCTTCCAGCCGCTTCGCCTTGATGCCGAGGCGCCGAGCACGCAGCGCGATGCCTTTCGCGAAGCTCCCGCTGGGGCACAGCGCGCGCGCCAGCTTGGCGTCATCCGCGTTCGCCCGCTCGTGGAGGATGCGCGTGTCGACGGCCGCGGCGAGCAGGTTGTTGGCGGCCGTGACCGCGTGAATATCGCCGGTGAGGTGGAGGTTGAAGTCTTCCATCGGCACCAGCTGCGAGTAGCCGCCGCCGGCGGCGCCGCCCTTGATGCCGAACGTCGGGCCCTGCGACGGCTGGCGGATGCAGGCGAAGACCTTCTTGCCGAGGTGCGCGCCCAGCGCCTGGGCGAGGCCGACCGAGGTGGTCGTCTTGCCCTCGCCGAGCGGCGTCGGGGTGATGGCGGTGACGTCGACGTATTTTCCCTGCTTCCGCTTCTTAAGGCGGTCGCGGACCTCCAGGTGCACCTTGGCCTTGTAGCGGCCGAACAGCTCCAGCTCGCTCGCTCGGAGTCCTGCCTCTTCGGCGACCTCCAGGATGGGCCGCAGCTTCGCGGCCTGTGCGATGTCGATGTCGCTCGGGACGGGCCTTACGATCTTGACGGGCATCTGTGGCTTTCCTCCGCCAGCGCTTGTGTCGGTACCCGATGCCGGGTGAGAGCAGACCAAATCTCCAGTCGTCGGCTCGCGCGTCAACCCGGCGCGGCGTGCGCAGATCGAGCGCGCACGACGTGTGCCAGCAATACCGGAGGCGGGTTGTCAGGTACGGGGGCGCGGGTCGTGCCGCGCGGCGTCGGGGCCCTGGGGCAGGGCGAGGGGGGAGGAGGCCTAAGTGCGCGATGATTGGGGCGTTGACTTGCCTCTGACGGCGGTCTATGTTTCGAGTCTCGCCACGATCCCTTAGGCTCGTGGCCGCTCTTTGAAAACTGATGTCGGAACGTGCGGAACTCGTGTGGCCCCGCTCGACCGGCGTGTTCTCAGAAGCGTGCCGGGAGGGGACCATATTCTGAGTTTTCGTGATTCGGACGACCAAGTCGTTCGGTCAAGAGCTACATCAAACGTTGGAGAGTTTGATCCTGGCTCAGGACGAACGCTGGCGGCGTGCCTAACACATGCAAGTCGTACGGGCCTGGGGGCAACTCCAGGTCAGTGGCGGACGGGTGCGTAACACGTGAGC
>Ga0153915_10005807_pt1 | contig 11510 bp, 8 predicted proteins | sample Opewatmetagenome_2_FD_107003 | JGI IMG/M metagenome (GOLD analysis project Ga0153915, IMG submission 107003) | Freshwater wetland microbial communities from Ohio, USA - Open water 3 Core 3 Depth 3 metaG | ecosystem: Environmental > Aquatic > Freshwater > Wetlands | place: USA: Ohio, Lake Erie...
ACAATCGGGAGGATAGCAGCGTTTTTCGAACGCACAAAAGCCGCTGCATATACCTATCCGACTGGTGGCATTGGCTTTTTTGAGGTGATTGATAACAAGGATGCAGCTTTTGCGCTTTTTGATGCAGGAAAGAACTGGTTGTCAGCGAATAGAATGGTGGCAATGGATGGCCCGGTCAATTTCGGGGAAAATGACAGCAACTGGGGATTGCTTGTTGAAGGTTTTATGCAGCAGGGATTCGGTATGCCGTATCATAAGAGGTATTACAGAGCTTTTTTTGAAGACTATGGCTTCAGGAATTATTTTGAGCAATATTCTTATCACAGGATGGTTAGAAACAGTGATGGAGTTATTGAGGAATTCCCGTCCCGGATAACGAAAATCGCAGAGTGGCTGTCAAAAAGACCAGGATATTCCTTCCGCCATTTTGAATTCAGCAAAAGGAAAGAATTTACGAACGATCTTGTAGAAGTCTATAATTCAGCATGGTCGGTTTTCAAGGAGGATTTCATACCTCTTAATCCTGAGTTTTTGGAAGCAACATTTATAAAGGCAAAACCTATAATTGATGAGGAACTTATCTGGTTTGCATACTTTAACGATAAACCAATTGCGTTCTTTATTCTTTTTCCTGATTTTAACCAGATTATTAAGTCTTTCAAAGGCAGGCTGCACCTGTGGAATATGATAAGATTCCTTTATTTCAAGGCAGTACACAGGATGACAAGGATGAGGGCAATCGTGGGAGGGGTAGCACCGTCTCATCAGAATACCGGTGTTGAATCGGCAATTTTCTATCATCTGTATGGTGTTTTCAGGCGTAAACCATGGTATACAGAGCTTGAACTCTCATGGGTCGGTGATTACAATCCGAGAATGACCGCTATATATGAAGCACTTGGTGCTAAAAAGGCAAAAACTCATATTACTTACAGGTATCTTATTAATGATAAACTGAATTTTATCAGGTATAAGGATGAAATGGAACAGAGAAGAAATCGTGATCGGGGCTCATGACCGGATAAGTAATAATTTTATATTTCATTTTGTTTTTTAATTATTGTTCATTAAATTTGCGAACCCAAATAAAGGGTAATTAATCAGAATTTAAGGAATAAAAAGTAAACGATGAAACAAGGTATACATCCGGGCAATTACAGGCTGGTAGTTTTTCAGGATATGTCGAACGGTTATTCTTTTCTTACCAGATCAACTGCACCTTCCAAAGAGAACATCAAGTGGGAGGACGGAAAGGAATATCCGCTTATTAAGCTGGAAATATCAAATACATCACATCCATTTTATACCGGTAAAATGAAGCTTGTCGACACCGCAGGAAGGGTTGATAAATATTTAAGCCGTTACAAGGATCATGCTAATAAAAAGAAATAGATCATAATTCTAAATATGATTAAAAAAGGGCTGAATTTTAAGCCCTTTTTTGTTTTCACCCCCTGCCCCCCAGGGGGAGGCCGTTATCAATAAATCCTGACTTTTACTCCCTTTAGGGGGAAGGGGGCGAAATTCAAGGGGATATAATATTCCTTTTAGAAATTTGTGGCACAATGATTGCTATGTTGCTGTTCTGGCTCTAAATGCAAAATATTGTGTAAATTTGACAGCATTTGAAATAAGGATGGAAAAAAGATTCAGGAAAAATATTAATGAGCTTTTGCTGACTGACCTGTCAGACGGGGAGGGGGACATTGTCCCGATCATTGCTGACGGCGAAGACGGGGATCTTGAAGATCTTGACATCCCTGATTCGATTCCTGTTCTTTCCCTTAGGAACACTGTTCTTTTTCCCGGTGTTGTGCTTCCCATTTCAATAGGCCGGCCAAGGTCGGTGCAACTTATCAGGGATGCATACCGTACCGACAAGATAGTAGGTACCGTGGCGCAGAAAGATCCTGATATTGAGAATCCTTTATTTGATGATCTTCATAATATTGGAACTATTGGCCAGATTGTAAAATTGCTTGAAATGCCCGATGGTTCTACTACTGCCATTATTCAGGGTCGCAAGCGGATGGTCCTTAATGAGCTTATTTCTGATGACCCCTATTTCATCGCCAGGGTAAGAACCATACCAGAAGTTAAGCCTGATATACCAAATAAGGATTTTGATGCGATTGTGGGATCACTTAAAGATTTATCTCTCAAGATAATAAAGATCAATCCAAACATAAGCCCTGAGGCCTCGTTTGCAATTAAAAACATTGAGAACAATACATACCTTATTAATTTCATCTGCTCCAATACCGACATTAAGATCCAGGATAAGCAAAAGCTTCTTGAAATAAACAGTTTGCGTGACAGGGGATTTATGCTCCTGGAGTTCCTTGTTCAGGAGATACAGGTACTTGAACTTAAGAACGAACTGCAATCAAAGGTAAAAAGTGATCTTGATCAGCAGCAGCGTGAGTTCCTTCTTCATCAGCAGATGAAGACAATACAGAATGAACTGGGCGGTAATCCCCTGGAAAAGGAAATTGAAGAATACAGGAAGAAAGGTGAAACAAAAAAATGGACTTCAGAAGTACAGAAAACATTTGAAAAGGAACTTGATAAGCTTAGCCGTCTGAATCCCGCAGCCGCTGAATATTCTGTTCAGGTCAATTATATTCAAACCCTTCTTGACCTGCCATGGGGTTATTACACTGACGACAACCTGGATCTAAAAAATGCAAGACGGGTCCTTGATGATGATCATTTTGGACTGGATGAAGTCAAGGAGAGAATATTAGAGCACCTGGCAGTTCTTAAGCTTAAAGGGGATCTCAAATCTCCTATTCTCTGCCTTTACGGACCTCCCGGGGTAGGAAAAACATCACTGGGAAAATCAGTAGCCAAAGCTCTTAGCAGGAAATATGTCAGAATGTCACTTGGCGGACTCCATGATGAGGCTGAGATAAGGGGACACAGAAAAACCTATATCGGAGCCATGCCGGGCCGCATCATTCAGAATCTGAAGAGGGCTGGCTCTTCAAATCCTGTCTTTATTCTCGATGAGATAGATAAGGTTGGACAGGATTTCAGGGGTGATCCTTCGTCAGCACTTCTTGAGGTGCTCGACCCCGAACAAAACAGTACTTTTTTCGATAATTTCCTGGAGATGGAATATGACCTTTCAAAAGTACTTTTTATCGCAACGGCAAACACCCTGGCAACCATAAGTCCGGCATTGAGGGACAGGATGGAACTGATTGAGATAACTGGATACCTTGTTGAAGAAAAGCTTGAAATTGCCGATCAGCATCTGCTGCCAAAACAGATTGAAAATCACGGTGTCAGGCAAGATCAGCTTACTATTGACAAGAAAGTGATGGAGGTTCTGATCGATAAATATACCAGGGAATCAGGGGTAAGGGAGCTTGATAAAAAACTTGCAAAAATTGTAAGGGTGACAGCTAAGAACATTGCCTCTGGAACAGATTATAAGCCTGCCCTTTCTGAGCCGGTTTTGGAGGAGATTCTTGGACCCCCAAGGTTTGTTCGTGATTTATATGCCGGAAATGACCAGGCAGGAGTTGTTACGGGTCTGGCCTGGACAGCAGCAGGAGGCGAAATACTATTTATTGAGACCAGTCTCAGCCGCGGAAACGGAAAGCTAACCCTTACGGGAAACCTCGGAGAGGTTATGAAAGAATCGGCAGTAATTGCACTGGAATACCTGAAGTCAAATGCTGATGTTCTTGAGCTCCCCGACAATTTCTCGGAGAGATGGAACATCCACATTCATGTTCCTGAGGGGGCAATCCCAAAGGATGGCCCGTCGGCAGGGATTACAATGGCTGCTTCAATCGCATCGGCATTTACCCAGAGAAAAGTGAAAAAATACCTTGCAATGACTGGTGAAATTACCCTGAGAGGCAAGGTTCTTCCGGTAGGAGGTATAAAGGAAAAAATCCTTGCCGCCAAAAGAGCAAAAATAAAGGAGATAATAGTCTCGGAAGAGAACAGGAAGGATGTTGAGGATATTAACGAAATTTATATCAGGGGATTGAAATTCCACTACGTTGAGACAATCATGGAAGTGCTGAAATTATCCCTCCTGAAGCAAAAAGTAAAGAATCCCAAAAAAATATCATTTGAATGAAGTAACATTTGCAGAGTGAGGTCGATCGTTTAATGTGCAGATCTATTAACCCGATTGCTGTAATAAACTGATATGCCTATTGAAACAACAGAAAGGAGTAACAGGGCTAAAACTCTGTAAATGATCTCAATGCTCGCGAGATCGACAATGAAAAGGTAAAGTGTTGCACAAATCATTGTCCCTAATGCCATATATCTGTACTTAATATTCTTTAGCAAAAAACTGAGTAAAAAATAGAGTAATGCTGCTAAAGTCCATGAAAGAGTCACAAATTGCCTGGGAAGTCCATGATACAAAGCATACAATACCATAAAGAAACCTAAAATAAGATATAGATTCCTGATAAGATCTGTTTTAATATTTAAACGTGCTTTCTGCCAGTTTATAATTCTGGCAGAAATAAGCGGGACAAGGGCAAAGGAAAAGTTAACTCCATCGACAGGTTTTGAAAGGACAAGGTAAACCAGAAGGATAGAAAGGAACAGAAGGGAATTCATAACAATGATTAACCGGTTACGAAACCATAATGCCATTGAAACAACGATAAGGCTCTGAATTGAAAGAAGCAAATATACTCTGGGCAGACCAACCAATCCATAAAGTGAGATACTCATCGCCAGGAATCCATACAGGGCATAAAAAGCTGAACCGAATTTCCAATCGGATGCTGACTTTAAAGCCACTGAATAAACAAGACAACAGATGCTAACCAGAGAAAACTCGACTACATAGCTTTTACTGAAAAATCTTGTCGAGATTAATGCCAAAAGCATGGTAAAAAATATTCCATTTAATATTATCGCTCCAATTAATAAATCATCATTACTCCCATCTTTTTTGCGCAATAGAGGCAACAAGGAAAAACATCCTCCAATTGCAAACAGATAAAGGTGACCATATTTATGGTTATTCAATATCGCCATAGTATGGTCCATTATGGGATTTCCAAAAAGCCACATGAAAAAAACAGTATAAACAAAAATAATTGTTGCTATTAGCAAAGATTGCCAGTTATACTTAAAGAAACAGTAAATAGCTCCGATTGCAGTTAAAGTTATCAAAGGAAGCATGATATGCGTGGAATCGCTCAAAATTGAAGTGAAAAGCGCAAAAACTAATGAAAGGAATCCTAAAGTTTGCGATTTGTTCTTAAGAGCTGAATATATTTGAAATGCAATAATAAGAAGCAGAAGGACAATTATAATAAACTTATTAGAAATCAATGGATTTGCAGAAAAGAAGTGCATTCTGAAGATTTCATAAAATAAAATAATCTGGCCATTTATTTTAAACATAAACGACAGGTTAGAATTTGTTTTCTTCAGATAATTAGAAATGAAGAAAATAACTGCGACGGAGAGGACCCCAATAACAACAGATAAGAGCCCGTGCCCCTGTGTTATAATATATTCAGTAAAAAATACTATTGCGAAGAGCAGGACAAAATTGCCCAGCCACGCCAGTCCAACTCTTCCAATCCTTGACTCAAGTCCCTTTTCCTCATCAATAATTGTTTCTGCCGGGGATGATGATTCGTCAGTCTGAAATTCTTTTGGCTCACCAGCTGGTTGACTGAGATTTTTTGTTGCCAGTGCCGATTCAAGATTTGCCAGACGTTGTTCAATCGCCTGAAGCCGGTCTTCAAAAGTTTCCAATTTATTTGCCTTCTGTTCCATAGAATTTTAAGATTAAAAGTGATTCTGAAACTGCCACTAAGCCTGATCGCTGGTAAACATGATAATTCTATTCTTTCCTTTCCACCATTTTCCATGGGGGTAGCAGCCATAGCAGAAATGCCAATATACCAATCGGCAGTAAAAGCCAGAACAAGGCCATAAGTGTCCCATCGAGACCGATCAATCCCAGTTTAAAGCTGGTAAATCCTGAAAAGCTTTTAGAGAAAAGCTGGCCCCCAATTACAACATTCCACCTCATTGAATAAACACCAATAAGAACAAGTATGCTGACTACAAGATATAAGGTCTTACGAATTGATATAGCACGTCTATAAAACTGAAGAAATGCAAGAATAATCAAGGGGATGAGTGTTCCAAAAAGACCCTGACTGATAAAAAGTGTAAGATAAAGCTTTCCTGAAACAAGCAATTTGATTATTTCAAACGACTCATCAGATTCGTATATCCTGTGTATTTGATCCAGGCCTTCAAGAGTAAAATCAAGAATCAGAATAAAAAAAAGATATCTTCCAATTGTATCCAGGACCTTCATTTCAATAGGTTGTTTCCTGATATATGAAATAACCATAAAGATAAACATTACCAGGGCTATTCCTGAAACCATTGCTGAAAACAGGAATATAATGGGCATTAGAGGAGTTGACCACCACGGATTGGCTTTAATTGAGCCAAAAATAAATCCCACATAACCATGCAAAATAAAGGCCGAGGGAATACCAATTATTGTTATAAAATATCCGAGCCTTTTATCCCACCTTACAGTTTCGGGAGAGATATCGCTAAGTCCCAGTGTGAGTATCCTGTAGACCCATTTCATTATACCTTTATTAGAATTTGACCATACTACCATGCTCTCCCTGTAATCGAACCAAATCTCGAGCAGCAGAACCACCATAAGATACCACAGATATACAAATCCAAAAATCGCCATGGCTGAAGAAGAATGCGGGGTTATCATTATCTCATACGCCCTTTGCGGTTGAGACAGATGGCTTATTAATGGCAGTGTAGCTACCAGAAGAAACGAAAGCGCAGTAAGCAGGGCAATCTGGTAGGTCGGTTTCAATTCCTTGACGTTGAAAACTCTCTCAAGAGAAGCAAGGATAAAAGCTCCTGCAACAAGTCCGGTTATAAACGGATAGACGACGATCAGAATGCCCCATTGAAGATCCAGTTCATTAGGAAAAATGTAACCTTGTACTTTAGAAAGCATTTCATACAGATGTTGGATATGCGGGTCCATATTATTTTACCTCCGAATGTAAAGCATTATAATAAAGTTTTGAACCGGTATTGAGGTGTGGCCTCAGCACCTGTGTGGTATGTTCTTTCAGGAATTTAACTATCTTACTGTTTCTGTCTTTGAGGTTGCCATACATTCTTGCTCCGGTGGGACAGACTTCCATACATACAGGGTCCAGATTCTTTTTCAACCTGTGATAACAAAAAGTGCATTTATTGGCTACCTTTTTTACAGGATGAATGAACCTGCATCCATACGGACAGGCCTGAACACAATACCGGCAACCAATGCAATATTTCTCATCGATAAGTACAACCCCTTCAGGACTTTCGAATGTTGCTCCTACAGGGCACACCTGACTACATGGGGATTTGGAACAGTGGTTGCACATCTTGGGGACAAAAAATGATTTAAAAATCTCCCCGTCAGGGACCTGCTGTTCAAATCCATCTATTCCACCATTGGGCGACATAATATTTACGCTCCCATCATTTTTCACAGTGTATTGTTCCACCCATGTGCGGAAGAAGAATGGCTCCTGAGGAACATCATTTTCAATTTTGCACGATTTTGCACATTTACCGCAACCAATGCACTTTTCAATATCAATAACGATTCCATACCAGGGAAGGTTCTTATCATTTGGCTCAGCAGCAAAAAGCAGATATCTGGATGAATTGAGCGATTTAAAACCGATGGCGGTTCCGGCTATTAACGCTGCCGATTTAAGAAATTTCCTCCTTGAAGGCTTTACTTTTTCATATTCCATGGCTGATGCGGGTTATGGCATTCAATACATTTCTTTTTAACATTGTGCTCCTTCAGGTCGACCTGGAAAACAGCCTCTTTTTGTTTTGCTGCATTTTTGGAATGGCACATTCCGCAGGATTCGCGACTAATAGGCTTCTCTAATAAAGTAGTGTCACCGTTTTCTGAATGTTTCTGACCTGGTCCGTGGCATGTCTCACAACTGATCTCACTATGAACATCTTGTTGTTTAAGATCATCAATATCCTGGTGACAAACGAGGCATGCTTTATGTCCTGCATACTTTACCGGTAACTGAGCAATTTCCCCAAGTGAAGCGCCACGATAAAATCCATATTGCCCAAAGGATTTTGGTATAAGGGAATATCTTATGATTAAAAAAGCAGAAATAAATAGTGCAAATGCCAGCGAAAGACGCTTAAGCTGGGGAGGAATAAAAAACTTCATCTATTTGAATTTTAGATCAAAGAGACCTTTTTGATATACCTAATTTATTGATTTGAAATACAATACCAGTCATTCTGAAAAATATCTGTACTATTAAATACAGAAAAGGTGAATTTACTATATAATTTTTTATTATAATTGCATATATTATAATAATATTTTAAAAATATTTCTATCCTGTTTGAGACTTATCGTTAGATTGCTGAAAATGAATGTCTTAATTTAATATACTAAGGGTCAGCTTTTATTATATTAATTATGCACCTTTGTTACTTATATTTGAGAATAAAAGGAATTTAAGAATTACCAGAGATCATGAAGATTTACTCGATTGAAAGTACGATTCCTGTCTATACCATGAGTATTACCTCAGAACTATCAGGCATTCCTATTCATTCAATACGGCAATATATTGACAAAGGCTTAATTATTCCTTTCAAAAAAGAATCAAATCGTAATTTGTTTTCGCAAGTAGATATTTTAAGGCTGAAATTTATTCACAAATTATTGGTTGATGATGGATTGAACATTGCCGGTATCAAGACTTTACTTTCCATTATTCCCTGCTGGGCAATCCGGAAATGTACAGCTGAGGAACGCGAAAAATGTCAGTCTTTTTATAGTAATACATATCCCTGTTGGGAAGCTTCTGAAAAAGGAACAATCTGTAAGAATACTAATTGCAGAGAATGTGAAGTTTATCGGATAGTCGAAAATTACCCTGATGTAAAATCATTCCTGAAAACAATTATTACTTAAAAAGTATCAAAGAAATTCAGGTATAGTAATATTTATTCCGAACAACAATGGTCAAGGTCATTGGCTTATCGAATTAAAAATGTCGTTTAAATATTATTTAAAATCAATCTCCTGAACGCCTGATTTTATCTAACTTGTGATGGAAGATCAATTTTTTATTACCTGGATCAAATTCAATTAGTATGGAACAGACGATAAGTTTTGAACTTAATGGTAAAAAAACAGAAATGATTCTTGATCCCAATCTGACTCTGTTATGGGTTTTACGTAACAAATTCGGATTAACCGGGACCAAATATGGTTGCGGTATGGGATTCTGTGGAGCATGTACTGTTCTTCTGGAGCGGGAAGCTGTCAGATCCTGTATGTTGCCTGTAAGTGATGCAGCTAATAAAAAAATTATCACCATAGAGGGATTGGTACGTAATGGTAATCTGCATCCTGTGCAGAAGGCTTTTATGGAACATGATGCCTTGCAATGCGGATACTGTACCCCTGGTATGATTATGAATACTGTAGGATTGTTGTTTAAAAACCCGGAACCATCTCAACAGGACATCATAAAAGATATGGAGGGTAATCTTTGTCGTTGTGGAGCTCACGTAAGGATTATTCAAGCAATTCAGACAGCTGCCAAAGAAATGAAAGGAGGAAAATAACCATGAAAAAAAGAGTCACAAATACTAATGAATCAGTGGAGTCGAAGGAACTTTGCGGAATGAAAAGAAGGGACTTTTTTAAACTTCTCGGTGGAGGCATATTCATTTTCTTCCAACCCTGGGATCCTTCTGAGCTTTTTGATTTACAAACCCAACAGCGCAGATCTCTGCCAACCGAATTCAATGCTTTCCTGCAGATCACGGAGAATGGAATGGTTAATTGTTATACCGGCAAAATCGAAATGGGACAAGGTGCCATTACATCTCTTGCACAAATAATGGCCGATGAAATTGAGGTCCGGTTCGAAAAAATAAAGATGGTTATGGGTGATACCGACCTGTGTCCATGGGATGGCGGCACGTCCGGTTCCAATACAATCCGCACATTCAGCTTGCGTATGCGGGTCGCAGCTGCAGAAGCAAAAACAGTTTTGATGCAATTAGGTTCGGAATCCCTGCACGTGCCTGTATCACAGCTGGGAGTTAGTGATGGCGTTATCAGTGATATCAGGAACAGTAAAAACAAAGTCACCTATGGAGAATTAGCCAGAGGAAAAAAAATTGAAAAACACCTTGATGGCAAACCGGAATTAAAGGATTTTACTAAATTCAAATATGTCGGGAAACCATATTTACATCAGGATGCCCTGCTTAAGGTTACTGGAGAAGCAAAGTATGCCGCTGATATTCAGTTCCCAGGATTGTTGCATGCACGTATACTCAGACCTCCGTCACATGGAGCAAAATTATTAACTGCAGATGTTTCGGAAGCAGAAAAGATAAAAGGAATTCAGGTAGTACACGATGGGGATCTTATTGCTGTATTAAGTGACGACCGCGATAAGGTTGATGAAGCGATCACCAAAGTGAAAGCAGGGTACTCATTCGATGAGATTAAGGTTGATGATAAATCAATTTTTGACCGTATCCTGAATGCTGAGTCTACCGGTAATATTGTAAGTAGTAATGGAGACATTGAAACAGGCAGAAAAAGTTCTGTTACACTTACAGAATCTGTATTTTATAATAGTTATGTGGCACATTCGCCGATTGAACCTCATGCCGCAACAGCCTTGATAGAAGATGATAAAATCAATGTTTGGGTTTCTACACAGGCACCTTATCGCGTACAGGACACCGTTGCCCGCGAAATGAACGTTCCGCTTGAAAAGGTAAGGATAAAAACACCTTTCGTAGGAGGTGGTTTCGGTGGCAAGTCTCCACACGCACAGGCAGTAGAAGCTGTAAAACTGGCAAAGATCACCGGGAAACCAGTGGTGGTTGCCTGGACACGGCAGGAAGAATTTTTTTACGATACATTCCGGCCCGCAGCTGTCGTAAAAATCACATCCGGGGTTGATAAATCGGGCAGTATCATCCTCTGGGACTTTAATACCTATTATGCCGGAGCAAGAGGATCAGAGACAATATATGATGTTTCGAATGCCAGGACCACAAACTACAGCGGGGGATCAGTACATCCTTTTGGTACGGGAGCATGGAGAGCTCCTGGCAATAATACCAATACATTTGCAAGGGAGTCGCAGATAAATATAATGGCTTCCAAAGCAGGAATTGATCCATTGGATTTTCGCCTTAAAAATCTGAAGGATGAGAAAATGATTGCGGTATTAAAAGCAGCGGCAGATAGATTCGGCTATACACCTGCCAAAAATCCCAGTGGAAGAGGTTATGGTGTTTCCTGTGGGACAGATGTAGGAACCTGGGTTGCTCATATTGCTGAAGTGAAGGTAGATACCAATACAGGAAATGTCAAGGTAATTCGTGTGGCCTGTGCTCAGGATATGGGTCTGTGTGTTAATCCGCAGGGTACAACA
>Ga0153915_10005808_pt1 | contig 11510 bp, 10 predicted proteins | sample Opewatmetagenome_2_FD_107003 | JGI IMG/M metagenome (GOLD analysis project Ga0153915, IMG submission 107003) | Freshwater wetland microbial communities from Ohio, USA - Open water 3 Core 3 Depth 3 metaG | ecosystem: Environmental > Aquatic > Freshwater > Wetlands | place: USA: Ohio, Lake Erie...
ACCTTCTTGTCGAGCAGCTTGCGCGTGCCGGGCTTCACCAGATCCATGCCGATCATCAGGCCGCGGCCGCGCACGTCGCTCACGATCGGGATCTCGGCCTCCCAGGACCGCAACTCGGCGAGCATCAGCTCGCCCAGGCGCCGCGAGTGCTCGACCAGGCCTTCCTCGACGATCGTCTCGACGGTGATTCGTGCCGCGGCGGCCGCCAGCGGGTTGCCGCCGTAGCTGGAGGAGCTGCCGCTCGGATTGGCGAACGGCTTGGCGAACGCCAGCGCCTCCCGGATGATGAGGCCGCTCATCGGGAAGCCGCCGCCGAAGCCCTTGCCGACGGTGATCACGTCGGGCACCACGGCCTCATGCTCGACCGCGAACATCTTCCCCGTCCGCCCGAAGCCGGTGATCATCTCGTCGCAGATCAGCAGCGCGCCGAGCTCGTCGGCCAGGCGTCGCAGCACCCGCAGGTACCCTGCGGGCGGGACGACGTTGCCGGCGGTGCCCTGGATCGGCTCGACCACGATGGCCGCGACGTCGCCCGCCGTCTCGAGCTCGATCTTCCGCTTGAGGAACTCGACGCAGTGCCACTCGCACGACGGGAACGTCTTGTCGAACGCGCAGCGCGCGCACGAAGCGTACGGCGTCAGGTAGGTGCCGGGCACGAGCGGCCCCAGGGCGTGCTTGAAGCTGCTGCCCAGGACCGGGAGCACCCCGCCCGTCTTGCCGTGGAAACCGCCCCAGAAGCCGATGAACTCCTTTCGACCGGTGTGCGACTTGGCCAGGCGGAACGCCGCTTCCACCGCTTCGGCGCCCCCGGAGTAGAGCTGCGTGCGGTGGAGATCCCCGGGCGCCAGCTCGGCCAGGAGCTTCACCAGGGCGGCGCGATGCTCGGTCGTGAAGCTGCCGACGTGCACCCGCGCAACCTGGCGCTGCATGCCGGCCACATATTTCGGGTGCGCGTAGCCCAGGCTCGCCACGCCGACGCCGGCCAGGAGATCGATGTAGCGGTTGCCGTCCGCGTCCCAGAGCAGCGCGCCCTCGCCGTGGTCCATGCACAACCGGCTGAAGGTGGCCACGCTCTGGGTGCCCGGCGCGAGAAACTGCGCCTCGGCTTCGAACGCCGCCTGTGAGCGCGGGCCCGGCAGCTTCACGCCGCGCGCCGTGGTAGCCGTCGTCACCGCAGGCCTGCCCTTTCATCGATGTAGCCGGCGATCGCGCTCGCCGCCTCTGCTCGGAACGGCGCGAAGCTCGGCCAGTCGTTGATGTCGATCAGCACCGGGCGGTCCGGGGCCGGGAGCGCCACGTCGCCGCCGAAGATCTCGAGGTCGAGCATCCGGGCGGCCGCGAACGCGAGCTTCCTGAGCTTTCCCTCGTCCACGGGCGGCGGCGGCGCCGCCGGCCCGGCGTCCGCCCCGTAGTACCGGAAGAACCGCCCGTCCGCGACACCGTAGAACTTGATCACCGGCCCGGGCACGTGCTCCTGCACCGCGGCCCAGGAGATGGCGCGCGCGGCGAAGGCACGCAGCGCGCCCGCCAGGTCCGCCACCGGCACCGCGACCACGTCCTCCGGCCGCTCGGCATGGACGTCGCCGCGCTTGATCCAGACCTGCGGGTGCCCGTCGAACAGCGCGAGGAGCTCGTGTTCACGCGGCAGCTCGCCGCGGGTGTGGACGATGAGGGTCCGCGGAAAGGCGAGCCCGCTGTCGGCCATCCGGCGCACCAGGCGGTGCCGGTGGCAGGCCAGCACGCTGGTGGGCCGGTTCACGACCAGCGCCCCGTCCGCTTCGATCGGCGCCAGGCGCTCCGACGCGAGCGGACCCTGGCACATGTTGACGAACAGCTCCGCGGCCGGGAGGCGCCCCGCCTCCACGTCGAGCTCCAGGGTCTTCTCGACCTCCCACCCGCCGGCGGCGAGACGCGAGACCGTGGCGTCCATGATGGCCGTGTCATTCGTGCGGTGTTGCAGCGGTGAGTAGGACGGACTCCGATACAGCGCGACGAGTCTCTTCACGACGCACTCCGATTGCGCCGTCGCTCACGCTTGGAGCCCAGCCAGGTGTTGGCCGCCTCCAGATCGCGGAGGCGGTCGAGATCGATGATGCGCGGCACCGACACGGCGCCGACGACCGACCCGCCTTCCACGAGGCGTGAGATGAAATGGCGCATCCGCGACACCCCGGCATCCGCGGCTTCGCGCGCGAGCGCGCGCGTGCCTGGCGCGAACGCGTACACGCCGCCGGTCACGCATTGGGGCTCCATGGGGCTATCCGAGACTCGCTGGATCCGGCCTCCCGTGTCCACCGAAACGTACAATGCCGCCTCGTCGTCCACGAAGGGGGTCACCGCCAGGACGGCGTCGGCGCCCCCGGCGATGGCGGATCGCGCATGCTCGAAGACGTTGCGCCAGTCGTCGGACCGCATCACCGTGTCCACCATCGTCGCGAACACCGGTCCCGGCGGCACGTGGGCGAGCCCCTCCACCAGGGTGTGGAGCGAGGACGGCGTCCGGCACGCGAGGACGCGAACCGATCCACGCCAGGGACGGCGGACGAGCTTCGCGACCACCTCGGGAAACTCGTCCCGAACCAGGCAGGTGATGGTGGGACACCCGAGCGCCCCCAGGGTTTCGACCAGATGCACGATCTGGGGGCGGCCCGCGACCTGCACCATCGGCTTGGGCACCTTCACGCCCTCGGCCAGCAGCCGCGAGCCCTCCCCGCCGGCCAGAATCAGTCCCTGCAGCTCAGGCGACAGCACGTTCCAGCTCCGTGAGCCGCGCGATCCGCGCGGTCGGCGCGAAGTCCGCCGGCCCCGCCCGGTCCGGCGGCGCCAGCCAACAGGTGCGCATCCCCAGCCGATGCGCGGGCCGGATGTCGGCCTCAAGGTTGTCTCCCACCATCCAGGCCTCCTCGGCCCGCGCGCCGACGCCTGCCAGGGCCCGCGCGAAGATGCGCTCGTCCGGCTTGGCGATCCCCAGTACGCCCGAGTCGAGCACGGCCGCGAACAGGCCCAACAGCCCGAGCTCGGCAAGGCACGGCTCCAGATTCCCGGTGAAGTTGGAGACGACGCCCAGGCGGTACCGGCCTGCGAGACGCTCGAGGACCGGGCGGTTGCGCCGCACCATCGCGAGCGCGTCGTCGTGGAGCCGCCTCGCGAGCTGCTCCCCGCGGACCGCCGCCGCGCGCGGCAGGAGTTCCACCAGCAGGCGCACCTGCGCGTCGATCGCCGCGCGAAACCCCAGCGTCCGGATCCCCGGCAGCTCGGTCAGCTTCGCCTCGGACATCTTGAAGTGCGCCTCGAAGGCCCCGTAGTCGAGCACGCCCCCGAGTCTCCGGTACGCATCGTGGAAGCGCGGACACCAGTGGACGCCGTCCGCGTCCAGGGTCCCCCCGAAATCGAGGAGGATCGCGCGGGCCAGACCGTTCCGCCCCACCCGTCACCCGCCGCCGGCATCCGCCGCCTCCAGCGCCGCCGCCCGCGAGGCCACCGTGTCGAGGTCCCCGCCGAGCGCATCCATCTTCGTCTGGAAGCGGCAGTCGATGATCAAGAGCCCGATCACGTAACCGGCCAGGTTGACCACGAAGACAACCAGGAAGACCCAGCGGAACGGGACCAAGAGCCCGAAGTACAGCAGGACCCGCTTCGCTCCGGGGTCGAAGCCCGAGCGCTCGGTCACGCTCGTCAGAAGATAGATCGCTGCCAGGGCCAGCAGCACCGTCTCCCAGGTGACGATCCCGGCCAGCGCGAAGGCGGCGAAAATCACGGTCTCCGACGCACGGTCCAGCCAGGTGTCCAGTCGGCGTCCTTGGGCCGACATCAAACCGAATTCGCGCGCGATCCCGCCGTCGAGGCCATCGAGGATCTGGCCGATGGCCATCGCGATCAGCCCCCAGAGCACGTGATGCGTCGCGACGAGCCCGGCCGCGGGCACCGACACCCAGAACGACGCCCACGTCAGCTGGTTCGGCGTGAGGCCAAGCCGTAGGTGGAGAGCCCGGATGGCTCCCCGGAGAAGGTGGTCGCCTAACTTCTTTTTAGGAACAGGAGCAGATTCAGACATAGCAGGATCGCGAAAAGCACGGCCTCCTTCACCCAGTCCGGGAGGGAAACGAGCCAGCCGCGCGTCACCCAGGTCGAGTAGGGATAGAAGGGCATCTTCTCATAGCGGACCGAGTAATCCATCGCGATGTGCATCGCGAGGAACACTACCGGCACCAGGGAATGCAGCGCGAAGGCGAGCGGGATGACCCAGAGAAGCGCCACCGGCTCCTGAAGCGACGAGCGCCAGTAGTAGCCCAGCCTCTTCTGAAAACCTCCCGATCTCAGGTAGTAGGGCGCCTTGACGGCGTGATCGGCGTCCACAGCAACCCCGAACGCGTACGCCAGGGCCACGTCCCGCCCGTGCAGGCCGCCGACCTGTACCCCAAGCGTGGTGGCGAGAATGTGCGTGAAGATCGTCACCGGGCCTCGTCAAGCTGGTTCCGTGCACCACTGTGTTTTTCGAGGCCGTGAAGGGGATACGGTTGGCGGCCCAGTGTCAAGGGCGCTGGGCGCGGGCGGCGTTGACGGCGCACCCATGGGTGCCTAAGATGATAAGAGGAGTCGGATTTCAAATGGGGGGTTCGTGGCTACGACACAACGGGAACAGGCGGCGATCCAGCTGACGCTCACGCCGCAGGCGGCCGAGCAGGTCCGGAAGGTGTTCGAGGCCGAGCAGGCGCCGACGACTGCCGGCCTGCGCGTCGGGGTCATGCCCGGCGGGTGCTCGGGCTTCAAGTACGCGCTGAACGTCGAGGATCAGCCGGCGGAGGACGACAGTGTCATCGAGTCCGAAGGTGTGCGGCTGTTCGTGGACAGCTTCAGCGGCCAGTATCTGAGCGGCGTCACGATTGACTACATGGTGACGATGCAGAGCAGCGGCTTCACCTTCGAGAACCCGAATGCGACCGGCGGCTGCGGCTGCGGGAGCAGCTTCACGGTCTGAGCACCGCGGGCGCTGGCGGGTCGTCGGACGTGCGGGCGGGCCTGGAGAAAACCTCTCCGGGCCCTTTTCTTTGGCGGCCATGCACCCGGTGGACTGGATCGTCGCTGCCGCCTATGTGGCGGGCGTGGTCGCGGCTGGGATGTGGCTGGGACGGCGGCAGACCGGCGCGACGGACTATTTCCTCGGGCGCCATCGGCTGCCGTGGTGGGCGATCCTGTTGTCCATCGTCGCGGCCGAGACATCGGCGATCACCGTCATCTCGGTGCCGGGCATCGGCTACGCGAGCGACCTCACCTTCCTGCAGCTGGCCTTCGGCTACCTCATCGGCCGCATCGGGGTCGCCTGGCTGCTCCTGCCGTCATACGCCAAGGGTCAGTTGCAGACCGCGTATCAGCTGCTGGGAACGCGGTGGGGTGCCGGAGCGCGGCGGGCGTCGTCGGCCGTCTTCATGGTCACACGCGCAATGGCCGACAGCGTGCGCCTGTTCGCCACGGCGATCCCCCTGGCCGTCATCACGGGATGGTCGTACCCCGCCTCCATCGTCGCGCTGGGCGCGGCGACGCTGCTGTACACCTACACCGGCGGTTTGCGCTCGGTGGTGTGGATGGACGTGGTGCAGCTCACCGTCTACCTCCTGGCGGGCGCGGCGGCTCTGACGGCGGCGCTGCACCTGGCGCCGGACGGGCTCGCCGAGGCCGCGCGCGCGGGGAGGCTCCGGGTGATCGACCCGCGCATTTCGCTCACGGCCCCCTACACCTTGCTCACCGCGGTGGTGGGCGGGGCGATGCTCTCGGCGGCCTCTCACGGTACCGACCAGCTCATCGTGCAGCGGCTGCTCGCCACCCGTTCGCTCAGGGACGCGCGGCTCGCTCTGGTGGGGAGCGGGGTCGTGGTCATTCTCCAGTTCGCGCTGTTCCTCACGGTTGGCGCGGTGCTGCGGGCCGCGTTCCCGGCCGGCGTGGCGCTGCGCGGCGACGAGGTCTTCCCGCGCTTCATCGTCACGCACCTCGGGGGAGGCCTGGCGGGGTTGGCGGTGGCGGGCTTGCTCGCCGCCGCCATGAGCACGCACGCCTCCGCGCTCAACTCCCTGGCCTCGTCCACGACCCACGACTATTACGCGCCGATCACGGGACGCTCCGGCGAGGACCGGCATCTGCTGCGCGCGGGTCGGCTGTTCACGCTGCTGTGGGGGATCGTGCTGGTCCTGGGTGCCCTGCTGTTCCGGCAACGCGAGGCGCCGGTCGTGGTCGTGGCGCTCTCGATTGCGTCGCTCACCTATGGCGCGCTGCTCGGCGCCTTCGTGCTGGCGCGTTTCCGCCGCGTGGCGGAGCGGGACGTCGTGCTGGCCCTGGTCGCCGGCTCGCTGCTGATGGCCGTGGTGGTGTTCGCCGGGCCGCTCGCTTCCGTGACCGGAAACCCGGCGCCGCTGACCGCCCTGAGCCGTCTGGCGTGGCCGTGGTATGTTCCTCTTGGCACCGCGCTGGCGGTGGGCATTGGACTGGCCTCGTCCGCCGTCCCGGTCGCCGCGGGAGCACGCGGCGGCAGCCGGCGCGCGGACGCGGGCGCACCCAGGCACGAGGGCACGTGAGGACCCTGATCGGCGTGGACGCGGGCGCGTCCCACACGACGGCGGCGGTGGCGAATGAGCACGGCACCGTGCTCGTCCGCTCGGACGGAGCCCCCGGGGCGATGCGTCCGGGCGAGGCCGCCGCCGCCGCGGCGCGCATCCTGGAGACCTGCGGGGACGCCCTGCGCAAGGCGGAGCGCGAGGTGCGCGGTGACGTGCTGGTGGTCGGCGCGGCCGGCGTCGGCCGGGAGGAGGAGCGGCTGGCGCTGCAGGCCGCGCTCGAAGACACGGATCTTGCGCCGAGGGTCGCCGTCACCGTGGATGGCGCCATCGCCCTCCAGGCCGCGTTCAGCGACGCGCCGGGCGTGGTGCTGCTCGCCGGCACCGGCTCGATCGCGTGGGCGCGACTGCCCGGTGGCGCGACCACCCGCATCGGCGGGCTGGGGGCGGTAATGGGGGACCAGGGCTCCGGCTACGATCTGGCGCGGCAGGCGCTCCGCGCGGCCGGGCTGGCCATCGAGGGACGCGGCCGGCGGACGTTGCTCGCCAGCCGACTCCTGAAGCGCCTGCATCTGTCGGGCTTGCCGGAGTTGGTGCGCTGGGCCGCGACCGCCGACGCGGCCGCCGTCGCCGCGCTGGCGCCCGAGGCGCTGGCGGCCGCCGAGGAGGGAGACGCGGTTGCCAGCGCGCTGGTGGACGCCGGAGCCGACGACCTCGCCAGCCATGTGCGGGCGCTGGCTGAGCGGTTCCCGCGCGACGCCGAAGTCGGCGTGGCGCTGGGTGGCAGCCTGCTGTCGCGGAACGACGACTACCGCAAGCGGGTGGTCGCGCGGATCGTGGCGGACGTGCCCTCGGCGCGTATCCGCACGGAGCCGGTGGACCCGGTGCTGGGCGCGATCCAGTTGGCGCGGGCGCTGTAAGCAGCGGGTGAAGGACACAGGCCGCGCCGACGCGGCCTGTACTGTTTCCGACCACCTCTCAACCCGCCACGACTCCCGGCTCGGCGTCTCGCGACCGGCCTCGACGCGGCCGCCCCCCTACCGCATGGCGCGTGAGCGCACCCGGCTGTGCCGCACGCCATAGAGGAAGTAGATCGTTCCTCCGATGAGCATCCACAGCCCGAAGCGCAGCCATGTGAGGCCGGGGAGGTTAAGCATCAGGTACAGGCAGAAGCCCACCGAGATCAGGGGCAGGACCGGCACCCACGGCGTCTTGAACGGCCGGGGCCGGTCCGGCTCCCGGCGCCGGAGAACGATGATCCCGAGCGCCACCAGGATGAAGGCGAACAGGGTACCGATGTTGGTCAGCTCCAGCACCCAGCCGATGGGTGCGAACGCCGCCGAGACCGCCACGAACACGCCGGTGACGATGGTGGTGATGTGGGGCGTCTTGAAGCGCTTGTGCACCTTCGCGGCCCACGGGGGCAGCAGTCCGTCGCGCGCCATGGACATGAAGATGCGCGCCTGGCCGAGCTGGAAGACGAGCAGCACCGACGTCATCGCGGCGACCGCGCCCAAGGCGAGGATGCCCGCCGCCCAGTTGGCGTGGATGTACTGGAGGGCGACGGCCAGCGGGTCCGCCACGTCGAGCTTGTCCCACGGGATCAGGCCGGTGAGGACCAGCGCGATGGTGATGTAGAGCACGGTGCAGATGATCAGGGACGCGATGATGCCGATCGGAATGTCCCGCTGCGGGTTCTTGGCCTCCTCGGACGCGGTGCTCACGGCGTCGAACCCGATGTACGAGAAGAAGATGATGGCTGCGCCCACGCTGATGCCCTTGAACCCGTTGGGCGCGAAGCTGGGCGTGGTCCACTGGTGGGGATGGATCGCCGCGAACCCGACGGCGAGAAACAGTGCGATGACGGCGAGCTTGATCCCGACCATCAGGGTGTTGACCCAGGACGACTCCTGCACCCCGATCACCAGGACGACGGTGATAATCCCGACGATGGCGAGCGCCGGGAGGTTGAACACGATCGGGACGGGCCCGAGGTGCGGCGCGGCGGCGAGCAGCGCCGGATCGGCCAGGGCGCTCCGCAGGTCCACCGCCAGCCACCGCGGTAGCTCGATGCCCACGCTCCGCAGGAACGAGTCGAAGTAGCCGGCCCAGCCGATCGCGACGGCGATGTTGCCGACCGCGTACTCCAGTATCAGGTCCCAGCCGATGACCCACGCCACCAGCTCGCCCAGCGTCGCGTACGCATACGTGTACGCGCTGCCGGCGATCGGGATCAAGGCCGCGAACTCGGAGTAGGTGAGGGCGGCGAAGGCGCTGGTGACGCCGGCCAGCGCGATCGAGACGACGATGGCGCTTCCCGCGCCGACGTGGCCGCTGTCGCCAGCGATCGCCGTGCCGATGGCCGCGAAGATGCCCGCCCCGATGATGGCCCCGATCCCGAGCGCCGTCAGGGCAACGGGGCCGAGGCTGCGCTTCAACCCGCCGCCGACGGCCCCATCGGCGACGCACTGATCGACCGTTTTCCGCGCGAGGAGCTGGCTCAGATGAACAGCGGGGCCAGGACCAGCGTAACCGTGCTCAGTAGCTTGATCAGGACGTGGAGCGACGGGCCCGCGGTGTCCTTGAAGGGATCACCGACCGTGTCCCCGACCACTCCGGCCTTGTGGGCGAGCGAGCCCTTGCCGCCGTATTCGCCCATTTCGATGAACTTCTTGGCGTTGTCCCACGCGCCGCCGCCGTTGTTGAGCATCAGGGCGACGAGGATGCCGGTGATCGTGCCGACCATCAGGAACGCGGCGACCGCCTCAGCACCGACCCCGAGGAGCCGGAAGACAAGCCCGACCGTGATCGGCATGCCGACGGCCAGGAGGCCGGGCGCCACCATCTCCTTGAGGGCGCCGACAGTGACGATGTCCACGCAGCGGGCGTAGTTCGGCCGCGAGGTTCCCGCCAGTATTCCGGCGTCTTCGGAGAACTGCCGCCGCACTTCCTTGATCACGTTCACGGCAGCCTTCTGCACCGCGTTGATAGCCAGCGAGCTGAACCAGAAGATCAGCATCGCACCCAGCAGCGCGGCCACGAAGATCTCGGGCTTGGCGATGTCCACCGTCGTGAACGACCGGTTGGTGTAGAAGCCGATCTCGTCCATGTAGGCCGAGAAGAGCAGGAAGGCCGCCAGCGCCGCCGAGCCGACGGCGTAGCCCTTGGTCAGCGCCTTGGTGGTGTTCCCGACCGCATCGAGACGGTCGGTCTTGCGCCGGATCTCCTCCGGCTGCTTGGACATCTCGATGATGCCGCCGGCGTTGTCGGTGATGGGCCCGAAGGTGTCCATCGCCAGGATGTAGGCGGCCGTGCCGAGCATCCCCATCGTCGCGACCGCGGTGCCGAACAGCCCGCCGCCGGGGACGGCGCTCCGCCCCAGATCGTACGAGCTGATGATGGCCAGGCCGATGACGAAGGCCGGGAGCGCGGTGCATTCCAGCGCCACCGCGAACCCGGAAATGATGTTGGTCGCGGGTCCGGTCACGGAGGCCGCGGCGATGGCCTTGACCGGCCGGTAGCGGTACTCGGTGTAGTACTGCGTGATGTAGACGAAGGCGATGGAGGTCGCGATCCCGATGACTCCGGCCATCGCGAAATGCCACCAGGCGTCGGGATGGCCGGGGAACTGGAGCAGCCAGTAGGTGCCGCCGACGAAGCCCAGGGCGGCCAGCAGAGCGGTCACCCAGTACCCGCGGTTCAGGGCGTGCATCGGGTCCTCATCCTCGCGGGCCTTCACAACGAGGACGCCGACGATCGAGGCGATGAGGCCGAAAGCCCGGACCACCAGCGGGAAGAGCATCACGCCCACGACGGAGAAGGCGGCGGCGGGGTTGGCCTGCTGGACCCGCAGCGCGAGCACGGACCCGAGAATCATGGCTCCGATGTTCTCGGCCGCCGTGGACTCGAACAGGTCGGCGCCGCGGCCGGCGCAGTCGCCGACGTTGTCGCCCACCAGGTCGGCGATGACCGCCGGGTTGCGCGGATCGTCCTCCGGGATGCCGGCCTCGACCTTGCCGACCAGGTCGGCCCCGACGTCGGCCGCCTTGGTGTAGATGCCGCCGCCCAGCTGGGCGAACAGCGCCACGAACGAGGCCCCGAAGCCATAGCCCACGATCATCAGCGGGATCTTGGTCACCGGCACCGTCGTGATGGTGTTGACGAGGAAGTAGAGCCCCCCAACGCCCAGGAGGCTCATCGCCACGACGAACAGGCCGGACACCGCGCCGCCCCGCAACGCGGCCTGCAGGGCGCGGTTGAGGCTGCTCCGGGCCGCGCTCGCCGCGCGGATGTTGGCGCGGATGGACACGAACATCCCGACGTAGCCGGCGATGCCCGAGCAGAGGGCGCCGAAGAAGAACGACGCCGTGGTCGACAGCGCCAGCCAGAGCCGCGAGACCTCGTGCGGGTCGTTCGGGCTTGGCGCCCGCACGATCTCGTAGATCAGGAAGATCACGAGGCCTACCACCACCGACAGCAACGAGATGGTGCGGTACTGGCGCTTCAGGAACGCCTGGGCGCCTTCCTGGATGGCGTCGGAGATGGCGCGCATCTCCGCCGTGCCGTTGTCCATCGCGAGCACCCAGCGCGCCAGAGCGATCGCGACGAGGAGCGCCAGGACGCTTACGGTCAGGACCAAGCCGATGATCATGGGGTTCCAATGCGAGCGGTTGTCGGGATTCCGGCGACAAAAGGCCGCGAAAAATACCCGCGCCAACCTCGATTCACAACGTGATGCGGATTTCGAAGGCGGCGGCGACCGGCCGCCCGTCCAGCGAGTAGGCGGGGGTGAAGGTGTAGCGCCTGAGCCGATCCAGGAAGGCGGCGGCGAACTTCCGATCGCGCGGCATCGGATCGAGGGAAACCCGCATCACGTCGCCGCGCGCCGAGATCAAGAACCGCGCGGTGACCGTCGTGCCGCGGACCGAGGATGGCCGGTCGGGCGGCGGCATGATGATGCCCTGC
>Ga0153915_10005809_pt1 | contig 11510 bp, 10 predicted proteins | sample Opewatmetagenome_2_FD_107003 | JGI IMG/M metagenome (GOLD analysis project Ga0153915, IMG submission 107003) | Freshwater wetland microbial communities from Ohio, USA - Open water 3 Core 3 Depth 3 metaG | ecosystem: Environmental > Aquatic > Freshwater > Wetlands | place: USA: Ohio, Lake Erie...
ATCGATGGAAAGGCGGCCAGGTCCTGTCTGACGCCGGTCAGAACGGTGGGGGCCAGGGAGGTGCTCACCATCGAGGGGCTGGCCCAAAACGGCAGGCTCCACCCGCTCCAGAGGGCTTTTGCCGCGCACGACGCTCTCCAGTGCGGTTTTTGCACCTCGGGGATGATCATGAACGCCTACGGCCTGCTCAAGGCGAACCCCGAACCCAGCGAGGCCGAGATCATCCGGGGAATGGAGGGGAACCTCTGCCGGTGCTCCTCCTACTATCGCGTGGTTCAGGCTATCCAGAGCGCGGCCCGCGAGATGAGAGCAGGGGGTGTCAAATGAAGGAAGAAAGAACGCAGCCGCCGGCGCCCGGCGGCGCTTCGCTGGATTGGCCCCTCGACCGCCGCGGCTTTCTGAAGGTCCTGGGGGGAGGGATCGTCATCCTGTTCTGGGCCGGGGTGTTCCCCGCCCAGGCTGCGCGCCCGGGTTCCCCCGGGCAGGAGCTTCCCACCGACTTCAACGCCTACCTGCGGATCGCCCCGGACGGCGCCGTGAGCTGCTTCACCGGGAAGATCGAAATGGGGCAGGGCGTGATCACCTCGCTCGCCCAGATGCTCGCCGACGAGCTGGATCTCCCCCTGGAGAGGGTGGAGATGGTCATGGGCGACACGGACCTCTGCCCCTGGGACGGGGGGACCGTCGGCTCCCGGAGCATCCGCTTCTTCGGGCCGCCGCTCCGGGAGGCCGCGGCGGAGGCGCGGGCCGTCCTTTTGGCCCTGGCTGCAGAGCGCCTCAAGGTTCCCGAGGACCGCCTGGCGGTCGCGGACGGGGTAATCTCGGACAAGAGGGACGCCCAGAGGCGGGTCACCTACGCCCAGCTCGCCCAAGGCAAAGCAATCGCGAGGCACCTGCCCGCCAAGGCGACACCGAAGGCGGTGCCCCAGTTCAAGGTGATGGGAAAACCGTACCTGCGCACCGACGCCGTGGCCAAGGTCACCGGCCGCGCCCTGTATGCGGGCGACATCCGGTTTTCCGGGATGCTCTACGCCAAGATCCTGCGGCCTCCGGCCCACGGGGCGACCCTGAAGCGCGCCGATACGAGCGCCGCCCGGAACGTCCCCGGTGCGCTGGTCGTGGAGGAGCCCGGTTTCATCGCCGTCTGCCACCCCCTTCCCGACGCGGCGGAAAAGGCGATCCTCCTGGTCAAGGCGGAGTGGCAGCTCCCCGAAAGCGGGCCGGACAACACGACGATCCACCGGCACCTGATGGAAGCCGCGCCCCGGACCGGCGAGGTGATCGCCGAGGGCGGGGACCCGGCCCGGGCGGAAAAGGCGGCGGCCCGGCTCTTCACTGAGACCTACCTCGACGACTACGTCGCCCATGCCCAGATAGAGACCCACACGGCCACCGCCGTCTTCGACAAGGGCCGCCTGACCATCTGGCCGTCGTCGCAATCCCCCTTTCGGGCCAAGGACTCCGTCGCCCAGGCGCTGGCGATGGATCCCGACAAGGTGCACGTGGTCATGCCCTTTGTCGGCGGGGGGTTCGGCGGCAAGAGCTTCAATCTCCAGGCGGTCGAGGCGGCGCGCCTCGCGAAGCTGACGGGCAAACCCATCCAGGTGATGTGGAACCGCAGGGAGGCGTTCTTCCTGGACACCTTCCGTCCCGCCTCGATCATCAAGATCGTCGCGGGGATGGACAACACCGGGAGGATCGGGTCCTGGCGCTACGACGTCTATTACGCCGGCCCGCGCGGCGCCGAGCCGCTCTACGCGATCGACGACCACAGGGAAACCGTCTTCGTCCACTACAGCGGCGCACCGGGCACCCACCCCTTCGCCACCGGGGCCTGGCGCTCGCCCGGCAACAACAGCAACACCTTTGCCAGGGAATCGCATATCGACACCATGGCCGCGGCGGTCGGGATGGACCCCTTGGCGTTCCGGCTCAAGAACCTTTCGGACCCGCGGATGATCGCGACCCTGAAGGCCACCGCGGAGAAGTTCGGCTGGATCTCGGCGGCGGCCCCCAGCGGGCGGGGGTGCGGCGTGGCCTGCCTCGCCGACGCGGGGACCTGCGTGGCGGCCATGGCCGAGATCGAGGTGAACCGGGCGACGGGCGCGGTCGCGGTCCGAAGGATCGTCATCGCCCAGGAGATGGGGATCGTGATCAACCCCGAGGGGGCGAGGCTCCAGATGGAAGGCGGGGTCACGATGGGGCTGGGCTATGCCCTGACCGAGGAGGTCGATTTCAAGGCGGGCCGGATCCTGAACGCCAATTTCGACACCTACAAGATCCCGCGCTTCTCCTGGCTGCCCAGGATCGACACGGTCCTGGTCGACAACCCCGACGTCCCCCCCCAGGGCGGCGGCGAACCGTCGATCCCTTCGGTGGGCGCGGTGATCGCCAACGCGATCTTCGATGCCACCGGGGCGCGGCTCACCCGGATGCCGATGACGCCGGCGCGGGTCAAGGAGGCGCTCGCGGCGGCCGGCAAGGGCGCGAAGTAAGCGGGGCGGGTCCTGCGGAAATGGAACTGCGGTGGCCGCGGCCACATTTCGTTTGACGAAGGGGCGTCGTTCTGCCATCCTGCGGCCAGGCTTCCGAAGCCGCTTCGCGATGGAGAAAACCCCTTGAGCCTCTGGAAACCGTCCGCCACCTGGAGGGAGCGCGTCCGGTCCCTCAAAAAAGAGACCTTCACCCTCTACCTGGCCTGCCGCCACCCGGGCTGCCCCTGGTACGCCAAGCTCCTGGCCCTGGCCGTGGTCGGCTACGCCCTCTCCCCGCTCGACCTGATCCCCGACTTCGTTCCTGTTCTGGGTTACCTCGACGATCTGGTTCTCATCCCCCTGGGGATCGCGCTCGTCATCCGCCTGATCCCGGCGGAGGTCCTCGACGAGTGCCGCCGCGAGTCGGAGCGGATCATCGGCAGGGCGGTGCGGGCGGCCAGGGTCGCGGCCGTGGTGATCGTCGCGATCTGGATCCTGGCCGCGGGGCTCGCCGCCTGGCTGCTCTTTGGGAACTGACGGACCGTCGTCGGCCAGGCCCTGCCGGCCTTGTCATCCGCATGCTCCTGTGCGCAAAGATGTTCTTTGGTTGTCCGAACCGAGGGAGAAGCGACGTTCAAGAGGCAACGGGCCCGATAGCCAGAAGCTTTCGGGATCCGCCCCGCTGTGCTTCTCGTGAAGATGCCGTTCCGCAGGAGCCGGATCCCGAAGGGGAGGAGATCCGGGGGCGCCGCCGGACGCGGCTGTCCGGCTATTCGTTGACCCGGGTCGTGAACTCGAGATGCACGCCGTCGGGCAGGACAACGAACTGGATGGTGTTGCCTTTGTTGGGCCCCTGGTCGACCACCATGGCCTCCGGCGACAGGGTTCGGATGCGGGGGTCGTATTTCCGGCAGGCGGTCACCACCGCATCCACGTCGTCGACCACAAAGGAGACGTGGAAATGGCCCATCTCCACCGCCCGCGGCCGGCATTCCCGCCGGTCTGCCGGACCGCTGTACGCCTGCAGCTCCAGCGTATGCCCTGCGCATTCCATGTAGGCGATCGTCACCTGGGTGCCTGGAACGCCGGTGAGGAACGACTGTTTCCGGGGATCGCGGGGCGCCTTGTCGACCAGCTTGAATCCCAGCACCTGCTGAAAAAAGCCGATGGTCCAGTCCAGGTCGCCGACGCAAAACCCGGTGTGAAACGTCCGCTTGATGGTGTAACCCGCCATGGCCTTTTTCTCCTGCAGCGCAACGGCGCGATCAGGCGCCCCCGGACAGGCGCAGGATGCGTCTGCCGCGCCCCCGGTCACCCTTTGACGAGGGACGAATTTTCCTTCGTGATCCAGACCTGGGGAAGATCCATCTTCGCCAGCTCCTGAAAATGGTGCTGCACTTCGGTGTAGAGCTGCTTGAACAGGGGGTACAGCCGGTCGTAGGCGGCGTGAGCCTCGGGGTTCGGTTCGAATTCCGTTCCCGGAACCACGATCTTTTCGATGGCGGAAGGAAGATCCGGATAGACGCCCTGGCTGACGCCGGCCAGGATCGCCGCGCCCAGCACCTCGGTGTGGCTTTGGGTCAGGCTGACCACCTTCTTCCCCAGGATGTCGGCGATGATCTGGTTCCAGACCCGGCTGGAAGCGGCGGCGCCGCCGATCCGCAGCTCCTGGATGTCGACGCCGTCATCGGTTTCCAGCAGCTCGATGACGTGCCGGATGGCAAAGGAGGCCCCTTCCAGGACCGACCGGAAGAAATCGTTGCGGTTGTGCCCCAGGGTAACGCCGAAAAACACCCCGCGGGCGTAGGGGTTCCAGATCGGCGTCCGCTCGCCGGAAATGTACGGCAGGAACAGGAGCCCCTTGCTCCCCGGGGGGGCCTGGGCGGCCTGGGCGGTGATCAGGTCGTACACGTCGGCGCCGGTGAGGTCGGCGACCCCCTGCTCCATCTGGCAGAAGGTGTCGCGGATCCAGCGGAGCGAAGAGCCCACCCCGTTGATGGCCCCGATGTAGAGCCACAGTCCCGGCAGGACATGGGTGCAGTTCATGAAGCGGTCGTCGAAACGGTCCTTTTGCAGGGGCCCCGAGACCCTGGCCGCGGTCCCCATGATCACGAAACACCCGCCCTGCTTGACGACCCCGGAGCCGATGGAGGCGCCGATGGTATCCATGCAGCCGGCAATGACCGGGATCCCCGGCCGCAAACCGGTCAAACGCGCCGCCTCCGCCGTGACCTTCCCGACCACCGCATCGGAAGGCTCGGGACGGGGGAGCTTTTCGACCGGGATGTCGAGCGCCTCCAGGAAAGGCCGGTGCCATTGCTTCTTGCGGATGTCGAACAGGAGGGTCGTCGAGGCCCGGGAATAGTCGATGGTGAACTCTCCCGTGAAGCGGGCCACCAGATACCCGCCCGGGACCATGAGTTTGTGGGCCGCCTTAAAGGTTTCCGGCTCATGGTATTTGAGCCAGAGGATCGTCGGCAGCGAATAGGCGCCCGGCGCCACGGGATTGCCGGTCACGGCAAAGACCGTGTCCGCATCCAGGACCTTCCGGATTCGATCGACCTCCGGCAGGGCGCGCTGGTCCCAGAGCATGATCGCCGGCCGCAGGGGCTTTCCCTGGCGGTCGACCGCGACCAGCCCGTTGGTGCAGCCGATCCCGATCGCGGAAATCTCGTCGGCGGGCACATCGCGGATCGCCTCCCGCACGGCTTTGACCGTCGAGAGCCACCACGCCTCGGCATCGTGTTCGGCCTGGCCCGGCACGGTGCTGATCATCTGGTACTCGCCGTAGCCGGTTCCCACCAGTTTTCCGTCCAGGGTGAAGACGCCGGCCTTGGAGCCGGTTCCTCCGATATCGATGCCGAGCAAATAGGGACCCTTTGTCATGAATCGTCATACCTCAAATCGAACGCCGATCGTCGCCGCGGCCGGCCTCACCGGCCGGAACGTCGCGGGGTAAAACCGCAAAGTCCTAATGTTTTAGGGCCAAGATTCTTCTGATCTCGGGCGCGATGAAATCCAGACTGGAGAACACCCTGCCCTTGATGGCGCCGTCCAGCTGTTCTTTAATCCGGGCGATGGAAATTTGGGCGAGCATCACGACATCGGCTTCTTTCAAAAGCGCTTCAACCGTCTTGATGACCTCCAGATCATGTCCCGGCACGTCGCCGCGATTCAGTTTGGCAAAGGCCTGCGGGCAAAGGCGCGGGATCAGGACGGCGTCCCTGCCCAGCCTGCCGGCGACTTCCCGAAACAGGATCTTCGATGGCGCCTCGGTCGTCGGATTGGTCATGACCAGCCCGATCCTTTCCGCATGGGTCAGGGCGTGTTCCATCATGGGCGCGTCGATCTTGATCACGGGAATGCCCACCCGCTCCTGAACGGCATTGACGCACGGGGAGAGCGAGGAGCAGCTCACCACGGCCATGTCGGCGCCCGCCCGTTGCGCGGAAAGGACCATGTCGGCGAGCCATTGGACGATCTCCGGCGTGATCTTTCCCGAGGCGGTCAGCTGGCGGAGGATCCCCTCGTCCATCACGTGGAAAAATTCGATGTCCGGGCATTTCTGAGCCATGGCCTTCTGGACCGAGTCGATCACCAGCCGTGTCGAATGGACCATTCCCACCAGCTTCATCAGCGACTCCTTTCGCCCCTGGGGCGGTCCGCGGCGAGGCCCGATGCCTTCAGCCGGGCCGCCAGGCGGCTGGCGACCAGAAAGGCGCGGGTGATGCTCTCCGGGTTGGCCTTGCCCTGGCCCGCGATATCGAATGCCGAACCGTGGCAGGGGGTGGCGATCGCCACCGGCAGGCCGCCGTGCACGGTGATGCCGCGGTCGAAGCCCAGCAGCTTGGTGGCGATCTGGCCCTGGTCATGGTACATGGAAATGACCGCGTTGTAGCGTCCCTTCTGGATGCGCAGGAAGATGGTGTCCGCCGGGAAGGGGCCCTCGGCGCTGATCCCTTCCTTCATGGCCATCTCGATGGCCGGCGCAATGGCCTCCTTTTCTTCCGGGCCGAACATGCCGCCCTCGCCGGCGTGCGGGTTGAGGGCGGCGACGGCCAGCCGCGGCTTCTCGATGCCGAAGGTCCGCAGCACACCGTCCATGAACCGGATCGTGTTGTAGACATTGTCCCGGGTGATCAGGGCGCTGACCTGGCTGATCCCGATGTGGGAAGTCACGCGGGTGGCCCAGAGGTCGTCCAGGACGTTCACCTCGCCGGGGATGTTCGGCCGGTTGAATTTCTCCTTGAAAAAGTCGAGTTCGCTGTGGTGGGGCAATCCGCCCAGGATCATCGCCTCCTTGTTGAAAGGCGCAAAGATGAACCCGTCGATCTTTCCGGCCAGGGCCGTCTCCACGATGAAGGAGAGGGTCTGGAAAACCGCCTTCCCCGACTTGGGATTGACCTTGCCCGGGGTGACTTCCGCGTCGGAAAGGGTGGGGTAGTCGTAGAAGGCGGGCCGGCCGGTTTCGGACCGAGCCGATTCGAACCTGTCCGTAAGGGTGACGGGCTGGGAAAGGCCGGCCACCTTCTGCCCCATCCTGAAAATGCGGTAATCCCCCACGATCACCACATTGGCCTGCTCGTATATCTCCGGATGGCTGACCAGCTTGGCCACGATTTCCGGGCCGATGCCCGAAGAATCCCCCAAAAGGACGCCCATGGTCGGTTTTGTCTCGCTCACGTCGATCTCCTTATGCAAGAAAGTTCAAGCCGGCAGACTTCAATTCACCGTTTGTCCACCGTTTCCTGGTCTTTGAGCTGGTTCATGACGTGATGCTGCATCAGGGTGACGGCCAGCTCCTTGTCGCGCTTCTTCATGGCGGCGATGATGCCGTCGTGGTGCTTGACATAGACCTTCAATTTATCCAGAGGGATGCTCAGAACGAGCCGGAGCAGCTGGATCTTTGCGTCCAGCTTTTCGCAGATCTCGTATAGATGCGGGTTGCCCGTGCGCCGGGCGATTTCGAGATGCCACAGGCTGTCCTTTTCGAAGGTGGTGCCGATATCGCCCTCGGCGATCAGGGCGTTGCACTCCTGGGCCAGGAGGTCCAGTTCCCGGAAATCCTCCTCAGTGCCGCAATCGGTCAGGAGAGCGACCGCCAGGGTTTCCAACTGGGAGCGGATCACGGCCAGTTGTCCGGCCTCATGGGGTTTGAGGGCGACCACCTCCGCATAGGAACGGGGCTTGATCTGAATGAGACCGTATTCCTCCAGGCGGCTCAGGGCCTCCCGGATGGGCGTTCGGCTCACGCCGAACTTCTGGGCCACCTTCTCCTCGGGGACCCTTTCCCCGCCCCGGATTTCTCCGGACAGGATCAGGCGCTTGATATAGCAGTAGGCCTGGTCGGACAGGCTCTGGCGATGAATTTCGTAGGTTGCGGTGTTGCTGGTCATGGATCACATCCTTTTAATGATTTCGAAGCATCTTTTTTCAGTTCATCATACGCCGCCGGGCGAGCCGCCACAAGGCCGTGAGACCGGGCACCGCGAAACACAGGAGCGCCACCGTGATGATCGACCCTGCCAGGGGGTTCGCCCAGAAGACCGCCAGGGACCCATGAGACAGGATCATGGACTGGCGGAAGGCATCCTCGGTCCGGTCTCCCAGGACCATGGCCAGCACCAGCGGTGCCAGGGGATAGCGCAGCCGGCTCATGAAGTAGCCTATGGCGCCGAAGAGGAGCATCAGCCAGAGGTCGATGGGGGCGGAGCCCACGGTCCAGGCGCCGACCAGACAGACGACGACGATGAGCGGCCCGATGATGGTGAACGGCGCGCGCAGGATCGCCGCGAAGAGCGGCACCGTGGTCAGAACCATGATCACGCAGACCACGTTGGAGACGTACATCGAGGCGATCAGCCCCCAGACGAAGTCGGGCCGCTCGGCGAACAGGGACGGTCCGGGCGTCAGCCCCCAGATCATCAGGCCCCCGAGCAGCACGGCCGCGGTGGCGGAACTGGGCAGGCCAAGGGCCAGCATGGGCAGCATCGCGGTCGTTCCCGCCGCCTGGTCGGACACTTCGGAAGAGACCAGCCCTTCGGGTTCACCCGTGCCGAAGCGCGCCCCGGCCTTGGAGAAGCGCCGGCCGACCCCGTAACTCATGAAGGTCGAGGCGGTCGGGCCTCCGGGCGTGATTCCCATCCAGACGCCGATGCAGGCGCTGCGCAGGAGCGCGACCCAGTACCGGGGCATGGCGAGGGCGGCCCTGATGACCTCACGCGGGCTCAACTTGGAAGCGACCGGTTCGACCGTGCCCGCCGGCTCCTGCATCGTCTGGCACAGCTCCGCGATGCCGTACGTGCCGATGACCACGACCAGCAGGCTGATCCCGCGGCTCAGATCGATGATCCCGTACGTCAGCCGCATCGAGCCGGACACGGTGTCCATGCCGATGGCCGCCCAGGACAGCCCCAGCCCGATCGAGACGATCGTCTTGATCGCGGAACCGCCGCCGAAGGCGACGAAGCTCCCGAAGGCCAGCATGAAGACGGTGAAGTACTCGACCGGCGAGAACCTGAGCGCAAAGCGAGTGGCCCAGGAGGAAAGGAGCGTGACCATCACCACCCCGAAAAGCGCGCCGAAGCCGGAGGAGAGGAAGGCGGTCGTGAGCGCCTCGGTGGCCCGACCCTTCTTGGCCATCGGGTGACCGTCGAAGGTGGTGGCCACCGACGAGGGCTCGCCCGGGATGTTGAAGAGAATCGAGGTGGTCGAACCCCCGTAGAGCGCTCCCCAGTACATGCTGGTCAAGAGGATGATCGCGGACACCGGATTCATGCTGAAGGTGAGCGGCATGAGGAGCGTGACCCCGTTGGGGGCTCCGAGCCCGGGCAGCACCCCCACCAGGATGCCCAGGAACACGCCCAAGATCATCAGCAGGATGTTGTAGGGGCTCACGACGAGGGCAAACCCGTTCATCAGAAGCGGAAGATTATCAAACATGGCCCCTCCCCCTCAATACCAGCCGAGCCAGTGTTCCAGCGGGCCCTTGAGGAGCGGCGTGAGAAACACGTACTCGAAAAGGACAAACAGGATCACCGGGGTGCCGATCGCGACGGTGAGCGTCACCCACATCCGATGCCGGCCGACGAGTCCGACCATGAACAGGAGGTACAGGGCCATGCCCACATAGAGGCCCAGGACCACGGTCACCCCGATGAGCACGACCACGGGGATGGCGAAGGCGACCACGCGGCGTCCCTGCGCCCGGGTCAGGAAGGTGTCCGCCGCCAGTTTCTTCCGCCGGGAGAAGGCCCAGCCGAGGTTGACGAGCGAGGCCAGGATAAGCAGGATGCCCAGGCGGAACGGGAAATAGCCGGCTTCGGGGCCGATGTCCCCCCAACCGGTGTTGAACTCCAGTGCGCCCTTGATGATGAGGGCCCCGAACAGGCCGACGGCGAGCGCGAACGCGGCCTCGATCGCAAAGCTCGAAACGAGCGGCCTCTTTTCCTGTTCCATGGCCAACCTCCTGTTATGCCGCGCCCCGGGGATGTCCCCCGGGGCGCGGCCACGTCACGTTACAGGCACTACTTCACGAGCCAGCCCTGCTCCTGGTAGAGCTTGCGGCCCCTCTCCTCGTCGGCCTTGATGAAGGCCTTGAGCTCGGCGGGCGGCATGTAATCGCCGGTCTGCGAGGTCTTGGCGATGTACTCGGCCCACTCGGGCGTTTCGCTCACCTTCTTGAACATCTCGGCGTAGAAGGCCAGCGCGGCTTCAGACACCCCGCCCGGCAGGAACACGTCCCGCGGCATCTTGTACTCCTCGATGGGAATCCCCTGCTCCTTGCAGGTCGGGATGTCGTTCCAGCCCATGGTCGCGGTCACCTTGGGGCCCGCCGGCAGCCGCTTCTTGCTGAAGACGCAAAGCGGCGTGCCCTGGCCGCCCTTCCACTGGCCGACGTTCTCCGAGGGGTTGTTGGTGTTGGAATCGATGTGCCCGCCGGCCAGCTGCACCGCGGCCTCGCCGCCCGACTTGAAGGGTATGTACATCAGCTTGATCCCGACGGCTTTCTCGAGCATCCGGGTGAGGGTTTCGTCCGTGTCCTTCGACTGGCTTCCGCCCATCCGCATCTCGCCGGGCCGCTTCTTGGCGTCGGCGATGTACTCGGCCACCGTCTTCCAGGGGGCGTTGGGACGGGTCCAGAGCAGGAACTCGTCAAAGGCCATGGCCGCCACGGGGGTCAGCTCGTCGTACTTCCAACCCACCTTGGCCACCAGGGGCAGCATCCACTCGTTGTTGGTGCCGAACACCATCTTGTGCGGATCGCCCTGCGCGGACTTGACGTAGACGAAGCCCTCGGCGCCGGAGCCGCCCCCCTTGTTGAGGACGACGATGGACTGGGCCATGAGCTTGTGCTTGATCACGATGGACTGGACGGTGCGGGCAAAGATGTCGGTGCCGCCGCCGGCTCCCGAGGCCACCACGAACTCCACGGGGCGGCTGGGCTGCCAATCGGCGGCGATGGCGGCGAGGGGCAGAAGCATCGCCGCAAACAGGATGATGGCGGTTGTGATCTTTCGCATGAGAATCCTCCCTTCTGTCGAGTGAACGGTTCCGTCATAGACGACGTTGTTCAAGGTTTTCGAGCTTCCCGGCTGGCAGGTCCGAACCGGGAACCGGTTGCAGCGTCAGTGGTCCGCAACGATTGCCGCTCCGGCATCCAATCGCTTTCCGGCAAGAGCCATGCGACTGTGCAGGGGGCGGATGGGGGAACGGTCAAAAGAATCGCGTCAGCTCACCCCCTCTCTCTTTAACTTGTGGATAAAAGACCATGATTTTGGCTTTCCCCAAGGAAATGGCAAGGCCTTTCCCAAACCCGAGAAATTGTATATTGCATGCCATACACAATCTGTCAACCAAATTTTAGCCGCCTCCGAGATCCCGGCTGCACCGTCTCAGAAAAACGCGACCCCGTGGATAATCCTTGACAAAAAGGAGCCCTTTTGGGTACTTCATAGGCCGCTTCACGAAGCCCCTGTCCGTTCGGGGAGGGGCTTTTCAGTCCAGGTGTTGAGGGGCAGGCGCGCCCTGCCCATC
>Ga0153915_10005811_pt1 | contig 11508 bp, 9 predicted proteins | sample Opewatmetagenome_2_FD_107003 | JGI IMG/M metagenome (GOLD analysis project Ga0153915, IMG submission 107003) | Freshwater wetland microbial communities from Ohio, USA - Open water 3 Core 3 Depth 3 metaG | ecosystem: Environmental > Aquatic > Freshwater > Wetlands | place: USA: Ohio, Lake Erie...
ATCCACCCCGGCAACCAGCGATTCCCTCGCGCTGACTTTCCAGCTCCCGCCGCTGGTGCCGACCATGACGGGCAGACTGGACGCCGCCGGGGGTGTCTTCAGGGCCCGGGTGCAGGGCGGCTTCTCCTCGCCGCAGACCGGGCTCCTGTACCAGCCGCTCGTAGTGAACGCCGGGGTCGACTTCGGGCAGGGCGAGGCCGGCTCTTCGGCCGCCGGAGCCGCCACGACGAGCACTGCGTTCACGGCATCCGAGGAGCTGCAGTTCGACGTCGCCGGCGCCCTGGTATCCCGCGCCACGACGCAGGTCGGCCTCTGGGGCCTTTCCGGCACGTTCGTGATGCAGAATACCGTCATCCCGAACAACCTCGCTCCCGCCACGGTCAGAGTCGGGTACGAGGCGGCCACCGATCCGCTGTGGTACTGGAAGGACCGGGTCAAGCTCGTCCTCGGTCTGAAGACCCACTGGTATCTCAACCTGCAGAACCATGTCGACAACCTGTTCGACTTCAATCCGTCGCTGACGTTCAACGTCTACAAGAACCTGGACCTCACGTTCTCATCCACGTCGACCAACACGCGGACGGACCAGTATTTCTCACAGTTCACCACGCCTCCGAAGAACCCGCTGGTGGATCTGGCACAGTCGTTCAACTTCTTCAACAACGACGACCGCCGGAGATCGGGCTTCAAGATCCAGGTTTTCTCCCTGAAGGCGGTCCAGCACTTCCCCGACTGGGACCTGAGCGTGCAGTACCAGGGGTCGCCGCAGCTCATCACGCACACCTATACCTCCGGCCCCCAGCTGGGTCAGCAGTACCAGCAGTACGAGTGGAGTCCCACGTTCTCCATCCAGGTACAGTGGAACGCGGTCACCGAGGTAAAGAGCACGATCCACCAGGAAGCCCCCACCGGCACGACGGGTGCGTATAATGGGCCCGCCTACCCCAGCCTGCGGTGACCCGGCAACCGTTCCCTCCACCGCAGGCTGGCCGTCTCCTGCTTGCAGCCCCGGCCGTGGATACCGCGGTTCGCGCGGCGCTTGCAGCGTCAAGCCATCTACCGCGATGGGCGCATCTTTCACGGGCACCTATGTTCCGTGGATATCGCCCTCCGGGGCGATACTTCCATGCGTTGACGTCTCGGGGCTCTTTGCACTACGATGATGGTGGAAGCTGAATGGAGAAACCGCTGACCGTCGTCGTAAGCGACGAAACGATCCTCCCCGAGATCTGCGGAGCCAACGACATCAACCTGAAGACCCTCGAGGACCTGCTGGGCGCGCGGGTATTCTCGCGGGGAAACGAGATCCTGCTGGATTCCGCCGACGCATCCCTCCAGAGGACCTTCCGCGAGCTGCTCCAGCAGCTGGAGGACCACGTGCGTCTGGGGCAGCTCCCCGGGCCGGATCTCATTCGCACCCTGCACAGCTCGATCGCGGACGGGGAAGACGAGAAGGTCGAGGTCCTGAAGCGGAACCTCGTCGTCATTCCCAACGGCGTGCGCAAGGTGTACCCCCGCACGTACAACCAGGCCATGTACCTGGAATCCATCGAGCGGCACGAGATCGTCTTCGGCGTGGGCCCCGCGGGGACCGGCAAGACCTACCTTGCGGTCGCCCAGGCGCTGAAGCAGGTCATCGGGCAGGGCCGCCGGAAGCTCATCATCACGCGGCCGGTGGTGGAGGCCGGGGAAAGCCTTGGATTCCTCCCCGGGGACCTGAGCCAGAAGATCCATCCCTACCTCCGTCCGCTGTACGATGCCATCGAGTCCCTGATCCCCATGGAAACCTTCCGACGGCTGGAGGAGAACGGCCAGATCGAGATCGCGCCGCTGGCCTACATGCGCGGCCGCACGCTCTCGGGGGCTTTCATCATCCTGGACGAGGCGCAGAACACCACCCGCGAGCAGATGAAGATGTTCCTCACGCGCATCGGGGAGAACTCCCGAACGGTCGTCACCGGAGACATCACCCAGATCGACCTCCCCCGCAAGTCCGATTCCGGCCTGCTGTCGGTGATCCCCATCCTCACGCCGATACGGGAGATCCGCTTCACGTTCTTCGAGGAGCGGGACGTGGTGAGAAACCCCCTCGTGCGCAAGATCGTTCACGCGTACGAAACCGCGCATGAAGAATAGCTCCCCGCCTCTTGTCACCCGGGCCGCTGGCCTCCTGCAGCGGCTGCGGCTGGAGAAGTGGACCGTGCTCGCGGTCTGCCTCTCTTTCGTGGCCGGCCTCGCCGCCATCCTGCTCACCACCGAGTTCCGCAGCGTCGGCCTGCCGCCCGCGGACCGCTGGACGGAGGGAAGGATCGCGGAACGTGACTACGTCGTTGAGCACGACTTCTTGTACACGGACGTAGAGGCCACCGAGGCGCGCCGGGAGGAAGCGGCCCGGAGGGTCCCACCGGTGTTCGTGCTGAACCCGGTGACCGGCGCGTCCGTGCTGGAAGACCTGGGTCGGTTCTCCCAGGTGCTCGTGCGGGAAGCGCGCCCGGGCGGGTCCGAGGACGCGGCGATGACGGCCCTGCCGGCAGACTACCACGAGAGGCTCTCGCGCTCGGATCTGCGGGTGCTGCTGTCCACCCGCGGCCTCGCGCGGGCCGTCCAACACGCGCGCGTGCTCCTGCTGACCGCGTTCTCCTGGGGAATCGTGGACCTGATCTCCCACGCCGACGAGGCCGCGGCCGCCGGCGCCATCGAGATGCGCCGGCAGCAGGACGGCAGGATACAGAGCGAGCAGGTCCTCCTGAAGGACGTGGTCAGCCGGGACACCGCCGCCGCCCTAGTGGAGGTCCGCCTGCTGCCGGAGGGAACGTCGGAGTCGGAGCGTCGGGCCATCCGGATCCTCGTGGACGCGTTCGCCACCGAGGACGCCTTCTACGACGCGGAGGCCAGCTCCCAGCGGCGGGACCGTGCACGGTCGGGGGTTCAGGCGGCCACGGAGAAGCTCTCCCGCGGGCAGGTGATCGTCCGCCGGGGCGAGCCGGTGACGGAGACGCAGGCCGCGAAGATCCGCGCCCTGTCCGACTACGCCCGGGTGGTGGACGTGAACGGGATCGTCGGGGAGAGCCTGTTCCTCCTCGTCGTGCTTGTCGTGGCGTTGTTCCTGCTCACCATGAAATCCAGCCCGGTCGCGATCCGCCGAGGCTACGCGCTGCTCCTGCTCGCGCTGGGCCTGGCGTACGTGATCATCGCCTCCTTCGTGGTGCGTTTCGTGAGCATCCCGGAATGGGTGCCCGCGTCGGTGGCGCTTCCGACGGGGGCCATGGCCATGCTCGTGGCCATCCTCGTCTCCACCCCGGCGGGCGTGTTCTTTTCCCTTGCCGCTTCCCTGGCGCTGCTGCCTCTGACCGGCATGAGCATCCAGGCGTTTCTGTTCGCGTTCCTCGGGGGCGTCGGTGGGACGGCGGTCGTGTTGGGAGCCCAGAGGCGGATCGACCTCGTCCGCGCCGGGATCCTGCTCGCCCTCGCGGAGGCGCTGGTGCTCGTGGTGCTCGGGCTGCTGGGCAACTACGAGCCGCGCATGGTGGCGGGACTCGTGGCCGGCGGCCTTGCCAACGGCTTTCTCTGCGGCGTGCTTACCCTGGGGTTCCTGCCCATTTTCGAGCTGATCCTCAACGCGCCGACACGGTTCAAGCTCATGGAGCTGTCGGACCTGAACTCTCCCGTGTTCAAGCGCATGCTCTCCCAGGCCCCGGGAACCTACACGCATTCCATCAGCGTGGCGAACCTCGCGGAGACCGCCTGCGAGGCCATCGGCGCCAACGCGCTGCTGGCCCGGGTGAGCGCCTACTATCACGACATCGGCAAGGTCGACCAGGCCGACTACTTCGTGGAGAACCAGAAGGCGCACAACCGTCACGACGAGATGCGGCCGAGCCTGTCAGTGGCGGTCATCAAGAGCCACGTGCGCATCGGCATCGAGAAGGCGCGGGAGCTGAATCTCCCGCAGGCCATCATCGACATCATCGCCCAGCACCACGGCAGAGGGCTGATCACCTATTTCTACCACCGAGCAGTGAAAGAGGGCAGGAACCCGCGGGTTTCGCGGGACGACTATACGTACCCCGGGGTGCGGCCGAAGTCCAAGGAAGCTGCCGTGCTGATGCTCGCGGACACGGTGGAGGCCGTCTGCCGTTCGTTGAAGAGGCCCACGGAGTCCCGCCTGGAGCGCATCGTGCAGGAAATGATCATGGAGAAGTTCAACTCGGGTGACCTGAACGATTCGAACCTGACGCTCCGGGACCTCGAGCTGATCCGCAAGAGCTTCGTGCACATCCTGGAGGGCACCTTCCACACCCGCATCGAGTACCCGAAGCTCGCGCGGTCATCGGCGGGTTCCGCATGAGAGCCCCGCTCGCCAGGCGCACCTCCTCGAGCTCCGCGTCCCGCGCTTCCTCCCACTCCGTGGAGCTCGTCGTGGACGGCGTATCGATTCCCGCGCGCTCCGTGCGCCTCACGCGCTTCTGCTCGAAGGCGCTGCGGGCCGCCGGCTTCACGACTTGGGACGTGGCGGTTCTCCTCTGCGGGGACGAGCGCATCCAGGACCTCAACCGGCGCTTTCGGGGCAAGCCGGATCCTACAGACGTGCTCTCGTTTCCCCGCGAAGAAGGGCGGAGAGGTGAGCCGGTGTGCGGCGACATCGCGGTTTCCCTGGACACGCTTGAACGGAACGCCGCGCGCTTCGGCGCCTCGGAGAACGACGAGATGAAGAGGCTCCTCGTCCACGGGCTTCTTCACCTGGCCGGAATGGATCACGGACGGGGGAAGAGCGGGAAGATGCTCGCCCTCCAGGAGAGGCTACTCCTTCAACTGCAGCCGGATATGATCTACGGTGGGGGGGGAAGATGAAAGTGAGTATCAAGCTGTTCGCACTCGCCGCCACCCTTGCGGCCGTGCTCTTCGCCCCTTCGGCGGCCTTCGCCGCGGATGCCCGCGGCGCGTACCTGGAGGGTGCAGCAGCCGAAGGGCGGGAAGACTATGCGCTGGCAGTGGAAAAGTACAAGGAAGCCCTCTCCCTGAATCCTGCATACCTGGAACCGATGGTTGGGCTGGCGGAGTCCTTCTTCCAGATGGAGGAATACGACGAGGCCTCCACCTGGATCTCGAAGGCGCGCGCGTTCGACCGCTCCAACCCCGATCTTGCCGTGCTGGAGGGCCGCATCCGCATCGGGCAAGGCGACGTTCCCGCCGCCCGCGCTCTGTTCTCCGGGGTTCTGCAGTCGCAGCCGAACAACGTGGAGGCGCGGCTGGGGACCGCGGAGGCGGACATCGCGGATGGAAAGCCGCAGACCGCCCTCGGGCAGTACGTGCAGACGCTGAAGCTCGCCCCGGAGAGCACCCGGGCGATCCTGTCCCTCGCCATGCTCTCCGACGAGTCCGGTGACACGGCAAAGGCCGGCTCGTACTACGAGCTGGCGCTCAAGGGCCATTCGTCGGACCCGCAGGTCCAGCTGGCGGCCGCGGCCTGGTACGCCTCTACCGGCAACTTCCCGATTGCGGAAAAGCACGCGCAGATCGCCCTCTCCCTCAAGACGGGGCTGGACCGCGCAAGGATCCTGCTGGGCGGCATCTACCTGCAGACCGCGCGGTATGCGGATGCAATCTCGGTGCTTCGCGATGTGGTCACGGCCAACCGCGACAACGCGCTTGCGTGGTATTCCCTGGGGCTGGCCTACCGCAGATCCGGCGACGCGGCCAAGGCGATCAGCAGCTATGCCTCCGCCCTGACTGCGCGCGCGGACGACGAGGTGGCCCGCATCGGGCAGGAAGCAGCCGCCGTGGAATCCCTGCCCATGGACGATCCCCAGAGGCACGCAATGGGGGCGTTTCACTACGCGCAGGGGAAGGCGTTCGAAGAACGGGCATTCCTGGAAAAAGCGCTGGCAGAGTACCGCCGGGCGCTGATCCTCGATCCCACCGCCTCGGCCGCGCGGGTGGGATTCGCCCGGATCTACAAGAGCCTCGGCTTCCCCGCCAAGTACCAGAGCGAGCTGCAGGTGCTCGCGAAGCTGGGCTCCAAGGACACGTTCGTCTCGGACGAGATCGAGCGCGTTGCGAGCGCTCTCTCCGAGTCGGTGTCCCGCTCCTGGGGCTACGACCAGTACAACCTGGACCGATCACGGTACGCCATCCCGGTCTACACGCTGACGGCGAAGAACCGCCTCGTGCACCCGCTGGCCAGCGAGGACGTGGCGAAGTATTTCTCCTCCCTCCTGGGGCGGTACGACTCGATCAGTGCGCCGGATGCGCCCCCGGTGGTGAGCGGGTTCGACCAGGCGTTCCGAGCCGCCCGTGCCGCCGGCTACGACTACTTCATCCTGCTGTCCATCGACGAGGCGGACCGCAGCTTCTCCGCCACGGTGGACCTGTACCTGGGTCGGACGGGGGGCAGGATCGCAAGCTTCGCCGCGTTCCGCACGGGAAACGACCGGGTGAGGGATTCGCTCATGAAGCTCGCCTCCCAGGTGGCCGCTCTTCTGCCGCCGCGTGGCACCCTGCTGGTCCGCAGGTTCGGCCAGGGCGCCATCGACCTGGGCTCTTTCCAGGGACTGAAGAACGGAGACGCGCTGGTGATCGTCCGCAAGGGCGGGGTCCGTCTGCGGTCCGATGGCCCGGGTCTCGCCTACGACGACCGCGACATCATCGGGGACTTCAAGGTCACCGGGCTGGACGAAGCGGTTTCCGAGGGGTCAGTGACCGCGCGGGGGTATTTCGATTACGTGAATGCCGGAGATCAGGTGGTCTATCCCCTGCAGAAAGCGACGCCGCCCACGGTGGGCGCCGCCCAGCGGTCGGGGAACATCCTGGCCCGCTTGTTCCGAATCGGGAGCTGAGGCTCCCCGGCTGCCTCCAGGCTGCTGCCCGGGAGCCTCCTGCCCTTCCTACTTGCGGAGGTTGAACCGGCTTCTGCTTAGGAAGATGATCCGCGCGCTCGGCGCAGGGCTGCCTCCAGACACACCGGTGATCGCCAGCTTCCTGGTCCTTCCGTCCGCATAGTGCAGGATCACCGAGAATCGCCTCAGCTCGTATGTGCCGGTGCCGGAACGGCTCTGCGCGGGATCCGTGGAGGAGTACGCGTCGAAATAGGAGGCGAACACTCCCTCGTCCACGAAGCTGCCGTCCAGGGTGAAGGTGATCAGGGGCTTCTTCCCCGGTTCCCGCTGGTCCAGCGCGGGATCGCTCGGATCAGAGAACGTGGTCCAGCTTCCCTGGAGGCGCAGGCCGTCCACCTCGATGCACTTGTAGTACAGGTCGCTGTCGAGATAGATCTGGCTGGCGGACTTCGCCTTGAGGGCGATGGGGTAACGCACGCCGGGCGTCGTGATCGAGCCGCTCTTCCCGTCCCAGGTGTACGTGGCCCAGTATGCGGCCTGGTTCGCATCCGCGGTGCTCGCCCGGCGGTCGAACCCGTCCAGCCCTTCCCGAGGGATGTCCTTCAACACCTGCCCGTCGTCGTAGAACGTCACCCACCGCGGCTCGGGCTCGTACTTGCCCATGACCGTCTTGAATCCCATCCAGACTCCAACAATGCCCTTGCCCCTGATCGAGCCGAGATCGGGCGGAGCTCCAGCCCCATTTGCAGCCGCGGCTTCCCCCGCGGAAACCACGGGGGGCTTGGCGACCTTCGGGGCCGGCGGGGTGGGGGCCGCCTTCGGGACCGGCGGGGCCGCGGCGGCCTGCGAGGGATACCGGAAGCTCGCCAGGAAATCCGCGAGCGCGGACTGGTACGCGCCCAGCACCTCCTCCGTCGGCGCCACGGCGAGCACGCTCTGCAGTCGAGCGCCGGCGAGCATGACCACCAGCTCTACGACGTAGGGGGTGTCACCCCGGCTGACCGCGGCGGCGCCCGCGAGGAAGGTCTGACCGACTGGCGTCACCTCGCGCGTCGGTGCCGGCACCGACCGCGTGGCGAAAGAGGAGGCAACCAGCGCCTGCCATTCCGCGGCAAAGCCCGCCGAGGGCTCGGCATCGGCGGGCCGGCTGGAGTAGACCGCGAACATGCAAAAGGTACCCGCCTGGTTGTCCACCTGCGTGAAGGTGACATGGTCGGCGGCCTTTTCCTGCTGCCAGCCGGCAGGCGGCGTGAAGGAGGCAATGTCGAACGTCAACCCTTGGCCCGACGCGGCCGCGGCGGCCGCGGCGAGCAGGATGAGCGCCGCGAAAGGCCGTATTCTCAATGTTCCGTTGCGCATCGTGGGCAGAAACATACATAAACCCACGCCGCGGCGGCCAATATGGCCCTTCTCCGGCCTCGCCGTTGACACAGTCCGGGGATTTCCCGTATATTTTTCCGGATTTCGCGCAAATCCCCCTCGCTGAAGACTGCAGTGACAACAGGATGTCAATTGCGGCAGCAGTAAAACGTCACCCCTGGTGACCGCGCACGTGCAAGGAGCATGCGTATGGCCAAGAAAACCGTTCGCGACATCGACCTGAGGAACAAGCGCGTCCTCGTCCGCGTGGACTTCAACGTTCCCTTGAAGGAAGGGAAGATCACCGACGATACCCGCATCACCGCGGCGCTTCCCACGCTTCGCTACATCCTGGACCAGAAGGGCGCCACGCTGATCCTGATGAGCCACCTCGGCCGGCCGAAGAAGCCGGACAAGGAGAACAGCCTGGCCCCGGTCGCCGCCCGGCTTTCCGAGCTGCTGGGCAAGAAGGTCGCCCTCGCGCCGGACTGCGTCGGTCCTGCCGCGGAAGCCGCGGTCAAGGCCATGAAGGCGGGGGACGTCGTGCTCCTGGAGAACGTGCGCTTCCATCCCGAGGAGGAGAAAAACGACCCCGCGTTCGCGAAGCAGCTGGCGTCTCTCGGGGACGTGTACGTCAATGACGCCTTCGGCACCGCGCACCGCGCCCATGCCTCGACCGAGGGCGTGGCGAAGATCCTTCCGGGCGTGGCCGGGTTCCTCATGGAAAAGGAGATCAAGTTCCTCGGAGGCGTGTTCGAGAACCCCGCCAAGCCCTTCGTCGCGGTCATCGGCGGAGCCAAGGTGTCCACCAAGATCGCGGTGCTGGAAGCCTTGCTGCCCCGGGTGACCACGATGATCATCGGCGGCGGGATGTCGTTCACTTTCAGCAAGACCCAGGGCTACTCCGTGGGCAACTCGCTCGTGGAGGACGACTTCCTCGGCACCGCGAAGACCTTCCTGGAAAAGGCGAAGAAGGCCGGAGTGGAAGTGCTCCTCCCCGTGGACCAGAAGGTGGGCACGGAGTTCAAGGAGACGGCCAAGGCGGAGACCGTGGACGGCGTGGACGTCCCGGCGGGGAAGATGGCCATGGACATCGGGCCGAAAACCATCGCGCTGTTCCGAGACCGGATCCTCAAGGCGAAGACCGTGGTCTGGAACGGGCCCATGGGCGTCTTCGAGTTTGCCGAGTTCAGCGCCGGGACGAAGGAGATCGCAAAGGCCGTGGCGGAGTGCAAGGGCACGACCGTGGTCGGCGGAGGAGATTCCGTGGCGGCGGTCAACCAGTTCTCCCTTGCGGACCGCATCACACACGTGTCCACGGGGGGCGGCGCGTCCCTGGAGCTCCTGGAAGGCAAGCAGCTGCCCGGCGTCGTGGCGCTGCAGGACAAGTAGGATCAGATGCGGCAGAAGTTCATCGCGGGCAACTGGAAGATGTACAAGACGGTGGGCGAGGCGGTTTCCCTGGCCAGCGCCCTGGTAACCGCACTGGCCTCGGAGTCCGGCCGCAAGGTCATGATCGCGCCTCCCTTCACCGCGCTGCACGCGGTGAGCGGCATCCTGGAAGGGTCGCGGATCCTTCTGGGCGCGCAGAACGCGGCCGCGGAGCTGGAGGGGGCGCACACCGGCGAGGTGTCTCTGAAGATGCTTCGGGACGCCGGGGTATCGGTGGTGATCCTGGGTCACTCCGAGCGCCGCCACACGTACGGTGAAACCGACGGCCTGATCAACAGGAAGGTCCGCCTGGCCCTCGCCGAGGGCTTCGAGGTCATCCTGTGCGTCGGGGAGACGCTGGAAGAACGCCAGTCGGGCGTGACGGAAAAAGTGGTGGAAACGCAGACCCGCGCGGGCCTCGCTTCCGTGGCGGAGGCCGCCCTGGCAAGGGTCACCATCGCCTACGAACCGGTGTGGGCCATCGGGACGGGCAAGAACGCCACGCCCCAGGACGCGGACTCGGTTCACGCATTCATCCGCCGGATCATCGGGGGGATGTACAGCCGCGCCGCCGCCGAAGCCCAGGTCATACAGTACGGGGGCTCGGTGAAGCCGGAGAACATCCGTGACTTGATGGGCATGGCGAACATCGACGGCGCTCTCGTGGGAGGCGCCTCCCTGAAGGCCGAGACGTTCCTGCCCATCATCAAGTACGATCGGTGAGAACGATCGAAAGCTGCGATCGGTAAGGGGGTTTTTCAGATATGGGGATCATAGGGATTGTCCTCCTGGTAATCATGGCCGTCAGCGCGGTGCTCCTCGTGCTCGTCGTCCTCGTCCAGGATGACCAGGGCGAGGGAATCGGCGGCATCTTCGGCGGAGGCAGCAACACGGCGTTCGGGTCGCGCTCGGGCAACGTACTCACGCGCTTCACGGCCGTGCTGGCAGCGATATTCCTGATCAGCATCTTCGGGATGGCGTGGATCAACCGCACGCCCACGGCAGGCAACGTGCTCAGCAAAGCGCGGCAGGAAGCCCTGGCGGGCGGCGCCAACAGCTGGTGGGTGCAGGCCCCGGCCGGGACCCCGGCGCCGGGTTCCACGGCGCCCTTGAGCGGGACCACTCCGCTGCCGGCAACTCCTGCCCCCGCGGCAGGCGGCTCGGCACCGGCATCATCCACCACGGCACCGGCATCATCCACCACGGCGCCGGCAGGGGGCCAGTAGGGTGGCCTTGCTGCTCCAGGAGCTGTTCGTCCCGGCCCGGATCAAGTGCCACCTCGAGGCGGAAGACAAGTCGGAAGCCTTCGAGGAGCTGGTCGACCTGCTGGTGACGCACTATGATCTGCGCAGCCGCGACGACATCCTGGACGCCATCAACCGGCGCGAAGCCAAGATGTCCACGGGCATCAAGCGCGGCATCGCGATTCCGCATGCCAAGACGAGCTTCACCAAGGGCGTCATTGGCGTCCTGGGCATTTCCGACCGGGGAATCGACTACGAGTCCCTGGACGGGGAGCCCGTGCGGATGCTGTTCCTGCTGGTGAGCTCGGAGGAGGACGCCGGTACGCACCTCTCGATACTGAAAAAGATCGCCCTCCTCGTAGAGAACGCTGACTTCGTCCGGGAGGCCTGCGCGGCGGATGACCCGGAAGCGGTGCACAGGGTGCTGCGCAGCCACGAAGAGATCCTGGACTCCCGGGAGGGGTAGCCCGGCCGAAGGGTCGGGCACCCCTCCCTCCCCGAGTCCCTGGAAGGAATTGGTGTTTCATGTCCGACATGCTGCAGAGACTCCTCGGCGTGGAAAAGACGGCGGCGAACATCGTGGCCGAGGCCGAGGCCGAGGCCGCGAAAATCGCCGCGCAGGCGAGGCTCGACTCTCA
>Ga0153915_10005812_pt1 | contig 11508 bp, 10 predicted proteins | sample Opewatmetagenome_2_FD_107003 | JGI IMG/M metagenome (GOLD analysis project Ga0153915, IMG submission 107003) | Freshwater wetland microbial communities from Ohio, USA - Open water 3 Core 3 Depth 3 metaG | ecosystem: Environmental > Aquatic > Freshwater > Wetlands | place: USA: Ohio, Lake Erie...
AACGCTCTCGAGTATTGGTCCCCCTGCGCTTTCCAATTGGGAGCGACGGTTGCCGAGGAAGTCCCGTTCGATAACTTCCTGAACAAAACCGCTGACGCTATGAATAGCTCGGACTTTTCGCCGCAGCCAGGACTGGCTGGCGGATAGGCTGAACACCGCGGCGAAGCCTTTGGGCACGCCATAAAAATTCGCTGCACACCCCAGGCACTTGACCAGAGCTGGACCATCGCAGAGCTTGTCTTTGAAGAGCAGAGTACGGGTGGCGCAACTGTAACCATAGTCTCTGCCCGAGATCAATAGCGGGATATCCATACCCAGCAGAGCTACTGCGCATGAGTAGCTGAACCAACCATGCGAATGGACCACATCGGGTTTGAGCTCCTTGAACAGGCGGCGTAACCCCCAAACAGTTACCGGGTCTGGGAAAGGCGGTTGGTGGCGCTGATTGTGATCCCTCGGATACATAGTGAGCAGGGTGCGCAACTGTTTGAGCCTGTAAACCTGTACGCCATCATCATCCTCCAGGTAGGGCTGGTTGGGTTGCCAGACGGTCGCCACATTGACCGAATGTCCCCTTTTTTGAAGCTCATGGCCGATCAGTTGCGTTTGGCGGTGAGCCCCGCCGATATAGGGCGGGTAATGATCGCTTGCAATAAGAATCCGCATCCCAATTCCCTACTTTTTCAATCCCAACGTGACTCGGCGGTAGGGCGTCCCCGGATTGTTTGCTAGGAACAAGACCGCTTCCACTGACCCTTGCCCAGCGGGCAACAAAATATTTTGCGCCCATTGTCTTCCTGGCGCCAAGCTGATGTCAGGCCATTCCTGCACTGGCTTGCCGTCCAGAGTCAATTGGAGCTTGTAATGGACGAGTTCGAACTCCTGGCTGTGGATGCCAAGTGTGATAAAGTTTTGCTGCGATTCAGCGCTAGGCAAAATCCATAAGGTTGTATAGCCTTGTAGATTATGTGATGGTTTAGGACCTCGCGCCAATCCAATCGCCGCGGTAACGATCAATCCAGACAAACCAAACAGCAGCACTTGACGTAATGATAGAGGAAAGCGGAGTTTTGCCGTGGTGTTAGCACTCTCGTGCCGCCTGCGCCGCAGGGCTGCCAGGCTAGCGACCAGGGTGATGATGGTAAGCAGCACCGCCCACGAGGTTACCTGCAGACCCCAAGGGGTTAAATTCAGCACCAACCCGCTGAGAATGGTCGTTGTCAGGCTCAATCCGAGCGAGAACAGAAGTCTTTCAAACCCAGCGAGATCCTGCCCAGGGAAGATAGCCGCAGCAATCGCATAACCTGGCAGAACCAACACAAAAGGCAGCGTGAGCAGCACTCGCAGCACCGGGGGATAAATGTTGAAGACTGCCAATCCAAGCACAATCAACGAAAGGACAATCACCATTGGCAGATCATTTTGTTTGTTTAACACCGCTCAGAGCTCCTACATCGTAAATTACAAGGTCTCCGCTATCAAAGATGCGAGGCACGTTTGTCAGCGTATCGAATTGGGTGGTCACCTCAACGGGAAAAAACTGCTCCCCAACCCGTGAAATACCATCGCTGTGGTCAAAATACTGACCCAGCATACCATTCCAACTTATCAGGCGGCGATCAATCGCCAAATAATGGATTTGCATCATTTGCAGAACATTGGCTTGCCATTGCAGGTCGTGTGTCTCAGTCATTAACTCCAAGATGGAGTAGATCTGGCCAGTTAAGACATATTGCTTCCCGTACGCCAGCATCATCAGCGCATCGGATGGAGGAGCTGCAATTTCGTTTTCTGGCCCCAGCCTCTCGAGCATCCAGCTTGCCGCTTCCAATCCATCGGGTTGAAGCGTGGCGCCATTAACAGAGACCAGCAGCGGTTTTGCCAGACGCAGACTGGGTGTCCAACCGGCAATAACACCCCCAATGAAGAGAATCGCTACGTATCCCGTGAATACAAATGGGATACTGCGCTTTTGCGGGAGCAACTGCCGCACCACTACAAAACCAAATCCCACCACGAAGGCGATCCCGATGAATAGAAATTCGGACGACCGGTTGGCAATCTCCCAGCCAGCCCCAGTGAAGCGCAGACCAAGAATGCCGAAATAGAGCAAGGCTGCGCCCGCCAACACAACCACCAGGGGATCGAGGCGTTTTCGCCACCACAGAGCCAGAGATCCGAGCAATATCCCCAGCAGAGTTAGAAGAACGGAACTAATACCGACCAGACGCTCCCACAGCGGCGACACAACCCCTGTCGGTGAGGTAAATAACTCTCGCCCCACCGTTTTGCCGGTGAGTAACTGAATTACCGAGGTGAAGGCATACTTGAAAATCTGTGATAGATACCCGATCGTCGGGTTTGCAACAAAAACCAACCAGCTTAGGGTGAGCGCCAGGGCAATCAAAGCCAGGCCCCAGGTGTTCGTATGTTCGCTCTTTCGAAATCTATGCCAGATGCTTTTTAATACTGAGATCGCCAACAGGAAAACAACTACCACGTACGATGTGATATGGTGGGTGACTACGATGGCAGCTGTCAGAGCAAGGATAATCGCGGTCAGACCACGCTGTAGATGGTTGGCCTTTATCCTTTCCCGCCATGCCAGGGTAAACAGGATCATTGCTCCGAGTGGCAGCGATAAAGACTCATAGGAGAATTGGGCGCTCCAATATAGAAAGTTGGGGTTTGTGGCATAGAGCAAGACCGCAAGCCCTGCCATACGCACTGAATGGCTGATATGTTCGAAGAACAGGAATAGTGCCAAGACGATCACCACACGGGCGACTCCAATGACTACCAGACCGGCCGCGAAGATGCTCAAGCCGCTCAGAGTGGATAGGGCTGTAGTCACGATTTCCAGACCGGGGTAAAGGGTGCTCACCGGCAAAATCGAGTTCTCTCCGAAAAGTCTCCCTGATTGCAGGATATCGTCGGCATTATGGAAGTGTAGCAATTCATCAGAGTAGGTAAACATATACGGACTATGCATTACTTTAACCAGATACAAACCCAGCCCGAGGAACACAACCAGGCCGATCCGCTCTTGACGGGAGGCTGCCGCACCGGCCATCCGATAGGAAACTGGCAGGATCACCAACAGCAAGCCAATCCAATAGGCCAGTTCAGCCCATGCTGCACCTGCCAGAGAACTCGTAAAAGACAGGGCTACCACAAGCAGCCCCATGCTGCCCAACAGGGCGACTTCTGGAAGCCATCCAAGGCCGAGCGCCCGTTTCGCTGGCAAAGAGAACCCGCTCTCCGCCACCTGGTTATCGCCAGACTCGAGCTCTTCTAGCAAGGTGTTCCTTCCTCCCAACATATCCTGCATCGTTGAATCCTTTTCCACAAAGCTTGGAACCAGACCTTATTTAACTCCTCAACCAACTGCTGTAATACTTCGGTAGACCTGCTCAATGCGCGGCACTACCACACTAGCCTGGAACTCTAAACCCCTTCGCCTGCCAGCCTCCCCGAACCGTTCGCGCATCTCTGGGTTCAAGAGCAGCTTTTCGATAGCTTCGCTCAAGCTATCTACATCTCCCGGAGTGACTAACAGGCCGGTTTCACCATCTATTACGATATCGGGAATCCCTCCAATACGGGAAGCGATCACCGGTCGTCCAGAAGCCATTGCTTCGATCACCACCATACCGAAAGGTTCTGACCACACCGAGGGGACCAAGGCGATGCAGCTCCGTCTCCACGCATGCATGACGGCGCTGTGTGGCCAACTGCCCAACAACAGGACGTTATTCGGCAGTTCACTGGTGGTATCTGCAAATCGCCTACCGATCAGCACCAGCGGTGGCGCATTTTTTAGCTTTGCATAAGCCTTTAGCAGCACGTCGATGCCCTTTTCTGTGGACAGGTCACCGACAAATAGCAGGTAGCCATCCTCAGGGAGCTGCGTCAGATATGGATCCAGTATGTCCTGCTCTAGCCTAAGGTCATCCGGGACAAAATTTGGGATCACTTGGTAGGGAAGTCCGCTACTCACCAGGCCATTGTCGACAGCAGTAGCCTGGCTGACCGCCAGGAACATATCAACGGCCTTGCGTTCCAACAAGCTCGTCCCCTGGCTGAACAGGTAGGTAGGCACCCCCTTTGCAGCTCCAAAGTGTTTGGAGGTACAGCTGAGGCATTTAAGCAGCCCTGGGCCGCTGCAAGGAGCCCCGCGATACATGTAGCGCTTAGTGGCGCATCGCAAACTATAATCATGCAGTGTCACCACCAAACGCGCCTTACTCCAGGGGATGAGCGGCAGGATTGAAAATAGCAGCCAATTGTGAGCATGGACAACGTCAGGTCGTTCCTGCGCCATCACTCGGCGCAAGCCGAAGACCATCTCCGGATCTGGGAACGGCGGGGCATGCCTGCGTCCGGGCTCGCTGTACAGCCAACCCATGCGCTGAGTCGTTCCTTGAAGCCGGTAGATGCGTACGCCTACATCAATTTCAAAATCTGCCTGCCCAGGGTGTTTGATTGTGGCTATGGCAACCCGATGCCCACGCTTGACGAGCTCGCGGCTAAGGTTGACAACATGTTGTTCTTCACCCCCGATGATCGGTGTGGCGAACTGGGCAATCATCAGGATGTGCATGGCTGCCTCGCTGAAATCTCACAGTACAAATTGAAAAGCCCCTCTGCACAATCATCCCAGCTCGGCAAGTTGATTTTACGCGGGATCAGGGGGTTACGCAGTTGATCCAGGGCAGCCGCGGCTAGCTGAGCTGGAGTACTTTCCAAGGGAACCGCCCGCGCCAGCCCTTGTTCGCATAGTTCGCTCAACCCCGAGGTATCGGCGACCAGTGCGGGGCGCCCCAAAGCCAGCGCCTCAAGTATGGCGATCGGATGGGTCTCATATTCACTCAGCAGTACCACCAAGTTGACGCGTGATACTTCCTCAGCCATTCTCCCGCGCTGGTCTGGTGGGACGGCTCGAAATTCCACGTGGTCTTCCACGCCAAGCTCTTTTGCCAGTCTGCGCAAGGCAGGCTCGTAAGGCCCATTTCCCATGATCCACAGCCGCGCCTCGGATCTTTCATTAAGAATAACAGGCATAGCCGCGATAATGCGTTGGTGGCCTTTATATCGTTCCAGTCGCCCGATAGACGCGATTAGCGTTTCTTCACTCTTAGGCGGGAACACCTGGACAGGTCCTGGCAAATCGGTCCCATTTGGTATCATGACAAAACGCTCTTCAGGCAAATGCAGTTTCTTTTTAAAAAACTTCTTCTCGAAGCGTGCTAGCGTGACCAAGCGTTCGGCGCGAGCTAGTAGCGGGCGAAGTAGCGCCAGTTGTGATCCCCGCGCCGCATTACGCAGGCTTGAGGAGTGGCCACCTCCATGGAAAGTGAGGACGTAAGGGATCTTCGCCTGTCTGGCTGCCAGCATCGCAAGCGGAGCGACCAGCGTATGATAGGACTGGATATGGATCAGGTCCCATTTGAATTGTTGAATGTATCGATAGATCCCTGGGGCAAAATAATAGTCGCGTCGAGCAGGCCAGGCGCGCACCCGCCGGATATGCACCTCATTAACCAGCTCACAAGGGGGTAGTTTACCCTCTCGGTCTGTGGTCAGCACAGTGACCTGGACACCGGCGCGCGCCAGCCTGCTGGCGACTTGGTATACATGGTTTTCTACACCGCCCATCTCGGGAAAATAACGTGGCGTCACCATGAGGACGCGTAGAGGCTCTGCCGGCGTGGAATTGAACAAACCTGTCATCCAGGCGGATATCCTTTCTGAGTCGGCTTAAGCAAGGGTGTGCTGGCAGGCCTGAGGCGTGCGGAGATAGTACCGGACAGATAGCCTGCTACGGTGATTCCCAAGCCTACTGCAATAGCGCTCGCCCGTAATAGACCTGTCAGGTCGCCTCTCAGAAATGCATCGCCAATTCCCCGCAGTATCCCCTCAGGCAATGTCCGCGTAGTGTATTTCCTCTCGGTCGCTAACCCTTGCCCAGCGCCAACTAAGCTAGCCACCATTGCTTTTGAGAGGCCTTCGGCAAAGCAGCGCGCCCGGAAATATTGCCAGGTCACACGGCTGGCAGGTACGGAGTGGTGCACTCGTGCCTGGGGAATATACAAGAATCGGCTTTGCGGATATCTACGGCCGAGGCGGATGCAGAATTCAGTCTCTTCGCAGCTCAATGGGAGCTGGCTGCCCATCCGTCCCAGGCTTTGAAGGAATCCGTCGGCAGCAGCAAATACCTCCCGGCGGAAGGACATGTTGCAGCCTAGCATATTACGCACATGTTCCTTCGTTTCCGGGAGACCTTTGTAGGAACAACCCACCACCCAGGTGAACTCATCTGGAAACCAGGCGGGCCGTTCTCCCAACCAGTTGGGCTCGACAAACCCACCGACTCCGATCACGTCCCCGTCCTGATAACTCGTCAGCAGCTGGGTGAGCCAGTCGTGTTGTGCAACGGCATCCTCATCCATGAACGCGACTACTTCATTACTTGCGAATTCGACGCCAGTATTGCGCGCTCCAGATAAGCCGCGAGGTCCACGGTTCTCGATCACAGACATACTCGGAAATTGAGTGCGGGCCATCTCCAGCAATTCTGCGTTATGGTCAATCACCAGGATAATCTCGCCCGCAGGTGTCTCCTGGTTTTGGATCGAGTTCACTGCTCCCTTTAAGTCTTCCCAGCGCTCTTGGGTATAGGCGCAAATAATCACAGAAACCGAGGGAGAACCATTACTGCGCGGTGCAGGCCCTTGACTGCGCTTAATCCAATCCATTCGTCTGCCCCACATGAACTTACTCGCCATCGCCGGCCGTCCCGGTCATCTCGAGATCGACTTCCGAGAACGGGCCGTCCTCGCGGGTTAAGGTCACCACGGCGCGCACCCGGTCATGGTCGACTAACGGCAAACCCACAGCCGAGCGAGACAAGCCTTTGCGCACTTCCCAATCCTGGTTCAGCCAGCGCGGATCTTCCAGGGTGTTATCGACCACTGCTGGTTGCCCGTTCTCCAGCACCCAGCCCGCCAGCCCGTAGCTCACTGCCAATTCGGCGCTTCGAGCGTTCATCATTCGCATCCGGCCATTCTGTACAGTGTAGCTTTTCTTAATGTGGCCGTCATCGTCCAGGATCATAATGCTTCCCCCGGAGGCCTTCGTGCCTTTCATCGCCAGTGCCATCAGGTCCGGCAGGACTTCCTGGTAGGATGAATCTTCTGGCAGGCGCTGGATAGAATGCTGCATCAGCTGTAGCACATTCCCCAGCACATGCCCGTCTGACTTCATCAGCAATTTTGTCTGCTGTTCCAGGCGCAGGCGGCGCAGCTGCCCGTATAGCACAGAAGAGTCACCGTTATCGGGCAGCGCACTGCGGAAACCCTTGTAGGTGTCCTCATGATCAGTGCCCAGAGAAGCGAACCACTCATTCAGGATCGTTTTCAGCACCCGCCAGCCATCAGGGAAAGTTTTCAGCTTGCTATTTCCGTTGAAACGGTAACCTTCGAAGCTAGGTACATCCACGATGCGAAGCTTGGCACGCACGGCGCGCAAGTACAGATAAGCGTCGATCTCGAAACCATTTACACCGGAAATCTCGATCGAATGTAAGCAGTAGTGCCAGAAGGCGTGGTACCCGTAAAGCAAGTCGGTGAACTGCGTGGCGAACAGCAGGTTCGTCAGCTTGACGAAGCCCCAATTGCCGAACTGGCGCAGGCGCTCCATGTCTGTCGTTCCACCTAGGGGCGCAAAACGGCTGCCTTTAGCGAAATCGGCCCCCTGCTGCAGGGCGTGAATAAAGCGCGGGATCTCACGTGGGTCGTGGGAGCCATCGGCATCCATTACGACCAAAATATCCCCGCTTGCGGCCCGGTAGCCGGCTTGTAATGCGGCGCCCTTGCCTGGCTCTTGCTCTAACACAATCTGGATATCGGACAGCAAAGATCGAGCTACCTCCACTGTATTATCGGTCGATCGGCCGTCCACCAATATGACCTCATCCACCCACTCGAACGGAATATAAGTAAACACCAGAGGAAGATTTTCCGCCTCATTTAGGGTGGGAATAATCAGAGACACTGTAAAATCGCGCCGTAAAGCCGGAATTGAAGGTGCGATTCTTGAATCCTTATTTTCAGTATGCATAATTTTTGCACTCCTATTTCTCTACCAGTAGACGTGTAAATGTCGAAAATCTTTATTTCGCTACCTAACAAGAGTGCCAGGGAAAAGAATTACTTTCTAGATCCCCGATGGTATATAGTCACCGTCCAATAAGCAATGGGGATATTCCCCCTGAAATAATTAGGGATCTCCAGTCCCCAAGGTAGGGAAACTCCCTATTGCCAATATTTAAACAGCCTCCAACTGAGAGTCCAAAAAAACTGTTCTGCTATGATTGAAAGAAGTCTCTGGCCTAAAGCAGATATTTTCAACTCGTTGATCACCTCTACAACGCCTTCCTGCTGTAATGTACGACGCAAAAACCACCTAAATATGACGATTTTGGCCAAAATTACCGCCTATAAACATCCTAGATAACTTATCTGAAAATGAACAGAACTACATTGTTCATTTACGAGTAATTCACCGACCCTATTTATTAGACCCTTCTAGTAATCGTCACCGTGAAGAGTGTTGTGGTTTTCCTATCCTCCAAACAAAAAACACCCGTTTGAATAGCTCGACGGATGTATGGTGAAGCTGCCTGGCGTGCTTGCCCTTTCCAAGTATTGCCGTGCTTATTATTTTGTAAACTAGTTAAATCCCATCCAAACCCGCGCTATGATGTAATTATCCATGCCCACCCCCGAGCAAAAAGCCCGCCTCAAGATTGGCGAACTACTGGAAGCCGCCGGCTGGGACGTCCAGGACCGTAAGGACCTGAACCTTTACACCGGCAAGAGTGGCGTACACGACAACCGTTCGCGAGTTTCCTATCGATGCTGGGCCGGCGGACTATATTCTTTTGTCTAGAAGAATGCTAAAGGGGTAATCGAGTTTGTCTCACTCGATCGGGGGTTCCTCTTCCTCTTCTTCGACGGCTTCCTCTTCCTCGGCAGGCCGGTCGAGCATTTGCATCTGGTCCGCGATTACGCGGGTGAAGTAGCGCGTTTCCCCCTGTTGCTCGTAGCGCTGGGTCTGCAGACGGCCTTCGATGTAGACCAGCCTGCCCTTGCCCAGATATTGGCTGCAAATCTCTCCCAAGCGTCCCCAGGCCACGATCTGGAACCAGTCGGTAGCCTCTTTGAGCTCACCATCGTTGCCACGCCAACGATGGTCCACTGCCAGGCTGAAATTAGTCACTTTCTTTCCTGTCGATGTGAAGCGCACTTCGGGATCTCTGCCTAAACGGCCGATCAATTGGACGCGATTGAGAGCGGGCATGGGGTGCCTCCTTTCGATATAATGTGATCTCTGTTCAGTTTAGCGCGGATCCCGGGAAAGTCAAGAAAATGACAGAACCCCGTTGCGTGCTGGCCCATTCGCTGGTATCCTTACGAATATCTATCATTGAATGAGGATTTCAGGCTATGTACATCGCAATTGAAGGCGTCATCGGCGTCGGCAAGACCACCCTGGCCCGCCTGCTGCAGCCAGTTTTTCAGGCCGAGTTACTCCTGGAGGTCTTCGAAGAGAACCCATTCCTCTCGGATTTCTACTCAGACCGGGAGCGATATGCCTTCCAAACGCAGATCTTCTTCCTGCTCAGCCGCTATCACCAGCAGCGCAGCGCCGTTCCGGAGATCCTGAACCGGGAAGCCAGCCTGCTGGCTGACTATACATTCGAAAAAGACGCTTTGTTTGCCCGTATCAACCTGAAGGGCGACGAGCTGGATATGTATCATCGCGTCCACGAAGCACTGGCTGAGAAAATCCCGCTGCCGGATTTAATCGTTTACCTGCGCGCGGGCACGGACGTGCTGATGCAGCGGATTGCTTCGCGCGACCGGCCTTATGAGCGCAATATGGAGTGGGCTTACATTGACGAGCTGAACCACGCCTACGAGGATTTTTTTGTCGATTCGCGCACGAAAGATGTGCGCCAGCACTCGCCGGTGCTGACTGTCGATACCAATCATCTGGACTACATCCGGCGCCCCGAGGATTTAAAGTGGGTGGTGCAACGCATCCGCCAGACACTGCGGCTCTCGCCATTCCAACAGACACTGCCGCTGGAGCTGCCATCGAGTGGGTGAGTACCCGTTGGGTCTGCTGAAGACGGGGTTAAACAGGATTAATCTATGCGCATTAATCGCCAAACCCTGCTGAAGATTGCTGAGGACACTGTAATGCAGCGGGCTCGGCAGGATCGAGATATTCTGTCCGCCTACCTGAGCGGCGCTTTATTGTCTGAGGAAGACTGCCTGCTGGGCGGCACAGCGGATATCGACCTGACCTTCGTACATCTGGATGCCCCGCCCGTGGAGCGTGAGGTACAGCGCTTGACCGATGAAGTGCATCTGGACATAGCCCACTACGACCAGCGCGATTTCCGCCAGGCGCGCAACCTGCGCCTACATCCCTGGCTGGGACCGACGATCTACGCCTGCAAAATCTTGTACGACCCGCAACATTTCATGGACTTCACCCAGGCCAGCGTACGTGGCCAGTTCAACCGGCCAGATTACGCCCTGGGGCGCGCCCATTCCCAGGCAGAACACGCCCGGCAAATATGGCTGGGCTTTGCCAGCCAGGTACCTGTGCAGCCTGGGCCTAAGGAATTGGCTGACTATTTGCGTGCCATCGATCATGCTGCCAATGCGGTCGCAAGTTTAAATGGCCCGCCACTTACCGAGCGGCGTATGTTGCTCCAATTCCCTGAGCGGGCTGAGTCGGCGGGACGTGTGGGCCTGTTTCCCGCTTTACTGGGCATGTTGGGGGCACCGCGGGTGGATGCCGATACCATTAAATTCTGGCTGCCTGGCTGGCGGCGCACGCTGGAAGCGCTTCCCCAGGATGGCCTTCCGATAAAGTTGCATCCTTGCCGGCATAACTACTACCACCGGGCCTTTGAGACGATCCTGGAGAGCGACAAACCATCGGCTGTGCTCTGGCCCTTGCTACGCACCTGGACCTTAGCCGTAGCCCATTTGCCCGAAGGTGAACCTGGACATGCCGACTGGGGCGAAGCTTGCCAGCTTCTGGGATTGTTAGGCGCCAGCTTCGCCGAGCGCGTAGAAGCCCTGGACGCGTTCCTGGACCTGGTGGAAGAGACGATCGAGCTATGGTCGCGACAGCGTGGGGAATAGAGAGGGCGACCAGCGATGTTTCACGTGAAACAATTTACAAGGTAACAGTTGCGGCAGAACAGTAGCATTGTCCGGCTTGTGTTCTCAAATTGCCTGCTTGAATCTCGATTTGCCAGTTCCTCTCAAGAATGAGAGAGTGGTCTATCTTATCATGCCGCTTTGGCCGACTGGAACGCATGAATCTATCCATCCAGCGGCTTAACTGGCGCGATGTGCTTGCCTCGCAAGTGGCGGATTGCAATGCCTTGGTCAGCGTGGTAGAATGAAAAAAATTAGTAAA
>Ga0153915_10005814_pt1 | contig 11505 bp, 8 predicted proteins | sample Opewatmetagenome_2_FD_107003 | JGI IMG/M metagenome (GOLD analysis project Ga0153915, IMG submission 107003) | Freshwater wetland microbial communities from Ohio, USA - Open water 3 Core 3 Depth 3 metaG | ecosystem: Environmental > Aquatic > Freshwater > Wetlands | place: USA: Ohio, Lake Erie...
CAAGCGCTCGCTGACATATTGCGACGAATCATAGCCGCCCAAAACGGGTTGTTGTTTTCTGAGGATTCTCTCCCGCGATTGGATATCGTAATCGAAGACCGAACGAGGCGTGATGAACGATTCGAATAGAAACCGGACGTGACCGGCATCGAACTCAGGATTTTCCCCGACGGAAGCGTTGTAAGCGGGTTCGGTGAATTCGATGCGGTGCGAGGCGGCAAGAGCATCGGAGGCGCGGGAAGTCAAATCCACAATCCGGAGGTAAGGTAGTCCGCCCTCGCGTTCGAAAAGAACGAGGTGGGTCTTAAACGCGTGGGCGGCAGCGAGCATGACTTCCGGCCGATTGGGGATGATCTCGCGCCAGGATTCGCGGCTCGGGCGGTCCGCGGATGCGGTCATGAGCCGGAAAGTACGGCCGCCGGAATTCGTGCGAATGTAAAATATTCCGCCGCTCGCATCGGAGCCGTGGCCGGGATGTTCCGCGGAAAGCGGACCAGGATGATGATCGGCGTAGTATTCATGATTGTCTTCGCGCGGAGCGATGAGTTGGAATTCGGCGGATGGCTGATCGGCGCGCAAGAAGCGCACTTCGCTGGCGGTGTGGCTTGCGCAAGTAAGCAAAAGATAGCCGCCGCTGCGGGTACGTTCCACTGCGATGCGGAAGCGCTCGTCGGCTTCTTCGTAGAGCAAGCGATCCGGTTCGGCGGAGCCGAGGACGTGCCGGTAAAGCCGGTGGGAACGCTTGGTGACCGGGTCCTCGACGGTATAGAAGAGCGTGCGATTGTCGGCGGCCCAGGCAACACTCGTGACGCGCTCGATTCCCTCGGCAAGTGTTCTACTTGTGCTTAAATCTTTTACGTGAAGCGTGTACTGGCGGAATCCCGTGGTATCGATCGAATAAGCGAGGTGACGGTTGTCCTCGCTGACCTCGAAGGAACCGAGCCCAAGAAACGAATGGCCCTCCGCAAGCTGGTTCAGGTCGAGCAGAAGCTCTTCCGGTGAGTTTTCGGCATCGCGACGCCGGCAATGCAAGGCATACTGCTTTCCTTCTTCGGTCCGCGTGAAGTAGAGATAGCCGCGAAGCCGGCAGGGAACCGAAAGATCAGTCTGGAGGATGCGGCCAAGCATCTCCTGATAAAGCTTTTCCTGGAAGGCCTCCGTAGACTTCATCATGGCGCCGGTGTAGGTGTTTTCGGCTTCGAGATAAGCGGTCACTTCAGGATTTTCTTTTTGGCGGAGCCAGGCGTAATGGTCGACGCGACGATCGCCATGCAGGACGTGCGCTACCGGCTCGCGCCGCGCGACGGGGGGATTCGGGCTGGCATCTGCTGGGGTTTCTTGTGATAGCGCTGGCGTGGCGATGTAGGCGTCCGGGTTCATGAGTCTCTTTGTTCGCGAGGACCGCAGAGCGATCCAAAAGTGATGCCCGCGGCGGGACTTCGCGCCGGGGAGAATGATTCGCTTGCGTCCGCTATACTAACGGAAGTCGGCGGCTGGAGAAAGCAGGCTGCTGCGGGATCAAGGAAATTGCATGGCACGCGAGACGGAAATCAAGCTCAGGATCCGCGATGTGCAGGCGCTTCGTCGCGCTTTGAAGCGGATGGGAGCGCGTGTCATGGGGCCGGGCACCGGCAGAGTGCGCGAGGAGAACGTCATCTTCGATACCCCACAAGGAGGACTCGCCAAGCACGGGCAATTGTTGCGCGTTCGAACGGAGACGTCCGAAGTTCGGGCAAAATCGAGACCGGCGATAGCGAAACAGCGTGTTGTGGTGACCTTCAAGAGGCCGGTGACACCAGCAGCGAGCGGAGGGGCCGGCATTGCTTTGCCGGGTCCGCACAAAGTTCGCGAGGAACTTGAGGTCGAGGTCGCTGAAGCGGGCGACTTGACGAGGATCTTCGAAGGGCTGGGGATGAATGGGTGGTTCCGCTATGAGAAGTACCGCACGACATTCGAGCTTCCGGCTTCGAAGGCGTGGGCGAAGGGGCTGCTGATTCAGCTGGATGAAACACCCATTGGGACCTATGCGGAGTTGGAAGGACCCCCGTTGGCGATCGATCGGGCTGCCACGGAGCTGGGGTACTCGAAGCGTGACTACGTCCTAAAGAATTATCTCGTTTTGTACATGGAGGAGTGCCGCCGAAAAGGCGAAGAGCCCCGTCATATGCTCTTTCACGAAGGCCATAAGCCCTTCAAGTCGTCCCAACGATAGAAAAATCCTTCTGAAATAGTCATTCTTTCCTTGACATTGTATTGCTCGCGGCTTATCAATTCTGGTGTGACCGCAAAACGGTCACATAACGGAGTGAAATCTCTCTCGATGAGCGCGAGTACCGAGCTCGAACCCGGCCCTAGTAGATTTGTGAAGCAGTCCTGCCGGAATTCGGTCCGGCGGCTGAGGGTCCAGGCAATGTCGCGCGAGGCGCAAGCCACGGCGCGGACGGTCGGGTGGGGAGGGTTCACTGGCGGCTAAAGGTAAGTCCATTTCTATGAGGCACTTGCCCGCTGCCGAGGTTCTTCGGTGCGCGGGTTTTTTGTTGTCCGGCTAAGTCTGCGGCACGGCCGCTTCGGAATGCCGGGAAGCGCACCAGAAGGGGAAGCCATGGAACTCTACGCGACGGAATTGCTGGGCGCGAAGACGTATGACGTGCAGGGGAATTATGTGGGGCGAGTGCGCGAGTTATTCATCGAGCCCGCGGAAGCGCCGAATCGCGTCTCGCATTTTCTCTTGTCGCGCGGACATTTTCAGCCGCTGGTGGCCAAGCACAATCAGGTTGCGTCAGCCGCTGCCGGGAAGGTGGAATTGAACGTCAGCGAGCGGGCGCTGGAGCTCTACCGGCCGAATGAGTCCTGGCTGGCGGTACAGAAAGATTTGCTCGACCAGCAAATTATTGATACGCGCGGGCGAAAAGTCGTGCGCGTGAATGATCTGGACCTGGCGGAGCAGCGCATGAACGGCAACGTGGAACTGCGTTTGACGCAGGTTGACGTGGGGCTGCCGGGCGCCGTGCGGCGCTTGCTGCAGGGAGTGGTTCCCTCAAAGGTAGTTCGCAAGTTGCAGCGCCAGTTGCCTCAGAGCGCGATTCGCTGGGAGTTTGTGAACCTGATTGAACCAGACCCACTGCGCCGCCTGAAGCTGCGCATCACCCATGAAAAACTCGAAGACCTGCATCCGGCGGACCTGGCCGACATTATGGAGGAACTCTCTGCTTCCGAGCGGCAGAGCATCATCGCCTCGCTTGACGAAGAAACCGCGGCTGCAGTTTTGGGCGAACTGGATGCCCGGCTGACGACACAAATCGTGGAAGACCTCGATCCAGGAAAGGCCGCCGACATTCTTGAAGAAATGGCCCCGGACGCGGCCGCCGATGTCCTGGCCGACTTGTCGAAGGAAACATCGGAAGAACTTCTGGATGAGATGCCCGGCCGGGAAGCCGATGAGGTCCGCGAATTGCTGGAATTCGACCCGGGGACAGCGGGCGGCATGATGAATCCGGATTTTGTGTTTGTGGGGGAGAGCTCGACGCGGGAAGAAGTGCTGGAGTGGATGCGCGGGCAGGATTTGAATTTCGACCAGCTAGACACCATCGTGTTGTTGGATGGCAAGGCTCAATATTCCGGCGCCGTGCCCGTGGCCCGGCTGCTCCTCGCGGCGCCCGAACAGCTCCTGGGGGAATTAAAGCTGGAGCCTCTTCTTAGTCTGCCTGCAGAAGCGGACGACAAAGAGGTTTTCGAACTTTTCGACAAGTACAACCTGCGGATGTTGACGGTAATTGACAAGGACAACCGGCCGATCGGGGCCATCACCGTGGACGACGTCGTATCGCGTCTGCTGAAGTAAGGAATCGAACGGCAACGGATGAAATGTTGAACCGATCAAACATAACCGCCCAGTGGGCGGGATGGCGCGAGAAGGTCGGGCGCGTGCGGGCGGCAACGCGGCCGTTTCGCAGGCGGATCGCATTGTTTTTCGCGATCGTCGGCCCCGGCCTCATCGTCTCAAACGTGGACAACGACGCGGGCGGGATCTACACGTACGCGCAATCAGGCGCGCAATTCGGCAATACCGTTCTGTGGACGCTGATTCCCATGACCCTGGTGCTCTATGTGTCCCTGGAAATGTGCTCGCGCTTGGGAGCGTTCAGCGGCAAAGGCTTATCCGACTTGATCCGGGAGGAATTTGGATTTCGAGTGACGTTTCTGCTGATGGCCGCCGTATTGGTGGTGAATCTCGGTAATGTCATGGCGGAATTTACCGGGGTGTTCTGGGCCACGGATATATTCGGGATCAGCAGGTACGTTTCTGTGCCGCTGGCGGCGGTCCTGGTTTGGGTTTTGGTGGTTCTGGGGTCCGCCAAGTGGGTGGAGAGAATTTTTCTGGCGATTTGCGTTGTGTATTTCGCGTACGTGGTCTCTGCGTTCCTTGCCAAACCGGCATGGCTCATCGCTCTGCTGCATCTGCTTCCCCCGCATCTGACCCAGTTTGTTCCGACCATCAAGCCTTTCGTGCAAGTACCGGCGTTCAACGCCAGCTACGCGGTAATTCTAGCGGGTTTGGTGGGAACGACCATCGCGCCGTGGCAGCATTTCTACTTGCAGGCCGCCGTTGTCGAAAAGCGCGTAGGACCACGCCAGTACGCGCATACGCGGAATGATGTTCTGGTGGGAAGCATCAGCTGCATGGTGATCGTGTTCTTCATCATTGTCTGCACCGCCGCGACTCTTTATGTGAACGGAATTCACCACATCGACAATGCCGGCACGGCGGCGCTGGCGCTGAAACCGCTGGCAGGCGTCTGGGCCAGCGTGCTGTTCGCGATCGGCCTTTTGAACGCTTCGATCTTCGCCGCGTCCATCTTGCCGCTTTCGACCGCCTACGTCATTTGCGAGGCGCTGGGCTTTGAGTCCGGGATCGACCGGAAATTCGGCGAGGCGAAGATCTTCTACTCTCTGTACACCACGCTGATCGTACTAGGCGCGGGTCTCGTGCTGCTTTTGGGGCAGCACGCCAAAACCATCCTCTTGTGGTCTCAGGTGCTCAATGGATTTCTGTTGCCGGTGGTACTCATTTTCATCCTGATGCTAGTCAACCGGCGCGACCTGATGGGAGACAAGGTCAACAGCCGCGGGTTTAACTGGGTGGCGTGGATTTCCACGGCGGCGATGATTCTGCTGACGATCGTCGTGGGCTATACCTCTTTGCGCGAGCTGTTTCATTGAGGCCGGCGCGGAAGCGGCGTTCATAGATTGTCTCTTGGAGCACGGGTTAGATATTTGATTGCACACCCTTTGCAGCGTATGTTAACTTTGCGGCGTAAAGGGAAAGCGCCTAGAAAACTCCGTGCTGCGCAATAAGCCACATAAAAACCTCCACGTCGCGACTTCTCACCCGCTCGGCACGCTGACAGCCGAAGAAGCGTACATCTGGGAACAATTAGATCTGACGCGGCTTCCGAGGCACGTGGCCGTCATCATGGACGGCAACGGGCGCTGGGCACAGAAGCGCCACCTGCCAAGAATCGCCGGCCATCGCTCCGGCACGCAATCGGCGCGAACGACGATTGAGACTTGCGCGCGCCTGAAAATTGAAGCGCTGACGCTGTACGCGTTTTCGGTGGAAAACTGGCGGCGTCCGAAAACGGAAATCGACTTCCTCATGCAGCTCCTCCGGGAATACCTGCGCAAGGAAATGCCGCTCATTCAGAAGAATGAAATCCGCATGCGCTTTCTCGGCCGCATGGACGAGCTTCCCGCCGGCGTGCAGAAGGACGTGCGCGAGGCCACGGAAAAAACCGCGGAAAACAAGGGCATGGTGCTGTGCGTAGCGCTGAATTACGGCGGCCGCGCTGAGATTGTTGACGCCATGAATGCCATCCTCGAGGAGCGCAATGGCCACGAAGCCTTGGCAAAAGTCACCGAAGAGCAGATTTCCCGGCACTTATACACCGAGGGCCTGCCGGATCCGGATCTTTTGATCCGCACGAGCGGCGAGATGCGCGTGAGCAATTTCCTGCTTTGGCAGATTGCTTATGCGGAGATCTTTGTCACCGAGACGCTCTGGCCGGACTTCAACCGCGCGCGGTTACTGGAGGCGCTGGTGGAATACCAAAAGCGCGAGCGCCGCTATGGCGGGATCCGCGAAGGCGAGCCTGCCAGCGAAAAGCCGGCCCGCGTTGCGGGCGAGTGATTCTGTTTCCTTCCGAAGTGGGCATACAAACGCTGATCGAATGAAAGATTTGAAGTTGAGATTCTTCGAGCCCGACCGGGTCGGGGCCCTAAGAATGACAGTTTTGCCTTTTTCAGCACCTTGCCAGTTATTCGAGCGAGTGCCTTTGCCGAAATTGCATGATTCGCGCGGAACGCACGAACGAGGCCCACTTCCCAAATTCGGAAGTTTTCGGCATTTGCGCGGGGCCAAGGATTTGCTACAGAGATGCGGCACGCGCCTGAAACGAGCCTGTCAGATGCCGGCGTACCAGGCATAGCCTGCTTCTGGAGCCGCGGAGCCCAGACCCTTGCCGAACCCTTTCAGACTGTCGGTGACTGTCATGTGGGTGATAAATTTCACGCTCTTGTACCCGAGTTGGCGGGGCAGACGCAAGCGAAGGGGCCCGCCGTTGCCCACAGGAAGTTCATCGCCATTCAATCCATAAGCAATGAAAGTCTGCGGATGCAATGCATCGGCCATATCGATGCTTTCCCACCAGTCGGGATCGATCGAGAAGTAGACAACGTATCTGGCTTGCGGTTGGATCCCCACGAGTTCCAGGATGTGGGAGAGAGCCACGCCGGTCCACTCCGCTATATACGACCAGCCCTCTTCACACGCCAGTTGAGTGATCTGGCTGCGCGACGGGTAGCTCTTAAGTTGGGCAAGCGAAAACGTGCCGGGCCGCGCGACCATGCCGTCGACGGAGAGCCGCCAGTCCGCGAATCCGCCAGCCTGAAGGTGCTTGAACGCTTCATTGAGAGGCGGCATTTCGTTCGGTACCGGACGCTTCGAAATCTGGCTCCGAGAGAACTCACGGGCTAATGAGTGCCTCGTCAGTAGCCGCTGCGAAGCGTAGGTTAGCGTTTCGCCGAGGCCATAGATTCCGCCGTGATCGGGCGGGACCAATCCATACTTTTGCGCAATGCGCGCGGCCACGCCCAGGCCCGTTACGCCCGCTGCGGCCGCGAGTCCGGTCCAGATCAGTTTGCGGCGCGAGAGATCGCTCATGTGGGCTCCTTATCTGTACCGGCGCGGCCGGTGATCATCGCTCGCATGCGGCTCCTGAATCCGGCAAACCAAACCATCACGATGTGGACCAGCAGGAACAAGACGAGCGACAGGGAGACGAAGAAGTGAATTGTACGCGCGGATTGCTGGCCGCCCAACAAAGTGACGGTCGCGGGAAACGCGGAAACAAAGGCGAGGGACATTGCCAGGCCCGTCCAGATGACTAAGGGGAACAGCACGAAAATAACGAAAAGGTAGGCAAGCCGCTGCAGCACGTTATACGACCAGGCTTCTGCTTCACTCGGCCGCTTGAAGCGCAAATGGTCAGCAATTGCGGTGGAGAGCACCCGCCACGAAAGATCGGCCTTGCCCGGGAGCAGGTTTTTCCGCAAATGACCTGTAAAGAAGCCGGAGATTAAATACAGTAAGCCGGTCAATACGAGAACCCAGGCAGCTTGAAAATGGAGCGCCCGGCTCCAGCCGTTCTGGTCCGGCAGCACGTACCCATAACCGGTTGGCACAAGTGCCCTCGAGGAAGGGATCGGTAGTTTGAACAAAGGTTGAGTCAATACACTGCCGGTTTCGCCCCAATAGAAGCGCGGGTGAGAGATCACAACTTCAATTCCGCTGACAAGCAGGGCAATAAAGCAGAGCGTGGTGATCCAGTGCGTGACTCGGACGAAAGCAGAGTGCCGCGAAGCAACCGTCGTAGCCGAGGTGGCCGAAGTAGCTCTTGAGATGCAAACGGAATCGCCCATCCGCGCATGGTATCACGGGCCCCGCAGATTGCACACGCTGGGCGGAATGCAGAGAAGATAGTCGCGGGATCTGGTTTTCCTTGGCCATTTGGTGGGAGATCTCGAACTTGGGGTGCAAAGCGTATGTGAAGTTCCGTTTTGAGACGTTCCGGTGCTAAGTCCTGGTTAGTCACGTTACCGGACATGAGCTTTCGAGAGTCTAGCAGGGTGCCAAAAATCGCCTTGGCAAAGCTATTTGCAGTTGACGGTGAAATACTTCCAGACATTAAGTGGCTGAAACAGTCAAAGTTGAGATTCTTTCCGACAGGAGTCGGAATCTTCGATCGGACCCCGACCGGGTCGGGACCCTCAGAATGACAATTTGGGCTTTTTCATCAACCTGCCGAAGGACGGCCCATTGGTTGCGACCTTGGAAGTCAACAGTCTCTGGAACCTGGTAATACTCGGGACGCAAGGCACAGCGCAATCCAAGTGGCCGGATATCCCCAATCAATTGCAGAAGCGCAGCCTTTAGCCGGAGAAAACTGCGCAATTTCCCGCGTTCATCTCGTGCGTGATTTATTTCCCGCAATATGATGTGATGAAGCCTGCGAATTCTCAGGGGATTCCATTTCTATGACTTGGAAACGAGTGGCGACCGCCGTCGTGTTGATTCCGATTGTCGTGGGCCTGGTGTTATGGGGCTCGACGGCGATTGTTGCATTGAGCATGGCGCTGGTGACGCTGCTGGCGCTCTTCGAATATTTTGCACTTGGCGAGGCCATCGGCCATCGCGCTTACCGGTTCTGGACGGCGAGCTGTGCGCTGGTGTTGATCTACGTGCAGTGGCTGGCAGCGGCTTCTCCGGGATTCGAATTGGAGTTGCGCGGGAATGTGCGGTTGTACCGGGAGGTACATGACCTCGGTTTTAGCCGGCTCGGAGTTGATGGCACATTCTTTCTGTTTGTGCTGGGAATTGCCGCGCTGACGCTGTGGTCGAAACGGCCGCTCGTGGAAGCTCTGCCCGCGGCCGGAATCAGCGCCAGCGGCCTGGTCCTCGTCGCATTTCCGCTGACGTATGCAGTTCGCCTTCACGGGCTTGGCGCGCAAGGTCCACGGCTCCTGCTCTTCGCGCTGGTGGTCACCTGGGTAGGCGACACCGCCGCGTATTTTGTGGGCAAATCCATCGGCAAGCATGCCCTGGCGCCGCATCTGAGCCCCAAGAAAACCTGGGAAGGAAGCTTCGCGAGTTTTCTGGGTTCTTTGATCGTCGCCCTGGTATTTGTCCGCTGGATCAGCGCGCCGCTTCCGCATCTGCTGGCGATGGCCGCCGTGGCAAACGTGGCTGGCCAGGTCGGCGACCTTCTCGAATCGGCCTACAAGCGCAGCGCGGGAATTAAGGATTCCGGCAGCCTGCTGCCCGGTCATGGTGGCGTGCTGGACCGAATCGACGCGCTCATCCTCGCCATTCCGGTTGTCTGGTATTATTGGATCTTGATCTACTCCCCCCGGTCGTAGGTCGGCAGGTATCTCCAACAGAAAAGGGAATCAGGCGGCTTCGTGAAACAACTTTCCATTTTGGGCTCGACCGGTTCGATTGGCCGTCAATGCCTTTCGGTGGTGGAATCTCTTCCGGGAAGGTTTGGAGTCGTCGCGCTGGCCGCGGGAACGAATCTGGAAGAACTTGCCGGCCAGATCGCGCGGCATCAACCGGAGGTCGTCTCCGTTGGCGACGCGAAGCGGGCGGATGAATTGTCGCAGTTGCTGCGCGAAAAAGGCGTTTCGCCGTTCCCCGAGATTCACCATGGCCGCGAAGGAATGCTCGCCGTGGGGACCCATCCCAAGGCAGAGATCGTCGTTTCCGCGGCGGTGGGCGTCGTGGGCTTGGAAGCGACTTACGAAGCAGTGAAGCTGGGGAAAACGGTCGCGCTTTCGAACAAGGAAGTGCTGGTGGCGGCGGGCGAACTGGTGATGGCTGCCGCAAAGACGGCCGGGCGGGAGTTGCTGCCCGTGGACAGCGAACACAACGCCGTGCATCAATGTCTGCGCGGCGGAACACGCGGAGAAGTGCGGCGGCTGGTGCTGACGGCGTCGGGCGGACCTTTTCGAAAAACACCGCTTGCGGCGCTGGCGAATGTCACTCCCGAACAGGCCCTCGCGCATCCCAACTGGCGCATGGGCAACCGCATCACGATTGATTCTGCAACCATGATGAACAAGGGCTTCGAAGTCATCGAAGCGCGATGGCTCTTCGGCATGCGGCCCGATCAGATCGAGGTGGTGGTCCATCCGCAATCCACGATTCATTCCATGGTGGAATTCGTGGACGGTTCTGTTTTGGCGCAACTCGGTCCAACGGACATGCGCATGCCCATCCAATATGCGCTAACCTACCCTGAGAGGGTGGCATCCAATCAAGTAGCCCTCGACTGGACCAGGCTGAAGCGGCTGGATTTCGAGAAAGCTTCGACGCGGCGATTCCCGTGCTTGCGCCTGGCGCGGGAAGCGATGAAAAAGGGCGGGGCACTGCCTTGCGCCCTGAACGCCGCGGATGAAATTGCGGTGGCGGCGTTTCTCGAGCGGCGGCTCCCCTTCCAGGGGATTCCGGAAGTGATTGAACGGGTGCTCGGCCGCACACCCCGGGTACGGTTTGAGAAGATGGACGACGTGCTTGCGGCGGATGCCGAAGCGCGTCGAATGGCAAAGGAAGAAGTGGCAAAACTTGCAGTAAGCGCTGCAGCCGCTTCCTAGACAGCGGAAGAAAGGGACTGATTAGATATGGCATTGGATGTCCTCATCGGGATGGCACTTGTTCTCGGAGTGATGATTCTCATTCATGAATGGGGACATTTTATCGTCGCCCGTTTGTGTGGCGTTCGAGTGGATGTCTTTTCCATCGGATTCGGCCCGCGCCTGTTTGGCTGGAAGCGCGGCGCCACGGACTATCGCGTGAGCGCACTGCCGCTCGGCGGATATGTGCGCATGGCCGGCCAGGATTTGTCTGAAGTGGATTCGAGCGACGTCGCGCCCACGGGTGCTCCAGATGAGTTGATGAGCAAGCCACGCTGGCAGCGAGCGCTGATCTCCTTCGCGGGTCCCGCGGTGAACCTGATTTTTCCGGTGATACTACTCGCGGGATTCTTTTTGTTCATCGGCAAGCCCTATCCCGCCTATCTGGACAAGCCTGTGCAAGTGATCGCGGTGCCCGCCAACAGCTCATTGACACCGGACTCCCTGCAACCCGGCGACCTGATTACCTCCATCAACGGGGAAAAGTCCGCAACTTGGGAACAAGCGGAGAGAGCCCTCAAGCTGATTACACCTGATCAGAAAGTTCGGTTGGAGGTCGTGAACAACGGAAACCGGCGCGTCATCGAAGGTTTGCCCAAGGGCCCGCTGCAAGCGGTGCGCCCACTGGGATACTTGCCCATACCACCGGTCATCGATGATGTGGAGCCGGGCAAACCGGCGCAACGGGCGGGAATCCGTGAAGATGACGTGATCCTCTCCGTGGACGGCCAGAAAATTCAGGTCTGGGATCAGTTTGTC
>Ga0153915_10005816_pt1 | contig 11505 bp, 9 predicted proteins | sample Opewatmetagenome_2_FD_107003 | JGI IMG/M metagenome (GOLD analysis project Ga0153915, IMG submission 107003) | Freshwater wetland microbial communities from Ohio, USA - Open water 3 Core 3 Depth 3 metaG | ecosystem: Environmental > Aquatic > Freshwater > Wetlands | place: USA: Ohio, Lake Erie...
CTATAGTTTTTGCAGTTTGGCAAATCTCAGCAGCAGTTTTTTCCTGCCATTGTTTTCGAATTCAACGGTGGCAGTTATATTTGGTGCATACCCTTCTATGCTGACAATAAATCCTTTTCCGAATCTTTCATGCTCAACAGTGTCCCCTTCAGAAAACTCTGCCGGAAAATTGACTTCTGAGGATACTTTTGCAGCTTTTTCGGTATTTACAAACTTTTTGTACCTGCCGGGAACAACATATCGCTGAGGTTCTTCACTGAATGATTGCGGTTTGATCCCGGTTTTTGTTTGAACACGAAAAGGTTTCCCTCCGGTTTGCGGGTAATCGAGAAAATTCGGATCGATCTCACGAAGGAACCTGCTTGGATTGCTTCTTTCCAGATTTCCCCATTTGTACCTGTTGAGGGCATAACTTAGCGTTGCCATTTTCCCGGCACGTGTTACAGCAACGTAAAACAACCGTCTCTCTTCTTCCAGCTCTTTTGGGCTTCCAGTGGATAGCGGCGAGGGAAACAGGGTATCCTCTAACCCCGCGATATAAACATTCTTAAATTCCAGTCCTTTTGCTGAATGCATTGTCATAAGGGTAACCTTGTCACGATCCTCCTCCTTATCATTATCCTGGTCTGTAAGCAAGGAAACATTAGCGAGATAAGCCTCCAGGTTGGAGGGTTCCCCGTTGGTCTTGGCCGCCTCCGTGAAAACCTTTATCGCATTGAGCAATTCTTCGAGGTTTTCATACCGGCTTACCTCCTCAGGCGATTTACCTTCTCTCAGTTCCTTTATAATTCCTGAGCCCATTGCAATTTCCCTCGCTTTTGAAAAAGCATCTGTAGATTCATCCCCGATTATGAAGGACTGAATGAGCTGACTGAACATTGTTATTTTTTTAACAGTACCCGAATTGAATTGCTTACCATGATCTGATATTCCGGTAATTATCTTCCAGGGAGTGATTTTAATCTCTTCTGCCAGTTCGAAAATTTTATGCACAGTAGTATCTCCTAATCCTCTTTTGGGATAATTGATGGTTCTTTTAAGTGCCTCTTCATCCTCAGGATTTATGACCATACGGAAGTAGGCCAGGATATCCTTTATCTCTTTGCGCTCATAGAATGAGAGCCCGCCATAAATCTTATACGGTATATTTTTTTTACGTAGTGTTTCCTCGAATATTCTCGACTGGGCATTTGTTCTGTAGAGAATGGCGAAGTCGGACCAGTTTAATTGCCGGGAATATCTTTTATCGAAAATATCAGAGGAGATATTGAATCCTTCTTCAGAATCGGTAAACGATTGTATTACGTGCAGTTTTTCACCGGACTCATTTTTTGAATACACTTTTTTCTGGATCTGTCCCTCGTTATTTGCAATTATGGCATTTGCGGCATTTACAATAGTCTGCGTGGATCTGTAATTTTGCTCAAGTTTGAACAGCCGGTAACCCGGGTAGTCATTCTTGAATTCAAGAATGTTTTCAATCCTCGCTCCCCTGAAAGAATAAATACTCTGGGCATCATCACCGACAACACATACATTTTTATAAGCTGCAGCCAGTTTCTTAATTATAAGGTATTGTGAATAGTTGGTATCCTGGTATTCATCCACAAGGATGTACCTGAATTTTCCCTGGTAAGCAGTCAATACTGCGGGAAAATCCTGGAACAGAATATTTGTATTCAGCAACAAATCGTCGAAATCCATTGCATTTGCCTTAAAACACCTTGTTGCATAAGTTTTGTAAATATCGGAGAGCAACGGCATCCGGCTTGACTTATCATATTCAGTCATAACCGGATCTGCAGCATACATGGTTGCAGTCACGAGATTGTTCTTTGCCGACGAAATCCTGCCGGCGATCGCCCCTGGCTTATAGATATTATCGTCAAGGTTGAGTTCCCTGATTATTGTTCTAATCAGACTTTTTGAATCGGTTGTATCATAAATAGAATAATTGGATTTATAGCCAAGCTTTGAACCTTCGATCCTAAGTATTTTGGCAAAAATTGAATGGAAGGTACCCATCCAGAGGTATCTGGCAATCTCAGGATCAACAATCCCAGCTATCCTTTCCTTCATCTCCCGGGCTGCCTTATTGGTAAAAGTGAGTGCAAGGATGTTGTAAGCCGGAATACCTTTCTGAAGGAGATGAGCTATCCGGTAGGTCAGTACCCTGGTTTTACCTGCACCCGCACCAGCAATTACCAGAGAAGGACCTTCAGTGTTAATGACTGCCTCCTTCTGAGCTTCGTTCAGATCGTCAAGATAATTTTGAATCATTTAATATTTAGAATTACAGCGTTCCAGGATGAAGCAAATTTAGCAAATACAACCTCAGGTAATAGATATGTTGAAAAGTAAAATATAAGATTTATTCACCGAAACGCCGCAGTTGCATGTAACAACCTCCTCTGTGTAGCTCTGTGGGTGTAGAAAAAGCTATATTTTACTTGCAAGTGGTTTCTAAACCCATCCCCTTTCCCCTTCCCTTAGAAATAAGAGAAGGGGTATAACACATTAAAAAACAACAATATACATCCTTTCCCTTAGACTTAAGGGGAAGGGACGGAAATAGGGTTCACAACGTAATAATGCAACGAAAACAGACTTTTTTCAACACCCCCAGAGTTACACAGAGAGACTATATCAAATGTATTTCGATTTTTATTAATATTGCCGGATATTATACCAAAGGAATCATCTTATCGTTATTTCACAAAGAACACATTACCTGTGCGTTTAGGTTTCTTCATTTCAGCTTTATTATTACCTGTAACTATTCTGGCCCAGCTCACAGCGCCGGGGATGAATGCTGTAAGGTATACTGCATATCCGTCAGCCCCTGGTGTCAGGGATCCGGTTTTTATCTATTGCAATCCCTCAGGCACTATCAAAGGTAGCCTTAATGCAGTGAGCCCGGGAGGCACAGGACCCTTCAATTTTTCATGGAACAAATGGAGTGATATTACCAGGGGATTTACCATTCCTGTAAGCTCTGAATCAGGTGTTATGACATCTCGCATTAATAATCTTGATGATGGTGGGTACAGGGTAACAATCACAAATGGTTCAGGATTCAATGCCAGCCTTACAGGATGGATCTTTACCGACAGACCAAATGTATCGGCAGAACTTCAGAACAGGACCTGTGATTATGTTGCTTTGAAAGGAAGCGTTTCCGTTGATCCCTTTTTCTACAATGATCCCGCAAACGGTCAGCAAATCAGATTGCCAAACGGTGTCAGATTTCTTTGGTCATCTGATCCTCCGTCGGCAATACCTTATCCGGATATTGAGATAAATCCTCAGACATTCAGTCCGCCGCTGGTTGACGTTACCTACAGGCTTCAGGTGGCCGACAGTCTTACCTGCGTAAATGAGGCTTCCTTTTTTTATGAATCGATTCATGTGAAGGCCGATTTCTCAGTCGATCCTTCAAGCGGTGAAGCTCCGCTCGAAGTAACGTTCACTGATAAATCAATAAGGGCTGCAACCTACAAGTGGGAGTTCGGGGATGATTCAATCTCAGTCCTGAGCACTCCAAAGCCTCATACCTACTATATTCCCGGTGAATATTCCCCCAAGCTGACAATCGAAAGTATACTGCATTGCATCGATTCCATGAGGTTTGAGAAAATAGTTGTCGATCGTTCAAAACTCGAAATACCTAATGTTTTCACTCCCAATGATGATGGTATTAATGATATTTTTGTAATCGATAAAACATCGCTGAAATATATCAGCATTAAAATTTTCAGCCGGGGAGGGATAAAAGTTTACGATTTTTATGGGGAAGGTAAAATCCTGAAGGATTGGGAAGGATGGGACGGAACTGTTAATAATTCAAACAGGAAGGCCACTCCAGGAGTTTATTTCTACGTTATCAAGGCCCTGGGCTGGGATGACGTTAAATACGACAGCAAGGAGTACAGGGGCTTTGTCTATCTCTATAGGTAACTTTCACCAGTCTTAATTACCTGACAACATTTAATAAGCATTTTGAGTCAGCGAATCCTCCATTTTGAAAACTACATTATTATTTATCCCCCAGGTTTTTACGGAAGAACCTTATCCAATTTTCTGACATCACATTCCGTATGTCCTGGTCAGAAAATCCGATTTCAGAAAGCAGTAAAGGAATTTTTTGCAGATCGGCAATTGTATTGACATCCTGCGGGCTCTGTTCTGTTCCGAAGGCGCCGTCGAGATCAGAGCCAATGCCGGAATGCAGTGAATCGCCTGTCAGCTGGCAAATATGGTCAACATTATTTATAACCTGTTTAAGTGTAACTCCCCTGTTTTCAGGTGTAGACTTCCCACTAATCCAGTCGGGAACAAGCATCCACGCATCAAGGGTTGCACCGATAACAGCGTCCCTTGCAACAAGCTCGCGGACCTGTTCATCGGAAAACTGCCTGTTGTGTGGGACAAATTTCCGGCAGTTGTTATGACTTGCCCATACCGGTCCATGATAAAGGTTCAACATTTCCCAAAAGCTTTCGTCACTTAAATGGGTAGCATCCAGTATAATACCAAAATTCTCGATTTCTTTGAGAAGAGCCTTTCCCTTTGCACTTAATCCCTCCGTTGAGTCTGTTCCACCGGCGTATATTCCCGGACCGAAATGAGACAGGCCAATGGCTCTCAGGCCGTAATTAAATGCGGTTTCAAGATGCCTGAAAGAGATAATGGAGTCAGCTCCCTCAAGACTCAGGATATAGCCCAGAGGCAAGTATCCCTTGCCGTTTTCCCAATGGTGAATATGTTGATCCAGCTGTTTAACATTCCGGATCTGAACCATTTCCCCTGCTTCTTCCATCGATTTGTACCAGGCAAGCTGCCCCTGGGTTTGAGCCCATGCCTGCTCCGGAGAGTTCCAACCTGGTATTTGGCTCCCGGGCTTTACATACCGGGCAATCTGGGTAGCTATGCAAAGGAAAATATTCCCCTCACGCATCGAAGAAAAACTGACAGTCCCATTTCCTCTGTCAGGTTTGTCTGTCATTTCTTTCTCACAACTGCGGATGTCGCTAACCTGCCATCTCAGATCCCTGTTCCATTCAAGCGCGTTCATGGCCAGGTCAAGATGGCCATCGACTATAAGTGTTTTGCCTTTCATTTGCTTTTCCCGGGCTATACTGTAATCTTTCTTGTTCTGGCTTCAACCTTCCACTGTTCCGATACTTTTCCCTCCCTTACAACGGAAACCTGGTCAAACCGGTCAGCAGTGGGACAGATATGGTATGGTATACCGTACAGGACATCACCGACTTTCAGTCTGACTGCCTCCGGAGTCCTGAGTACCATATGTTCTTCATTATGAGATATGAAGTCGTACCTGTCCATCTCAAGGATCTTGATTCTGGGATGCGGCATTTCAGATGCTACTGCCTTGTGTCCCAGATCAATGCAAACCAAATTCTCAGCGGGTTTGCTTATAACCCTTGCAAAAAGGATAGCTGCATGCAGGAACTCCATATCTTCGAAACATGAACTGTAACCATAATCCCACAAAAGAATTGTTCCGGGGCTGGTCTGGACATCACCGCGCGAAGCATGAACCGGGAAAGTAGGAGTTCCGCCAGCAACAACAGATATGGGCTGATCATAAATTTTCTTAAGTTCGGAAATAAGTGAAATTACCTGTGAGTAGGCATCATCGCAAAGTTTTTGCCTGCGCGAAAAATCTTTTTCATGAATATGCCCGTCGTAAACGTGAAGCCCTTCAGCCTTTACGTTTGCTGAATCAGTGATAAACCTGAAAAGATTCACTGCCGCTACGCCCGGTGCGATCCCGGTCCGGTTCATCCCATTATTGATATCGAGGTAAATATTTATAATAGTATTATGCCTGGAAGCTGTCTCTGACAACTGCTTTATTATTTCCTCACAATCGGCGATGCATGATATTTTTGCCTTTGGATATTTCTTCTTCAGGCTGAAAAGCCTTTGAATAATCGGGCCGACAGGCTGGTAAGCAAGCAGAATATCCGTTGCACCGGATTCTGCTGTCATTTCAGCTTCAGCTATTGTTGCGCACTTGAAACAGGTTATGCCATATTTTAACTGAAGCTTCACAATCTCAGGCATTTTATGGGTTTTGACATGCGGCCTTACCCGATCAGATCCCCCGGCTATGGTAATCATCTTCCTGATATTGCTCTCAATCCGTTCCGGATAAACCAACAGGGCAGGAGAGCTTATCTCGCCCGGGTTGCTGATCCTGTACCAGGCATTTTCTGAATTAAAGGGTTTATCCATAAAGTCAGTCATAAAAGTTCAAATATGGCTTCTATTTCAACTGCCATGTTGTTTGGGAGAAACATCCCTACTGCGCTTCTTACTCCAACACCGTTATCCGGACCAAAAACTTCAGCCATAAGTTCACTGAATCCGTTAATAACGACAGGCTGCTGATCAAAATCCGGTGCGCTGTTTACCATTCCGAAAACCTTTACAACCCTTTTAATTTTCTTAAGCTCGCCAAAATGAGTTTTAATCGATGAAAGAATTGCCAGCCCGGCTTGTCTTGCTGCCAGCTTGCCTTCATCGGTTTTCAGATCCGTCCCAAGTTTCCCCTTAACAAGTGAACCATCGGATCTCAGGGGACCATGTCCTGAAACATACAGGAACTTTCCGACAACCAGTACAGGCTTGTAAACTCCGACAGGTTTCGGGGCCGGTGGAAGATCCAGTCCAAGTTCAGTTATACGCAAATCATGATCGTTTTTCATTATATGAGGATTTGATTTAAGTTTCAATAATTAAAATGTATAAAGCCAGACCAACAGGCATGAAATAAAGTGGCGGACTATCAACTCAGATAAAAAGGTTCATCAGCAGGACCCCCAGCAGACCAATTACGCTTACGAGCGTTTCCATGATGCTCCAGGTCAGGAAAGTATCTTTAACGCTTAAATTAAAGTATTCCTTGAACATCCAGAAGCCTGTATCATTTACATGAGACAGCATAAGGCTGCCAGCGCCAATTGCCAAAACCAGCAATTCCTTATTCACTGTGCCGCTCGCGGCAAGGGGAAGCAGTATACCGGCAGTTGTCAGTCCGGCTACTGTGGCTGACCCGACACAGATCCTGAGCAAAGCTGAAATCATCCAGGCTAAAAGCAGCGGCGATATGCTGGACTTATTTAATAAACCTGCAATGTTATCGCTCACACCACTGTTCACAAGTATCTGCTTGAATCCGCCGGCGCCGGCAATTATCAGCAGCACCATTGTAATACTTCCGACAGAATGACCGAGCGATTCCATTATTTCTGTCATTTTTCTTCCCCTCGATAATCCCAGGAAGTACACAGCTGAAAGGAGTGATAAAAGCATTGCTACAACAGGATCGCCGATAAATCCCAGCACTGTTCTGATCTTGTTGCCTTCAGTAAGTATGAGGGATGATATTGAAGCACTGCCAATCAGCAGGACCGGAAGAAGTGTAGCAAGTACACTATTCCAGATCCCTGGCATTTCATCATCACTGAGTATCCTCGGATTAACAAATTCCTTGATCGGGGTAGCTTTAATATTTTTAATGACTCTCCCGAAAAGGGGACCTGCTATTACGATTGCAGGTATGCTGGTTAGAATTCCATAACCCATAGTTTTACCAATGTCAGCGCCGAACATTGCTGCAATTGCCGTGGGAGACGGGTGAGGAGGGAGGAAGCCGTGTGTGACAGAAAGGGAAGCCAGCAGGGGGATCCCAACATACATCAATGAAAGGCCTGTGGAAGCTGCAACTGTGAAGACAAGCGGGATCAGAACAACAAATCCAACATTGTAAAACATCGGAATGCCAACCACGAAACCTGTAATTACCAGAGCCCACTGGATGTTTTTTAGTCCGAAGACGGCTGTCAGTTTTGTAGCGATTCTCTGAGCAGCACCGCTGTCGGCTACAATTTTCCCCAGCATCGCCCCGAAACCAAGGATAAGAACAAGCAATCCGAGAGTTTCTCCAATGCCCTGCTGAATTGAGCTGATGACTTTCGGAATCTCCATTCCTTCAGCAATCCCGACCAGGATGGATACGATGATAAAAGAAATAAACGCGTTGATTTTGAAAACAATAATTAATACCAGGAGAAGTATTATTCCCAGGACAACAAAAAGAATGGGCATTTTTAAAAATATTTATTTACGCGAATGTAATGCAATTCTGTTTCCCTCGGTATCGAGCACCACAGCCATAAAGCCGACTTCATCAGAAATCTGTCTTCTCGGAATTAAAATCTTACCTCCGGCTTTTTCTACCCTTCCAAGCTCGATTGATAAATCACCCGACTGAGCTGTAAAATATAATAATACCCCATCAGTCGATGGTTTGTAATATTCCCTGTTGAGGACAAGCGATCCTGTTGAACCACTGTCAGTTTCCGCTTGAGGAAACCAGGCCATTTCCAGTGGGCCGAACAAATTACGCGAAAGTTTTACTTTAAAAACCGATTCATAAAATCTTACAGCCCTGTCCATATTAATAACAGGAATTTCAAACCAACCAACAGGATTTGCTTTCATGGCTCATTTTTAACTTTTATTCAGACTAACAATTCCGCCTTGAATATTGTTGTCGCCTGACCTGCGATTTCCACCCTGTCATTTATAAGTGTAGCTTTAAGAATGCCTCCTCTTGCAGATACCTGGTGAGAAGTAAATTTTGTTTTACCTGTTCTGCGGTTCCAGAAGGGGATAAGTGCACATTGAGCCGATCCTGTGACAGGATCTTCATCAATACCAAGAGTTGGTGCAAAACAACGGACACAAAAATCAAACTGAGGATCTGATGAAGGTGCAGTGACAATAAGGTCACCAAAATCATTGTTTTTCATTGCCCTGAAATCAGGTTTCATTTGCTTCACCGCATTTTCATCTTCAAGAAGAACAAAAGTCCACCCGTGATCAGTTTTGTATAATTCCACCGGATGCGCCCCAATGAGCTTTTCTGTCTCCACCGGGACAGACACCGGGTGAGAATTATATGCAGGGAAATTCATTTTTATCCAGCTATCCGAGGTCCTTATATTAAGCATTCCGGCTTTAGAATTAAAAATGATCTCCTGATCAGGTGCAGCGATCCGTGTTTCGTACATTATATGTGCAGAAGAAAGAGTAGCGTGGCCGCATAACGGGATTTCTGCCGCAGGTGTAAAGTACCTTATCATCCAGGATCTTTCCCCCGGGAACACAAATGCTGTTTCAGACAGATTCATTTCCAATGCAATGTTCTGCATCCATTGGTCGGGCATCTCTTTTTCAAGAATGCAAACTCCGGCAGGATTGCCTTTAAAAGGTTCAGGGGTAAAAGCATCTACCTGGTAAATGGTCCTGTGCGTGGTCATAGTATTTTAAAGGTTTTCAAGAACTTACACAGAGGAAATCCCGAGTAACACAGAGTGTCACAGAGGAAAAAAGAGCTAATTGATATTAACCCGGTTGAGCTCTGTGTCTTCCCGGTGGACCTCTGTGCCAGTTCTTAGTGGGTATTCAATTCGTTATTCACCGGTAAATTTCGACTTTTTACTGAATTTAACCGGAATTAAACTAATAAAACTTTGTAAACTAAAAAAGTTTTTCCATTTTTGCGACGCTTAAATCTGACAATGGATTATAAACAAAGAATTATAGAAGAAGCCGCGATAATGTTCCGGACTTACGGAATAAAATCGGTTACTATGGATATGCTTGCAAATCAGATGAGTATATCCAAAAGAACGATCTATGAAGTGTTCAGGGATAAGGATGAACTTCTCAAGGGAGTTCTGACGTGGATGAGCACAAAGCAGAAGGAAGTAATGGCAAACATATCCAGCGAATCGGAAAATGTTATTGAGGCCATTTTCAGGATGCTGAAAATATTGTCAGACCATTATCAGAAGATGAGTCCTGCGTTTCGGATGGATATCAAACGGTTTCACTCGGATATATTCAGGCAGCTTGATGTACAAAACGAACTTCCTTATTACGGAAGCAATTCTGAAATTCTGGAGCGAGGGATAGCTGAAGGAGTATTCAGAAGGGATATTGATATTGAAATTACGAATAAATGCCTGCTTGAAGTAGTAAGAATGTCAAATGACAAAGATGTTTTTCCTCCGGATGATTACTTAAACAAGGATGTGATAAGGAATTTTTATATCAATTACCTTAGGGGAATATCAACTCAGAAAGGTCTTGATCTCATTAACTTTTATGAAAATAATGGAAGCAAATAATCAACTGACATAACATATTGAAGACAATGCATAAACCAAATTACATGAAAAACAAACTATTAATAGTTGCAGCTTTTACCCTGTTGTTTACGGGAATCAACTTGTTTGCCCGGCAGCAGGGCAGTGAAAATCTAAAGCTTTCCCTGAAAGAAGCACAGGATTACGCTGTGATGAATAACAAGATGGTATTGACGGCAAAATCTGACGTAATGGCCTCAAAAGCAGCTCTCTGGGAAGTAATTTCAGCAGCCCTGCCCCAGGTGGAAGCTTCAGGTTCATTTACTGATAACCTGAAACTTATGACTACGCTTCTTCCCGGAGAATTCTTTGGGAAACCAGGGGAAAAAATACCGGTGACTTTTGGTTCAGAGTTTAATTCAAGTGCATCAGTTACTGCGAGCATGCTTATTTTCAATGCTCCCCTATATATCGGCATCGAAACCACAAAGCTTGCTAAGAAGCTAAGCGAGGATAATTTGAAAAAATCAGAGCTTGATACCAAGGAGTCAGTCAGTTCAGCTTATTTCCTGATTCTGATTTCAGAAGAATCGCTTGATATCCTGAATGGGAATATAGAGAACCTTAAAGAGACTCTGAAATCAACAAGATCAATGTATTCGGCCGGTATGGCTGAAGCCACCGATGTCGACCAGATGGTTTCAAATGTAAACATGGTGGAAAACAGCAGAAGCTCACTTGAGCGTACGATTGAACTGAATTACAATATTTTGCGTTTTGCGCTTGGTGTTCCGGTAAATACCGGAATCACCCTTACCGAAACCCTTGAGAATCTGACAAGTGACATAAATGTTGAAGCTTTGTTATCGCAGGAGTTTGATCCCAAGCAGCATGTTGATTATAAGCTGATTGAAGGTCAGGAACTGATGTCAACCTTATCGCTTAAATCAGAAAAAGCATCGATCCTGCCCACACTTTCAGGATATTACAATTATGGGACCAATGGTATGGGAGATAAAGTATCGGAACTCAGATGGTTCCAGAATTCAATGGCAGGTTTACAATTATCGGTTCCGATAATATCCAGCGGACAGAGATTTGCAAAAATCAAAAAAGCGCAGATAAACCTGGAAAAAGCAAAAACGACAAAGGATATGGTGACCGATCAGCTTTTGCTCCAGGAAAAACAGCTGAGATACAACCTGGTAAACGCAAACCTTCAATATCAGAGTCAGCTTGAAAATATTGAAGTCTCTAAGAGAATTTATGCCAGTATGGAAAATAAGTTCAAGCAGGGAATGGCTTCAAGTCTTGAGCTTAC
>Ga0153915_10005817_pt1 | contig 11505 bp, 6 predicted proteins | sample Opewatmetagenome_2_FD_107003 | JGI IMG/M metagenome (GOLD analysis project Ga0153915, IMG submission 107003) | Freshwater wetland microbial communities from Ohio, USA - Open water 3 Core 3 Depth 3 metaG | ecosystem: Environmental > Aquatic > Freshwater > Wetlands | place: USA: Ohio, Lake Erie...
ACGAGAGATCAGCTTCCCACAAACCTCGCATACAAGCTGCGCGCCACCGCGGTGTCGGTGGTTCCCTTAATGATGGCCCGGCCGTCGGGGAAGAGAGTTATCTCGTAGGGATCACGAAAAAACTTCAGCACAAAATCATTGTGCTTCACGGCACCGTGCGGCTGCAGCCGTGCAGAGAGTTCGGCAAAGTCCACCGGGCGGCGCCGCTCGTGGATCTGCACGGAATTTCTTCCGCACAGGGTGATCTGGGGGCGTCCTTCGCCGGCCAGGTGGGGGAACTCGCGCCGGGCGCAGGTGGGGCAATCCGCACGCGGCTTCGCGGCGGCGATTTCGGCGTGGTCGTTGCTCCAGACGTCGAATGAGAGAAGTGAGCGGCGAAGCTGGCCGCGCGCGCCCACCAGATACTTGAGGGCTTCGGTAGCCTGAATGGAGGCGATCAGGTTGACGGCCGAGTTCAGGATTCCGGCGGTATCGCAGGTTTCGACCGTCCCCTGAGGCTGGGCGGGGAAGACGCAGGCCAGGCACGCGGTTTCTTCCGGCAGGATATTCATGGTGACGGCATAGGAGGCGACGGCGGCGGCATAGATCCAGGGGCGGCGCTGCTCGACGGCAAAGTCGTTGATCAGATAGCGTGTTTCGAAGTTGTCGGTGGCGTCGAGGATCAGATCAGACTCCGCCAGCAGCGGCTGGATATTGCCGGGAACCAGGTCGGCAACCTCGGCTTGCACATGGATCTCGGAGTTGAATGCGGCAATTTTGCGCGCTGCCGCTATGGCCTTGGGCAGCGATTCGGCGGCATCGGCCTCGTCAAAGAGCGTCTGGCGTTGCAGGTTGCTGGCTTCCACATAATCGCGGTCAATGATGCGCAGATGGCCCACGCCGGCCCGGGCCAGCAGGCTGGCGGCGCAGGTGCCGGTCGCTCCGCAGCCGACGATCGAAACCCTGCCCTCGGCGAGTTTGCGCTGCCCTTCAGGGCCGATGCCGGGGAAGAGGATTTGCCGGGAATAGCGGTCAGGGAGGAGCACAACTGTATTATAAAGACCAGGCATTTTACAGATTGGTAATTGATAATTTGTAATTGATAATTAGAGAGCGGGGCATGAGGCGGATGTTGTGGGGAAAGACCGTACAGCAGATTTTCAATTTAAAATTTTAAATTGCAAATTTAAAATCCAGTGCGCCAGCCCCTCGATATGCAACGAAAGTTCCGTTTGCCGTCATCGAATTAGAGAAGACAAGTCCAAATTCAAGAGGCTGATTTTTGCTGCGTTCTCAACCAGAGAGCCTGGTTTTATTGCTGGCCGTGGTGTGCGCTCTTGCCGCACAGGCGCAGCAGGCTGTCTCTTCTTCAGGGGTGCAGAGGCCTGGGCCGCAGCAGGCTGGCGCGGTGGGGCAACTGGTCTCCGGGGGGCTCAACGGTCTGCAGGGCGTGCCGGTGGCCTCGGTGCGGATTCGCTGCGAATCCATCGAGCATCCTGACTGGCTGGAGCCGCTGGTGACGCAGAAGGCCGGCGAGCCGCTGGATAAGTACAAGGTGCGGCACAGCGTGCAGGCCCTGTATAACACCGGGCGATTCGCCAATATCGAAGTGGAAGCGGAGCGCAATGCCAAGGGCGAAGTGGCTCTGGTTTTTCACGCCCTGCAAAGCTACTTCTTCGGTTCCATTCGCGTGGAAGGCTCAGCCAATCAGCCCACGGGCACGCAACTCGCCAACGCCAGCAAGCTGGTGCTGGGTGAGCAGTTCACTGAAGCGCGCATCAACGCCGGCGTCGAAAGCATGCAGCACATTCTGCGGGAAAACGGTTATTACGAGGCCAGAATTCAATCCTCGTATGAATGGGATACGCCGAATCAGCAGGTCAAGGTGCTGTTCACGGTGGACCGGGGACCGCGGGCGAAGGTGGGCGTGGTTCATCTGGCGGGCACGCCGGGGTTGGAGATACAGCAGTTCCTGGAAGCGGCCGCACTGCGTCCGGGGGACATAGTGAGCGCGGCCCACATGACCCGGGCGCTGAAGCGCCTGCGCAAGAGATACCAGAAAGACGACCGGCTGCAGGCCCAGGTTACCGTGACCCGCCGGGACTACCACCCCGAGAACAATACGCTCGATTACACCTTTGATATTGTCCGCGGGCCACGGGTTGACGTTAAAGTGGAAGGGGAGAAGTTGCGCTCCGGACTGGTAAAAAAATTCGTGCCCATCTATGAAGAAAACGCGATGGATGAGGATCTGCTGAACGAAGGCAGCCGCAAGATTCGCGATTACTTTCAGACCCGGGGGTACTTCGACGCGAAAGTGCGTTTCTATGAGAGGCAGAATCCCGCCGAGGAGCGGCGCGAGGTTATTTTCAATATTGACAAGGGCGACCGCCACAAGGTGCTGGAAATCGACATCGTGGGAAACAAATACTTTCCGCGCGAAACCATCCGTGAGCGCATGGAAATTCAGCCCGCTGGCGGGCTGCTGATTAACGGGCTCTTCAGCCAATCCATGGTGATCCGCGACACCCAGGCCATTCTGAATCTCTATCATGACAGCGGGTTTCTGCAGGTCAAGGTGGTCCCTGATGTGAAGGACGATTACCAGGGTGAAGCCGGGCGATTGAAAGTCACCATTAACATCGAGGAAGGTCCGCAAACCCTGGTGGGCAAGCTGAATATTGACGGCAACTCGGCGATTCCCGATGAGGCGCTGCGCGAGATCATCGTGGCCAGCGAAGGGCAGCCCTATTCCGACGCCAATGTGGCCAACGACCAGACGGAAGTCACGAATTACTACTTCAACCACGGCTTTCCGGAAGTGAAGTTCGAGGCGACTGCCCGTCCGCTGAAAGACGCGCCGGAACGCATGGAGGTGACCTACAAAATCACCGAAGGCCCACAGGTCTTTCTCGACAAAATACTGGTTTCCGGCCTGCACTACACCCGGCCGTTTATCGTGGAGCGGGAAGAGGATGAAGCCGGGGCGAAGAGGGACCAGCCTCTGAGCCAGGAGAAAATGCTGGAATTGCAGCGCCGGCTTTATGACCTGGGTATTTTCAATCTGGTGGATATGGCGGTGCAGAACCCGGAAGGGGAAGCGACCCGTAAGAACATGAACCTGCAGATCGAGGAAGCTCGCCGCTACACTTTCAACTACGGAATTGGATTCGAGTTGCAGACCGGGCAAGCCACCGGCAGCCCATCGCCGCAAGGCAACACAGGGGCCAGCGCGCGTGTTTCCTTTGACGTGACCCGTCTCAACTTCCGCGGGCGCGACCATACCATCACACTGCAGACCCGCCTGGGCAATCTGCAGAAGCGCGTCCTGCTCAGCTACGGCGCGCCCCGCTGGTGGGACAACCCCAAACTCAGCATGAGCGTGACCGCGTTCTATGACGACACATTCAACGTGCATACGTTCGAGGCCGAGCGTCTCGAAGGCTCGGCCCAGATCAAGCAGATCGTCAACAAGGCAACCGCGCTCTTCTACCGGATTACCTATCGCCGGGTCACGGTTCCTCCGGGCAGCCTGTTAATTGATCCCAACCTGATTCCACTGTTCTCCCAGCCGGTGCGCGTGGGAATTCCGGCGTTCACGTATATCCGTGACACGCGCGACGATCCCACGGATTCGCACAAAGGCGCCTTGCTGACTGTGGATGCCGGAGTGGCCTCCAGGATCTTCGGTTCGCAGACCAATTTCGCCCGCACGCTGGCGCTGAATTCAACTTACTACCGCTTCCATAAGAAACGCTGGGTATTTGCGCGGTCCACGCGCATCGGTTTCGAAAGAATTTTCAGCTCCACCGATTTCGTTCCCCTGCCGGAGCGATTCTTTGCCGGTGGCGCCAATTCGCATCGCGGGTTTGGCATCAACCAGGCCGGGCCGCGCGATCTGACCACCGGCTTCCCCCTGGGCGGCGCAGCCATTCTGGTGAACAACCTTGAATTGCGCAGCCCGCCGCTGCCCCTGCCGCTGGTGGGCAACGATCTGAGCGTCGTGGTGTTTCACGATATGGGCAATGTATTTGCCGAGCCCGGGGACATGGCCAGCAGTTTTTTCAGGTTTTCCCAGCCCCACAGCAGCTCCTGCACGGTGCCGGGCTTGAAGACCTGCAGTTTCAATTACATGGTGCACGCGGTGGGCCTGGGGGTCCGTTATCGCACGCCGGTCGGGCCGTTGAGCTTCGATATCGGTGACAGCCTGAATCCGCCGTTGTTTCCGGTGGGTTCGGGTTTTCAGAGGTTGCGGCGGTTTAATTTTTCATTCAGCATAGGGCAGACATTCTGATGAAGGCATGCATTTCCATGGCGATTCTGCTGCTGGCGCTCCCGCTCTGTTGCGGGCAGGTGGCCGACCGCATGGTGGCGGTGGTGAACAAGCGCGTGGTGCTGCAGAGCGAACTCGAGCAGGAAGTGCGGGTTGATTTCATGCTGCGCAGCCTGCCGCTGTCGCAGGCCACCAGCGCGGAAATGGAAGCCATGCTGGAACGGCTGATCGATCAATCTCTGCTGCAGCAGCAGAGCGTGACCACGGCCATGCTCGATCCCAAGCCGGAAGAACTGGCGGAGGCCCTGCGCAAGCTGCGCGCCGGTATTCCAGGGGCGCAGGATGGAGGCCAGTGGCAGGCGATGCTGGCCGCGTATGGCATCGGCGAACGTGACGTGGAACTCCACATTGCAGCGCAATTGCGGCTGCTGCGATTCATCGATCTGCGCTTTCGTCCGCTGACGCGTGTGGACCGGGCGAGCGTCACGGCTTACTACCAGCAGCAGTTCCTGCCTGACAGGATAAAGCAGGGTCTGACGGAACCGCCGTTGAATGAAGTTTTCAGCCAGATCGAAAGGATCCTGGTGGACCAGCGCGTCAATGATCAGCTGAACACCTGGCTGGCCACGCTGCGAACCCAGGCCAACATCCAGAAACTCGCGCCGGTTTCAGCGTTGTCTTTGAGAGACCAGCCATGAGCACCGCCCTGGCTTCCTCCGGCTCCGGTCAGACCTCTGCGCCGGCGAAGCGCAAGCGCCGCAAGCTCCATATCATCAGCCTGGTTTGCCTGCTGGTTCTCGCGGGGGGGCTGGCGCTCTATCTGCACAGCGACGCATTTCGTGAATCCGTTCGCCGCCGGGTGGTGGCCGAACTGCACGCGGTCACCGGCGGAGAGGTGGAAGTGCAATCGCTCACCTGGCGGCTGACGCGGATGGAATTCGACCTCCGGGGGCTGACCATTCATGGCGACGAGGGGCCGGGCCAGACGCCGTATATTCATGCCGACCGTCTGACCGCCCGGCTGCGCATTTCTTCGCTGTTTTCGCAGAGGCTGGGTTTGCGCAGCCTCTCGATTGAGCATCCGGTGGTGCATCTGGTGGTGAAACCCGATGGCACCACCAATCAGCCGGCGCCGCAATCCAAGGAGCCGGAAACCGACCCGGTGCAGACGCTCTTCGACCTTGATGTCCGCCATGTGCTGATTTCCAACGGAGAACTGCTGATCAATGAAAAGAAGTTTCCGTTCGATCTTTCCGGCGAACGATTCGCGGCCACGCTGCACTATTCGCGCGCGGAGAAAACCTATGCGGGGACTATCGCCGCTGGAACTCTTTCCGCCAGCTACCAGAAACAAAAACCGGTGCGGGGCGACCTGGATGTCAGCTTCGTGCTGCGGCCCGCCCGGGCGGAGATCAGTTCGCTGCGGTTCAAGACCAGCCTTTCCACGGTGGAAGCCGACGGCTCCATCAGCAATTTTCTTAAGCCGGAAATTGCCGCTCGTTACCACGCATCCCTTGACCTGAAAGAACTGGGTGGCGGCCTGGATATCAGGGAGCTGCGTGGAGGCCGGGCCGATCTGCAGGGCACGGGCAATTACGGCGCGGGCAAATACGCGGCCGGCGGAAAGGTTTCCATTCATGAGCTGGCATGGAATGACGAAACTCTGCAGATTACCGGGGTTGACGTGGCGGCGCCGTTTTCACTCACGCCGGAAAAAATCTCGATACCGCAGATTGCGGCGCGGGCTTTCGGAGGCAGGGCCCAGGGCGACTTCCAGCTTACCAACTGGAGCGCGCCCGAACCGGGCGGGAAAGCGCAGCCCCGGCGCGGCTCCGCGAGTCTTCGATTTGCCGGAATGCAACTGAGGCCGATGGCCGCCGCCGCTTCCACGCCCGCCATGCCCTTTGACCAGATCAACGCGGTGGGCACGGCCTCCGGCAATTTGAAAGCGACGTGGCAGGGAGCACTGAAGAACGTAATCGCGGAATTGAGCCTCGATGTGGTTCCGCCGACGAGCCCGGGGCCGCGCGAGGTGCCGGTGAGCGCGCAGATGCAGGCCGCCTATCGTGGCGGCTCGCAACAGCTGGGCGTGAACCGCCTGAACCTGGCGACCCGCGGCATCAAGCTCAATGCTTCGGGCTCTCTGGGCTCCAATGACACGCAGTTGAAGGCCGAACTTACGGCCAGCGACCTGCATGAGATTCGCCCGCTGCTGGCGCCGGGGCTTTCGGGCGCGAGCATTCCCCTGGATGTGGCGGGCCGGGCGCGCTTCAGCGGCGCGATTTTCGGGAAACTGATGGCGCCTTCGGCGCGTGGCCGTCTGGAGGCCGAAAATCTGGACTTGATAGCCGGGACTGTGGCGGCCGGGAATGCCGCCGCGCGTGGCCCGCACCGCTACCACTTCGACTCTCTGACAGCCGATGTCAACTACACGCCCGCCTCCCTGACCACACAGAACGGGACACTGAAACGCGGGGCCATGCAGATTGATTTCTCGGGCGTGGTGGCGCTGAGCGGAGGAAAGTTCGATGAAAACCACAGCGAGCTGACCGCTACGATGCAGTTGCGGAACGCCAGCGCCGCCGACCTGCAGTCGGTGGCGGGGCTGAACTATCCGGTGACCGGTTCGTTCAACGCCATTCTGCACGTGGCAGGTCCGCTGCACAGTCTTCGCGGCGGCGGCAGCCTGCAGGGCGCGGGCATCGCCATCGCCGGCGAACCTTTCCGCTCGCTGCGCGCCGATATCAATCTGGCCGGCGCCGAAACCCAGTTCCATCATGTGGTGTTGACCCACAACGGAGCGCAGTTCACCGGGTCGTTGGTCTATGACCTGGCCGTACACCGGTCAAGTTTCGAGGTGAACGGCTCTAATATTGCTCTCACCACCGTACGCCGCTGGATTCCGCCACGGCTGACGGTGGAGGGCCAGGCTGATTTTCATGTGACCGGTTCGGGTTTCCCGGACCTGGCCGCCGTGAACGGCGAACTGAACGTTCGCCGGCTGGTGGTCAACGGGGAAGAAGTCGGCGACCTGAAAGCGGTGGCTGAAACCCAGGGCGAGCAGATGATGGTGAAGGCCCGCTCAAGCCGGGCAGGCGGGTCTCTGGCGGTGGATGGCGGCATCGCGCTGCGTGGCGACTTTCCCGGACGTCTCACGCTTAAGTTCGAGCACTTTGATTTCGATCCGCTGATTCCCGCCTACCTGCAGGTGGAAGTCACCGGACATTCTTCGATGGATGGCTCCGTTGAATTGCAGGGTCCGATGCGCCGGCCGCGCGATCTCACGGTGACCGGCAACATCAGCCGGCTGGCCGCCAACGCCGAGAACGTAAAACTGGAGAATGAAGGCCCAATCCGTTTTTCAATCGCCAGCGAGATCGTGCGGCTTGACCAGATGCGTCTGGTGGGCAACGATACTGATGTCGCCGCGCACGGAGAATTTCACCTGGACGGACGCCAGCTTCTTGATTTCCGCATCAACGGGCAGCTGAACATGAAGCTGCTGGAGAGGTTGTATCCGGGCGTGCTGTCGTACGGCACAGCGACGGTGGCGATGCGTGTTTCCGGGCCGCGCCCCCAGCCGCAGATGCTGGGAACCGTAGACATCAAAGATGCCGGAATTGCGGCGGCCGACCTGCCCAACGGTTTGAGCCAGATTAACGGCCGCCTGATTCTCAATCAGGACCGTCTGCAGATTGAGAAGCTGTCGGCGCACACCGGCGGAGGCGTGCTCGATCTGAGCGGGTTCATCGATTACAGAAGCAACCGTTACTTTGACGTGACCGCCACCGGCAAAGACGTGCGTCTGCGCTATCCGCCGGGGATCAGCGCCTCGGCTGACGCCCGCCTGCGCTATACCGGGACGCCACAAAGCTCGCAGCTTTCGGGTGACGTCCGGGTCATCCGTTTTGCCGTGGACCCTCATTTTGATTTTGCCCAGTACCTGACACGCAGCAAGACCGGAGCCCGGTCGGCGCAATCACCGTTGCTCGATAATCTACGGCTCGATGTGCACGTGGTGACCACGCCGGAACTGAACGTGGAAACTTCGCTGGGGAAGTTTTCCGGGGACGCTGACCTGCGCATTCGGGGCACGGTGGCCAACCCGGTGCTGCTGGGACGGGTGAACATCGCGGAGGGCAACATTTCATTCAACGGCACGCGCTACCGGCTGGAGCGCGGCGACGTTACCTTCAATAATCCGCAGGTGATTCAGCCGGTGGTCAACGCGGACATGTCGTCGCGCGTGCGCGGCTACGACATCAATATCGGCTTCCACGGCCCGGTGGACAAACTCAGCATGACCTACCGCTCCGATCCGCCGCTGCCCAGCGGCGACATTATCGCCCTGCTGGCGTTCGGCCGGACGCGCCAGGCGGACATCTACAGCAACCAGTCAGGCCAGACGCTGGCCACCTCTGACGCAATGTTGAGCCAGGCCCTGAATGCGGCCTCCACCAGCCGGGTGCAGAAGCTGTTCGGGGTGGGCAGCGTGAAGATCGATCCGCAGCAAATCGGCGCCCTGGAAAGCACCTCAGGGCCTCGCGTGACCATCGAACAGCAGATCGTGGACAACGTAACTCTCACGTACATTACCAATCTGTCGCAATCTTCGACCCAGCAGGTGATCCAGGCGGAATTCAACCTTACCAGGAGCATCTCCATTGTGGCGGTGCGCGATCAGAACGGCATTCTGGGATTCGACCTGCGCATTCGCAAACGGAAGAAGTAGGTTATGGGCGCGGACTCTGAATCTGCATTCGCCGCGGAGCGCCGGGCGATGGTGGAAACACAGCTCCGGCGGCGGGGCATTCACGATGAGCGGGTGCTGGCCGCCATGGCGGAAGTTCCCCGGCACGAGTTCGTTGATCCGCACCGGGTGGCCGAAGCCTATTCCGACCATCCGATTCTGATTGGCGAGCAGCAGACTACTTCCCAGCCTTATATGATCGCCGCCATGCTGCAGGCGGCGGAGATCCAACCCACCGACAGGGTTCTCGAAATCGGCGCGGGCTCCGGCTATCAGACGGCCGTGCTGGCCCGGCTGGCGGCGCAGGTGTTTGCCGTGGAGCGCTACCAGGAGCTCACCGAGGATGCGCGGCGGCTGCTGGCGAGGATGGGTTACACAAACATCACGCTGGTGACCGGCGACGGTTCCCTGGGGCTGCCCCAGGCCGCGCCCTTTGATGCGATCATCGTAGCCGCAGCCGCGCCCCGGGTTCCGCCGGCACTGATCGCACAACTGGCCGAGGGTGGAAGGCTGGCCATTCCCGTGGGCAGCGAGCAGGATCAGATGTTGCAGGTGGTCCGCAAACAGCCTCATGGAATTTCCGTGGAGTGCCTGGAAGGCTGCCGGTTCGTGCCGTTGATCGGGAAGCAGGGATTTGGAAAAAGCAAATAGCGTTTAGCATTCAGCATTCAGCATTCAGCCAGGAAGCCTCATGGACAACCGACGGAAAGGCCTTTACCGCAAAGGACGCCACGGACGCCAGGCAAAGGCAAGGGAAGGTGTTTCTTGATTTAGCATCACGGTTTCAGAGCTGAATGCTGATTGCTGATTCCCAACTGCTAAAATATCCCCGTGCAACTTCTGACCAACATCGGCGCGACCCTGGAGATGATCAAGTGGGAGCACTCGATTTTTGCGCTCCCGTTTGCTCTGTGCGGCGCCATGCTGGCGGCCGGCGGTTTGCCTTCGGGGCTGCAACTTTTCTGGATTGCCGTGTGTATGGTTTCGGCCCGTACGGCGGCCATGGCGTTCAACCGTCTGGCCGATGCCCGGATAGACGCAGCCAATCCCCGCACCGCAACCCGCGCGATTCCCGCGGGGACGCTTTCAATGAAGTTTGTGGCGCTCTTTGTGGCCACCGCCTGCGTGGTCTTTGTGGCGGCCGCCGGCCAGCTCAACCGGCTTACGCTCTATCTTTCTCCGGTGGCCCTGGCGATTGTTCTGCTGTACTCATTCACCAAGCGGTTTACGCGGTGGTCCCATCTGGTTCTGGGGTTTGCCCTGGGCGTTGCCCCGGCCGCGGCATGGATCGCGGTGCGCGGCTCACTGGATGCAAGAATCCTGGTGCTGACCGCGGCGGTGACTTTCTGGGTAGGCGGCTTTGATGTGCTGTACGCATGTCAGGACCTGGAGTTTGACCGGGAATATGGGTTGAATTCCATTCCGCAGGCGTATGGACTTGTTCCGGCGCTGATGCTGGCGCGCGCGCTGCACGCGCTGATGCTGGTTCTGCTGCTGGCACTGATCATCATCTTCGGGTTGGGAAAGATTGCCATGGTGGGCGTGCTGGCCGTGGCCCTGCTGCTTGGCTATGAGCATTCGCTGGTTTCCGCGCGCGATCTGAGCAGGCTCAACGCGGCGTTTTTTACCATGAATGGCGTGATTGCGGTGGTGTTCGCGGTGTTTGTAGCCGCGGATTTGCTCTTCCGCGTACGGCTGCCCTGATTGCCCGCAGAGCGCCAGCGCCGGGTTTTGCCGGGTTCACTGAGAATCGGAACTTAACCAACCAGGGTCGCAAAGGAACACCAGGGAAAGGCAGGAGTAGCCATAAGCCCACTGTTTTCAATGCGCCAATAGTCTTGTTCCCGGAGAGCGCGGCCCAAGGTGAGCGATTTTTTGCAAGGAACCCCGCCGTCTGCGTTCTTCGAATGTGAGGTCCAGCCCCGATTACCGGGCGTTGCGCGCCAGCGCGCTTTAAAATACCGTTGAATGGTGATGTTCGGAGAACTTCAATTCCGCCGCCTGCTGCCTGCCTTTTGTTGCGCGCTGGCCCTCTTCTGGACGGTGGCCGCAACGGCCCAGCCTGCTTCCGCGGGCTCTGAGTCACGAAAATATACGCTGGAAGGCGCGGTCATCAACCTGGTGACGGGCACTCCGCTTTCGCGGGTGCTGGTTGAGATCATGGGGAATTCGCAAAGAACGGCGCTTACCGATCAGGATGGGCGTTTTCAGTTCGAGGGCATGACCGCGGGCCAGCAGGTGATTGTGGCGCGCAAGCCCGGCTTCTACGGCTCTCGCAATGAATTGCGGCGCAATGGCAGTTATCTCACCGTTGATCTGGGGCCGCAGACAGGGCCGATCACGATCAAGATGGTTCCCGAAAGCATCATTTCCGGCCACGTGGAGAATGCCGACGGTGATCCTCTGGAAAATGCGCTGGTTCGCATACTCACGCCGTTCATGAAGCAGGGCCGAAGACAATGGATGCCGCAGTCGCAGGCGGTTACGGATGAAGATGGAAACT
>Ga0153915_10005818_pt1 | contig 11502 bp, 8 predicted proteins | sample Opewatmetagenome_2_FD_107003 | JGI IMG/M metagenome (GOLD analysis project Ga0153915, IMG submission 107003) | Freshwater wetland microbial communities from Ohio, USA - Open water 3 Core 3 Depth 3 metaG | ecosystem: Environmental > Aquatic > Freshwater > Wetlands | place: USA: Ohio, Lake Erie...
CGCGTTTGTATGGAAAAAGGACACATCAGCTCGAGGGCAGCCTACACTAGTATCATCCTTCTAGGTCTCGTGAGCATGATGGGTGATACGGTCTACGAGGGTGCTCGCGGGCTGGTACCGGACTATTTGTATTATTTGGGCGCGAGCGCGCTTGTTGTGGGTGTCGCTAGTGGACTCGGCGAGTTTCTGGGCTATGTCATTAGACTGGGCAGCGGAGAGGCTGCTGACAGGACACGGGCATATTGGTCCTTCATATTTCTTGGGTACGGACTAATCGTGGCTATTCCGCTTCTGGGTTTTGCGTGGACCTGGGAGATTGCAGTCGTCTTCGTGCTACTTGAAAGACTTGGCAAGGGACTCAGGGCGCCTTCAAGGGATGCTGTCCTGTCTATTGTAAGCAAAGGTGTCGGCGCAGGCAGAGCATTCGGGTTGCATGAGCTGCTAGACCAAGTGGGTGCAGTCGTAGGACCCCTTCTCGTGGCGGGCTTGATGTTCTATACTCTGAATAACTACCAAGTGAGCTTTCTCTTTCTATTCTTGCCTTTTCTCCTACTTGTCCTTGCACTAGGCATAACAAGGAGGAAGGTGGGCGTTGTCGGAGTAAGAAGAACTGAGGCAGTCGACCAAGAGCATACAAAGCTTCGAAGGCCCTTCTATGTGTATACTTTCGCAGTGTTTCTGAACACGATTGGTCTCATTCCGGCTGCACTTATTCTGTTCCGAGCCTCGGTTCTGCTCCAGCCAGAGAACCTGGAGTGGTTTGTGCCGATTGTCTATGTCATAATTCAGGGTGCGGATGCCGTCGTCGCTCCTGTAGCGGGATACGCGTTCGATAGGTACGGAGTGAGGCTCATGGCCATACCGTTCATTCTGTCAATAATCCCTGCTCTGTATCTGTCTCTTGCTGTCAGTTTGGAGTTCATCATTTACTCCGCAGTCTTCTTTGGATTAGTGCTTGGCATGCAGGAATCGACTTACCGTGCTGCGGTCGTGAAGTTCGCCCCAATCCAGTCCAGAGGAAGAGCTTATGGCATTTTCAACACGGCATATGGTATTGGGTTCCTGATCAGTGGAGCCATGTTTGGAATGTTTCTCGATTTCAATGCTCCGTTCATTACAATATTTCTGTCTGTCGTCACTCTTCAGGCGTTGGCTACAGCTGTTCTGTCGGCTACGCACATAGAAGAACAGGGCAAAGCTGTGCCGTCTTCCTCAGAGTCAGAACCGTAAGTGCATCCGACGCGCCTTTGATTCCTTATACCAAGTCTTCTCTTGTCGTAAATGCGGGATTTCTGCGCAGAGAGGAGCCAAAGGCATATGAGCAATTATGAGCATTAATACACAGTTCCACAATTCCTGGAGTGATTTGCCATTGATAACTTGTGCCAAGTGTGGCAAGGTCAATCAGCCTACGCGCAAGTTCTGTATCCGTTGTGGGTCCTCTTTGCTCATGAAGACCGAGGCGCCCAAGCAGATGGCGCCTGCTCCAGCTCCAGAGACTAGGACTGCCGTCGGTCATCCTCTTGCACAGAAATCCCACACCACTAATGGCCCTGCGCCGCCAGAGAAGCCGAGCGTATCAACCGGAGACAAGTGGGTACGTCCCAGTTCGGTCGAGCGAGACCGCCTGAGAACAGGCCAACGTCATACAGAAAAGACGGAACTTGAGAAGGCCCGAGAAGCATTCGCTGTAGCGGACAAATCTGATGTTGAGAGCCGCATGATGAGAGCAAGTGAGGTGAAGGAGCTAATGGCGAAAGTATCTGCCGCTCCTGAGTTGCCAGCATCTGCTCCGCCGAGGGTGCCGCAGTCTGCAGAACCTCCGGTGACGCCTTCGGCCAAGACGGTTAGACAGACTGAACAAACAACCATCCCGATTGGATCAAGACCTGGGGGCGCAAAGGTGGGAGATTCGGGGCCAAGCATGGCGCAAAGGCCTCTCTCTGGTGTCTCTCCCGCTGTGGGACCTGCCATCCGCAGAAGTGAGTCCTCCGGTAGCGAGGCCGAACCTCCGGGTCTGAGCAAGCCCTCGGTAAGAAACGCTCCAGAAGTAGTACCTCGCGTCTCTCCAACCGTAGGTCCAGCGGCGGCACCAATACAGCGGCCACCGATGCGTCCGGCTCAGATTGAGACACCCATTTCCCGTTCGAAATACCCTGACGATAGTAGGATCAGGGAGATTGAATCCGACCTGGCGCATTTCGGCCAGCAGTTGCACCAACTCGAAACAGAAATGGAGACCACCCGTTCAACTCTAGATGACGAAGTCGAGCGATATCGTGCGCTTGCAGAGGCCAAGAAGACGCGGGCCGAGAATCTCGACGATGACCTCCGACGCGCCAAGGACGAGTGGAGCGGTGCTGACAAGGAATACCGCAAGGCAAAGAGCCGAAGAGACAAGGAAGTGGACGATGCCGAGAAACGTATTGAGGATCAGAAAAAACGTATCAAGAACGCTGAAGCCGCTCGGGAGAAACGCATCCGCGAGATTGAGAAAGAAAAACAAGTCTCTTAGCGACGCCCGCAGAAAGAAGCCACGAGCAACCTTCCAACCACGACCTCAGTTTTGGACGACCCCGGTGAGTGTTTTCCCAGTCACTTGAGTCTCCATTGGAAATCTGATGTCGTCGTATCCCTTTCAGAAAGGGGTGCATAGTATCCCAGTTTAACAGGCATGACAATCCACTTGTCTCGTGCCCAGGGAATGTCGAGCGTCAATTTCACAGATGACCTGTTACTTACAATCTGTCCTTCGAAGCTTAATGGCATCGAATCGTTGGTCTTGAGTTCCAGTTCTGTCCAGAGGTCTCTCGCAAGCTCGCTTTGCGGAATGGCGAGGCTGACAAGAGTCCGTGTCTTCGTGCTCTTCTGCCGTTTCGCAATAGCATCCTCTTCTGTCCTCAGCTCTACACGAATTCCCCGCATCTTCAGGTCCTCGGATACCCTGAATCTAACAATGACAGGATCACCCAAACACACGCAATCGTCATGAATCTCTGCGTCGAGTATGGAGCGACCATCTCTTTCTACTGACTCGGTTTGTGATTGAGATGTAGCTTCCTTCGTCGGTTGTTTCACTCGAATCGCAATCTGCTTCTTGAGATCGATGGCCTTTGAGATTTCGACAACTGCCCTCAGCGTGTACTCAACCCATCCGCATTTGCCCGAATAGCTGCTGAGGATGTTCTCTGGCAGAGTGAAAGCAAAAGGGAAACGAGTTTCTCCGGCTGGAATGACGCCTTCGCCGCCGAAACGCTGCCTAGTCGTGAAGTACACTCGTTCATCTTTGTAGGTGGTCGAATACTCGCCGGCGCTGACTACAATCTCTGTTCGCTCTCGACCAGCGAATGTCAGATGGATTGCATTGTACTTGAAATCCCTGCTGCATCTGACAATGACTAGGCCTTCAACCGATTCTCCTCCGGAGTATGGGCTCTTTGTTGTAATTATCTCTACGCTACGCAATCTCATGCCCTCTCGTGCTATGCAAAACATTAGATATGTACGCTTTTAGGGTTTGTACCGGATATCGCACCGCAGGGAACGACCAATGAGGATTGATGAGACGATTACCGAAAACGAGGTAAGATAGTCACTTGGTTGAGGGCATGAATCTGAGAACAAGCGATTGATCATTTCCGCCTCGGCTCTCAACTAATACACCATATCGATTGAGCAGCAACCGTGTCATGTACATGTCCAAGTCCAGCTTACTAATAGTAGGCAGGCTCCTGCTCCGAAGGAACTCAGCCATCTCCCTTGCCGATGCGCCGGTCTTGACGTTGAGTTCAACAGCGATGCTGTCTTTTTCCCGGGTGTACTTCACAGCGACACTCGCAGTGTGAGTCCTCGGTGGAAGCACGCAGTGAGAGAACAGACCTGCAAAGAGGAGGTCCAGATTTTCATCGGCTAGGACCTTGACCTCCTCGTCACTTGGAGTAATGAGAATGTTCCGGGTTTCTGCCAACTCCATGATCGAGCTGGCTGCTTTGGATATCGCAAGATCGAGGCTAACAGGCACGAGAGTGGATTTGGAGGACGACTTGACCTGTGATAACCACGCCACTTGGCGGTTGAATATCTTTGCTTCCCAATTCAGCTGAGCTGCCTCTTTCTGAGAGCTCACCATGCTCTCTCCCTTCGTCGTTGCATATCCAACAAGGTCCAAGTAAGTTGTTATGCCCTGAAGCATGTTGCCCACCTTGTGCGTCCAAGCCGAGAGAAAGAACTCGGTCTCGCTCTTGGAATCTTCGAGCTCCTGCGTCCGCTTGTGGATAACTGTCTCAAGTGTCCTGAAGGGCTCAACGATTGCGTCCATTACCATGGCCATCCCTATCAAGGTCATGCCTGCCATGGCATCTGTCATGTAGAGTATTTCGGCTACCTGATCAGGATTCCAGAGGACACTCAGATTCAGACTAGCTGTCGCCCAAAGCAACAGTGCCAGCGCGAATGCTAAGACAACGAGGTCTCTCGATTGCCTGTATTCCGCGACCAGTCTGACAAAAGCAATAACGATAAAGAGAGGCGCCAGAATGGCAACAGCCCATCCCGCAATAGTCAATCCCCCGAGTCCTCCTTCAGGTGAAGTAAGTACTAGCAAGGGGCTGGGACTGAAGAAACACAGGAGACCGAAGACCGGGATGAAGAGTCCGCCCCAGAGACTGTATAGAACTGTGTTTCTCCGAGTCGCAGCAGCATTGCCAGCGAAGGAACTGAGAAGTGCTCCAGGCGCTAATGCCAGTCCGAACGTGGTTGTAATCGTTCTGTTACGTGCTCGGTCTGCGAATATCGGAGACCAACCGACGCTCGAAGGATGGCTCAGGATATACAGCATCGCCAGAATTAGGGCATCTGCTGCCATGAAGAGAATGACCAAACGTCGCACGTTTTTCAGCTGACTGTAGTACAACAGTGAGTCCGTTAGAGTTGCTCCGGACACAGCCATTGTGAGTCCAGTCAAGATTACAGCCCAGAAATGAAAGACGTCATCACCAAGGCTAATCCAAGCCAGACCACTTATGTCCAGTACAAGACTGAACACCATGAAGGTCAAGAAGCTGAGCACAACTGCGATGTTGGCTAGCCTCCTCGTTCTCGTTGCATCCACGTTCATGCGTGTTAGCAAATGGGCATAATTACTTAGTCCTGTCTTACCGAATGAAGGACTTTGTCTACTGTGGCTTCATATGATGCTCTGTCATGCCATGGGACCGCGTTCTGCTGTGGCACGATAGAAACGGCCTGATCCCCGGGTCCGCAGCGCATGACGAACGACATTGGACTAAGGGCTCAGCTGACGGGAGAGGACGTCTGTTCTTTGATTTCAATTCCAATCGAAGCAAGAATCGACTCGGTGGCCAACCAGAGACTTCTTTGTGTGCCCAAGTCATAACTCGCCTCGGATGATTTCTTCGGTTTGCAGCGGTAGAAATACTCCCCTGACATTCCTTCGACTTCTGGGGACGATGCAAGATAGACGGAGGTCTCAGCACCTTTGCGTGAACTTATTTCGAAAGGTCTAGCAATCCTGTAGAAGAACCTGATGATGCGAGATCCTTTCCCAAAGTTGGATGCTACTAGTCCCGGATGGAGAGCGTTCACAGTCACGCCGGTGCCGCGGAGTCGTCTGGCTAGCTCATAAGTAAACATCAGGCTCATCAGCTTCGCATTCGCATACGTTCTCAGAGAACTGAATCCGTTTTCACTCTGGAGATCGTTCAGGTCGACCTTGCCCATAGTATGAGCCGTGGAACTGACAACAATCACTCTCGACGGTGCAGATGAAATCAGCGTGTCCATGAGTTCATGGGTCAGCAGGAACGGAGCTATATAATTGATTGCGAAAGTTTCCTCAAGTCCATCCGGTGTCAGGGTTCGCTTGCTCGACACACCTCCAGCATTGTTGATCAAAACATCAAGCCTACTGTATCTTGCCTTGAACTCTGCTGCGGCTCTTCTGATTTCGCTAACGATAGATAAATCTGCAATCAGCAAATCAAGGACTGCGGCTGGATGGCGCTGGATGATTTCTTGCATCGCGGCCTCACCGCGCTCTCGATTGCGGACAACCATTACCACCGTGGCACCCATCCCTGCAAGCTCGGCGGCTGTCTCCTTTCCTATGCCAGAATTACTACCCGTGACAATGCACACCTTACCCACCATGTCTGTCACCGTAAACCTCTCCACTACTCTGTTTGCAGCCCCTCTGTACATAACTATAGTTAAGTCTTTCGAAGCAGGCATGAAATCGGGCATTTGTAGTCTATGCGTGAAAGAAACTGGAAAAGCTGGCCCACAGTCCCAGCTTATCATGAGCAGAATGAGACAGCTGTCCCGATCAGTACCTTCGTCATTTGAACAAGCGAGTTGAAGTCTGCATATTCAGTTGGCGCATGAGCTCCCTCGCCCGAATGGCCAAACAGGACTGTGGGTATTCCGGCATCGTTCAACAACGCGGCGTCTGTCCACCAGCCTGCGCCCACAAGATGTGGTTCTTTTCCAATGATTATCCGAGTCTGCTGAGAGAGGATGCGCACAAGATTGGTGTTCTGCGGCACCTCAAGAGCTGACCGGTAAAGGAAGACCTTGGACTCGGCCCGGAAATCGTTGTCCGTCGCTGAAATCCCTTCCAACAGTCTCCTGAGTTCGTCCTCAACGTCCTGTTTGCTCTCGGTGGGGAGAGTTCTGCGTTCCACTTCAATTCTGCAATGCTCGGGATAGGTACTGAGTTCTGTGCCTCCGCTTATGAGCGATGCATGGACTGACGGACGACCTAAGAGACGATGGGGCTTCAAAGCATTGAATCCTATGTCCATCTCTTCCAGCGCCACAAGGAACTTGCCGGCTTTCGCAATCGCGTCGACTCCAATGTCATATCGGCTGCCATGAGCAGCCTTGCCGGAGACATCCACACTGGCCCAAGCAAATCCGCGATGTGCTACGATTATGTCAAGATTCGTTGGCTCCGTGACTATGGCGGCACTAGCCGTGTACTCCTTTACCAGTTCCTCTGTCCCTAGGCTGGCATACTCCTCGTCTGCTACGAAAGCCAATGTGAGATCGCCTTTCATTCTGGTCTTAGCTTTCACAAGCGACTCTGCGGCGCATATCATTGCCGCCAGGCCTCCTTTCATGTCGAATGCTCCTCTGCCGTAGACCTTGCCTTCCTTACAAGTGGCTGTCAGTGCAGGAGTTTCCATTCCTGCTATACCCACAGTGTCCGTGTGACCGTTGAGCATTAATGATTGGCCGCCGCTTTCTCGGCCTCTCATCATGGCGACGACGTTCTTTCGATTGTGTCTGAGTTGTTGGTACTGCACTTCAAGACCTATACCCTCCAGACGATGGCCTATGTATTCTGCAATCTCGGCCTCTCCTTTTCCGCTGGGCACTAATGAGGGATTGACAGACTCGATAGCAATGAGCTCTTTCAAGGTGGATAGAAGAGTTGATTCATCAACTTGGAAATTGGTCATAGGGAAGTGCGCCTCCCTCGACATGGGCTTGCCCTTGATAGAGACTACTGGGTTATTAGTTGTTATCATGATTGCTGCGTTGGTACTGTTGATATCTCTGTCCTACATCCTCTGTGGACACACGCCTCAGAGGATGGTTCAGTATGAAGGTACTTGTTCTGCATGGCAGCCCGCGCAGAAATGGTGACACAGACACACTGGCTGAAAGCTTCGTTAGAGGGCTCAAATCCACTGGCGGTCATGACATTCGTCATGTCTATACCAACGAAATCAACGTACGTCCTTGTCAGATGTGTCAGAGCTGCGGCCGGTCTAAAGATGCCAAATGCGCTATTGATGACGACATGCAGACTATCTATCCGGCATTCATTGAGGCCCAGCTCATAGTCTGGGCGAGCCCAATGATATGGGGTTACCTGACGGCCCAGCTCAAGGCGGTACTTGACCGGATGGAGGCTCTAGCCATGATACCGGAAAGGAGCTTTGTTGGAAAGACGTATGTCGTGATCCTGGGGTACCGACATCACTACCAGTCCGCAGCCGCATTCTTCGAGAGAATATGCAGATTCTATGGGATTAGTCTGCACACTGTGATATACTGCTCGCTGGATCCCAAAGGAGGCGGGGATCCGCCAGCCTCTGCGTCTCGCGATAAGATGGTTGAAGCTTTTGAGCTTGGAGCACGGCTCGGCATGGAGCGCTGTACTGCTGCTAGATGATGCTGATGTGCACAGATGTCAGGTCGAACCTTCGCGTGGCTTTGAGGAGACATAATGGCCCGGGTCCGAGACTCCTTTCGGGTCGAATGCAGCCTTGATCTTGCGAAGCCAACGGGGATAGTCCATTACATTCGGCCCGTATGAGTCGTGAAATGCATCACCCACTATGAAGAATGGAATTCCAAGTGCGTTCGAGATGTCCGCCTTGTTGCACTCATCCTGGTAATAGGCGTAGCCCCGACAGGATTCGGGCGAAGAAGGATCGTACACAGTCGGAACTTCCAAGTGGGCCATGTGTCCACCCTCATACCCAGTTATCCAAATTCCTTCTCCACGATCGTCGCCGATGACGTGCTTCTCTATGTACTTCTGTTTGATTGGCTGATTGACGATTCCTATCTTGACGCTCATTGCGATTGTGTCTAGGCCCCCATGCGTGCTCTGGAAGCAACTGGTGAATCGGAACGCATGGTTGCCGAGGCTGTTCCGCAGACCTTCGGCGTAGTGCATTGGCTGAGCGGTCACCACTCCTTCCTCAATCAGGTCCTGTCCGCCGTACTTCTTGAGTATCGCCTGAAGGAACTTGGTTCTGTAATCGAATTCGCGTTCAGTGTGAGCCGTGACCATCACGACGAAGTATCTCTGGGTCTTCACGAGCAAGCCAGCGAATATGGCTTCAAGTGCGGCTTCTCTAGTGTTCGTGAACATGGTCGCAAGTCCCTCTGCGGAAGACGCCATGGCCATCATGCTCATGTCTTGGTCATTGACCTCATAGAACGCTTCAGTGAAAGTGTCCCAGTCGGCGAAGTTCAGAACGAACATCTTCCAGTATGGCGGCAGGTTCCACTCGTAGTCAGGAACCGTGCCTTTGATTTCCCACTTCCAGTCCTTCGGAATGGGCAGAGAGAACAACCTGATGGCGCATTGGGTGAATACACCTAGGCCTCCGTATGCACCATAGCCTCCTCTGAACACACCTCTGAGTGAGAATGCAGGTCCATCTCCAGAGAACCATTCGCCGCTGTAATTGAATGAACCTACTCGCACAATGTCGCCTGTTGGAAGAACCCACTCGGCGCCCAACAGATTCCGTCCGCTGAAACCAGTATGAGATGAAGTGAAGCTTGGACCTACAAATGAAGTGTGACTAGCAAGAGGAGAAGTCTGCGGTCCGCCACCCTGAGCATTGTGAATGAGACCGTGCTTCACGAGTTCAGCCTGTAGCTGAGCGTTGGTCACATAGGGTTCGATTACAGCATACCTGTTCTGAACGTTAATCTCCAGAATTCTGTTCATTCTTCTCAGATCAATCTGGATGGCCCTTGGGACAGTAACGCCTGCCCATGCTCCTTGACCAGTGCTCAGGGCCTTGAACTTGATGTCGTGTTCATTGCAGAGTCTGACAATCGCCTGCACCTCTTCGGCTGAGCCGGGCAATACGACCGCCTCTGGTCTCTGTCCGAATCTTGAGGGCTCCCTGCCCTTGAGCGTATTGTCAACTTCATTGCACCACTGGTATGCATAGGTCTCAAGAATCGCTGGGTCTCTACTGATGTTCTCAGGGCCTACGATATTCTTCAGTGCAGCATAGATTTTATCCTCGAGCACCTACTCGTCGCCTCCGATGCTTTTTGCCACTAGCTCTGTGAGGTCATAATACTCCATTTGACTTCCTCGCTCTTCGATTCCATCGTGGAAGTTGGTGGAGCAGAATGGGCAACATGAAACGAGTGCCTGCGCCCCGGTTGATTCAGCCTCTTCCATTCTGTTCTTTGCAGTCCAGACTGCAAAGTCCGGGTAGGCGGCTTTCACACCTCCGCCTGCTCCGCAGCAATACGCATACTCCCGGATTCGCTCCATCTCCACGAGCTCAACGCCGGGGATTTGTTTGAGTACATTTCTGGGAGCATCATATACTCCGTGCCCCCCAGTCCTGACCGGTTTTGGGGGATCTGCCATGTAGACAAGTGCAAGGACCTCGACCATTTGTCCTTCCCATTTCTCATATGGCTCTGCCATCCTACCGAGGTGACACGGGTCATGATAAGTGACTTTCATAGGGACCTCTCTTGTCAGCCTAAGCTTGCCATCTGCCAGAAGCGATTCCATCAGTTGTGATATGTGGACCACTTCGATGTCTAGGTCAACAAAGCGAGGGTACTCGACCTTCAACATGTTGTAGCAGCCGGCACAGCTGGTGATGATCCTTTTCACGCCATGCTGCTTGAATCTCTCAACATTCTCCTTCATGATTTCAATGGCCCGGCTTCTGTCACCAACGCGATACACAGGGCTTCCACAGCAATACTCGTCTGAGCCTAGCAAGGCAAATGGCTCATGAGCAGCGTTCAGGATTCGTGCAGTGGCTTGGGCAATCTCCTGTCGCCGCAAGGCCGCCGTGCAACCAACCCAGTAGATAGTGTCTGAGCGTTCGTCAACCCGGACGCCGTCTGGCAGCCATGCCTCTCGGTTCATGGGCGACTCACCATACGGATTGTGAGTCCTTTCTACCAAGTCGATGTACTTCTTGTGCTTCGGCATCGGTCCGACTCCGGATTCGACAGCCGCAACTCTGAGTTCATGGATGACTTCGTTCGGCTCGATGTCGTAGTACATCTTACAGGCCACCTCACAGGCGCCGCAGTTGGTGCACCTGTAGAGAGCATCAAGCATCTCATCACTGAATTCCGCCCTGCCTCGCTGGATCGCGTTGGCCATGATGACTCTGCCGCCTCCGGAGTAGGCGTGCAGATTGTACCTTTCAATCGATGGGCAAATGGTGGAGTACTGCTTGCTCTTGACTAAAATGCCATCAAGGAATTTGCACTTGGAACAGCGGACACAGCGGTCCATCATTTGTTGGTAATCAGCAAGTGTCATTTCTTAGCCTCCTCAAAGCACAAAGCGCCAGGATTGAGCACATGTTTCGGGTCGAATATGTCCTTGACTTTCTTCATTGCAGTGACATTCTCAGGCGGCGTCTTCTTGAAGACTGCCTCAGTCACGGGGCCACATGGCCTGCTGAAGAAAGCGCCCTTTGCGAGGAGCCTTTCGCAGCCTTTAGAGTATAGGCGCTGTGCCAGTCTTACTCTTGCCTTGTCAATTGGGTCAAAGTAAATGTCGAAATTACAGTGGGCATTCGTGCCATGAAGCGTCGGTTGTATATAGATTCCAATATCGCTGTCACGGAAGCCCTCCTCTTTCGCGGTTTGCTCGAAGATTGAGCAGAACTCGGGTGTGTGATCTATTGTCGTGATGAAGAACACTTCTTGACATCCACCTCGAAGTCTGAGCTTCCAGTA
>Ga0153915_10005819_pt1 | contig 11501 bp, 10 predicted proteins | sample Opewatmetagenome_2_FD_107003 | JGI IMG/M metagenome (GOLD analysis project Ga0153915, IMG submission 107003) | Freshwater wetland microbial communities from Ohio, USA - Open water 3 Core 3 Depth 3 metaG | ecosystem: Environmental > Aquatic > Freshwater > Wetlands | place: USA: Ohio, Lake Erie...
CCGAGATTGCCGACACGCCGAGGGGGACGGCGGACCGCTCACAACAGGTACACGGGCAGCGTCTCGACGTTCTCGCCCTTGAAAGGGTTCTCGACGGGCGGCGTCGCGTCCCCCGCAAGCCGCCTCGCGAGCTCCTTCTGCCCGCGCTCCAGGAGATCGGGGCTGTAGGAGTATTGGATCCGAACGTAGTTCGTCGAGCCCACGGCGGTCTTGCGGTTCAGGAACCGGGAGAAATCCTTCCAACCCGCGGGCTGCCGCGAGAACACGTTCGCCATCTCCACGGCGAAGCGCCCGCCGATGAAGAACGCCTTCCACTCGTCCACGTTCCGCGGATCGAGCCGGCCGTCCACGACCGCGGCGACGCCTTCCCCGTAGGTGGGGTTGACATACGTCCGGAACGCGTCGAGGTTCGCGAGGGCCTCCTCCAGGTTCCCGATGTCCTCGGGCTGCTGCGCGACGGGCTTCGCGGGCGGGCCATACCATTTCGCCTGGTAGGGTGCGTAGCGGGGGGAACCGGCCTCCCGCTCCCAGGCCGCGGCGGTGCGGTCCACGAGGTGATGGAACTTCGCGTGGGTGAGGAGGTAGTCCAGCACGAGGCCGTACTCGACGCGCTCCGCGACGTCGCTCACGTCGCGGTCCGCGTACTTCCCGAGGTCCCGCCACAGGATCCGGTGGTACTCCTCTTGGAGGGCCTTCACGCCTCGGCCGCGGAGATAGATTCCCCACCGGTCCGGCTCGAGGCGGAAGGAAACGTAGAAGGCCGCGGCCTCCGGACCGAGCTTGAGCATGGCCGGCAGGGTCTCCGGGTCCTTCGGCTCGTCGATGCGGAACGTCGACAGGTTCTCTGCGTTCATCTCGAAGGAGCGCGCGCCTTCCAAGGTGGGGAGCGCCCCGCAGCCTGGAACGCGGACCGCCGAGCGGTCGCACAAACCCGGGAAGGACGAGGCAAAGCCGCGAAAGTCCTCCATCGGCCGTCCCGAATCGCGCGGCCCGCTTAAGCCTTGGCCATCAGTAGAGCAGGCATTCGACGATCCGGTCTCCGACCTTCTTGGGCTCGAGCATTGCCGGCGCCCGGAACGTGACCCGCAGCTCGCCCTCCTCCAGGGAGATCCGGTCGATGGCTTCGCGGAGCGAGGCGGGAGCGCTCGCCAGGGAGCTGTCCAGGAGTCGCTTCTCCGCGTCGCCGGATCCCTCGACGGGCCTCCCCGCCTCGAGGTCTTCGGCGTCCCACGCCTCGATGGGGCCGAGCGCTGCCTCCCGCTTCTCGGCCTCGGGGTCGAGCCAACGTTCCTCGAGGAAGTCCAGGAGATCCCGGCCCTCCCAGCCACAGGTGGGCAGGGCGACCGGGCACCGGGGATGGAAACGGCACCCGGCCGGCGGATGGACCGCGTCGGGGACCTCCCCCCGCGGCAGCTCTTGGGTCCTCCGCTTCGTCGGATCGGGGATGGGAATCGCGGCCAGGAGCGCTCGCGTGTACGGGTGCTTCGGGTCCGCGTAGATCTCCTTCGCCGGACCCATCTCCACGATCCGCCCCAGATACATGATTGCGATCCGGTCGCACACGAACTTGGCGGTCGCCAAGTCGTGCGTGATGAACAGGTACGTCAGTCCGAACCGCGCCTTGAGCTCGAGGAGGAACTCGAGCATGCGGGCGCGGACGGACATGTCCAGCATCGCCAAGGGCTCGTCCGCCACGACGACGCTCGGTCGCAGGGCGAGGACCCGACCGAGGACCACACGCTGCTTCTGCCCCCCGCTCAGCTCGTCCGGGAACTTCGTGTAGAAGAAGCTCGGAGGTCGGAGGTCGACCTCCTCCAGGACGCGGTACACGGCCTCGCGGACCTGCTCCTCGGAGGGCGCTTGGGCAGCGCCCTCGGACTCGGAGCGAACCCCGTGGACCCGGATGACGTCCGAGATGGCCTGGCCCACGGTCATCGCCGGGCTGAGCGCGGCGTGAGGGTCCTGGTGGATCATCTGGATTTGCTCGCGGAGATGGAAGAGGGTCTTCCGGTCCGGGTCCGTGACGTCTTGGCCGCGGAATCGGAAGTGGCCTCCCGTGGCCCGGGCGATGCCGACGAGGGTACGCGCGATCGTGCTCTTCCCACACCCGCTCTCCCCCACGAGGCCGAACACCTCGCCTTCCTGCAGAGCGAAGCTCACGCCGTCCACGGCATGCACGCGGACGTCGCCACCCCCGAGGAGACGCTGGACGAACCCCTTGTACACCGGGAAATGCACCTGGAGGTCTTCGAATTCCAGCAAGGGATCGGTCATCGCCGCCTCCTAGTAGAGGTGACATGCCACGCGGCGGCCGTCGTCTCCGACGGTCTTGGGCGTGGGGTCTACCGTCTTGCAGATCTCGATCCGCTGGTTACATCGGGGGTAGAAGGGGCATCCCTTCGGCTCGCCGAGGAGGTCCGGCGGGGTGCCCGGCACCGAGTACAGCTGGGTCGTCTCCAGATCGATGACGGACCGGAGGAGGCCTTGCGTGTACGGATGCTTCGGCTCCTGAAACAAGGAGACCGTCTCGCCTTCTTCCACAATCTCCCCTGCATACATGACCGCCACCCGATCCGCGAACTGGGCGACGAGTCCGAGGTTGTGCGTGATGAGGAGGACGGACATGTCGTAGCTGTGCATCAGGTTTCGGAGGAGATCAAGGATCTGGGCTTCGATGATCACGTCCAGGGACGTCGTCGGCTCGTCGGCGAGGAGCAGGGTCGGGTGGAAGAGCAGGGAGAGGGCGATCATGATCCGCTGTCGCATCCCGCCCGAGAGTTCGTGGGGATACATCGCCAGGCGGTCCACCGGCACGCGGACGTCGGCGAGGACACCCCGCGCGCGCTCGAGGGCGTCCTTCGTCTCGATCTCCCCCTCGTGGGACCGGAGCGTGTCGATGAAGTGGTCCCGGATCCGCATGAGCGGATTGAGCCGGGTGGCCGGGTCCTGGAAGATCATGGCGATGTTCCGCCCTCGAATCGTCCGGAGCTCCTTCTCCTTGAGACCCATGAGGTCGCGCCCGTCGAACCGGACTCGCCCGGTCACCGCCCCGTTCTCCGCGAGGATCCGGAGGATCGCGCGCCCGAGGGTGCTCTTTCCACAGCCGCTCTCGCCCACCAGGCCCAGGGTGATCCCCCGCGTCAGCTCGAGGTTCACATGGTGAATCGCGTGGACGCGCCCGGCCTCGGTTTCGAAGGTCACGGAAAGGTCCTCGACCTCAAGGAGGGGTTTCATGCGCCCCCCGCCGGCGGAGGAGCCCGCTTCCGCAGGAGCGGGTTCAGGATGTCGTTCAAGCCCTCTCCGACGAAGGTGAGGGCGGTGGCCAGGATCAGGATGAACAGCCCCGGATAGAAGGTCGCCCACCAGGAGTAGTCGAACCGCTGCCAGTTCAGGCTGATGTCAAACCCCCAGTCGGGGATGCCCGGGGGCAGGCCGAGGCCGAGGAAGGTCAGACCCGCCTCCGTCAGGATCGCGTCCGCCGCGTTGATGCTGAAGATCACGGGCACGTTCTGGGACACGTTGGGCAGGATGTAGCGGGAAATAATCCCGCCTCGAGGGATGCCCAGGGCCGTGGCCGCCTCGACGTAGGTCTGCTGTTTCACGCTGCTCACGTGGTTGCGGATCACGCGGAAGTAGGTCGGCGCGTACACGACGGCGATCGCGACGGAGATGTTCAGGATGCCGCGTCCGATGACCGCCGCGATTGTAATCGCGAGGAGCAGGCCCGGGAAGGCGTACACGGAGTCCATGACGAGCACGAGGAGGCGGTCCGCTCGGCCTCCCTTGTACCAGAAGAACAGGCCCAGAGGGAGGCCGATGACTAGGGACAGAATCGTGGATACGGCGACGATGGAGAGGGGGACCCGCGCGCCCCAGATGATCCGGCTGAGGACATCCTGACCCGAGCGGTCCGTTCCCATGGGGAACGAGCCTCCGGGGGGCGTCTCGGGGTTCGCGACCTTGACGTTGGGATCGAAGGGGGCAATCCACGGAGCCAGGATCGCCATGACCAAGATGGCCAGGACGACGAGAATCCCGGCCCAGACGGCGATGCCCGCGCCTGTCCTAGACTGCTTCCAAAAGGTGCCGAGGAGGCGTCCCGCCATGGAGGTCCGGCCGCGGGCGTAGATGGTCGCCATGGTCCCCCTCAATACCGAATCCTCGGATCGATGAAGGCGTTCACGATGTCGATCAAGAGGCTGATGACCACCATGATGATCCCGTAGTACACCACGGCCCCCTGGATCGCAGGATAGTCCCGGTAGCTGATCGCTAGGAAGACGTATCGCCCCATCCCCTCGAAGGAGAAGATCGTCTCCGTCAGGATGGCCCCGCTAAAGAGGAGGGCGAACGTCAGGCCCATCGTCGTGACCACGGGCACGAGGGCGTTCTTCAGCGCATGGCGGAAGAACACGCTCGACCGACGAATGCCGCGGGCCCGAGCTGCCTCCACGAAGTCGGAGTTCATCATTTGGATCACATTGACCCGGGTGATCCGAGCGAAGAAGGCGGCGAGGACAACGCCCAGAGTCAGGGAGGGAAGGATCAAATGGTCGACCGCGTCCGCGAAGTCGACGAGGTTGCCCGCGAGGAGGCTGTCGATCGTGTACATCCCGGTCACCGTCGGCGGCGGCATGAGCCGCGGCGAGAACCGCCCCGAGACGGGGAACCAGCCCAGATTCACGGCGAAGACGAGCTTCAGGATGAGGCCGAGCCAGAAGATCGGGATGTTGTATGCGAAGGCCGCGAAGAAGCGGACGCCGAAGTCCGCGGGCCGGTCTCGGCGAGTCCCGGCGAGCACGCCGAGCCCGATCCCCATGAGGCTCGCGACAATCATGGAGGCGAACGTGAGCTCGAGGGTGGCGGGCATCCGATCCGACACCTCCTGGAACACGGGCTTCGAGGTGAGGATCGACGTGCCCATGTTTCCCGTGAAGACGTCGCGGAGGTACGTGAAGTACTGGACCAGGATCGGGTCGTTGAGGCCGAGCTCGTCCCTCACCCGGTTGATCACGGTCTGATCTCCGTGCTCGCCCATGATCGTGCTCACGGGGTCCCCCGGCGCGACGCGCAGGATGAGGAACGTGAACGTGAGCAGAATCACCAGCATCGGGATCATGAGGAGGAGCCTCGTGATCACATAGGCGCGCAGGGATGCGGTCGAGCCCGCCAAGTCAACGACGCCTCCTCAGTCCGGGGGAAAGGATGAAAGAAAAGAAAAAGGAAAAGGGTTCCGGCGCTTCATCTCAGCCGACGGAGATGATGAAGAGCCGGAAGAACTGGATCGGGTCCAGGACGATTCCGGAGACGTTCGGCTTGTAGACCACGGTCTGAGGTGCCTGGAAGAGGGGGAGGTAGGGCACGTCGGCCGCGAGCCCGCTCTGGATCTCACCGAAGAGCGTCTGCCGTTCGGCGAGATCCGCGGTCGCCGCCTCCGCCTCGATCTTGGTGTCCATCGTGGCGTTGTGGTACCAGTTCCCGAACGAGGCGCTCCCGCCCGAGGCCCAGTGGAGGAAGGGATACACGTAGTCGTCCGCGTCGAAGTAGTCCGGGAACCACCCGAGGAGGAAGACGTCGAAGCTCCCCGCACGCCAGGACGCCTTGTACGAAGCCCAGTCCTGCTGGTTGACCGTTACGGAGACCATCCCCGTGGCCTCCCAGGCGCGCTTGAGGGCCTGGGCCACGAAGATTTCGGGGTCGCCGTAGTGGCTCGGCGTGTACCAGAGGGTGAAGGACAGCTTGCTCGACGTGCTGTATCCCGCATCGGTCAGGAGGGCCTTCGCCGCGTTGACGTTCGCCGTGGATCCGTAGACCGTGCTGAAGATGTCCTCGTGTCCGGTCATCCCGATCGGGATGAGGCTGTACAGCGTGGAGACCGTGTTGTTGTAGGCGCTCGACGCGATGTCCGCGCGGTCCGTCGCATAGGCCAACGCCTTCCGGGCGAGCGCGCCGTTCGCGTCGGAGAAGGGCGTGACCCTCGGGCAGTCACCCGCCGTCTGGTCCGCAGAGCTGCACATGTTGAAGACCACGTAGCGGATGAACGGACTCGGCCCCTGCTCCGTCTTGAGGTTCGGGTTCTGCTTCAGGGTCTGGAAGTCCTGAGGCAGCAGGCTCCGGTAGGCCACGTCGATCTCGCCGGTCTGGATCGCGAGCTTCAGGTCGACCGCGGTCGTGTAGCGGACCATGGTCACGTGGGGCGTCTTCGGCGGGGTCCCGTAGTAGTTCGGGTTGGCCTGGAAGTCGTACCGCTGGTGCGGGATGTACCCGCTCAGCCGATAGGGCCCGCTCGCCACGACGACGTTCGGGTAGAACTTGTCGTCCGTGAAGGAATTGGGACTCACCGGGGTGGTGATCGAGAACGCGAGCAGGGAGTTGAACGGCGACCACTTCGCCCGCAGGTGGACGGTGACCGTCGTGCTGTCCACGACCTGGACGCCCTGGCTCTGGTAGGCGGTCCAGTTCGCGGCTTCGTCCGCATGCCCGATCGCGTTCCAGTACTCCTGCGTCTTGACGATGTAGCCCACGAGGAACGCGGGCTCACCGTTCAGCTTCACCACGCGGTCCAGGGAATACTTCAGGGTGGTCGCGTTGATCGACGTGCCGTCCTCGAACTTCAGGTTCGGGCGCAGGTGGAGCGTGTACGTGAGGCCGTCCGCGCTGATCCCTCCGTTCGCAAGGCTCGGGACCGTCGTAAGCAGGTCCGGTGTGAGGTTCGTCGTGCCCGGGACGTACGTCAGGAGCATCCCCATCGTGTTCTGGATGATGTTGATGGAGAAGTAGTCGTACGCATCCGCGGGGTCGAAGGTGATCTCATCATCTGTCGTTCCCACCACGAGCACCTTTTCCGCGGGCGCTGGGGCCGTGAGCAGCACGTACGCCGACACGGAACCGATGACGATCACCGCCACTATCACTGCCACTAGTGCATACAGCATCTTCTTCTGCACGGTCTCCCTCCCCCAGCACCCGACACGGGCTCCTCGAACGCTGGGTTGGAACGGAAAACGGGAGCCTGTCACTTAATGGTATCGTAGTTACGCGCCGCCGCGGCGCCGTCGAAGTCCTCCAGGCGGTGGTACAACCTTCGAACCGCCCGAAGCCGTTCGAGGACCGGCTGAACCCGGGAAACCGAGAATCCCCGTTCGTCGCACAGGAACCGGAGCACGGCCTCGAACTGCACCGGTCCCGGCCGCAGGTCTGTGGTCTCCGCGACCGGCGGGTGGAGGAAGAAGGCGCGGATCTCCTCGAGGTTCGAGGGCAGCTTTCGCCGAATCTCCGCAGGCGCACGGGTGAGCGAGTCCCACTCTCGGATCCGCCTCACCGCCGTCTTGGGCCCGATCCCCTTGACGCCTTCGAAGAAGTCCGTGCCCACGAGGATCGCGACATCGACGAGCTGTTCCCGCGTGAGCCCGAGGACCCCCAGGGTCTCCGCGAGGTCGATGACCTCGGGAGGCACCGCACGGCTCCTTCCCTGGCTCGGCAGGAACTCGGTCGAGCCTACGGCAAGGAACCGGACGAGGCGCGGCGCGCCGAAGAGCAGCGAGTCGTAGTCCTTCGAGCTCGCGGCCCAGACGTCTCCGTGTCGGGCCAGGAAGGCGGCCTGGGCCTCGCCCTCGCTCGGCGCCTGGATGCAGGGGATCCCCAGGAACGAGAGCAGGGTCTTCGCGTCCTCGATCATCGCCCGCGTGAGCCGGGTCGCGCTGACCGCCTTCGACCATGCCCTCGCCGCGTCGCCCGTCGCGACGGCGGCCTCGTACTCCTGCTGGGCCCTCGCCCGAGCGGCTCGCCGCTTCTCGATCTCCGCCCGCTTGATATCGGGCGGCGGCCCGTCGAAGACGAACACGGGCTGAATCCCGTAGTCCGCCAGGAGGCGGGTCGTTCGGAACAGGAGGCCGTTCAGGTGGGACGTGACGCGGCCGTGGGAGTCCATGAGCGGGCGACCCTCCCGTGTCCGCATGATCGAGAGGAACTGGTACAGCTCGAGGTTCCCGTCGACAGCCACGGACCGGCCTCGGAGCGCCCCGAGGCTCGTCTCGTGTCGGACGACGACCGGCGTGAGGTTCACGCCCATGACGGACGCGAATCGACGGGACGCGTTAACTATTTCTCCCCCGGGAGGTTCGAGACGAGCGTTACCATGGAAACGCGTGTCGCTCTCGTCACAGGCGCCTCCCGCGGCATCGGGGCCGCTACCGCGGTCCGGCTCGCCCGGGATGGCTTCGACGTGGCCGTGAACTACGCCTCGCGCAAGGAGGGCGCTCTTCGAACGGTGAAGGCGATCGACGATGCGGGTCGCCGGGGGATAGCGGTCCAGGCCGACGTGTGCCAGGTCTCCGACGTCCGGCGCATGGTCGCTGAGACGGTCGCGGGACTCGGCCGCCTTGACGTCCTCGTGAACAACGCAGGCGTGTACGAGCGTGCGTTGTTCGACGACACGACACCGGAGGCGTGGGACCGCCGGCTCGCGACGAACCTCTCCTCCTGCTTCTACGCCGCGAAGGCCGCCGTGCCCGAGATGAGGAAGGCGGGAGGCGGCCGGATCATCAGCGTCACGAGTCAGCTCGCCTACCGGGGGACGACGCATGGCGCGGACTATGTCGCTGCGAAGGCCGGGATCGTCGGGCTCACGAAGGCCCTCGCCCTCGAGCTCGCGAAGGACCACATCCTCGTGAACGCGGTGGCCCCGGGGAGCATCGACACGGACATCCTGGCGGGAGACAGCCCCGAGGAACGTGCGCGCCGCGTCCGGACAATCCCCCTGGGGCGGGTCGGCCGGCCGGAGGAGATCGCCGCCGCGGTCTCGTTCCTGGCCTCGCCCGATGCGGCGTACATCACCGGCCAGGTGCTCCACGTCAACGGCGGGTCGCTTCTCTACTGAGGACCTCGAAGGTCCAGCCCTCGCGGTCCGCCCGAATCGCCTCGAGGTCGAGGACCGCTTCCTCACGCGGGAGGCTCAGGAAGAACTTCGCGACGTGCTTGCAGAAGTCGCGGGCCGGCCCAGTCTTCTCCCAGTCCTCGCAGTCGTGGGCGAGGCGCCTCGCGGTGCGGTCGAGCTCGACCCGGTAGTCCTTCACCCGGGCGAGGACGGTCGCCCCGTCTCGCGTGATCTCGACGTCCGCGGGATCGATCGCCTTGGCCCGCTCCAGGCGGCCCGGGTCGACGAAGGTCGCGAGCAGTTCCTGGAAGTGGGCCTCCGCATGCGGGTCGGCGCCGAAGTCCTCGAGGGTCGTCCGCCTCATCTTGACCTCCTCCGCCGAGGTGCGCTTGCGGAAATTCTCGATTCGCCCCAGGGCGCGCGCCTTCGCCTCGTCCTCCACGCCGAGCATCCGCAGGATCTGGAGGCTGTTCTCCGGCGCGTACCCGTGGTAGTGGTTGTTGAAGAACCCGAAGACCGTCTCGGCCTGGGATGCGACCTGCTCGACGCGCGGCACCCACTCCCTGAGCTGGTCCTCCGGGTAGTGGTAGTTGTACCAGGGCTCCTGGCCGTGCCCGTGCCATCGGATGTAGGCGACCGGGGCGGTCACATGGAGATCGGGTGGCAGGAGCGGCTCGTCCACAATCGTGTACGAGACGCCCGTGTCCCGCAGGAGGTCGAACGCCTCGAGCGTCATCCAGCTCCGGTTCCTCGGCTCGAGCGCGAACGTGAAACCCCGCGGCAGGGAGTCGAGGAAGCGCCGGATGGGGGGTTCCTCGAACCGCAAGCGCGGCGGGAGCTGAAGCAGGAGCGGCCCGAGCTTCCCCTGGTCCAGGAGGGGTCGCATGAGCTCGCAGTACGCCTTCAAGTCCGCGTCGGCGCCGCGGGCAACGTCGAGCAGACGGTCATGGGTGACGGTCTGCGGCACCTTTGCGGCGAACATGAATTCGTCGGGCGTGTACTTCCCCCAGCCGATGACCATGCCGGGGGACGGGGCCCGGTAGAAGGTCGAGTTGATCTCCGCCGTGTCGAACACCCGCGCATACGCCGCGAGCTTGGACTCGCTCGCGTTGCGGTAGAAGGGACCAATCCACTCCTGGTAGTCCCATCCGCTGCATCCGAAGCGCAGTCGGGCCATGGGACCGACTGTATCGCGCGCGCGATACATGAGCGTATCCCGCAATGCACTTTCGCGGGTCCCTCCCGCCAGAGCTTAACCTCAGGAGGGCATCGGAGGCGGCGTGGCGCGGACGTGGATCGGCGCGGGGGGATGGGGATACTTCGCCGGTGGGCTGGACTCCTACGCGCGGGCGTTCCGCTTCGCCGAGGTCAACGCCACGTTCTATCGTCACGTCTCGGACGCGACGGCGCGGCGGTGGCGCGCATCCGTGCCCGATGACTTCACCTTCGCGGTCAAGGTCCACCGCGAGGTGACCCACCAGGCGCACCTGCGCCCTACCGCGGGCGCGCGAGCCGCCATGGCCCGAGACTCCCGCGTGGCTCGGATCCTGCGAGCCCCATTCCTCATCCTCGAGACCCCGGGCTCCCTCCGGCTCGGGGAGGCGGAGCTTGACGGGCTCCGGGAATTCGCCGCGATGGTGCCGGACGGCTCGCGGCTGGGGCTCGAGGCCCGCGCCCATGTCCAGGGCCCCCTCCCTCCGCCCGTCCGCCGCGCCTTCGAGGACCTCGGGGTGCTGGACGTCGTCGACCTGTCGCGGGCCGCGCCCCGGACCGAGGACGATACGGTGTACACGCGGGTCTTCGGCAAGGGCGCCCACAACCTCTACGAGCTGGATGACGAGGAGCTGCGCGGGATCGACCGCGCCCGCGGGGACGCGAAGACGGTCGCGTACGCGTTTCACGGGGTGAGGATGTACAAGGACGCGGCGCGGTTCCTCACGTTCCGGCGGACCGGATCCTTTCCGCCCGCGACAGGCTCGGTTGGCCTCGCCTCCCTCGCCGAAGTCCTTGCGCCGGATGTGCGTTTCCCGACCGACCGCGACCTCTTGCTGCGGGACCACGGCTGGAAGGTGGTCGACGCGACCGTCCACCGGAGGGCCCACGCATCGGCCTACCTCGAGCGGCTGCCCGACGGGGAGTTCAGGTCCTTGGTGGGCGTCCTCGAGGCCCTCACAGCGGGTGGGACGGGAGCGAGACCTTAAGGCCCCCAGACGCCTGCCCGGTCCTCGGAACGAGACCCGGAGCCCGCGGCAATTTCGGACATCCTAAACCCAATCCCTCCCGCGGGTGGACGGGACTGCTCCTTTGTAGTAGCGCACACTACAAAGGATTTAAAATAGCCCCGGTTCTACATCCGGGGAGAAGAGGTGCCAAATCCATGTCTCTTTGCGGCACTGACTATGCGATCGGCGCAGTCCGGAACATGTACCAGGAGTCGCGGCAGGACAACGCAATGGTCGTCATGCCGTCCAAGCTCCAGAAGGGCTTGCCCCGGCGCACGGGTTCCCTGTGCCCTGAGTGTCTGAAAGTCATCCCCGCCACGCTCTACATCGGCGACGGTGCTCTCAAGATGAAGAAGACCTGCAAGGAGCACGGCGAGTTCGACGAGGTCTGCTGGTCCGATGCG
>Ga0153915_10005820_pt1 | contig 11500 bp, 7 predicted proteins | sample Opewatmetagenome_2_FD_107003 | JGI IMG/M metagenome (GOLD analysis project Ga0153915, IMG submission 107003) | Freshwater wetland microbial communities from Ohio, USA - Open water 3 Core 3 Depth 3 metaG | ecosystem: Environmental > Aquatic > Freshwater > Wetlands | place: USA: Ohio, Lake Erie...
ATTAGCTGGAGACCATTTGTAGTGTTCCCGTCTTTCCGGCCCATACCCTTCAGATTCAGGTCCAACAGGTGTATATTAACAGAGTTTTCAATCCTGACAGCTTCTTTAACTCCTCCGTTAATTACAACTCTCCCTTCTCCATATGAACCAATTATAATGGGAACCGGGTCTCTGGCGTCAATTTCTCTTAAGCTCAGGGTTCCATCGAAATTCTGGCCTCCGGCAAAATATATGCTCCCGGACTTCTGCTTTATACGGTTATTTAATTCAGAAATAGATTTGACGGGTTTTTTTATAGTACCAGGATATTTATCGTTACCGGTTTCACTATTAATATAGTACACTTTGCCCGAAACCGGTTTTTTAGATAATTCGGTTTTACAGGAACAGGTGAATACCAAAATGATTGTAAACGATATACTTAGAGTTTTATCCATGCTAAAAGACATTATAGACTAAAGTCCTGAAATAACTGGTTTCGGGATTGTTGAAAAAGTCGAGTAAACCACCACATAAAAACCCTACTCCACGATCCATTCGTAAACCCCGCTGGAAAATTCCTTTTTAAGCTTAACCTTTATCTTTACTGCAGAAGCCTCAACGGGAACAAAATCAGTTGAATTCCACGCGTCTTTTGTGACCTTGTAAGGTGATTTGACTTTCACAGGTTTCCAGGTATTTCCTGTAAGATATAGAATTTCCCATTCGTCAGGAATCCGGCAGCCTCCATCGGGACCATCATCAAACCAATATACTTTTGATTTTGAAATTAACTCAGGTTTTTCAAAGTCATACTGTATATATTCCCAATGATCCTTATCGGGCCACCAGTGATAATAAGATACAGAATGGTCGCTGGAGTTCACTGGTTCAATCTGATCATTCACTGCTGGTAACGCTTTTGTTACTTTGCTGGCTCTTACCTTGCTTCTAAAGGCAATTGTCGGGGCCGGCAAAGGCTTGGCGGCTTCCGATGCAATTGGCAGCCATACCATCATCTGTCCGGGACCACGATTATTCCAGAACGCATAGGGGATCAGAGTAACTGGTTCTTTTTCAAGAGTTTCAATGGTTCCGTTAAGCGTTTTCCTCGTTTGCGAACCCGAAGTTTTTATTATCAGACTGCCTTCCAGGGATGGAACGAATTCAGTCGAAAAATCTGAGTTTTTATCAACAACGAGGTCAAGAATATTTCCTGTGTTGTTATCGGGCCACTCGGCACAAAATATAACCGGACCGCGCTGTACTGCAACCTTCCCGATATCGTCCCTGACCCTTGTATCAGCAACTACCTTCCGCACTGTCATTGGTAATTCGAGATTAATTTTGTCGCCAGGTTTCCAGTTTCTTTCAATAACTGCATATCCGTTTAATACTTCAGGAATAAATGGCTTTCCATTAACAGCAAGACTGAAGTTACCATAATTCTGATCATCAAATTTGTAAAGATTTCCGGGAAGGGCTTCATTATGTGCCCATCCGGGGATACGAACCTTCATCGTAAAATTCCCCCCGGATCCGGGATCTACTGAAATCTCAACTTTCCCATCCCATGGAAAGCCGGCTTTCTGAGTCACTTTGACCTTTTTACTTCCGATTGTGACTTCTGACTCATTTGAAATATACAGGTTGACATAAAGGTCTTTATCAGTTACGGCATAAATATACCCTGGTATGGCAGGAACAAACCTTGCCACATTTGAAGGGCAGCAAGCACATCCGAACCACGCCTGGCGCTGGTGCTGACCATTTGATTCAAGAGGATTGGGATAAAAGAACCGGTCTGCTGATAGAGAGACTCCTGAAAGCATTGAATTATACAAAGTTTTCTCAAGAATGTCAATATACTTCCCATCTCCATGGAGAAGAAAAAGCCGGTGATTGAAAAATATGTCCCCGATTGATGCGCAAGTTTCACAATAAGCTGACATATTTGGCAATACAAATGGATCGGCAAAGCCTTCATTTCCACCGGTTGCGCCAATTCCGCCGGTGATATAAATTTTGCCATAGACAATATCCTCCCATATCCTTGTTATTGCATTAAGATATGCCTGATTTTTTTCGATTGCAGCAATATCGGCTATCCCCGAGTACATATAGGTTGCTCGTACAGCATGACCCACTGCTACATTCTGATCAATAACCTTTTTGTTCGCCTGATTATATGCTTCTCCATTTGGCCCGCGGATATCCAGAAAGAATTTTGCCAGATCAAGGTATTTCTTCTCTCCGCTTGCCCTGTATAGCTTGACCAGTCCCATTTCAATAACCTGGTGACCAGGATAAACCATTTCTTTACCAATGCCAAAATCTTTATTTACAAGATCTGCCGATTTAATGGCAATATCAAGAAGTGTACGCTTGCCTGTTGCCTGGTAATGAGCGACAGCTGCTTCATAAAGGTGCCCAAGATTGTAAAGTTCATGGCTGAGAACAGAATCCAGTTCCCACCTGTTTTTGCTCGCCCATTCATGCAGTCCTTTCCCCCCGTGCATTTCTGCAATTGTCCGGTTAGTATAAAGATATCCGTCATCCTCCTGTGCCAGGCCGATCTTCCAGATCAATGTATCGAGATAAGAATCGAGCTTCGGATCAGGATAAGTCTGAAGGGAGTAGCTGGCGCCTTCAATTATTTTATAGACATCCGAATCATCAAAGGGGTAGATGGTTTGAAACCTTCCTGTGTCAAGTCCGCCGGCTATTTCGAAGTTTTTAATCCTGCCGGATGATTCACAATATGAGAATGCTATCGGAATCGTCACGGTGGCATTGTTTCTGATCCTGGGCGCCCAGAAATTATCTGTGAGCTTAACTGAAGTAAATGGAACGGGCTGAATCGGGTAATCTGCAACAGTGGCATTTTGGTTGCATCCGGAAACCAGGATTAAAAGCGATGAAATAAGTAATATTGGATAATAGAGTTTTTTCATACGTATTTCAATATCAGAGTTTGTGTTTATTATCCGGGAGGAATCCAGGGAGATGTCATTTTACAAATTCCAGAACCACTACCGATTTAGAAGGCATTGTTACTGTTAATACTCCGTCCTTATAGCTAAATCCATTAAATACGTCAGGTTTAACAGTTTCAGGTTTTTCAAATGTGTTCATAGAATTCATTGCGTCCGATGTAAGAATCTCTCCAGTCATTTTTTTATAAGTTTCTCCGATAATCGGGCATGTTACAGTTATCTGTTTATTCGGATTAAGGTTAGCGAGTGAAACGTGCATCTTCCCATCCTTGTCCACTGATGCAGAAGCTGATATGGCAGGGACTTTTCTATCACTATAGGCGTAATCCTCGCACCTTAGGTCAGTGTTAAGCAACCGGGCATCCTGATGAACCCTGAACATCCTGAAAACATGATATGTCGGGGTCAGAATCATTTTGTCGTCCTTTGTAAGGATGACCGATTGCAAAACATTTACCATCTGAGCCAGATTGGCAACCTTAACCCTGTCGGCATGCTGGTTGAAAATATTTAGATGGATGGCAGCTGTGACTGCATCCCTTATGGTATTCTGCTGATATAGAAATCCCGGATTCGTGCCAGGTTCAACATTAAACCAATTGCCCCACTCATCGACAACGAGACCTTTAGTCTTCTGAGGATCATAACGATCCATGATTGCATCATGGCCTTTAATAACCTGGTCCATCTGAACGTTTGCCCTCATCGTCTGAAACCACAGTCGTTCATCAAAGTCGGTCGCTGACCCTTTATTATTCCATCCATCGGTTATAGAATAATAATGTATAGATAATCCCTGGAATCTACTTCTGGTCGCCGGATCCTTCATTAGCGTTTCTGTCCATTCAACATTGAAGTCAGAAGGTCCGCAGGCTACACGATAAAGACGGTTTTCTCCATAGTTATTGAGGTAGGTTGAAAACTGCCTCATGACATTAGCATAAAATTCATCGGTCATATTTCCGCCACATCCCCAATTCTCGTTGCCTATTGCCCAATATTTTACTTTCCATGGTTGTTCCCTTCCGTTTTCTTTTCGTAATCTTGTCATCGGACTGTCGCTGTCGGATGTAAGATATTCAATCCATTCTGCCATTTCCCTCACAGTGCCGGAACCAACGTTACCATTAATATATGCCTCACATCCCAGAAGTTCAGTCAGTTTCATAAACTCATGAGTTCCGAATGAATTATCCTCGGTTACACCACCCCAGTGGGTATTGACTATTGAAGCTCTTTTCCCCTGCGGACCGATCCCGTCCTTCCAGTGGTAGGTATCGGCAAAACATCCCCCCGGCCAGCGGAGGTTCGGGATCTTCAGCTCCCTGAGAGCAAAAAGCACATCGTTCCTTATGCCGTAAGTGTTAGGGATCCTGGAGTCAGGTCCAACCCACAGGCCTTCGTAAATGCACCTTCCGAGATGCTCAGAAAAGTGACCGTATATATCCTTGCTTATAACCGGGCCGGGATTATTGGCGATTATTACAAGTTGGTTGACAGTAACGAGGTTTTCCTTTTGAGCTGATACTATGAAGCTGGCCTGAAAAAGAAAAACAAAAATTAAGGGTAATATTTTTCGCATTGTTTTTTGTATTAATAATTCTATCGATTTATGATACTTCCCCCACTCTCCCGGGAGAGATGGATTTCACTTTCCACAAATGATCCCAGCTTTTTATATTTAAGATAAAGCTTATCGTAATTTCCTGCCCTCAACGGATCCGGTCTGTATTCCTTCTCAAATCCTCCTCCCATTGCTTTTTGTGCTGCCGCGATATCCTTGTGAACCCCGGCGACTACCGAAGCTGCCATAGCAGATCCCAAAGCGCATGTCTGATCAGATTTTGCGACCCTGATAGGCATATTCAGGACGTCGGCTACAGTCTGCATCACAAACGGATTCTTTTTTGCGACACCTCCGACCGCGATTACTGAATCGATGCGTATACCTTCAGAAATAAAACGGTCGTTGATCATCCTTGAGCCAAATGCAGTTGCTTCGACAAGTGACTTAAAAATTCTTGGCGCATCAGAACCCAATGATAATCCAGCTATTACACCTTTCAGTTCCTGGTTGGCATAAGGTGTTCGCCGGCCGTTCAACCAGTCAAGAGCGATCAAAGAAGTTTCCTCATCATCAATTGATTCTGCCTGCCTGCTTAGTTCAGTTATAATAGTGTCTGCCGTTTCTCTCCTTATCCTCTCTTTTGCCTGTTCATCCAGCCACTTCATCCCTGAAATAATCTCAGAAACCGGCCACATAAGGATTTTTCCGAACCATGCATAAACATCGCCGAAAGCCGATTGTCCTGCTTCCAGTCCAAGCATTCCTGGAATAATTGATCCGTCGACCTGTCCGCATATTCCTGCAACAAGCTTATCACCAACCTCACTCAGAGGGGCAACCAGCATGTCGCATGTTGAAGTACCCATAACCTTAATTAGCTGGTAAGAAGTAATTTCACCTCCGACCGCTCCAAGGTGGGCATCAAAGGCGCCGGTACCGATCTTCACTTTTGTGGAAAGTCCGAGCTTTTTTGCCCATTCTTCAGACAAATGGCCGGCAACTACGTCACAAGTATAGGTTTCCCTGAAAAGTCTTCCCCTCAAACCGGCAAGCAAAGGATCGAGTAATACAAGGAAATGCTCATCAGGCAAACCATTGAAATCCGTGTGCCACATTGCTTTATGTCCTGCTGCACAACGGCTTCTTTTTAATTTGAGAGGATCGGTATTCCCTGTGAGAAGAGCTGGTATCCAGTCGCAATGTTCAACCCATGAAAACGCATTTTTTCTTACTTTTTCGCTATTGCGCAATACATGCAGGATTTTTGCCCAGAACCATTCCGATGAATATACTCCGCCCTCATATTTTGTGAAATCAACACCTCCCCACCTTTTTGCCAGATCATTGATTTCGGCAGCTTCCTTGACGGAGGTATGATCCTTCCATAATATAAACATGGCATCGGGATCATCTGCAAATTCGAGTTTCATTGAAAGGGGGATGCCCTCACTGTCAACTGCAATCGGTGTGGAACCTGTTGTATCGACTGTAATACCAACAATATTGTCAACAATATCCCTGCTTAAGTCTTTGATGGCTTCTCTCACCGAGTGTTCCATTCCTTCGATATAATCAAGAGGATGTTGTCGGAACCTGTTTACAGAAGGATCACAATAGAGTCCCTTCTTCCATCTTGGATATTCAAATACTGCCGTTCCGGCAATTTCACCATTTCCCGTGTCTACAATAACTGAACGAACGGAATCTGTTCCGTAATCAAGGCCGATAACATATTTCCTAATCATAACTGATGTTTAAATTTTCATTTGGATTTACCCTGTCCGTAATAGGCATACTTTCCATGCTTACGCTTATAATGCTGGTCCAGCAGATCCTGTTCTATACCCGTGGCATGTCCGAGAAGAACAGTGTAAAATGCCATTCTTGCTATTTCTTCCAGTGCAATTGCGTTATAAACTGCTTCTTCAGGATCAAGTCCCCAGCAAAATGGCCCATGACAATTGACCAGAGCAGAAGGTACCGCAAGGGGGTCGTTGTTCGCCAATCTTTCAACAATAACCTTTCCCGTATTCATCTCATAGCTTTCCTTTATTTCATCATTGTTGAGTTTCCTTGTACAAGGTACTTCACCATAAAAGTGATCGGCATGCGTTGTTCCAAGAGCCGGGATATTCCGGCCTGCTTGCGCCCATGCCGTTGCATAAGCAGAGTGAGTGTGAACAATTCCTCCAATTGAAGGAAAGGTTTTATAAAGCAGAAGGTGGGTTGGGGCATCAGTTGAAGCCTTATTATTTCCTTCAATGACTTTTCCATCCGGATCCAGAATTACCATATCTTCTGCTTTCATGGCTGAGTATTTTACTCCTGATGGTTTAATTACAATAAGTCCGCTTTCTCTGTCCCGCCCGCTCACATTGCCCCAGGTGTGAATTACCAGACCGTTCGTGACGAGGTCGAGATTTGATTTGTAAACGATTAATTTCAGATCTTCAAGCATACAAAGTTTCGGTAAAAAGATTTTGAGGAGATCCTGTACGATCCTGCAGAACAAAGTCTGGTTAGTTTACGTCAAGGCTGAAATAAAAGCCATTCTTCTTAAAGGTTTCATACCGCTCTTTGATGAAAGTATAGTAATATGCACCCTTTCTGGAGGTTTCCTTTTCCTTTTCATCAAGCCTTTCAAGAATGTTCATTGATAGTATTTTTTTTCTGAAGTTTCTTTTATCAATCGTCCTTCGATAAATAGCTTCATACAAATCCTGAAGCTGAACAAGGGTAAATTTTTCGGGTAAAAGGGCAAAGCCTATTGGTTTTATTTTTATTTGCATCTGGAGCTCTTTAAGAGCCTTGTTAACCATTGTTTTGTGATCAAAAATAAGCTCCGGCAGTCGCGATAGTGATTGCCAGTGAGCACCAAAATGATCTTTAAGTTCCTTGTCGATATCCTGGATCTTGATAAGGGCGCTGTAGGCAGTAGAGATTACTCTTGCCCCCGGATCCCTTCCTATCTCCCCATAAGTATACGATTGTTCCATATAGACATCCCTGACCCCGGTAAGTTTATAAAGGATCCGGCATGCAGCCTCGTTCAGACTTTCATTTTCTTTCACAAAACCTCCGGCCAGTGACCATTTTCCCCTGGCGGGTTCAAAGCTTCGCTTAATAAGAAGCAGTTTTATTTCCTTTTCTGCTATGTCATAACCGAAAAGGATACAATCTACTGCAACCAGATGTCTGGAATGCTCTGAATAAAGTTTCATAAAAACTCAATTAAAAAAAGTAACTATATTTCAAACTATTGAAAATGTTTAAGTTATTCCTCCGGAAATATGATAATATACTTCGTTCCACCTTATCTCCTTTTTGAAGACTGCCAGGTCACATTTTTCATCGATTAAAAGAAATTCTATTCCCATCATTGAAGAGAAATCCTCGATATATTCTGCATCTATAGCTGTACTGAACCCTGTATGGTGAGCTCCACCTGCAAGGATCCAGGCAGCAGCTGCTGTTTTAAGATTAGGCATAGGCTTCCATAGAACACTGGCTACCGGCAGATTTGGCATATCAGGACAATCAACTGATTCCACTTTATTTACTATCATCCTGAATCTATTGCCAAGGTCAACAAGTGAGGCGCAAATTGCCTTGCCTGTGGCTGATTTGAATACCAGTCTTGCGGGATCGGCTTTACCACCAATTGAAAGGGGATGAACTTCGAGGTAGGGTTTGTCGGAGGCCAATGAAGGGCAAACTTCCAGCATGTGGGCACCCAGAATCCTCATTTCTTCAGGATCGAGATGATATGTATAATCTTCCATAAAGGATGTTCCTCCGGGCAGTCTTGCGGCCATCACTTTCATTGATCTGACAAGCGCAGCTGTTTTCCAGTCGCCTTCAGCACCGAATCCATAACCTTTTTCCATGAGCCTCTGAACAGCAAGCCCTGGCAATTGTTTCAAACCATGAAGGTCCTCAAATGTAGTAGTAAAGGCCCTGAAATTACCCGCCTTAAGGAAATTTTCCATGCCGATTTCAATCCTTGCCGCATCCCTGAGAGTGATTGATCTCTCTACATCCCTGGTTACGTTGTAAGCAGACTTATATTCTTCGACCAATTCATTGACTTCATTATCGACAACTGAATTTACCGAAGCAACTAGATCCCCGATCCCATATCCATATACAGAATATCCCATTTTCATCTGTGCACTGACCTTGTTACCTTCAGTTACAGCAACGTCACGCATATTGTCTCCGAACCTGGCAATTTTCATATTGCGTGCATCGTCCAGTGCGGCTGCAACCCTTGTCCAGACAGCAATTCGATCGACCGTATCTTCATCCTCCCAATGTCCGACGACAACCTTACGGTTTAACCTCATCCTTGCTCCGATAAACCCGAATTCACGGTCACCATGAGCAGACTGATTGAGGTTCATAAAATCCATATCAATCGTATCCCATGGAATATCCCTGTTCAGCTGCGTGTGGAAGTGCATGAATGGTTTATTCAGGACAGAAAGACCTCTGATCCACATTTTAGCTGGCGAGAATGTATGCATCCATGTTATTAGCCCGATGCAGTTTATAGCATTGTTGGCTTCAGAGCAAAGGGTAAAAATGGACTCCGGTGTTGTAAGAACTGGCTTGAAGATTACCCTCACCGGAATCTTTGTTGAATTGTCAAGCGCTTCAGAAATTGCTTTTGAATCGGAAGCTACCTGCCTCAGTGTATCAGGTCCGTAAAGATGCTGACTTCCTGTTACGAACCAGATCTCTTTATTATTCAGATTGTCCATATTCAAATTATATAGATTTTTAATTCATGTCTCCTACCAGAAATAAATATAGAATGCAACACATGCAGCCAGTACTATAAGGGAAGTAATTACATCAAGGGTACTCCAGCTTTCACGTGTTTCTTTACGCTGTTCAGGACTTTGTGAAAAGTACGTTAATCCCTGTAATTGTTTTTCATCGGCTTTGGGAGTAAAGAAGCTGATCACAACCATTAGTAACATTGTGAATAAAAACAAGCCAATACAGAATTGAAGCCAGTTGATATTCAACACAGTCCATATTCCAGAACGAAGTGACGGATCAGTAACCAGTTTTGCCGTAACGCTATCATAGTGTGAACCCGGATCAAAAACCATCATGCCAAGTCTTAGGAAACCAATCAAGGCGCCTATCAATAATCCCCACTGACCGGCTTTTGGGGTAATTCTTTTATTAAACACTCCCAAAAGGAATACGGCAGCAATAGAAGGTGCAATAAGGGACTGGACTTTCTGCAGATATTCATAAAGGACCGAGCCAATGCTTTTCATCATGGGTATCCAGACCAAACCCAATAATACGACTGTTATGGTTGCAATACGTCCAATCACAACCAGTTTATGTTCACTTGCCTTAGGATGGTACGGCTTATAAAAGTCAATTGTGAACAGGGTCGCTGATGAGTTAAAATGTGCTGCAAGGGAGGTCATCAGGGCAGCAATAAATCCAACAATAACAACACCCTTGACACCCATTGGCAATAAGGTGCCTACCAGTGTTCCATAAGCTTCATTGTTGTCGGTAAAAGTAAGAACACCCTGGGCTCTCAATGCAGCAGCGATCATACCCGGAATTAAGAAAATAAAAACCGGCAGTATTTTAAGGAATCCGGCAAAAATCGTCCCTCTCCTTGCTTGTGTCAGGTTCTTTGCAGCAAGTGCCCTTTGAACTATATGCTGGTCTGTACACCAGTACCATAAGCCGATAATTGCAGCCGCAAAGAATACGCTTACTCCCGGAAATTCATTGTATAACTTGTCAGCTTTGTCAAAGTGAAATAGATGCATATTGGTAGCGCCATTTGCGCTTGTGATTTCCACAAGCTTCTGCCACCCATCTATAAGGCCACCTCCACCAACTTTAATAAGACCCAGGACCAGGATTGTCAAGGCACCAATAATAAGAATAGGAGCCTGAACAACCGATATTGTCATAATGCCTTTCATGCCACCCAGAACGGTAAATATTCCAGTCAAAAGCACAAGGCCGATTGCCCCGTACCAGAAATCAATACCAAGTAGAGATTGAAGAAAAATACCACCGGTAAAGGCAGTTACAGATACTTTTGTCAAAACATAACTGATCAATGTGATTATTGAAAGCGTTGAACTCGTTTCCCTGGTATACCGCAATTTAAGAAACTCCGGCATCGTAAAAACCCTGCTATGCTGATAGAAAGGGACAAATACCCAACCCAGAATTAAGATCGCCCATCCATGCATTTCCCAGTGGGCCATGCCCATTCCGGTCTGCGCCCCTGCACTGGAAAGACCAACAAGATGTTCAGAACCAATGTTGGCAGCAAAAATTGCCGCACCAACAGCCAGCCATGTTTCACTGCGGCCTGAAAGAAAATAATCACTTGTATTGTCTTTCTTGTGCTTTATTACCCATAGAACAATCCCGACAAGACAAGAAAAAAATAAAACCAGTATAATCCAGTCTAATGTTGCCATGTTAATAGTTTTAAATCATTAATTTCTGTTTTTATAATGTTCTAGAATTTCAGGTAAAGGGAAATACGATTAAGTAACCGCTTGACCAAAATTATCAATAAAATAATTAAATGTACGTTTTACACTTAATTTTTTTCGGAGAAATTTCGGATGGATTCTATCCCCACAATTTTAGCGAGGATTGAATAAATTCTATGATTTTCTGGTTTTCTGCCTTACCGCTGCCGGTAACGGGAAATGGTTCCCCGAATTTAAAATAGATAGTCTTCTTACTGTCAAGAGGTCCAAGTTCCTTAATTAGTTTCCCCTGGCCCCAGAAATCAGTTTTGAGAGCCATCGGTACCACTTTTACTCCGGCTTTTTTTGCCAGCTTGACACCGAGTGAATTGAACTCCTCAGGTTTGAATTCAATACTTCGGGTGCTCTGGGGGAAAATAACTATTGATATCCCTTTTGATAAAAGCTCATGACCTTTGGTC
>Ga0153915_10005821_pt1 | contig 11499 bp, 10 predicted proteins | sample Opewatmetagenome_2_FD_107003 | JGI IMG/M metagenome (GOLD analysis project Ga0153915, IMG submission 107003) | Freshwater wetland microbial communities from Ohio, USA - Open water 3 Core 3 Depth 3 metaG | ecosystem: Environmental > Aquatic > Freshwater > Wetlands | place: USA: Ohio, Lake Erie...
ACCACCCTCAACATCCCCGACACGGTCGGCTACGCGCTCCCGCAGACCTACGCGGAGACCCTGAGCTACCTCCGCAAGCACGTGCGCGGGATCGACAAGGTGGTGCTCTCGGTCCACTGCCACAACGACCTGGGGCTGGCGGTGGCCAACTCCCTCGCCGGGGTGACGGTGGGAGCCCGGCAGGTGGAGTGCACCATCAACGGCATCGGCGAGCGGGCCGGCAACGCCTCGCTGGAGGAGATCGTCATGGCGCTGAAGACGCGCGCCGACATCTTCAAGGTGCACACCGGCGTCCACAGCGAGAAGCTCTATCCCACCAGCAGGCTGGTGGCACAGGTGACGGGCAGCTACGTGCAGCGGAACAAGGCCATCGTGGGGCAGAACGCCTTCGCTCACGAGGCCGGCATCCACCAGCACGGGATGCTCACCCACCGCGAGACCTACGAGATCATGCGGCCGGAGGAGGTCGGGTTCACGCGCTCGCAGCTCGTGCTCGGGAAGCACTCCGGCCGCCACGCGCTCAAGGAGCGGCTCACCCAGCTCGGCTACAAGCTCGACGAGTCGCAGCTCGACAAGGTCTTCGCCGACTTCAAGGTCCTCGCCGACAAGAAGAAGGAGATCTTCGACGCCGACCTCGAGGCCCTGGTCATCCACGGCCAGCTCCTCAAGGGCGCGGCCCTCTGGGAGCTGGCGGCGCTCTCGACCACCTCGGGCACCGGGACGCTGCCGGCCGCCTCCATCGCCCTCACCCGGGCGGGCGGGGAGCGGTTCCAGGCCGCCTCGGCCGGCGACGGCCCGGTGGACGCGGTCTTCAAGGCCATCGAGCAGATCACCGGCGTGCAGGTGAAGCTGCGCGACTACCGCATCGCCGCCCTGACCACCGGCGAGGACGCCCAGGGCGAGGTGAGCCTCGAGGTGGAGCACGACACCGGCGTCTACCGCGGCCGGGCCCTCTCGACCGACATCATCGAGGGGAGCGCCCGGGCGTTCCTCGACGTGGTCAACCGGATCGCCCTCAAGACACAGCCCGAGGAGCGTGGTCAGGAGGCGCGCAGTGCCCTCGGCGGAGTCTAGCGAGCGGTCCCCGAGGAGGCACGCCCTGAGCCCACGCACGCTCTTCGAGAAGGTCTGGGACGCACACCTGGTGCGCCCGGAGACCGCCGAGACCCCCGCGGTCCTGTACGTCGACCTTCACCTCGTCCACGAGGTGACCTCACCGCAGGCCTTCAGCGCGCTGCGGGAGCGGGGACTCCGCGTCCGCCGGCTCGACCGGACGGTCGCGACCATGGACCACTCCACGCCCACCAGCGCCCCGGTGGACGGGCACTACCGCTTCGGCGACGCCCAGGCGGAGGCCCAGGTGGCGAAGCTCCGGCAGAACTGCGCCGAGTTCGGCGTGGAACTCCACCCCCTGGGCGATCCCGCCCAGGGGATCGTGCACGTCATCGGCCCGGAGCTGGGGCTGACCCAGCCGGGCATGACCGTGGTCTGCGGCGACAGCCATACCGCGACCCACGGGGCGCTCGGAGCGTTGGCCTTCGGCATCGGGACCTCGGAGGTCGGCCACGTCCTCGCCACCCAGTGCCTGCTGCAGCGGCGGCCGCGGACGCTGGCGGTCCGGGTGGAAGGGAAGCTCGCGACGGGGGTCGCCGCCAAGGACCTGATCCTGGCGGTCATCGCCCGGATCGGCGTCGGCGGGGGAACGGGCCACGTCATCGAGTACCTGGGGCCCGCCGTCCGCGCCCTCTCCATGGAGGAGCGGATGACGGTCTGCAACATGTCGATCGAGGCCGGCGCCCGCGCCGGGATGGTGGCCCCGGACGACGTGACCTTCCAGTACCTCTCCGGCCGGCCCCGGGCCCCGAAGGGAAGGGACTGGGAACGGGCGCTGGCCGCCTGGCGGAGCCTCCCGGGCGACGAAGGGGCCCGCCACGACCGCGAGGTGCGGATCGACGGCTCGGCGCTCGAGCCCATGATCACCTTCGGCACGAACCCGGGCCAGGCGATCCCCGTCACCGGCCGCGTGCCCGATCCCGCCCGGAGCGGCGACCCGGCGGCGCGGGCGGCGCTGGAGGCGGCGCTCCGGTACATGGGGCTCGAGCCGGGCAGACCCATCCTGGGCCAGAAGGTGGACGTGGTCTTCATCGGCAGCTGCACCAACGGGCGCATCGAGGACCTGAGGGCGGCGGCGGCCGTCATGAAGGGGCGCAGGGTGAAGGTTCGCTCCCTGGTGGTGCCCGGGTCCCGGGCGGTCAAGAGCCAGGCCGAGGCCGAGGGGCTCGACCGCGTCTTCCGCGAGGCCGGGGCGGAGTGGCGCGAGCCGGGCTGCTCCATGTGCATCGGCATGAACGGAGACCAGATCGGCCGCGGCCAGTACTGCGTCGCGACCTCCAACCGCAACTTCGAAGGGCGCCAGGGCGCGGGGGGCCGGACGCTGCTCGCCAGCCCCGCCACCGCGGCCGCCTCCGCCGTGGCCGGCGCCGTCGCCGATGCGCGCCGGGTGGGAGCATGAGCATGGAGCCCATTCGCGTCATCGAGGGCCGGACGGTGGTGCTGCCGGGGGCCAACATCGACACCGACCAGATCATCCCGGCCCGCTTCCTCAAGGTCACCGACAAGAAGGGGCTGGGGGCGGCGCTCTTCGCCGACTGGCGCTACGAGAAGGACGGAACGCCGCGGCCCGACTTTCCCCTGAACCGGCCGGAGGCGAAGGGAGCGCGGGTGCTCGTGGCCGGCGACAACTTCGGGTGCGGCTCCTCCCGCGAGCATGCCCCTTGGGCGCTGGTGGACCACGGCATCCGCGCGGTGGTCTCCACCTCCATCGCCGACATCTTCCGGGCCAACGCCCTCAAGAACGGACTCCTCCCGGTGGTCATCGACGCCGGGACGCACCAGCGGCTCCTGGCGTCGCCCGGCGCCACCGTCCGGATCGATCTCGCAGCCCTGACGCTGACGCTCGCCGACGGGACGGGCGCGCCCTTCTCCATCGATGCCTTCGCCCGCTACTGCCTCATGAACGGGGTCGACGAGCTGGGCTTCCTGCTGTCGCAGGGCGAGGCCATCGACGCCTACGAGGGGTCTCGGTGAGGGCGCGCATCGCGGTCCTCGCCGGCGACGGCATCGGGCCCGAGGTGACGCGCCAGGCCGCCCTGGTGCTCGAGGCGGTGGCTCGCCGCCACGGCCACTCCTTCGAGCTCCACGAGGCGCAGGTGGGCGGGGCCGCCATCGACGCCACCGGCAACCCCCTCCCGGAGGCGACCCTCGACCTGTGCCGGCGATCCGACGCCATCCTCTTCGGGGCCATCGGCGGGCCGCGCTGGGGCCCCGAGGCCAAGGTGCGCCCGGAACAGGGGCTCCTCAGGCTGCGCAAGGAGCTCGGGCTCTTCGCCAACCTGCGCCCGGTGACGGTGAACCCTCGCCTGGCGGCCGCGTCGCCGCTCAAGCCCGAGGTGGTGGCCGGCGTCGATCTGGTGGTGGTGCGGGAGCTCACCGGCGGCATCTACTTCGGCGAGAAGCGCCGGACGGCCGAGGAGGCCTTCGACGCCTGCAGCTACAGCGCCGCCGAGGTCGCGCGGGTGGTGCGGGTCGCGGGGAAGCTCGCCCGCGGGCGCCGCAAGAAGGTGACCAGCGTCGACAAGGCCAACGTCCTCGAGACCTCGCGGCTCTGGCGCGCCGTCGCCGAACGCGTCCTGAAGGAGGAGTTCCCCGAGGTGAAGCTCGAGCACCAGCTGGTGGACTCCTGCGCCATGCAGCTGGTGCGTCGGCCCGCCGACTTCGACGTCGTCGTCACCGAGAACATGTTCGGCGACATCCTCACCGACGAGGCCTCGGTGATCGCCGGCTCCATCGGGCTCCTCCCCTCCGCGTCCCTGGGGGAGGGGACGCGCGGCCTCTACGAGCCCATCCACGGGTCGGCCCCCGACATCGCCGGGAAGGGGGTGGCCGACCCCTACGGCGCCATCCTCTCGGCGGCGATGCTGCTCAGGCACTCGCTGGGCCTCGAGCGCGAGGCGAGGCTGGTGGAGCGATCGGTGGCCCGGGCCATCGAGGAGGGGGTGCTCACACCGGACCTGTCCGCGCCGGGCGCCAGGGCAGCCAGCACGGCGGAGGCCGGCTCGGCGGTCCTGAGGTTCCTCGAGGATTCGACCGCGGTGCCGGAGCGCAGCTTTGACCGATGAGAAGCCAAATTGATATTCTGGAAAATCCAATGCCAAAGGAAAAGATGACAGGTGCCCAGGCGCTCGTGAGGTGCCTGGAGGCGGAGGGCGTCGACTACATCTTCGGGATCCCGGGCGGGGCCATCCTGCCGATCTACGACGCGCTCTTCGACTCGAAGAAGCTGAAACACGTCCTGGTCCGGCACGAGCAGGTGGCGGCCCATGCCGCCGAGGGGTACGCCCACGCCACCGGGCGGGTCGGCGTGTGCTTCGGGACCTCGGGTCCCGGCGCCACCAACCTCGTGACCGGCATCGCCGACGCCTACATGGACTCGGTCCCCATGGTGGCCATCACCGGCAACGTCGCCTCCACGCTCATCGGTACCGACGCCTTCCAGGAGGCCGACATCACCGGCATCACCATGCCCATCACCAAGCACAACTGGCTGGTGACCGACGTCCGCGATCTGGCGCGGACCGTCAAGGAGGCCTTCTACGTGGCCCGCACCGGCCGTCCCGGGCCGGTGCTGGTAGACATCCCCAAGGACATCCAGAACGCAGAGGTCGACTTCGAGTACCCGGAGGCGGTCCACATCCCCGGCTACCTGCCGACACAGCGGGAGGAGCCCCGGCTCAAGGACGCCGCCGTCCTCGTCCGCGGCGCCAGCCGCCCGGTGGTCTACCTGGGCGGCGGGGTGCGCCACGCCGACGCCCACAAGGAGGTCTTCGCCTTCTGCGAGCTGCTGGACGCGCCGGTGGTGACCACCGTCCACGGCAAGGGGGCCTTCCCGGAGACCCACCCGCTCTGCCTGGGCATGTTCGGCATGCACGGCGGGCGGTACGCCAACTACGCGGTGCAGCACTCCGACCTCATCATCGCCCTGGGGGCCCGGTTCGACGACCGGGTGACCGGCAAGCTGGCCACCTTCGCCCCCGAGGCCAAGGTGGTCCATCTCGACATCGATCCGGCGGAGATCTCCAAGCTGGTGACGGCCACGGTACCGCTGGTCGGGAACCTCAAGGTGCTGCTGCCGCAGCTCACCGAGGCGGTGAGGAAGGCCTTCGCCGAGCACCGGCGGCCCGACCAGGGGCCATGGAAGAAGCGGGTCCAGGAGTGGCGGGAGAAGTTCCCGCTCAAGTACCGGCAGGAGGGCCAGAAGCACATCCTGCCGCAGACGGTGGTCGAGCTGCTCTGGAGGAAGACGGGCGGCGGCAAGTGCATCGTCACCACCGGCGTGGGCGAGCACCAGATGTTCGCGGCCCAGTACTGGAAGACCAACCAGCCGCGGCAGTTCATCACCTCCGGTGGCCTCGGCACCATGGGCTTCTGCCTCCCGGCGTCCATCGGGGCGCAGCTCGGCCGTCCGACCGATCTGGTCATCGGCATCGACGGGGACGGCAGCTTCCAGATGACGCTCCAGGACCTGGCCACCGCCGTCGACCTCAAGCTGCCCATCAAGATCTTCATCCTCAACAACCTCTTCCTGGGCATGGTCCGCCAGTGGCAGGAGCTGTTCTACGAGAACCGCTTCAGCGAGACCCCGCTCACGGACTGCCCGGACTTCGTCAAGCTGGCCGACGCCTACGGATGTCTCGGCCTGCGCGCCCGGACGGTGGACGAGCTGGAACCGGTGGTGGACCGCGCCCTGGCGCACAAGGACGGACCGTGCATCGTCGACGTCCGGGTGCGGCGCCAGGAGAAGGTGTTCCCCATGGTGCCGGCCGGAGCCCCTCTCAACGACATGATCGATGGTGAGTGACATGGAGAAGACCGAAAGCGCCCAGAACGGCTCGACGCACACCATCAGCCTGCTCGTCGAGAACAAGCCCGGCGTGCTGCACCGCATCTCCGGCCTCTTCTCCCGCCGGGGCTACAACATCGCCAGCCTGACGGTGGGGCCGACCGAGCACCCCGAGTACTCCCGCATGACCATCGTGGTACGCCTCAGCTCCAAGCCGGTGGAACAGGTGGTGCGCCAGGTGCAGAAGCTCGTGCCGGTCGTCGAGGTCAGGGAGCTGCGCCCCGAGGACCTCATCGAGCGCGAGCTGCTGCTGGTGAAGATCAACACCCCGGAGAAGAACCACGCCGAGCTGCGGGCGCTGGCCGAGACCTACGAGGCCAACATCGTCGACGTCTCGCCCGACGCACTGGTGGTGGAAGCCACCGGCCCGGCCGGCAAGCTCGACGCCCTGGAGGAGCGGCTGGCGTCGTACGGCATCCAGGAACTGTGCCGCTCGGGGAGGATCGCGCTGGAGCGTGGCTTCAAGACCCTGGCGCCTCCCAATCTCAAGTGAGGGGAAGAGGAACCGACATGGCGACGATCTATTACGACAAGGACGCGAACCTCGAGCTTCTCAAGTCCCGCAAGGTGGCCGTCATCGGCTACGGGAGCCAGGGGCACGCCCACGCGCTCAACCTCAAGGACTCCGGCGTGGACGTGCGCGTCGGCCTGCAGCCCGGGTCGAAGTCCCGGGCCAAGGCGGAAGGGGCGGGGCTGCGGGTGATGACCCCGGCCCAGGCGGCCAAGGAGGCCGACCTCATCATGGTCGTGGCACCGGACCAGACCCAGAAGCGGATCTACGACGAGGATCTCGCGCCGGGAATGGGAAAGGGGAAGGCGCTCTTCTTCGCGCACGGGTTCAACATCCACTTCGGCCAGATCCGGCCGCCGGCCGAGGTGGACGTGGTCCTGGTCGCCCCCAAAGGCCCGGGGCACCTGGTCCGCCGGCAGTTCCAGGATGGGCGCGGCATCCCTTGCCTGATCGCGGTGCACCAGGACGCCACCGGGAAGGCCAAGCAGATCGGCCTCGCCTACGCCAAGGGCATCGGGGGCACCCGCGCCGGGGTCCTGGAGACCACCTTCAAGGAGGAGACCGAGACCGATCTCTTCGGGGAGCAGGTGGTGCTCTGCGGTGGCACCTCGGCACTGGTGAAGGCCGGCTTCGAGACGCTGGTGGAGGCCGGCTACCAGCCGGAAAGCGCCTACTTCGAGTGCCTCCACGAGATGAAGCTCATCGTGGACCTGATGTACGAGGGGGGGCTCGCCTGGATGCGCCACTCCATCAGCGACACCGCCGAGTACGGCGACTACACGCGGGGCCCGCGCATCATCACCGACGAGACCAGGAAGGAGATGCGCCGGATCCTCCGCGAGATCCAGACCGGGGCCTTCGCCAAGGAGTTCATCCTGGAGAACCAGGTGGGGCGTCCGGTCTTCGACAAGCTGCGGGAGGCGGAACGGTCCCACCCCATCGAGGAGGTGGGCAAGACCCTCCGGGACATGATGAGCTGGATCCGGGAGGCCAAGAAGGACTCGTCGGATCCCAACGCTCGTTGACTTTCGGGCCGAAGTCCTTATCCTACAGCGTCTTTTCGGGCCGGGAGGCGGCCGGCCCTTGCACGCACGGCAGGAAACGCACCGGGAGCCAGCCGCCGCGCTCCACTGATGGAGGCATCGGGTCATCAACCAAAGAGACGCACGCACGAACCGTGACGCACGCACCAACCGGCGCATCAAGGCCCGCGAGGTGCGCGTCATCGGCGCCGGCGGGGAGCAGCTCGGCGTGCTGCCGATCGATCAGGCCCTTCGCGCGGCCATGGACGAGGGCATGGACCTCGTCGAGGTGAGTCCCCTGGCCAAGCCGCCGGTCTGCAAGATCATGGACTACGGGAAGTTCAAGTACACCGAGAAGAAGAAGCAGAGCGAGGCGAAGAAGAAGCAGGTGGTGGTGCAGCTCAAGGAGGTCAAGCTGCGCCCGCGGACGGAGGAGCACGACTACGACGTCAAGCTCAGGAAGATCCGCGAGTTCCTGGGGGAGGCCAACAAGGCTCGCGTCACCGTCATGTTCCGCGGCCGCGAGATCACGCACCGCGAGCTGGGACAGAAGGTGCTCCAGCGCGTCATCGAGGAGTTGCGCGAGGTGGCCGTCATCGAGTCGGCGCCCAGGATGGAAGGGCGGCAGATGTTCATGATCCTCGCCCCCAATCCGAAGATGCTGCAGTCGCAGCGGGATCGGGCCAAGGCCCAGGCGCAGGCCGCCGCCACACATCGCCCGGAGGAGGCGCCGGCCCCGGCCAGAGCTCCGGCCCCCCCGGCCTCGCCGATCGCGACGCCGCAGCCGTCGGCGGCACTGGTGCCGGGATCGGGAAGCGCCCCGGGGACGCGATAGAGACCGAGCGGGCGCCGCCGGCGCCGAACGCGAGAAGGGGACCGAGAGAAGAGCCATGCCGAAGCTCAAGACCAAGAGCGGCGCCAAGAAGCGCTTCCAGGTGAAGAAGAGCGGGCGGGTGAAGTTCCGCCGCGCCGGGGTGCGCCACCTGGCGACGTTCGGGAAGACCAAGAAGCAGAAGGTGGGCCTCCGCGGCACCGGTCACCTGGGCCCGGAGGACGAGAAGAAGATCAAGGAGTGCTTCCCTTACTCCCGGTAGTCGGGGCGGGGAAGCCCTCGAACGCCCAAGCGGGGACCGCGAAGCGCGATGGGATCGCCGGAAGGCGCTCCCACGCCTCCCGCCGGCAATGCAGGAGAGGTCGATGCGCGTCAAGAAGGGATTCAAGGCTCGCCGTCGCCGCAACCGGATCCTGAAGCTCGCCAAGGGCTACCGGGGTCGGCGCAAGAACTGCTACAAGCGGGCCAATCAAGCGGTGGAGCGAGCGCTCGCCTATTCCACGCGGGACCGGCGGCGGCGCCGGCGCGACTTCCGGTCGCTCTGGATCGCGCGCATCAACGCCGCCGCACGCCTGAACGGCATCACCTACTCTCGGCTCCTCGCCGGCCTGAAGAAGGCCGGCGTGGCGCTCGACCGCAAGGTGCTCGCCGACGTGGCCCTGGCCGTTCCGGCGGACTTCGCCGCGGTGGTCAAGGCGGCCCAGGCGTAGCGCCCGTGGCCGACCTGCTGGCAGAGCTCGGGGCGATCGCGGAAGCGGCGCGTCGCGCCATCGGCACTGCCGCTGACGATCAGGCGCTGGAGGAGCTTCGCGTCCGCTACCTCGGCAAGAAGGGCGACCTTCCCCGGGTGCTGCGCGGCATGGGGCAGCTCGCCGCCGGGGAGCGCCCGCGGGTCGGTGAGGTCGCCAACCGCGTCCGCGACGAGTTGGAGGCGCTCCTGGCCGCACGCCGAGACGCGCTGGAGACGGCCAGGCTGGAGGCCGAGCTGCAGGGACCGGCGGCCGACGTGACCCTTCCAGGCCGCCGGCTCGTCCGGCGCGGCCACCGGCACCCCGTGACCCGGGCCGCCGAGGAGATCTGCGCCATCTTCACGCGGCTCGGCTACGAGGTCACGAGCGGGCCGGAGATCGAGCTCGACTGGTACAACTTCGAGGCCCTGAACATCCCTCCCGACCACCCGGCCAGGGACATGCAGGACACCTTCTACGTCGACGAGACCACGCTGCGGGAGGGCGGGCAGCCCGGGGTGCTCCTCCGCACGCACACCTCGCCGGTGCAGATCCGCGCCATGAAGCGGGCCGGGAAGCCACCGGTGCGCGTCATCTGCCCGGGGCGGGTCTACCGCTCGGACTACGACCAGACCCATTCGCCGATGTTCCACCAGGTGGAGGGGCTCTGCGTCGAGCAGGGGATCACCTTCGCCGATCTCAAGGGGACCCTGGCGGCCTACGCCCGCGCCTTCTTCGGCCCGTCCTCCCGGACCCGCTTCCGCCCCAGCTACTTCCCGTTCGTCGAGCCCGGCGCCGAGGTGGACGTGTCCTGCTCCATCTGCGGAGGGAGCGGCAGGCGGGGGGAGGCCCGCTGCGGCACCTGCAAGGGGACGGGATGGCTCGAGGTGCTCGGCGCCGGCATGGTGCACCCCAAGGTACTGGAGAACGTCGGCTTCGATCCGCGCCGCGCCACCGGCTTCGCCTTCGGCTTCGGCGTGGAACGCATGGCGATGCTGAAATACGGCATCGACGACCTGCGCCTCTTCTTCGAGAACGACCTGCGTTTCCTCGAGCAGTTCTGACCCGGGCCCCGGCGCCATGCGCATCTCCCTGGAGTGGCTTTCCGCCTACGTCGACCTCCCGCCGGCCGAGGATCTGGCGCGACGGCTCACCGCGGTGGGTCTGGAGGTGGAGGCGGTGGAGCACCTCGGTGCGGAGCTCGCCGGGGTGCTGGCGGCCCGGATCGTCGCCGCCGAGAAGCACCCGGGAGCCGACAAGCTGTCGGTGACGCGGGTGGACGCGGGTCGGGACGAGCCGCTCCAGGTCGTCTGCGGGGCCACCAACTGGAAGGTGGGCGACGTGGTGCCGCTGGCCACCATCGGTACCCGGCTGCCCGGGGGCGTCGAGATCCGGCGGGCGACGCTCCGGGGCGTCGAGTCCTCCGGCATGCTCTGCTCGGCCAAGGAGCTCGGCATCTCCTCCGACGCCAGCGGCCTCTTGATCCTGCCGGCCGAGGCGAGGCCGGGCACCCCGCTGGCCGAGGTGCTGGGGCTGGCGGACACCATCTTCGAGGTGAACGTCACCCCCAACCGACCCGACGCCCTCTCGCACATCGGGATCGCCCGGGAAGTCGCCGCCCTGACGGGCAGGGCGGTTCGCCACCCCGCGCCCGGCCTGCGGCAGGGGGGCGGGCCGGCCCGGGAGGCGGTCCGCGTCCGCATCGAGGCGCCGGACAAGTGCCTGCGCTACGCGGCACGCGTCATCGAGGGGGTGCGGATCGGGCCGTCGCCGGCCTGGCTGGCGCGGCGGATCGAGGCCTGCGGGGTGCGCCCCATCTCCAACGTGGTCGACGCCACCAACTTCGTCCTGCTGGAGCTGGGTCACCCGCTCCACGCCTTCGACCTCGACAAGGTCGCCGGGTCCGAGATCGTCGTGCGCACGGCGCGGCCGGGAGAGAAGATGACCACCCTCGACCGGCAGGAGCGGCGGCTCGATCCGGACGACCTGGTCATCGCCGATCGCGATCGGCCGAGCGCCCTGGCCGGCGTCATGGGGGGCGGGGACTCCGAGATCGGCGACGGCACCACGCGCGTGCTGCTGGAGTCGGCCTGGTTCGCTCCGGCGGGCATCCGGCGCACCTCCCGGCGCCACGGCCTCCACACCGAGGCCTCCCACCGCTTCGAGCGGGGCGCGGACCCGGGGATGGTGATCCCCTCTCTGGACAGGTGCGCGGCGCTCATCGCCAAGCTGGCCGGAGGCATGGTGCGGCGCGGCGTGGTGGACGCCCATCCGCGCAGGATCAAGCCGACGCGCGTGAAGCTCTCCTGGGGCCGTCCGGCGGAGGTGCTGGGGATGCCCGTCCCGCGGGCGCGGGCGCGGCGCATCCTCGAGGCCCTCGGCTTCGCGCTGGAGCGCTCCAGCGCCCGCGAGGCGATCCTGCGCGTCCCGAGCTGGAGGGCCGACGT
>Ga0153915_10005822_pt1 | contig 11498 bp, 6 predicted proteins | sample Opewatmetagenome_2_FD_107003 | JGI IMG/M metagenome (GOLD analysis project Ga0153915, IMG submission 107003) | Freshwater wetland microbial communities from Ohio, USA - Open water 3 Core 3 Depth 3 metaG | ecosystem: Environmental > Aquatic > Freshwater > Wetlands | place: USA: Ohio, Lake Erie...
GCTCGCCGGGCGTTTCTCGACGAAGCCTGTGGCGATGCCGTCGAGTTGCGGCGGCGGGTCGAGATGCTCGTTTCGAAGGATGAGCAGGCCGGCAGCTTCCTCGAAAGGCCGGCGCTGGAGGATGTCACGGCCGCACTGGGAAGGCGGACGTCACTGGCGGGGCGGGAGTTCGGACCGTATCGCATCCTGTCCCTTCTGGGCGCCGGCGGAATGGGCGAGGTCTATCGCGCGCACGACAGGAAGCTCGGCCGCGACGTCGCCATCAAGACATTGCCTCCCGAGTTCGCGCGCGACCCGGGGCGGCTGGCACGATTCCGGCGCGAGGCGCGCACGCTGGCCGCGCTGAACCATCCCAACATCGCGGCGATTTACGGACTGGAAGAGTCCTCGGACGCCGATTACCTCGTGCTCGAACTGGTAGAGGGGGAAAAACTGCACGGGCCGCTGCCCCTTGCCGCCGCGCTCGATCTGGCCAGCCAGGTGGCGGACGCTCTGCAGGCGGCGCACGAGCATGGGATCGTCCACCGCGACCTAAAACCGGCCAACCTCATGGTCACGCCGCACGGCACGGTCAAGGTGTTGGATTTCGGCCTTGCGAAAGCGATCTGGGGGCCTGAGGAGAGGCTGGATCTCGCGCAGCCGACGGCCGCGGCCGCCGAGGGGACCGTGACAGGCCAGATTTTCGGCACTCCGGCGTACATGAGTCCGGAGCAGGCGCGAGGTGAAGGGGTCGATCAGCGCACGGACATCTGGGCCTTCGGATGTCTCTTGTACGAGCTGCTCGCCGGAAAGCGAGCCTTCGAGCGTCAGAGCGTCTCGGCCACCACTTTTGCCGTCATGGAAGACGAACCGGACTGGCGGGCTCTGCCCGTGAAGACTCCGCGGAAGGTGCGCGATCTGTTGCGGCAATGCCTTCAGAGGGACGCCAACCGCCGGCTAAACAACATTGGAGACGCTCGGGCGACTATTCAACAAGTGCGGCGCGGACAGCCACGCCGCACGCCGCGCCACGCCGCGGCGGCACCCTTCCGGGAGCGACACCCGACCGCCGCCCGTATCCGTTCGCTGGCGGTGCTTCCGCTGACCGACGTTGCGCGCGACCCCGAACAGGACTACTTCGTCGATGGCATGACCGAGGCGCTGATCGGGGAACTGGCGCAGATCAACGCGCTTCGCGTAATCTCGCGGACATCGGCGATGCACTACAAGGCCACCACGAAGACCGTCCCCGAGATTGCCCGCGAGCTGGGGGTCGACGGCATCGTCGAGGGCTCGGTGATGCGTGCCGGCGACCGGGTGCGCATTACCGCGCAGCTGGTCCATGCCGCCAGCGACCGGCATCTCTGGGCCCGCAGCTACGAGCGCGACCTGCGGGACGTGCTGCAGCTTCAGAGCGAGATCGCGCGGGCGATCGCGGACGAAATCCAGGTGGAGGTGACGCCTCAGGAACGGGCGCGCCTAAGCCGCATCCGTCCGGTGAACGTGGAAGCTCACGAGGCCTACATCCGCGGCCGGTACCATTGGGGTCGTGTCCACCCGGAGAGGAGCATCGAGCATTTCCGGCGGGCGATCGCGATCGATCCGGACAACGCTCTCGCCTATGCCGGGATCGCCGATTCCCAGTGCATGATTTTCGGCGCGGCGATGCAGCTCGTCCCGCCCACGGAGCTGGCGCCTCTGGCCCGCGCCGCGGCTCTCAAGGCGCTGGAACTGGACGAGAGCCTCGCGGAACCTCACGTCTCGCTGGCCCGCGTCCTCTTCTGGCACGACCGGGACCCGGTCGGCGCCGAGCGCGAGCTGCGCCGGGCCATCCAGGTGAATCCCAATTGTGCGTTGGCCCATTTCATCAGCGGCCTCCAGTACGCGGACTTGAAGAGGACGGACGAGGCCATCGCGGAGCTCCAGCGGGCACTGCAGCTCGACCCGGTGTCCTGCTGGTTCGCCACGATCGCCGGGTTCTTCCTGTGCGAGCTCGGCCAGGAAGAGGCGGGCCGGCAGCAGATGCAGAAAGCGCTCGACTTGGACCCAGAGCTGTTCCACCTCTGGTCGCTCCGGTCCGTCCTACATACCTACGAGGGAAGACACTCGGAAGCGATCGCCGAGGCCGAGAAGGGAGTCCGCCTGTCATCCGGCCTGCCGTTTGCACGAGGATATGCGGCGTACGCCCTGGGAATGGCCGGACGGCGGGCCGAGGCGCTGGCGATTCTCGACGAGCTGGAGGAGATGTCACACCAGCGGTACGTGCCTGCGTCCGCAAGGGCATTGTGCTGCCTGGGCGTCGGCGACCTCGAGCGCGCGCTCGAGTGGCTGGAGAAAGGGTACGAACAGCGCGACAGCTACCTGCCGCACTTGCGGCTGGTGCGCGCCTTCAGGCCACTCGACCCCGACCCGCGCTACCAGGACCTCCTGCGCCGCCTGGGCCTCCTGCCGTAGCCGCCGGCAGGAGACCCGCAACCGGTTCGACCGGTATCTCGGACGGCGTTCGTCCTTGCGGCTATCCAGGCCTACTGCTCATGGCCCTGATTCCGGAACAGCCTTTTCCCCTCGGCGACTGCGATTGCCGGCACGTTCGTGCCGCTTGGCTGTGCGACGAGCGATTCGAAGGTCCCACGAACCTCTCTCGCATCATTGACGAAGACAAGCGCCCAGACTGCCGTGCGGAGCAAGATTCCCGACTGGTTGTAGATGTCGACGTTCTGGGTGCCCGTACAGTCGGAATTAACGGTCAGCGTCCCGACGAGGACGTCGTGGGCCACGTTTCCGCCCACGTTGCTGGTCTGGGTTCCCGAGAGATGGCCCGTCGCGTTCACGGTGAACGTTCCCACGAATGCAACGGGAACGGGTCCAGGCGCGGTCGGGGGAAAGAACGTTCCCTGCAGGCTGTATCCCCAGTTTCCTGCGACGCGCGCGACCGAGCAGGTGTGATCATCCTTCGCCGAGGCTGTCACCGCCGTGCCCAGCGAGAGGATGGCGAGGGCGATTGTCCGTACGATTGGGTGTCTCATGGATTTTTCCTCCTACGCGGTATTCCGCCAACGGGTATGGCCGAGGCCTTTACCGCAGCCTCTCGCGCCGCGCCACCCAGATGTCGATGCCGGCCCCCGGGTTCGTGGCTGCGAAGTAGAGCTCGCGTCCATCGAACGACAGTGCGTAGCGTCCGCTGCCGCCCACCGGCAAGCTTTCGACCAGGACGGGCTGCGACCACGGGTCGGAGGTACTCGCGCGCGTGGCCGTCCAGAACCTCAGGACTCCCGCTCCACGGGTCGACCCGAAGATGACCTCGAGCCCGTCGCGCCTGACCGTGACGGAGTGCTCCATCGCTGGAGAGTTCAACTCGACGAGGGGCGTGGCCGGACCGAAGGTGCCGTCCCCGTTCATCTCGCTCTGGTAGAGGTCCATGGGCCCAGAGGTCCCCGTGCGGGTGCTCCCGAAGTACATGAGCACCCTTCCGGTCTCATCTTCGAAGAACGTCGGAAACAAGTCATCGCCCGTGCTGTTGACGAAACTGTTAATCTCGCAGCCGAGGTTCACGGGCGCTTCCCAGCCGAGGCCGTCACTGCGGTCCCGACGGTGCGACACCCAGAGGTCGCGTTGGCCGCAGCCGCCTGGGCGCGCGCTCGTGAAATAGAGCCAGTGCTCGTCCAGGCTGAGCGCGGGGCAGCTGTCCCAGACCGTGGTGTTGAGCATGGTGAGCGGCTCCGGCTCGCCCCACGGATCGTTGACGCTGGCGCGCTTCGACACGTAGAGATCCCGGTCCATGGAGGCGGGGTTGGCCGTGTGGCGATTCGAAGAGAAGTAGAGGGACAGTCCGTTCTTGGAGATCGACACGCAGCTATCCAAGTACGGACTATTGATCGGTTCTCCCAGGTTCTCGGCGGGGCCCCAGTCGGAAAACTGAGGGGGATCGTCCGCCAGGGCGAGAGAACCCAGGAGCAAGAGGGCGCCGACGGCGAGAATGTACTTGAGGAACTTCATAACAACCTCCTCGTGGAGGGCGTTCGCGCCCTCCTTGACTTGAACTCCGCGAAACGGAGGCGGATCGGTTAACGCCCGGCCGTTTTCTGATAAGTTCTGGCCGGCGTGATGGATGCGGACCAGCAGGACATCACCGGGATGCTTGTCGCCTGGAGCCGCGGCGATGCCGATTCTCTGGGCCGCCTTATGGATCTTCTGTATCCGAAGCTGCGGCGGATCGCGCGGCAATACCTCCAGCGGCGGCGCCCCGGCGAGAGCCTTGAATCCGCCGCACTGGCCAATGAGGCGTATCTCAAGCTTGTGCGCGCCGGCGGAATCCACTGCGAAAATCGGGCGCATTTCTTGGCGCTTTGCGCCCAGATCATGCGGCGCATCCTCGTGGATCACGCGCGCCGCCGCGGCTTCGCCAAGCGTGGGGGCGATGCACTGCGCGTGGCACTCAATGAAGCCGTGCTCATGGCGAAGGCGCGCGGTATTGAAGTGCTCGCCCTGGATGAGGCGCTCGATACACTGGCCCGAATCGACCACCGCAAGAGCCGCGTGGTGGAGTTGCGCTACTTTGGGGGGTTGAACATCGAGGAGACGGCGGACGTTCTGGGTGTTTCGGTCGATACCGTGAAGCGCGACTGGAGGATGGCCCGGGCGTGGCTCCTCGGTGAGCTTACCGGGAAACAAGACTCCGCCGGGTCGTAGGCGGCGGGCGGGGGGATTTAATGCGCGAACAGGGCGTCAGCGACCGGCGAGTCTGCGAACGAACTTCGGCCCAGGGGATCGTCCCGCGGTTTCGGAAGCTCGTCGCCGGCAAGTAGCTCGCAAGCAGCGACATCGCGCACGGGGTCAAAGGGAAGGTCGAGGGTTAACCCCACCTGCTCTGCCGACGCCGCCGCTGCGGGTCGGAACCCGATGCCCGTGCCGCGTGTGTCCGTAGCGTTGACAGTTGGGCGCAACATTTCGCCAACTTTTTCCAATCGGCGAGGCGAAGGCGTAGCCGGTCGTCCGGCCGAAAAGGTCCGCATTTATTAGCGTTTCTCGGTCTGGTCGTCAGGGGCGGTTGGCGTGGTTTGCTGCTCGTTGGCAGAGCCTTCGGGGTTCGAGTCCCTGCCTCCCAGCCAACCATCGCTACGCCCGCTTCGGATCTGCGGCTGCAGCGCACCGGCGAGCGGCTCGGACGGATGCGTCGACAGACTTACCTGGTCGAGCAGTCGTGCCAGGCCCGACGGGCGCAGGACGACAGCTCAGTCCGCGGGAGCAACTCCCAGCGCCTGGTAGAGGGCGCCCGCGTTATACAGGGTTCCGTCCTTGATCACGACGACCACACGGCGTATGTCGGAAATCCGCGCCGCGGGATCGCCGTCCACGAGGATCAGGTCCGCAACCTTCTGCGGCGCGATCGATCCGGTCTCGCGATCGTGCTTCATCACGCGTGCCGCGCCGAGCGTCGCCAGCTGCAGCACTTTGGGGGCGGGCACGCCGGCGGTGACGTAATCCTCGAGCTCCCGATGGAGCGTGAAGCCTGCGAGGCCATCGGTTCCCGCGACGATCGGCTGACCGGAGTCATAGAACAGCTTCAGCATCCGCAACATGGCCTTGTAGGAATCGCGGTAGCGCTCGTTCATCCCGGTCGGGACGGGCAGACCGCCCGCGAGAAACCCCCGGCGGATCTGGGCGGGCAACCGGCTCGCGACCGGCGCCATCCCGGGCGACATCACGCCCGGCCTCGCCAGGAACATTTCTTCGAAAACCCCGACCGTGGGATCGAGGACCGTCCGGTGTTCCTTCAGGAGTCGGAGGAAGGCGCGGACGCGGTCCGAGTTCAGATCGAGCTCGCTCGCGTGCTCGGCCACGGCCGTAAATCGCGCGGGCGTACGCGTGTCCTTGACGGTATCGAACAAAAAGTTCAGGAACCAGAAATTGGCATGCTGGACTTCATCGTAGCCCTGCTCGACGGCCTCTTGCATGGTCATGAACGCCGGGACATGCCCACTCACCCGCATCCCATTTCGGTGCGCCTCGGCGGCGATGACGGGAACGAGCTCCGGCTTGACCGAGCTGTAGATCTTGATCTGCTCATAGCCGAGAGACTTGTAGCGCTCGACATCGGCTTTTGCCTCCCGCGGCGTGTCGGCGAACACCTTGGTCGGGCCCTGATACGGACCTCGCCCATCGATGAAGCCGGCCATGAGGACGTGAGGTCCCGCCAGGCTCCCGGCATCGAACCTGGTGCGGAGGTCGTGCAGATGGTCGATGTCGTTGGCCAGGTCGCGCACCGTCGTGACGCCCGCAGCCAGGTGAAGCACTCCGTCGTCCCAGTCGCCAAGGTGGACGTGCATGTCCCAGAGTCCGGGCAGGAGCATCTTTCCCCTGGCGTCCATCACATCCTGCTCCGGCGCCGGCTTCGCCTCCCGATCGGGCGCGACCGCCGCGATGCGTCCATCAGCAATCAGAACGGACATACCTTCTTTCACGGTGGCGGTCTCGCTGTCGAAGAGCCGTGCGTGCTGAATCCAGAGCGGCCTTCCGAGTTTCTTCTGCAGCTTTCGCGCGATTTCCGCACCGCGCTGCGAGGCACGAGCCTTCTGTGCCTCCAGGAGCGCGGGCCAGGCCGCCTCCGCGCCGTCACGAATCGCGACGGCCCAGTCGCTCCCCGTCGCAAGCAGGCTGCGGTCCTCCGCCAACCACACCGGATTGGGTGTGAATCCGAGCCCGGTGACCTCGTACAGCGTCACCTTCTGCGGTTTGCCACCAACCTCAACGGTGCGATCGAGCGCGCGCTCGATGCTCGCTTCACCTTCGGGAAGCAATGGCAGGCGGCCTCCCGGCGCGGCGAGAAGGGCTCTTTCCATTTCGCCGGAGAGGGTCGCGTCGATCGGGGCGTAGAACGCGGGGCGGGCGACTTGCTTTTCACCCTTTTCGGACTTGTTGCTCCAGGTGGCTCTCGCGCCTGCCAGGCGGAAGTGCTCGTCGACCGGTCCCTTGAGATAGTCGTTGCCCGTGGCGTCGATCTCGGTCGGGATCCCCTTGCTGTCAACGACGATACGCGTCGTGACACGCGGTCCCCGTCCCCGATCGTTGAATGCGAAGAAGTTGTGCCGCGCACCGTCCGGCGTGCTCCACAACGCCAGCACGCCCGCCTTGTTCCCTGCAAGCAGCATGGAGTAGCGCACGGCGTCGGCCGGGACTTCTGGCGGCACGGTCACGAGGGAAGCCTGCACGTCCTTCGGGGCCGACTCGGTCTGTTGTCCGTTCGCTCCGGCCGAGCCGCCCACCGCGGCGACCATCAGGCCTATCAGCGAGGCGGCCAAACGAGCCGCGTGCCCGGAGAGACTCATGACTTCCCTCTCCAAGAATTTCCTGATGATCCGCCAAATCCATCCCGCGCGGCAACCCCGCAGTTCCGGGAGTTCGTCGCCGGCAAGTAGCTCGGACGCAGCGACACATCGCGCGCAGGGTCGAAGGGAAGGTCGAGGGCTAATCCCACCTGCTCTGCCGACGCCGCCGCTAGGGGTCAGACCCGACGCCTGTGTCGCGTGTGTCCGTAGCGTTGACAGCGGGGCACAACATTTCGCCAACTTCTTCCGACCTCGACGAAACACCCCGAGCGAACGGGTTCCTAAGCAAGCGGTTCCTTTGGGGTTCGAGTCCCTGCATCCCAGTCACCGTCGCTCCGCTCCTGCGTTGCGACTTCACCCTTCGGGCTCGTCCGCTCCGGCGCTTCGCTCCCGCGGCGCAAGCTCCTCCTCGCCTTCGCTCGGAGACTCCTCGCGCCGCGCCTTTGCGCTACGCACGTTGATGACGGTCACTCTATACCCCGGGCGAGAGCCTTCGTTGAAATACACCGATACACGATCGACGCGACCGACCCGGTTCGCCTCTTTACCGGGCCTGGGCGTCCACGACCCGCTCTGAGGAGGTCTGTGATTTGTGGGCCGCCTTCAGGCGCGTAAGGCAGCTTCTTCCCCGACAGCCCGCCGGAAGCCCTCCAAGAGCGCCTGGGCGGAGATCGGCCTTTTGGCGGGATCAGGGGAAAGAGCGTTCTCGAAGAACTCCTGCCACGCGGCCGGCGCCCCGGCGACCTGCCGGCAGACCGGCTCGAGAGCGCGTGGGCCGATCAGGTCGGCCATCTCCCGAGGAAGCGCGAAGGGATAGGCGCCGACGAGCATCTCGTAGGCGACGATCGCCAGAGCCCAGAGATCCCAGCCCGGCGCCGGTCTTCCGCCCCGCAGTTGCTCGGGCGCCATGTATTTGAGCGTTCCGACGAGGACCCCTGCCGTCGTGGCCAGCGAATCTGACTGCTCTTTTCCGAAGCCGGGCAGTTGTTTGACGAGACCGAAGTCCAGGATCTTGGCTGCCTCCTCGCCTCCCGAGCGGCACAGGAAGATGTTTTCCGGTTTCAGATCTCGGTGCAGAAGTCCGCGCTGGTGGGCGGCGGAGGTCGCGGCGCACACGCCTCGCATGACGGCGAGCGCCCGCCTGACCTCGAGGCGGGGCGCCCGTCGCACCTGTAACCGCAATGATCTTCTTGTCCGCCATGATGCGCGATCCTTTCACGCGGGAGCGCGGTGTCAACTGTTGTCAGCCGCCTCTTGCCCCGAACGCCCGTCACGGCGACTGACTTTCACGCGCCTGGCTTCTCCTCGCGTGGCCCCCAACCGCAACCGCCTTCGCTACCTGCTCGTTCAGGCGAGCCTGTTATTTCAATGCGGAGTGAACCCTAACAACGGAGCGACATCAAGCACTACCTCTCACGTCGCTTGCGCTCCGCGAGGGGCCTGCGCCTGCGACGCACTGGCGAGCGGCTCGGCCGGATGCGGCCCCGACCGCGCACCTGGCCCTCGCTACGTGCTCGCTCCCGCGGCGCGCCTCCTCCCTCCGTGACGTCGGGAGACTTCGCGCGCCGCGACCGGGGTTTGGCACGACGTGGGCGGGTGCGTCACTCCGACTCTGCAAGATTCGCTCCGACCCCTCGCCCCCCACCAGCCGCTCCCGGGGCGACGGCCTTCTTGTGACGGAACGCGAACAGATCCGACTCCGTGTTCTGGCGGCGGCGAGGATGCGGTGATCGTGAGAGGTAACTTCTTGAAAAGACGAGGTCCGCATTTTCATCGTCCAAGGCGGGCCCGAAGACTCATGACCGCCGATCCCGCCCAGGCGCGTCGCTACCGCGGCGCGCCTACTCCCTCGGTTGCTAGGAAAGACTACACAGCGGCAACTGGGGCTGGCGCCATCGAAGAGGCTTGCGATGCGCCGTGTCTTGAAACTCTTGGTTCATAAGACCAATGATCTGGAATCATCATTGATATACTTCAACTACTATGGTCGGCTGATCAGGTGTCGGAACGGGCATCGCCAGAATGATCCGAATGCGCGTTTTGAACCATTCCGGAAACCACGCAACGCGGCGGACCACCGGCTTCCATGGAGCCCGCCGGATCGCGATGGACCAGCTCTCCGATACGCTTTCGGTCGCGGGCCGTAGCGGCCAGAATTCCTCGATCGCCATTAAACGGCCGCTCAGATCTCAATGTGGGGGGGTCCATCGCATTCTCCTGGCGCTGGCTGCCTGCGGCGCCTTGCCGTTGCTGGTTCCGGCTGCGAACGGGCTGGACCTTCGGGAAATCGATAGCTTCCCTGTACCGACGAACGCCACGATGATGTTGTATTCCCCAGCAGCTAGTGCGTTGGTTCTAAAGAACGCTGCCAGCGCAGTCGCGGTGCTGGACATCGGAAGCCGGAGATCCGCAATACGGTTTGCAAACGTGACGTTCACCGATATCGCTCTGTCACCAAGTGGGCGCTACGCATTTGCTGCCGACTACGGAGGTGACTCAACGAACTATGTTCATCGAATTGACCTCTTCAACATGACGTGGGATGTTCGGACCGCCTATATCGCGGGCAATGTCCAGGCCGTCTCCGACACGCAGATTCTTCTCAAGTCTTTGGGCCAATGGGTGACGTTCACGAACAATGCCTGGGGCAGTGACACTGCACTGACTCCTCTGAACACGCCCAGCGGCTACTGGGGACCGGCTTACTATGCCGTCGTGTACGACGGTGATTTTCGTTACGATTTTCGTACCGAGCGACTGCTACATGGCAACTCGAACTTGAGTTCACAAGAGATCCAGGCGTTCAAAATCGTCAATAACGAATTCATCAGGCAGGAGGGATCGGGCGTCTACGGATCGGCGCAGGGATATGGCCCCACCGTCGTTCTCGCAACCGATGGTAGCGCGTTCTACTATGGCAAGCTTCAGGTGGACCCACTCGATGTCACCCACAACACTCGTGTATTCCCCGAGCTGATCCATGCGGCCAACGGCCGCATCGCTCTCGGCGACGGAACCTACTACGACGCCGTCACCGGCGCTCTGCTGGGTGCGCTGCCCTTCAGAACAACCGTCTATGCAATGAACCCGCAAGGCGATGATTTCTGGGCGTATGATCCTGCCACGACGACGGTGCATCGGTTCGCGCCCGCCCTAAGCTTCTATACTCTGGCGCCCTGCAGGGTACTCGACACGCGGAATCCGGATGGGCCGCTGGGAGGGCCGGCGCTGTCCAGCAACGCGAGCCGGGCTTTCGTGCCGGCCGGGGTCTGTGAGATTCCGGGAGACGCCGAGTCGCTCTCGGTGAATGTCACCATCACGGCGCCTTCCGGCGACGGGTATCTGACGCTTTATCCTTCCGGATCGGTCCAATCGAATGTTGCAGTCATCAACTACCGCGCGGGCCGGACGCGAGCCAACAACGCCGTTCTGCCGTTGGGGGCAAGCCGAGGCTTCGTCGTCTATTGCGGCCAGACCTCCTCGCCGTTGACCGTCCAATTCATCGTGGACGTTAACGGCTTTTTCAAATAGGAGTGGACGGACCCGAACGCGGTCGATGATGTAAACCGAGTAGGACCAGGGCCTTGCCGCCTCGCCGGCTGCCTCAGTCTCCGACGCGCTACAACCCGGATCGGCTGAAGGGAGTCGTGAGGCTGGCCGCGGAGAAGGCGGGGTGGACGGCGCGGTCCCCCGAGGGGGTCGCGCGCGGGATCGCGGGGCACTCCACGTTCGGCTCCGACGCCGCGCACGTCGTCGAGCTGTCGGTCGCGCCCCGTTCTCGACTAGAATCGCCTTTGCGATCACACGATGACACTTTCGACGGAGACCCGTTTCGGCCCCTACGAGATTGTTTCGTCTCTTGGCGCCAGCGGGATGAGGAGGACCGACATGAGGAAGCTCATCCCGGCCGTTTCTTGTTTTCTAGCCCTGCTCGCGGGGGAGGCCGGGAGTGCCGTCGCGCAAGGACGTCCCGATTCGCAGGCGGTCCTGGCCGCTCAACGAAAGGCGCTTGCCCGCCTCGCGTTCATGGACGGTGTCTGGAGGGGGCCGGCATGGACGATCCTTCCTTCCGGCGAAAAGCACTCGGTCACTCAGACCGAGCGGATCGGCCCCTTCCTGGACGGGGCGGTCAAGGTCATTGAAGGACGCGGATACGACGAGAGCGGCAAGGTGACGTTCAACGCGTTCGGAACC
>Ga0153915_10005823_pt1 | contig 11495 bp, 10 predicted proteins | sample Opewatmetagenome_2_FD_107003 | JGI IMG/M metagenome (GOLD analysis project Ga0153915, IMG submission 107003) | Freshwater wetland microbial communities from Ohio, USA - Open water 3 Core 3 Depth 3 metaG | ecosystem: Environmental > Aquatic > Freshwater > Wetlands | place: USA: Ohio, Lake Erie...
TCGAGCGTCCCACCCACCAGGACCCGGACGGGACCGGCCACGCGACGCTGAATCGTGAGCCGCGCCAGCTGCGAGGTGCGGCTCACCTGGTAGAAGTACGGGCTCAACGGGCCGACGCTGTCGCGGTCATAGCGCGAGGCGTTGCCAATCCCGAAGTAGCCGAGGCGGTTGGCGCGGAGGGCGTCGAGCGTCAGGCCCACGCGCCACTCCTTCCACAACGCCGGCGCCTGGGCGTCCACTTCGGCCAGGTAACTCCCCTCGGTGCTCGCGCCGGCCGTCACCGTGAGCGCGGCGCGGTTCGGCTCGGGTCGCTCGCGAAATCCGATCGGGCTGTACACCCGTGCGTACCCCGCGAGCCACCAGCCGTCGATGCTGCTGTAGTAGCCGTAGGGCGTGTAGGTGAAATCCCAGTACGCCGGCGCCTCCGGAGGGACGGGCGTCTGCGCCTGGAGACGGACCGCGCTCAGCGCGGCCAGCAGCAGCACCAGGACGGGTCGGCGCACGCTCAGCTTGGCTGCGGTCCGTCGTAGAGATGGGCCGTGTCCACGAACCGGGCCTGGGTGCCGTCGTGCACGGCGAAGCGGCTGGGGTACAGCGAGGCCGATCCGAACTCGCCGCGTTTGTTCACGGCGTAGAAGTTGAGCTGGTAGCGCGGCTTGCCGTCCGGGGTCAGGAGGCGGGGCTCGGTCGAGCGGACCGCGCGCCGCAGCGATTCCAGGCAGGCGTCGGTGGGTTTCATGCCACGCCGCATCTGGTCGACGGTGAGGAACCCCCCGCACACCATGATGTTCAGCTCGCCGAGGCCGGTGGAGCCGGCGGCGCCGACCTCGTTGTCGCAGTACTGGCCGGCGCCGACGACGGCGCTGTCGCCCACCCGGCCGGGGATCTTCCAGGCGAGCCCGGCGGTCGTGGTCACCGACGCGATGTCGCCGGTCGGCGTCACGGCGCCGCAGTTGATCGTGCCGGTCGGCGGATGTACCACCATCGGCGTGTTGCCCCCGCCGGGTACGTCGCGCCAGTTGTCGTTCGGGCTGAGGTTGGCGCGCCACTCGAGCCATGCCTGCCGGGAGGCGTCGGTGAGCAGATCCTCTTCCTTAAAGCCGTAGGACAGGGCGAACCGTTTGGCGCCTTCCCCCACGAGGAAGATGTGATTGGTGTACTTCAGGACGAGCTTCGCCACCTCGGACGCCGTTTTGATGTTCTCGAGGGCGCCGACCGCGCCCGCCCGCTTGGTGGGCCCATGCATACAGGACGCATCGAGCTGCACGACGCCGTCGGCGTTGGGCAATCCGCCGTAGCCCACCGATTGGTCGGTCGGATCGAGCTCCTGGATCTTCACGCCCTCGACCGCCGCGTCGAGCGGGTCGGCGCCCTGCGCGATCAACTCGTACGCCTTTTCGACCGGCCGCAGGCTGTTGGCCGAGGTGATCACGACGGGCTGCGCGGCCCAGGTGCGCCGCGGCGGCAGCGGCCGGGGCAACCGCAGCGGATGGGGAATCCCCAGGGCGCGGGCGGCGGTGAGTCCACCCGCGGTGGACGCGAGGAACTCCCGGCGCGAAACGTCGCGGATCACGGGCGAGTTTTAGCCCCGGGCCTTCGCGCTGTCAACTTGTGGAAGCCCCGAGCGGGTTCTACGTTCCGGCCGTGTTCGACGATGATTCCCCGAGCCCGCGAGCCGTCGTCGGCCGCATCCTCGGCCTGGCCACCGCCGGAGCCGTGCTCCTGCTGCTGGTCCTGTTCCTCGACACCGGCCACATCGACGGGCGCGTCGTCGCCTTCATCGGGATCCTGTGGGGCACCTGGGGCTTCATCGGCGGGCTGTTCGGCAACCTGTTCGAGCCCGCCGGCCGGTTCCTGGCGAACCAGCTCACCGGCAACGTGGCGGTGCCGGGGCCGACGGAGACCCTGCCCGAGGAGACGGCCCGGTTCGAGCGCATGCTCGCGCAGGGCCTGGAGCGGCATCGCGAGATCCTCGTGGGGATCCGCCTGGCCGAGATCTACCGCGTCAACCAGCACGACCCCGCGAAGTCCGACGCGCTGCTGACGCGGCTGCGCGCCAAGTACCCCGACGCCCCCGAGCTCCAGCTTGCCGGCTCCGGTTGACGTCTCGCTCGTCATCCCCGTGTACGACGAGCGCGACAATCTCGAGCCGCTGGTAACGGAGATCGCGGCCGCGATGTCGGACCCGAGCCGGCGCTACGAGATCGTGGCGGTGGACGACGGCTCGACCGATGGATCGCTGGCGACGCTGAAGGATCTGAAGCGGACCCACCCCGAGCTGCACATCGTCTCGTTCGCGGAGAACGCGGGCCAAACCGCGGCGTTCGCGGCCGGATTCCGCGCGGCGCGGGGGGCGGTGATCGTGACCATGGACGCCGACGGCCAGAACGATCCCGCCGACGTTCCCGCGTTGCTCGACGCACTCGAGCGCAGCGCCGCCACGGCGGTCGCGGGCTACCGGATGCGCCGCCACGACTCGGCCTGGAAGCGGCTGCAAAGCCGCATCGCCAACGCCGTCCGCAACCGCTTGAACCACGAGACGATCCGCGACACCGGCTGCTCCCTCAAGGCGTTCCGCGCCGAGGCACTGCGCGAGCTGCCGCTGTTCAGCGGGATGCACCGCTTTCTGCCGACCCTCGTGAAGTTGAACGGGGGCACAGTGACCGAGGTCGCCGTGCGGCACCGGCCCCGCCGCAGCGGCCGCACCAAGTACGGGATGTGGAACCGCGTGTTCCGCTCCCTCGCCGACGCGTTCGCGGTGCGCTGGATGCAGCGCCGCCAGCTGCGCTATCGTGTGTCCGAAGAGATCCCCTAGCCAGGATGGCCGCCGCCATGCCGCCTCCCCGCAAACCCCGACTCGACCCGGCGATCTTCAATCTCCCGGTGGCCCGGATGCGCGAAGGGTACTACTCGGACAAGTACTTCGTCCGGGCGCGTGACGTGCTCATCGCCGATCGCCACCGGCCCAGCGTCACGATGCAGGTGTTCGGCAAGACCCACGCGTACCTGGGCGGCGCCGACGAGGCGATCGCGATCCTCAAGCTGTGCGCGCAATCGTGGGACGAGCTCGAGGTCTCCGCACTGTACGACGGGGATGAGGTCACTCCCTGGGAGACGGTTCTGCTGATCGAAGGGCCCTACGACGCCTTCGCGAATCTCGAGACACTCTACCTCGGCGTGCTCGCCCGCCGCACCAAGGTCGGCACGAACACGCGGCGGGTGGTGGAGGCGGCGCGGCCCAAGCAGGTCATGTTCTTCCCCGCGCGGCACGACCACTGGCTGGTGCAGACCGGCGACGGGTACGCCGCGCATATCGCCGGCGCCATCGGCGTCTCCACCGACGCCCAGGCCTCGTGGTGGGGCTCCGAAGGAGTCGGCACCGTGCCCCACGCGCTGATCGCGGCCTACGGCGGCGACACCGTGCAGGCGTCGCTCAAGTTCGCCCAGCACATGGACGGGGACACCCGGCTCATCACCCTCGTGGACTTCGAGAACGACTGCGTCGGCACCTCGCTCGACGTGGCCCGCGCGCTGGGTGAGCGTCTGTACGGCGTGCGGCTCGATACGTCGGAGACGCTGGTCGACCAGTCGATCGTGCCCGAGATGGGGACTTTCCGGCCAACCGGCGTGAACCCGCAGCTGGTCTGGAAGGTGCGCCGCGCACTGGACCGCGAGGGGTTTACGCGGGTGAAGATCGTCGTTTCCGGCGGATTCACCGTGGAGAAGATCCGCGCGTTCGAAGAAGAAGGCGTGCCCGTGGACATGTATGGCGTCGGCTCGAGCCTCTTCCAGGGACGCTACGACTTCACGGCGGACATCGTGCGCGTGGAGGGGAAGCCGTGCGCCAAGGTCGGCCGCAGCTACCGGCCCAACCCCCGGCTGCAGCGAGTCACCTGAGGCGCAGCGACGATGCAGCCGGCCACCCACAAGAGGATCGTCTTCGGCGCGATCGGCTGCAGCGGTCTGCTGGTGTTGTTGATCGTGGCCTCGGTGCTCATGGTGAGACACAGCGGCGTGGCACCACCGCCCTCCGAGCTGCCGCGCGCTCCGGTCACCGCCGCCGCCGCCCTCGACTCCCTCTCGGCATACGACCTCCAGGCGCTGTTCACCCCTCCGGATGCTCCGTTCCTGCTCGCGCCGTCCGCGCGGATGATCGCCCGTTGGCGTCCCGATGGTCGTCGCATCGCGGTTCAGTTCCTCGATACCGCCCCACGCGATTCCTGGCAGGGCCGGAGCTGGCGTGAGGCCGGGGCGGCCGTCGCCATCGAACCGCTCCCGGACAGCGAAGCGCTGCCAGATTCCCAGCCGATCGGCCGCGCCATCCTCGCCGCGGCCCGGGTTCGGCTGGAATCCGGCGACCCGGCCCGCGCCCGGGACGCGGTCGCCCTGGCGGTGCAGCGCGCGCGCGAGTTCGAACGGCGGCCGGACGTCCTGATGGTCGTTGCCGGGCTCCACCTGGAACGCGACGCCCTGGAAATGCTCGCGCGCGATTCGCTGCTTGCCGGCGGCGCGTCCGAGCGGGCCTGGGCGGAGGCGTCGCTCGTCGCTATGGACCGGCGCCTGCGCGAAGTGCGGTCCGTCCGCACGCTGATCGCCGCCGCTGGCGCCTCGGCGGCCGCGGTCCCGACCCTGGCGACATGGGCGCGGGACTCCACCCTGCCGCTCGCGATCCGCGATGAGCTGATCCGGGCGGTCGGCTTCGGATGGGTGCTCGACCCGCCGGAAGTGACCTTTGGCCTCGATACGGCCCGTGCCAGATCAATCCGGAACCTCGCCGCGGTCGAGTGGCCGCCGTCGTTGGCGCAGACCCTGAAGGAGGCGACGCTGGGGACCCCGAATATGGCGCAACGCCTCCGACTCTCCATCTCCTATCGCACCAAGCGCATGCTGGATTTGTGAAGCGCCGCGTCAGTGCGTTCCGGTTGACACACCCCGCGCTCCCCCCAGAGATTCCCCACGCCGCCTTTTTCACTCCGAGGAGCTGCATGGCGCGGGTCATCTTCTGGGACGTCGACACACAACACGACTTCATGAAGGCGGACGGCAAACTCTACGTGCCCGATGCCGAGCACATCATCCACAATCTCAAGCAGCTCACCGACTACGCGCACGGACACGGCATCCGCATCGTGGCGAGCGCCGATGACCACGTCGTGGGGCACAAAGAGCTGTCGGACCATCCGAACTTCAAAGAGACGTTCCCGTTGCACTGCATGCGGGGAACTCCCGGGCAGAAGAAGATCCCCGAAACCGCCCTGCGCGACCCGCTGGTGATCGAGCCGGACGCGCAGAACCCGAACGCCCTCGCCGACCGGGTGCGGCGCCATGCCGGCGACATCCTGTTCCACAAACACTGGTTCGACGTGTTCACCAACCCGAACGTGCTGCCCGTGGTCGACGCGCTGGCGCCGGAGGACGTCGTCCTCTACGGCGTCGCGCTCGACGTGTGCGATCGCTATGCCATCGAAGGATTCCTCGAGCACCGCCCCAACATCCGCCTGTTCGCCGTCACCGATGCGATGAAGCCGATCGACCGCGATGTGGGCGAGCAGATGCTGCGGGAGTGGGGGGACGAGGGCGTCCGCCTCGTAAAGACGAGCGAGGTCGTGTTCGGCGGCCTGGTGGACCAGCTCGCCCAGGCGGGCGCGTGAGCGCCGCCTTCGGGAAGTTCTTCCTGCCGGGCCCCACCGACGTCCACCCCGACGTCCTCGCCGCCCAGCTGCGGCCCATGATCGGGCACCGGTCCAGCGCGATGGAGCAGCTGCTCCAGAAGATGGCGCCCCAGCTCCAGGCGCTCGCCCGCACGTCTCGCACCGTACTGATCGGCACCAATTCGGCCACGGGCTTCATGGAAATGGCGGTACGCAACGGCGTGCGCCGGCGCGCGCTCTCCATCGTGAACGGGGCGTTCAGCGAGCGCTTCGCCCAGCTCGTGACCGCCGCAGGGAAGGAGTGTGTGCGCCTCGACGTGCCGCTGGGCGAGGCGGTCGAGCCCGACCAACTGCGCGACGCCCTGAAGAAGAACCCGGTGGATGCGGTCACCCTGGCGCACTCGGAGACGTCCACGGGCGTCCTGCAGGACGTGGCGGCGCTCGCCCGCGTGGTCCGGGAGTTCGACGACGTGCTGCTCCTGGTGGACGCCGTCACGTCGATGGCCGGCAGCCCGGTCGAGACCGACGCCTGGGGCTTCGACTACACCTTCACCGGGTCGCAGAAGGCGCTCGCCCTGCCGCCCGGCCTGGCGCTCGGCGTCGCGTCGCAGCGCATGCTCGAGCGCTCCAAGACGCTGCCGGATCGCGGGCTGTACTTCGACCTGCCGAGCTTCGATCAGGCGATGTCCAAGTTCCAGCCCACCAATACGCCTGCGCTCTCGCTCTTTTTCGCGCTCGATCGCCAGCTCGACCGCATCGCGGCCGAAGGCGGCATCGAGGCCCGCTGGAAGCGTCACGAGGCGATGCGCCAGGCGGTGGAGCGCTGGGCGCAGGCCCTGGGCATCGCGTATCTGCCGCGCGAAGGCCGCCGCAGCTGGACGGTGAGCTGCCTCAAGCTCCCCGCGGGCAAGAGCGCCAAGGACGTCGTCGGGAAGCTCAAAGCGCAGGGCTGGACGATCGGGTCGGGGTACGGGTCACTCAAAGACTCGACCATCCGCATCGGGCACATGGGCGACCACTCGGTGGCGGGGGTCGAAGAGCTGTTGCCCCTCGTGAAGACAGCCCTGGCGTGACGCTCCGCGTGGTGGTCGCCGACAAGATGGCGCCCGTGGGCCTCGAGCTGCTGGCCCGCACGCCCGGCCTGGAGGTCGCGAACTGCGCGGGGAAGCCGCGCGAGGAGCTGGAACGGGCGCTGCAGGGCGGCCACGCGCTCATCGTGCGCAGCGAGACGCGCGTCACCGCCGACCTCCTGAACCACGCGCCGCAGCTGCGCGTCATCGCCCGCGCCGGGATCGGGGTGGATACGATCGACGTCACGGCGGCGACGCGCCGCGGCATCGCGGTGATGAACGCACCCGGCGCCAACACCGTGAGCGCGGCCGAGCACGCCATGGCCCTGCTCCTCGCCTTGGTGCGCCACATTCCGTGGGCCGCCGAGTCGATGCGGCGTGGCGAGTGGGACCGCAAGAAGTACGAGGGGACCGAGCTCCGGGGCAAAACGATCGGAATCGTCGGCCTCGGGCGGATCGGCGGGCACGTGGCGGGCATCGCCCGGGCGTTCGGCATGACCGTGATCGGGCACGATCCGTTCCTTCCCCCCGAGCGGGCGGCCGAGCTCCAGGTGAAGATCCTCCCGCTGGACCAGCTGCTGGCCAGCGCCGATGTCGTCACCCTGCACGTCGCGTTGAGCGATCAGACCCGCCACCTGATCAACGCCGAGCGGTTCGCCCAGATGAAGAAGAGCGCGGTGCTCATCAACACGGCCCGCGGGGAGCTGGTGGACGAAGCCGCGCTCGTCGCCGCGGTCACCGCCAAGCAGATTCGTGGTGCCGCGGTGGACGTCTTCGCGCAGGAACCGCTCCCCGCCGAGTCGCCGTTGCGCAAACTGGACCGCGTCATTCTCACTCCCCATCTGGCCGCTTCCACGGCGGAGGCGCAAGATCGCGTGTCGCAGGAGATCTGCGTCGCGGTGCGCGACGCCCTGCTGGCGGGGGATCTCTCCACGGCCGTCAATGTCCCCGGCATCGGCGGCGACGTGCTGCGCCGCGCCGCGCCGCTCCTGGTCCTGGCCCGGCGGCTGGGCCGGCTCGCGGCGGGGCTCGCCCCGGGCGACGTCACCGGGGTCGAGGTGACCTACGGCGGCCGTGACGAGGAGGCGGCGCGGCCGGTGCTCGTCGCCGCGCTCGAGGGTCTGCTCGCCGGGCTGGGCCTCGGGCCCGTGAGCCTCGTCAACGCCCCGGTGCTCGCCGAGGAGCGCGGCATCCGGCTCTCACGGCGCAGCGGCGCGCCCGAGCCCGGGTTCGAGACGTCGATCGGGGTCGCGGTGGAATCGAGCCGCGGACGCACGCGCGTGGCCGGCGCCCTGGTGGGGAGCAGCCACGGCCGCGTCATCCGCATCGACGAGTATCACGTGGACGTGGCGCCGGAGGGGTGGCTGCTCGTGGTGAAGAACCGCGACGTGCCCGGCGTGATCGGGCGCGTGGGGACCATACTGGGGGAATCGGGCGTGAACGTGGCCAGCTGGCACCAGGCGCGTGACGCCAACGAAGGCGAAGCCCTCGCCGCGATCACCGTGGATCAGCCGCCGGCCGACGCCGTGCGCCAGCGGCTCACGCAGCTCCCCGATATCCTCGAGCTCCGCGTCGCCCACTTTGGCGACTGACGGAGGTTGTCGAGGTGGGTGAAGGTGCGTGGAGGATGGTAGAGGTTGCTCAGGATACCCTCCACCATCCTCCACCAACCTCCACATCCTCCCGCTAGTTCAAGCGGTGCAGCTCCACGCGGCGGTTGCGTCCCTGACCATTCGTCGTGGCGTTCGTGTCGATCGGATTGGTCTCGCCGTAGCCTCTGGCGCTGAGGCGTTCGGGTGCGACCCCTCTCTGGATCAGATACGCGCGGACCGCCTCCGCGCGGGACTGCGACAGACGCTGATTGTACACGTCGCTGCCGCGGCTGTCGGTGTAGCCCGCGACTTCCACCTGGAGCTCGGGATGCGCTGCCAGGCTCGCAGCGACGCGATTGAGGGTGACGAAGGACTGGTCCGTAAGGTTCGCGCTAGCGGTTTCGAAGTTGACACCCTCCAGCACGATTCTCCGTTGCCGTTCGGGGAACAACACCGGGCAGCCGATGGCGTCCACCCGCTCACCCGCCGATGTCCCGGGGCACCGGTCTGCGGAGTCCATCACGCCGTCCCCATCAGTGTCTCTGGAAAGCGAGCATCCCCGGGTGTCGACCTGGGTCCCGGCGGGTGTGTTGGCGCACTGGTCGAGCGCGTCGGCCACGCCGTCGCCATCGGAGTCCAGCGCGCAGCCGGCGGCATTCACTCGTTCGCCGGGCGGCGTGTTGGGGCACTGATCAGTGGCGTCGACGACGCCGTCGCCATCCGCGTCCTTGGGGAGCGAACAGCCGTTCATGTCGACCTTGTCACCGGGGGGGGTGTTGGCGCATCGGTCCACCGCATCGACCACGCCGTCCGAGTCGGCATCCTTCGGAAGGGAGCAGCCACGGCCGTCCACCGCGTCTCCGGCTGGCGTGTTGGGACAGGCGTCGAGTTTGTCGACCACGCCGTCCGCGTCACCGTCCCTGGGACCGCTCCTGCCCAGCAGTAGGCTCAGCCCGGCCTGGACGGTGGCGTGCCAGTTGTTGGAGACTGCCGCACTTTGGTTGAACGGGGACGGGAAGAAGTCCTCCACCGCTTCGAGGCGGAGCGCCAGCCGGTCGGCCAGACCGAAGCGCAGTCCCAGCAGGCCGCTCGCCCCGTCCTCCCAGGAGCCGGTCGTATTCGTATAGTTGTTCCGGACGTAGCCGGCCCCGAGCAGCAAGGCGAACTGATCGGCCAAAGGAACGGCATAGAGCAGTCGCGCGTTGATCGGGACCACGTGGATATTGCTGTTCAGGGGTCCGTTCACTGACACGTAGGCCGCCGATGCTTCCAACGCCAGTCCTGGGGCGACGAACACACCGAGGCGCCCACCACCGCCGAAGGCATTGTCCCAACCGAGCGATCGGTCGAACTTGGTATAGCGACCGAACGCACCGATCTCCACGGTGCCGGGGCGTTGCCCCGCTGCGGGCGCAGCCGTAAGCCACGCGAGTGCGGTGAGAACCGCAGGAATGTGAAGTCTCATAGTCCCCTTCTGTCTGACGGATTTGAGCTATCCCCATAGGCGCACCGGATCCCGCGCCTACGTCCACTTGGAAGAATGCCTTCAAGGGAGGGTCAGAAGCGATCGGTCGGGAGCATTAGACCTTTGGTGTGGGGTCGTGCATCTCGGGGGAGTACGCTGGAGCTAGGGAGAGCCGGGCGCGAACCCTCGCGCCCGGCTCTCCCACTCGTCCTGCGTCAGCTACTTCGTGTCAGACACCAGCAGAATGCGGAACGCGTCACGACGGTTCTGCGCCATGGCGCCTTCGGAGCTGCCCGACGCGAGCGGCTGCGTTTCGCCACGGGTTTCGAGCTCGACACGGCTCGACGCCACGCCCTGCGCGACCAGGTAGTCCCTGACCGCTTCGGCGCGCCGAGTGCCGAGCGCGAGGTTGTACGCGCCGGTACCGCGGTCGTCCGTGTGCCCCACGATGAGGATGCGCATCGCCGGGTTGGACTGGAACACTTTCACTTTGCTGTCGAGCGCCGCGCGAGAACTGTCGGTGAGATCCGACTTGTCGTACGCGAAGTGCACCAGCTCCTGCATGGTTGCGATCGACGCGGCGGTCGACGCCACCGTCAAGCTCGCATATCCGGCAATCGTGCCCCAGCTGGCCTTGATCGTATTGACGAAGATCCCGGGCACTTCTCCCGCGGTGAACAGCCCTGCGTCGTTAATGCTGCCACCACCCGCGACAACGGACCAGGTGGGCGTAAACGTGACGAGGCGGTCGGCGGAATCCTTCCCCACGGCCACGAACTGGCGCGTGCTCGTCGCCGGAAGCGTGTCCGGGCCCGCGGGGGTCACGGTAATGGTCTTCAGGGCAGGTGACACTGGCGGGGGCGGAGCGGTCACGATGACCGATGCATTGCCGGAAATCTCGCCATCCGTTGCCTTGACGGTGCTCGGGTAGGTCCCAGGCACCGTGCCCGCGGTGAACAGACCCGCCTCATTGATGCTGCCGCCATTGGCCACGACCGACCATCTCGGCGTGATGGCGAAAAGCGCTCCCCGGGTGTCCCGGCCTTCGGCCGTGAACTGCTGGCTCGAATTGGCGACCAGGTTCGCGTTGGGTCTGACGGTAATGGTGGCCAGTTTGGCCGTGTAGCCTGCACACGCCGCGCCGAATAGCCCGACGAGGGCGACCGTGGCGAAACGAGTGGACGTGCGGTTCCTGCTGATATTGGTCATGGCACTGCTCCTAAAAAGACTTCGGGTGGTGGGGATATTCGCCGGATGGCCACTCGGACTGCGGTGGCTGGAAGGACACTGCGGCAGCTTAGCGTGTGCGGGACCCGCGGGGTATCCATCGTAGTGATGACGACGCTCCGAGATCGCGCGCGCCCGCTGGCCAGGATCCCCGCACTTCAATAGGCTTCTGCTCCTGGGCGGACCCACGACAACATCCTCCCATCGGCGCGACCTTCTCCGCGAGCTTCGGCGATGCAGTTCAACACAGCGGTTGCGTGAGCGTCTCCCCGTTCCGTGGAGCGCGCGACGCAGGCTGGAGAGCATGACGATACGCGGCACGACTCGCATGGGACATCGGGCATCGGCGCGATCCGGCCGGGGGAGAGGCGCATGAGCGATCCCCGCATGCTCGAGGCGATCCAGCGCGCGGCGTTCCGTTACTTCCTGCACGAGACCAACCGCGCCAACGGACTGGTGCTCGACAAGACATGCGCGGACTGGCCGGCGA
>Ga0153915_10005825_pt1 | contig 11494 bp, 12 predicted proteins | sample Opewatmetagenome_2_FD_107003 | JGI IMG/M metagenome (GOLD analysis project Ga0153915, IMG submission 107003) | Freshwater wetland microbial communities from Ohio, USA - Open water 3 Core 3 Depth 3 metaG | ecosystem: Environmental > Aquatic > Freshwater > Wetlands | place: USA: Ohio, Lake Erie...
GAACAACTGGCCGATAGGTTTAAATTCATTGATATCAGCAGGGTGGGAATATACGGCCATTCGGGAGGAGGTTTCATGTCGACAGCAGCAATTCTTTCATATCCCGATTTTTATGATGTTGCTGTTTCATCCTCCGGAAATCATGATAATAATATTTATAATCAATGGTGGGGTGAAACGCATGATGGTGTTGAAGAAGTTGAAAAGAAAGTAACAACCAGGAAAGGTAATGTAAAAGACACACTGAGTAAGAAGGTGGATGCTGAAAAAGTATTTAAAGCTGAGATTGATAAGAACCAGGATCTGGCAAAGAACCTAAAAGGACATCTGCTTCTTGTTACCGGGGATATCGATAATAATGTTCATCCCGGTAATACATTTAGAGTTATTGATGCACTGATTAAGGCCAATAAAAGGTTCGATTTTATGATATTGCCGGGACAGAGGCATGCCTACGGGAATGAGACAGCCTATTTTGACAGACTTATGTGGTACTATTTTGCTGAACATCTGCTTGGAGATTACAGAAATAATGTTGAACTCCTCGATTTCAAGTAAAAAATCAGAGTATTGTTGATATCTTTGCGGACTTGTATAGAAGAGAAAAATGAATGAAAAACTAAACAGGTTAATGATATGATGAAGAACTCTTTTCTAAATATTGTGAGAATTGCGTTTTTGTTATTCTTGTTTTCAGGTTGCAGTTCTGGTCAGGGTACAAAAAAGTTATATGATCCCGGGCTTGACGGGATGAAGCAGATCCAGCAGGCAGTAAATGCCGCCAGGACCAGTGGCAAACAGGTTCTTATTCAGTATGGAGGCAACTGGTGTTCATGGTGCATAAAGTTTGATGCGTTTTGCAAGGCAGACACTGCAATATCCAGGGTGATCGCCAATAACTATATTCCTGTTAAACTTAATTATAGTCCGGAGAATAAAAATGAAGCATCCAATGAATTTCTTGGCAATCCGATGAGGTTCGGTTTCCCGGTATTTATTATACTTGACGGTAAGGGTCAGGTTCTGCATATACAGGACAGTGCACTGCTTGAAGAGGGCCAGGGGTATAGTCAGAAAAAGGTCATTAGTTTCTTCCTTAACTGGACTGCTTCAGCGGTAATACCTGCAGCAAGGAAAACAGTAGCAACAAAACAATAAAAAGAGACTGTACCTCTCGACGGTACAGCCTCTCACACGGGAAACGCAGCGACCGGTTCCTCTTTTCAGGATTGTTCTTCCTTATTCTGGGCTTTAGGCGATTGCAGAAATAGAAGATCATTCAGGACAATCTCTGTTATATTTTTGGTCACGCCTTTCTTGTCCTCATAACTCCGGTAAACGATTCTCCCGTCTACAGCTACCTGCCGGCCTTTTTTAAGGTACTTTTCAGCAATGTCAGCAAGGCCGTTCCACGCAACAATATTATGCCACGTAGTTTCCTTGATCTTCTGACCTTCTGCATTTTTGTACTCCTCGCTGGTTGCAAGTGTAAAACGGGTTACTTTCTTACCGTTTTCAAGAGTTTTCAATTCAGGATCCTGTCCGAGATTTCCGATCAGCTGAACTCTGTTTCTAAGTGCATTCATGATTTCTGGTTTTAAGTTTGACATTTTGTTTTCTGAGCAAACTTAAACCAGTCCTGAATTGTATCTCGGTATATAAATAATTATATCTGGTTATAAATCATTTATTATCATTTGTAACCGTTTGAAAACGTTTTTTTATATCTTTATCAAAACATTAGTGCTGTGGAAAAGAAATGTCTCGATTGCGGCGATACAATTCATGGTCGTACCGATAAAAAATTCTGTTCTGATCAGTGCAGGAATAACTATAACAACAGGTTAAACCGGGATACAAACAATTTTATGAGGAATGTCCATGGATTGCTGAGAAAGAACAGGAGAATCCTGGCCGATCTTTATGACGAGGGGAAGCTAAAAGTCCATAAAGATGCCCTCTTTGCCCTGGGATATAATTTCAGTTTCTTCACCCACATAATCGAGTCATCCCGCGGTGAAAAATTCCATTATTGCTTTGAATACGGCTACAGGGATTTAGGGAATGATTTCCTTGAGTTGAAACAAAACAGTAAGTATCTTGAATATCAATAATATGCCTGGCTATACTACTTTACTTTGAGAAAAGGGAAATAGTAAGTCATATTTTCTTTTGTCAGACGGGCACCATATCCTGAATCCTGGAATGCTTCACAATACTGGATTTTGGACCCCCTTTCGGTTCCATATATCTCTATCAGCTTGTCCCTGTATGCATTTGCATTTGAGCCGGATTTTCTGGTTTTTCCCAGCCATGCCCTTCTGTCTGCATCAGATACCGGAACCTCATTTAGAGCTCCGCGGTTAAACGGGAGCCACTCATACATCTGTGATTTATGCTGGTGATACATATCGATCTTCTTTTCAATCACATCATCTATATCTATGCAGATGTCTGCTTTAAATGGCTCCGGATGTATAAAACCATCACTCTGAAACAGGAACATCGGATTTTTTTGCAGGTGTGGAACCTTTGGTAAAATTGTCGGTACCGTTACCATATAAGCGGCATCGAGGACCAGAACACCAGTATATCTGTGGTCCGGATGATAATCATAGGGACGGGGCAAAATAACAATATCAGCATTATTTTCCCTGATAATCCTTATTACCTCCAGCCTGTTCTTATATGTAGGCATCAGCTGTCCGTCATGATTATCCAGGGTAATATATCTTACCCCAATCACTTCTCCTGCCTTCCTGGCCTCTTCACGCCTTATTCTGGCTAACTCTTTTGCTTTTATAGACTGATGTCCGGCATCACCGTTTTTCAATGAACCCATAAGGACATCATGGCCCATCTGTGCCCACTTATACGCTGTTCCGCCAGCTTTATCAGGATCATCAGGATGAGCTCCGAAGATAACAATATGCAGCTTGCTGTTGCCAGTTACCTGAGCCTGAACTACAGGAACAATTGCCTGAATTAATAAGATCGGAAATAATAATAAAATCTTTTTCATAGCATAATTGGATTTAATTCATATTATCTACCAGTTGCCGGTGTTTGCCAGTGTCCAGATGTTAAGAAAGCTTATTTTTACGATTTTTTCCATTATATCCCAGTTAATAGTGGTTATTTCATCAGCCGGAGTGTGATATTCCGCCCGATGTCCCGGTTTAAACCTCATTATCGGAATATGAGCATCAACGAATGATCTTTCATCACTGCTGCCTGCCGGAGTATCGGAAGGTCGATAATCAACCTTCAGATTAATATCATATTTTCTGAGATTGTCATCTGTTATTTTTTTGAATTGTGAATTAGAACTGGCATAGGTCATCACCACACCATTATGATCCTCGTCGGAAATATACCTCGATATCATGTCATAATTGACATATAACCGGATGCTGGTTACCGGGTATGAAAGATTCTCGACATAATAACGGGATCCCAGAAGCCCCTCTTCTTCAGCAGTCCAGAGGGTAATAATAACAGTCATTTCCGGCTTCCTGCCTGCTGCCATTATAGCTCTGGCATTGGTCATGACGCCGACTGTTCCGGAAGCATTATCATCAGCACCATTCCATATAAATCCGTTTCCCATCCCCAGGTGATCATAATGTGCACCCAGCACAATGACCTGGTTTGAATTGTTGCCTTCAATAATGCCTATAATGTTTCTGACCATAACAGATGAAGTTATGACATCAGATTTAAAGTATATTGTCTTTCCTGTCAGGGGTGGGAAAGGGCCAGGTTGACCTCCATCAGTTGCTTTTATATAATCGTTGATGACGATCCCTGTTCCTTTAAGTATTTCATTAGCAGTCTTAACTGATGCATTTATTCTTATAAGATAATCCGGATTGGCTTTCCCGGGAATAGAAAAGTCAGCATTTGGCTTTCCTGACCGGGGTCGCCCTTCAGAGGGGGACATATTTAAAAAATCAGGTCTTTGGATATTTCCTGCTGTTGTTGACCCGGGATTGAAATCAATTATACCTATGGCACCCTTATCCAATAGCATGTTTTCTGTTTCCCTTAAAGAGGCTGATAATTCTGCAGCAGTTAGCTTATCTCTTGCAAATGAGGGTGTGCCTGCAATTTTTAAAATAAATTTACCTTTTACATCAAGATTATTAAAATCGTTGTAATTTAATTTGTCATTTTTAAATCCATAGCCGGCAAAAACAACAGGAGCTTCAATTTCGATATCCTGCCTGTAAGATCTTTGAATGTAATCAACATTGAAGGTAAAACTTACTGTTTTTCTGTCTACACCATCATCAGTTATCACCTTAAGCACCTGGTCTTCTCCTGGCACGGATCTGAGGAGTTTAAAATTCTGGAAGTATGTTCTTCCATCTTCTCCCTGCAATGAGGATGATCCTGCGGAACCAGAATAATCTCCACCCGGCTTGACTCCATAGAGCTGTAGCATGCCGGCTATATAATCTGCTGCCAGGTATTCTCCTTTCTCACCTGTAGCTCTTCCTTCAGTCCAGTCTGAGGCAAGGAAGCCTAGTTGCGCTTTAAGGACAGACTGGTTTATGCTATTAAGACCTTTTATAAAGCTGTCGTCTTTACTTTGACCAGAAAGTAATAGCGAAGCCCCATTGATCAGGATGACAAAGCCCGTTATCTTAATTTTCATCTGTATTCAGGAATTTGGCACTCAATATTATTAAAATTATTATACAGACCGGCAGCAACCCGGTTTACTTAACTAAATTTAACATTTACCAAATATAATAAGGCAACAGGTCTGAATCATAATAATCATGATAAATATTAATGGCAGTCTATTTTATTTTATTTTCGTGGCAGAAAAAATAAAAAGTTCTTAAGCTGATGAAGAAGTTGTTTTATGTATCTGCGATAGTTATTTTAATTATTGAATTCTCTTGTGTACAACATAAGAGAGTTTATAAGAACGAGTATATCGTCAAAACCGGTGATATGGCTCCTGATTTTCTGATTAACGAAGCTGCGGGCAAATCCTATAAGCTTTCTGATCTTCGCGGGAAAGTTGTTATGCTGCAATTCACAGCAAGCTGGTGCAGTGTTTGCCGTACAGAGATGCCCTTCATAGAGAAAGAAATCTGGCAGGAAAAGAAAGGATCTGACCTGGTCGTGATAGGTATTGACCGTGATGAACCGGTTGAAACAGTATTGAAGTTTCAGCGTGAAATGGCAATCTCGTACCCATTGGCTCTGGATCCGGGAGCAGGGATATTCAGTCTTTTCGCACTTAAGGAGGCCGGGGTGACAAGAAATGTGATTATTGACAGGTCTGGAAAGATTATTTTCCTTACAAGGCTCTTTGACCGGAAAGAATTTGATCAGATGAAAAGGGTAATATTTGATCAGGTTGAAGCAAAATAAGCCGGTTTTCCTTGTGCTTCTTACCATCCGGGAACAATAAATATAGAACAATAGATGCAACCTTTTACGGGATAAATCCGTTATATATACAACCTTGTCTATTGTTCTGTTGTATTAACTTATTGATATTTAAAATTTTAAAACTGAAAATGATGAAAAAACTATGGGTAGTTGTTTTAGCAGTATTTATAGCCATGCCGGCTTTTTCACAGATAAATTTTGGTATTAAAGCCGGCCTTAGCACCACTACAATAACAATGGAAGACATCAAATCCGTTACATCTGGTGGTGCTTCCTATACCGTGGAGAAACTAAAAGGTGCAAATTATGGTATTCATGGAGGAGTATTCCTGAGATTGGGTATTTCCAAGCTTTATATTCAGCCTGAATTACTGTTCTCAAACAGGACCAATGAATACACAGTATCTAATCTTTCAACACTGACTGATTCAATCGTAAAACAAAAGTACAATAAGCTTGATATTCCGGTTATGGTCGGAGTTAAATTCGGACCTTTAAGATTAAATGCAGGACCATCTGCAACTATACTTATTAACTCACCTGCAGATCTGATAAAGGATACCAATTTTAAAACTCTTTATTCCAAAATGACGTTTGGATACCAGGCAGGTATTGGTCTTGATCTGCTGAAAAAACTCACTGTTGATCTGCGTTATGAAGGCAGTCTCAGGAAATATCAGAACAAGATCGAGACATTAACCGGAACTAAAGTTGCTCTTGATGACCGGCCAAATGCATTCCTGCTTAGTGTGGGAATCATGTTTTGAGATTATCAGCTTAGTTTTAAGAAGACCGTCTCGCCCGAGACGGTTTTCTTTATTTCCCCAGAAGCATCCTCGCTGCCACCAGCAGTAAAAGTATGCCGAAAATCTTTTTCAACACTGCCTGAGGTATGTTAATGGCAAGTTTTGAACCGAAATATGATCCGACAATGAATGCCACTGCCAGAATCAGGGCGACTTTAATATTAACATGTCCTGCCTGCCAATAGTTGTACGCAGCCAGTATTCCGATAGGTGGAAGCATGACTGCCAGACTGGTTCCCTGTGCAAGTTGCTGATTGAACCCAAGGATATAAACCAGTGCAGGTATCATAATTATTGCGCCTCCAATACCAAGCATACCTGCCATTAATCCAGTGATTATCCCGATCACGCAAACGATAAGAAATGTTGAGATTGTCATGTGAAATGGTTTTTGCTGTTTCAGAAGTTACAGGGTAAAAATATGAATAAATCGCGGAATAATCAGTTGATAAAAGGACCTTGCACCAGAAGACAGCTTCAGGGCTGTGAGATTTCGGAGGCTCAGACCTCCAAGACTATAAGGCAATTTGCACTGAGAAACTTTATAAGTACATTTGTTTTCAGATAAAAGTGAATGAAAGGCAGGAAACTCATATTATTGTCATCAATCGTCGGATTAATACTTATTATCTGTCTGGTTCTGTTATGCAGGTTGTTATTTGGAATGAATATAAAAACGGAAGGCAGAAAGATCACCATTAATATACCGGAAGGAGCATCATATGAGCAGGCTATGGATTCTGTACTGACCAATTTGTCTGTTAAAGATACCAGGGCTCTCTATTGGGTAGCCAAAAGGAAACACTATCCGACCCTGGTAAAACCAGGTAGATATGTCGTTGAAAAGGATATGAGCTATACGGGTTTGATAAATCTGCTCCGGTCAGGCCGGCAGTCTCCTGTCAAGGTAACTTTCAGTAATATCCGTACGTTGAATGAACTTGCAGGACGTATCGGAAGGCAGATAAACGCTGATTCAACTCAAATAATAAACTTTTTGGATGACCCGGAGAATTACTCAAAGGATGGTTTTACACGCGAAAACGTAATATCTGTATTCATACCCAATACTTATCAGTTTTTCTGGAATACGACTGCAAAAGGATTGTATACAAGGATGCTGAGAGAATACAGAAACTTCTGGAATGATGAAAGGAAGGCAAAAGCAAGTTCCCTGAAGCTAACGCCTGTTGAAGTTGCTATATTAGCTTCAATCATTGATGATGAAGTTGCAAAACCTGACGAGAAACCTCGCATTGCAGGTGTTTATCTTAACAGACTAAGAATGGGGATCCCTCTTCAGGCATGTCCTACAATAAAATTTGCCCTGAACGATTTTACCATTACCAGGGTGCTGAAGAAACATCTTGTGATCGACTCTCCCTATAATACCTATAAACATCGCGGTTTTCCCCCTGGTCCTATAGGATGTCCGACCATTGAAGGCATAGATGCAGTTCTGAATGCTGAAAAACATGATTACCTTTATTTTGCAGCCAAAGCAGATTTTTCAGGTTATCATAATTTCTCACGGACTCTTGCAGAGCATAACCGGTATGCTGCTCTGTACCAGAGAGAGCTTAATAAAAGAAAGATATTCAGGTGATCTAAATTACCTCAACTTCCCGTTCAAGTAAAATTCCGAATTTCTCCTGAACCGACTGCCTGACCTTCTCCGACAGAGCTAATAACTCCCTGCCAGTAGCATTTCCATAGTTTACCAGAACCAGTGCCTGCCTGTCATGAATACCAGCATCTCCCATCCTTTTACCCTTCCACCCACATTGTTCAATCATCCAGCCGGCAGCAAGTTTTATTCCACCTGAATCATCATGATAATTAGGGATATCAGGGTACTTCCTGATAATTTTATTCGCCTCGGTCATGCTTACAACAGGATTCTTGAAGAAACTTCCGGCATTACCAAATATCCTTGGATCAGGTAAATTGCGGCTTCGGATATTTATTACTGCCTGTCTTACATTCGCGAGATTTACTTCTCCGAGTTTGAGTACCTCCTTCTTAAGAATGCCATAATCTAGTTTAAATGAGGGAATTGTGCTTAGTTTGAAAAAAACCTTTGTTACAAGAAACTTATTCTTAAGATATCTTTTAAAAATGCTATCCCTGTATCCGAACATACACTCCTCGTTGCTGAATTCCCTGACTGATCCGTTTGCAATACTTATTGTTTTTACTTTTGTAATTGTCTCCTTGACTTCCATTCCGTATGCCCCTATGTTTTGTACTGGCGCGGCTCCTGTTAAACCTGGTATAAGCGAAAGATTTTCAACTCCACCATAACCGTTGCTAACACACCACTCAACAAAATAATCCCATTTAACACCCGCTCCAACTGATACAATAATATATCGGGGATGCTTATCTTCCACCTTTATTTCTTCTATCCGGCTAAAGATTACGGTACCTTTAAAATCACCTGTAAACAGAATATTACTTCCTTCACCGATAATTAGCAAGGGCTCATGGCAAAATGTCTTATCTCTGAAAAATGAAGCCGCCTCTGTTTCTGATTCGATCGTAACCAGGCAATCAGCCTTATAATCGAGGCCAAATGTATTGTATGGCTTAAGGGAGATATTTCTTGAAATCACCTGAAGTTAATTTATTGTAAAAATAATAATCTATTGTCGCACAATTTGTTTTCCGGAAGATGTTCTGAAAGAATTTTGAAATATTTCAGTATAATAGAGAAATATAAATATGATCCCAACATAAATCTTTTTTGATTTACTTTAAATCTTAAGATTCTCCGAGTGATGGAAATTTACATGAAAAACCGTAAAGAATGGCGTGAATGGCTCATGAAGAACTATTCGAAATGTGATGAGGTCTGGCTCAGATATTACAAAAAATCATCAGGGAAACCCCGCATTCCTTATAATGATGCTGTTGAAGAAGCATTATGCTTTGGATGGATCGACGGGAAGATCAGAAAGATAAATGAAGATTATTACATTCAGCGATTCACTCCCCGCCGGTCCGGAAGCCGGTGGTCAAAATATAATATTGACAGGGTACAGAAGCTTATTAATGAAGGGCTTATGGAAAAAGCAGGTCTTGAAGCCTACAGGGAAGCAGTTGAGAAGCCTGAGCTGGTTTATTCTGACAGAAGGGATGGAATCCCTGAATTACCTCTGGATCTGAATAAAGGACTCAGTAAGAACAGGAAAGCCATGACCAATTTCATGAATTTTTCCCATTCTTCACGCAGGATCTATATAGAATGGCTTAATAGTGCCAAAAAATCCGAAACCAGATCGAGACGTATTGCTAAAATAGTCGGTTTTGCCAGACAGAATCAGAAGCCCGGAATGATGTAGGAGTACCTCTTGCCAGTCCTGCCTGTCTGATAATTAATCTTACTTTATTACCGACCTGCACGACTTGCAATCCCGGCTCACTTTGATCCCGGGATTTCATCGCTTTGCTCCTCAACCTCCACGACTTTTTTAGTATCTTAGACCCATGCCAGATCCTGTAAAAAAAATCCGGGTTGCCTTCTCGGTTACCAACTGCATTTGTTACGACCAGAGGGTGCTGAAGATTGCAGAATGTGTCAGCAAACTGGATTGTAATATCACTATAATTGGCAGATTCCTGGGTGACTGCTGCAAATCTGGCTCAGTAAAATTCAGTACCAAAAGATTCAGGATGTTCTTCAAAAAAGGTTTCCTGTTTTACGGATTTTACAATATCAGGCTTCTCATGCATCTCTTATTACATAATTATGATCTGCTCATCGCCAACGACCTTGACACATTACTACCCAACTTTCTTGTTTCCTGGCTTAAAAGAAAGGTTCTTGTTTACGACTCACATGAATATTTTACTGGTCTGCCTGAATTGAACGGGAGACCCTTTGTCAGATGGGTATGGAAAACAGTTGAGAAATTGATATTTCCGGGTTTGATAAATGTGATGACGGTCAGCGACTTAATAGCTGCACAATATGAGAAAGAGTATGGCATAAAGCCTGCAGTGGTCAGGAATTGTTCGAAGAAATCTTCCGGAATTAAGGCTTCTTCAAGGCAGGAACTTGGTATCACCATAAACAATCTGTTACTGGTATTTCAGGGCAGCGGTATTAACATCGACAAGGGAGGAGAAGAGCTGATCGAAGCAATCAGCATTACGGAAAACGTATCATTGCTTATTGTCGGGTCGGGAGACAAAATTCCTTTACTTAAACTGAAAGTCAGGGATTTGAATCTAGGCAGCAGAGTTAAATTTATTCCAAAGGTTCCCTGGGAAGAACTAATGAGATATACAAGAGCTGCTGATGCAGGGCTTAGTCTTGAAAAGGATACTAACCTCAATTACCGGTTCAGCCTCCCCAATAAACTTTTCGATTACATATCAGCTGGCATTCCTGTCATTGCAGGAAATCTTCCGGAGATTAAAAAGATCATTTCTGAAAACAACTGCGGAATCATAATACCGGCTGTTACCAGTGAGGAAATAAGCAAAGCAATTAATGCTTTGCGGGATAACAGGGAATATTTGAACAATCTAAAGCAGAATGCAGTTATTGCCGCAGAATCTCTGACCTGGGGAAAAGAGGCTGATATAGTTACAGGCTTTTACAATGGAATATTGAACGAATTAAAAGCTTGAAATTTCGCCGTCTTAATTTCCCCATTTATCTGTCAAACGATTTTTGTACATTTCAATTCGGGATTTAAAAACAGCTACAGAAATTAATGTGGAAAAAATCAATGATCAAAATAACCCTTCATCTATTTTATTCTTAAATAAAATATTATTTTGCGGTGACTTGAACTATATTGAACCTTAAAATATCCGATTATGAAAACCAATCGTCGTAATTTTCTGAAGACAGCAACATTTGCCGGAGCGGGTGCAATGACTGGAAGCCTCATTACAGGCTGTACTCCAAAAAAAGCCGAGTCAAATCTTGCAGGAATTCTTGACGCCGTAAAAAAATCCCATCCTCAAAAGTTTAATATGTCAGGATATGCAGCCCCTCCGCTGCCGGTGGTAAGAGTCGGGTTTATAGGACTGGGAGACAGGGGAAGTGGTGCCGTCGAACGGTTATCCAATATTGAAGGAGTTGAAATTAAAGCCCTGGGTGATCTCCGTCCAGCGGCAGTAGCCGGTTCCCAGAAATACCTTTCACGAATTGGAAGACCTGTCGCACAGGAGTTTTCAGGTGATGATCAGATCTGGAGAAAACTTGTTGAACTTCCTGATCTTGATCTGATTTATATCTGTACTCCCTGGGTATGGCATAC
>Ga0153915_10005826_pt1 | contig 11491 bp, 9 predicted proteins | sample Opewatmetagenome_2_FD_107003 | JGI IMG/M metagenome (GOLD analysis project Ga0153915, IMG submission 107003) | Freshwater wetland microbial communities from Ohio, USA - Open water 3 Core 3 Depth 3 metaG | ecosystem: Environmental > Aquatic > Freshwater > Wetlands | place: USA: Ohio, Lake Erie...
GACCGTATCCTCAACGTCCTGAACAGGCTGGGCGACCCGGACCGCGCGGCCTCGGACTGGATCTCCTCGGCCATGGTCCGGATGGGCAAACGCAAGAGGATTCCCCTCTATATCCTGGGCGGCCTCCTTCTCGGAATCGTCGGCCTCCCCCTGGGGATGACGGGAGCGGTGATTCTCCTCTCCGTGGCCCTGGCCGTGGCCATGGTCGTCGTTCTTTATTACGGCCTGGCCGTGACGTTGACGGTCGGCGGCACCGTGGGCATTCTCATGACCGTGTTGAAGTGGGCCGCGCCCGGTTTGGCAGTCAGGATCGGGGAAATCCTGCGCCTCCAGCCGGATTTCGATTTGCTGCCGGCGCGGCTGCTCCTCGCCATGGTCATGCTGGGCGCGGGGCTGGGCCTCCTTTGGGGCGGAAAGTATTTGATGCGGGGATTGCGGTTTCTGCTGGGCTCGTGGCTGAAAAAGATCAAGGAATTAAAGGAGAAGCGGAAGCTGAAAAGCATGGGTCTGGCCGCCTGACGTCCTTTTCTTCCTGATTTTAAAAATCTTTATTCAAGCCGGGGGCGGCGTCTACCTTAAGAGGCTCTTCCCCGAGCTCAAAAGAAAGGAGTCGTCATGAAAAAGATAAAAAGATGGATGGTCGTCGTTTTGGCCGGCTGGGCGGCGGTCGCGGCCGCATCGGCCGCAATGTCTCAATCCCGGGGCAGGATCGTCGATCCCGCGGATATGGATGTTTCGGTTCGTCCGGGCGACGATTTTTACCGCTATGCCAACGGCCGTTGGCTGGACAAGATCGTTATCCCGGACGACCAAGCCAGCTTCCGGACCAAGGATTTGGTGAACCAAGGCGCGCAGCGGGAGGTTGACGCGCTCCTTGAGAAAATCCTGGCCATGGACACGGCCCCTCCGGGCAGCGGCGAACAAAAAATACGGGATTTTCTCCGGACCGGGCTTGACTTTCAAGGGGTCGACACAACCGGGGTCCGGCCTTTGAAGGAGGAATTGGACCGGATCGAAGCCATCCGGACGAAGGCCGATCTTCTGGACGTCCTCGCGATTCTCCAAGCCCTCAACATGCCGGCCCTCTTTTCGGCGGTGTCCAGGATCGATCTCATGAACAGCGCGGCATATGTTTTGACCTTGGAGGAGAGCAGGTTGGGCTTGTCCGAAAAAAGCCGCTATTCGGCCGACGACGAAAAATCCGCGCACCTACGAGCCGAATACGAGAAGCATGTCGCCAGGATGTTCCAGCTTCTCGGAATGGACGAAGCGGCGGCCGCCTCCGGCGCCGCGTCCGCCCTGCGTCTTGAGACGCGCCTGGCGGCGACGCTCATGACCCCGGCCGAACGCCGCAATCGCCAAGCCCGCTACAACAAGATGGACCAGGCCGGCCTCGCCGCGCTAGCTCCGGCCGTGGATTGGGATCGATATTTCCGGAATCTCGGAGTCCGGCCGTCCGCCATCGTCGTCGCCAACGTCGCCTTCCTGCGGGAAGCCGGGCGGATGATCTCCGATGTTCCTCTGGACGATTGGCGGGCTTTTTTGCGCTGGATGCTGATCAACGGGTTGGCGGACTATATCAGCGAGGATTTTGCCCGCCGGAATTTCGAGTTCTATGGCCGGACGATTAACAGCCTCCCGTCCCTTAAACCGCGCCGGGAGAGAGTCTTCGAGGTCGTCGGCCAGGGAATGGGCGAAATCCTCGGCCGGCTCTATGTCCGGGAGTATTTTCCGCCGGCCGCCAAAGAGCGGGCCGAACGAATCTTCGCCCGGATGAAGGCCGCCCTGGGCGAACGGATCGAAAAGCTGACCTGGATGGGCGCGGCCACGAAAACGGCGGCCCTGGAAAAGCTTCAGGCCATGCGGATAAAAATCGGATATCCGGAGGCTTGGCAAGACGACACCGGCCTGAACATCCAGCCGGATGGCTTCCTTTTGAATATCAAGCGGCTTCTTCGCTACATGTATCGGAGTTCGCTCTCCAACCTTAGCCGGCCGGTGGATAAAAACGGCTGGTATAATGCCCTTCTCCCCCAGCAGGCCGTCGCCGGATATGTGCCCCAGGCGAACGAAATCATCTTCACCGCCGCCATCCTGCGACCGCCGTTCTTTCATCCCCAGGCGGACGACGCCGAGAACTACGGCGCCCTGGGATTCGCCATCGGTCATGAAATGATCCACGGTTTCGACGATCAAGGCCGGCGAATCGACAAAGACGGCAACCTCCGGAACTGGTGGACGCCGGAAGACGAAGCGGAATATAAAAAACGCTCCCAATTAATCATGGACCAATACGCGATGTTTGCCACGCCCGAGGGACAGCGGCTGAACGGGCCTTTGAACCTTGGCGAAAACATCGCCGACTTCGGCGCATTGACCATCGCCCTGGCCGCCTATCGGGAGTCCTTAGCAGGGAAGACTCCCCCACCCATCGAAGGCTTGACCCACGAGCAGCGGTTCTTTCTGGCCTTTACCAGGGTTCTGCGGGGAAAAATCAGGCCGGAGGCCCTCCGGCGGATGGTCCAGGAAGACCGTCATCCGTGGGAGGAGTTTCGAGTCAACGGCGCCCCTTTCAATATTCCAGATTTCTACCGGATATTCGACATCCGGCCGGGCGACAGGCTGTACCGAAGCGAGGCCCAGCGTCCCGTCATTTGGTAAGATAATACGGGGACACGAGCCCGGCTGGGGTCAAACCTACTCGTTACGCGCCATTTTCCAGGGGAGAATGCGTAGCGAGTAGGTTTGACCCCGGTTTTTTTCGAGCTTTCCTTACGGCGCCTCGGTGCGGCCGCCTGGACGTCCAGAACCCTCTAAATAAAATTCCGCTACCTTCAATGCCAGCGTACGGGCGTCGAGGTCGGAGCGGTTACAGAGGACGATTACGGTAAGCCCGTCGTCGGTGAAACGCTGGATCGCCGTCCGAAAACCGACCGTCTCACCATAATGCCACATCCGGGCGTGGCCCTGCCAAGGATTCAGGAACCAGCCAAAACCATAGTCAGCCGGCGTCCCGTCCGGCTCTGTCGGCATCCCCTCCGGAGTGCGCACCGGCGCTAAAGCGAGCCGCATCTGCGATTCGCTCAGGAGCGTGTGCCTGCGTAGGGCTTCGTCCCACCTGAGGAGATCCGACAGCGAAGAGTAGACGCCTCCATCGCCTAGAGTGGCTGAGGTCGGACTCTGGTCCGTCTCGCGCCAACTGTGGGCGCCGTCGCTCGAGTGACCGAAGGCGCGGTTCGGCACATCGTTCTTACCGCGTTCGTAGGCCACGGTGCCCGTCATTTTCAAGCGAGCAAAAATGCGATCATGAAGAAACTCGGCAAACGCCCGGCCCGAGACTTTCTCGACTACGAGGCCGAGAAGCACGTAGCCGGAGTTGCTGTAAGCCCATCTCGTGCCCGGCGCAAACTTCCCGAAATTTTGCCTTTTTAGGAGATCGAAGACGCCGGCATCCTTAATCTGAACCTGCTCCATGGGAAGTGCAGGGTCGGCAGGAGCCATGAGGTCCTCGTAGTCGGGAAGACCCGAGGTATGATTGAGGAGATGACGGATAGTGATAGTGCGGCCGTATTCGGGGAAATCGAGGAAGATATCGGTTAGGCTATCTTCATAGCGGAGCTTTCCGTCCCCTGCGAGCAGCATGACGGCCGCCGCCGTGAATGGCTTCGTGACCGAGGCCAAACGGAAGTTCGTCCGGCCGTCGATACCTTGCCCCGTTCGCAGATTCGTAACTCCGTATCCGCGCTCGAAGGCGACGCCCCCGTCCTTTGCCACGAGCACTGCTGCCCCGGGTTCCTGACTGGACGTGAGGCCCCAAAAAAGGGCGTCGACCTGGCTGGCCGCCGATTTTTGGCTCGCCACCCGGCATGTCACTATCGGCGGAAAAGCAAGGCAGAAGAAGGCAATTATCCTGACCGCCCGTCTAGCTGGAATCTTCATTACCAGGAAATGCTAATTCATACACCCGGGAAATATCAAGGGCAATCGGGAAGCTGCCGGGGCGGCTCTGTGAATCCGGGGTCAAAGCTACTTTTTACGCATCCCGCAAGATTTCTCCCGAGAACCTGCGTAAAAAGTAGCTTTGACCCCGGTTGTTGACCCCGGTTGCCCGTTGACCCCGATGGATGGACTTGGCCGCCCCGGCACTCTCAGAATTGGATCCTCAAGCCGGCCCGAATGGAGAAGCCGGAGAGATCGATCGAGACCTCGCGGACATTTCTAAAATAGCTCCCCGAAGGTTTTTCGCGTTCCACGACCTGAGTCGGATACCATCGATTCGTATAGGGCCAATAGTATTCAAGATAATAGAGTTTCCCGCTATAGTGCTCAGCCAAGGAATATGAGCCGTCGCGGATCGAATAGTCTTCCTCCGCTTCGAAATTCTCGGCTTTGACATATCGTCCGGAGCCTTCAAGAAAGAACGCCACGGCAGGCATCAGGTTGAATTCGAACCCGAACCCGCCGCTGACTCCGATTCCATGCCCGTTGGCTTCCCTAGATTCGGACTCGCCCCCCCGTCCCAGCCATTCATCTTTTAAATCGTTCGTCCATTTCACCCAATAATAGGAGCCTCCAGCAGTCGCGTAAAGATGCAGGCTTCTCCCGAGAGGAATAAAATAAGAAATTCCGAGCGTTGCCGGGACAGCTCGAATGCCGGATTGGTTCGTACTATGGATGGTCAGTGCCGGCTCTCGGACCGTTATGCCTTGGCCGTCCTTCCCGGCACGTCCCGTGATATAACTCGAGCCCAAGCTTATTGCCAGACGGGGATGCAAAAATATGAGCAATTCGACTCCCGCATCTAGACCGTAATGCAGTCTTTCAAAATCACCCGATGCAGGATATCCCATGACAACGGCATCTTCCTTGCGGAATTGGGCGCGGCCGCGAATGTAATCGTTGACATCCTTAAGATCGAAGTAGCCGATTCCTCCGGAAAGCTTTAGTCCAAATTTCACCCCCTCGGCCTCGATTCCCGGGCTTATTGCCGCGAAAAGTATCAGACCGGCCATAAAGGAGGGCAGAAGTTTTTTCCTTTTTATCATTGCCTTTTCCTCCAGAATACAATATCAGTCGGTCAGCCGGAAAAGTCAACTGGCCGTTGAAATTGAGAATTATAGGACTTCTCATCATTCTGGCTTGAACCTACTGACCTTACTAAGTCAGTCGGGTATAAGGAAAATGAATTAAGTGAAATTCGGGAGCTCATCCAGGAGAACATCCAGCTTTTCAAGGAAAAATGGGATGAGCACTTCAACTTTTAAAGAATCCGAGAGCCTGGCCGCAGATGCCCGGTTCGATAAAGATAAGATGCCTGTGCGCCTTAGAGACGGGAGAGAAATCAGCGTGCCTCTCAGATGGTTCGCCAAGCTTAAGGCGGCCACGACGTGACAGAGAAGAAATTGGCGGCTCGTCGGCAAAGGCGTCGGAATTCATTGGCCCGAGCTGGATGAGGATATTTCCGTCTCCGCATTCCTCAAATAGACCCAAGCGAATGCGGAGTACCTGCTTTCGAAATTATTGAACTGCGATATCGGATATTCGGCGATCGAGGGGCAAAAGTGGGGACGTCCCCACTATTTGTCGCCCGTCTACTTGTATATGCCCTCGCGCGGGCTGAAGGAAAAGAGAATTATCAGATCTTTTTCCAACCTGTAAACAAGCCGCCGGGCCTGGCCCTTCACCGCGTATTGATATGACCTCAGAAGAACAAATTCTCCTTTCAGCTTTTTCCCGGCGAGCGGATTCTTCTCAACTTCCATAATCGCCGCTTTCAATGAATTTCTTTCCGCGTCCTCTCTGATCTTTTTCCGCAACTTCTGAAATTTCGAAGTCTCGAGAATCTTCATTCAGATGTCTTTTGGATTGAGCTCAGTGATCCTGCCCATCTGATAGTCCACCTGGGCTTCGATGATGTCCTTGATTTCCTCTATGGTCAATTCGGGGTTCTCGAGTGCCAGCAGGCCGATTCTTAAAGCATACCGAAGAGCGCTGGAAAAATCCCTGTCCTCGCTCTTGGCAAAATGATCGAGCTCATTGATAAGATCCTCGTCCATAGCAACCGTCTTTCTAACCATTTCATACTCCTGCATATTTTATATGCTCCTTTCTTATTGAAGTCAAGACCTCCTCGTTCTCGGGGAAATTGACCCTGGATAGCCGCGTCCTCTCGGAAAGACGAAGGACTCGGGATAGAAATCTCATCCGCCGCCTTATTAGCGCAGAGCCTAGCAGCCTGTAATACTATCGAGAAACCTATAGGACCGCAGAGGTATGGATATCAAATGAGAAAGCGATTAAAAAAGAAAAAAACGCCGCTTCTTTTTTATTGGGTCCTGGCCAAGTTTAGCGCCCTCATGAATGAGCCCGAGAAAACATTGGCCAGGTCGGCCTCCTCGAACCTGACTTTGAGCATTCCGCCGATCACCTTGACCATCTGGTCTTTAGCCGTTTTGCCCCACAGGTCGTTCTCGGCGACGATCGAGAGATATTCCGTCCCGACCGCTTTCTTTCCCTCTTCGAGCTTCTTGACGTAAGCCGCCGCGTCTTCATTAGCGCCAAAAATCAAACCGACGGCCGAATTTGTTTTCTTGACCAGGTCGAGGATGCCTTTTTCCGGCAGGTTGTTCACGGCCAGGACAACCGGCTTATTGACGCTCTCCAGAAGCGCCTTGCTCTGGGCCGAATCCAGCCCTTTGACAATCAGGAGGAGGTTGGCCTTGCCCAGCGCCTCAATAATCTTTTTCCCCTCTTCGCTCACTCCTTGCCCGCCGAAAAGGACTCCCGGCTGATCGATAAAAACGTAGCCGATTCCCTGCTTTGAAAAAACTCCGGCCCAACGCAAATCATCGCGCAAGGCCCCGATTCCCCGGATCCCCATCAAGACGGTCGTCCTTCCCGGCATCCTGCCGCGCATCATCATCATCATCGGCGTCGCGCCAGCCCCAGCCTCATAAGGCACAAGCGCCTTGGTCGCCCTGATCTTGTCCAGCCCGCCGAGCACGCTTCTTATGACTTCGGCCCTCAGCGCATCCCCGCTCAGCCCTTCTTTTTCGCCCACGGTCGCGAGCTCAAAATCCACGATGGGGTCGACGACGTCCTTGTGCGCCTCGATGACCGCGTCCAGGGGCGCCATCCCGTAATTAACCACGGTCTCGTATTTCCAGTAATAATTCTCCTGCCGCTCCGGAAGAATCGGGACCTTCGGCTCCATGGCCAGCGCCTCGACTGCCGCCCCGACAAAATCCCCGGCCTTCTTCAGGATGTCGGGCTTGATGAGGTCGATGACGTCGCCGACGCGGTTGGTCCTGAAGTGAAAGCCCTCGGTCGCGACGAAATAGGCAGGGACTCCCTTCGATAGAAAATAGGTGTGGTCCGAGCCGCCCGGCCCGCCCCTGCCGGGGGACACGTTGTCCACGAGGTCCTTGGGCAGGCGCGCTTTCAACAGGTCCCAGATCTCCGGCGCATAATAAACACCCCGAAAATTGACCCTGCCCGTGCCGTGGCCTTCCATGTCCAGGTTGATGTAAGCCACGGTCTTGTCCAGCGGATACAGCGGATTTTCCGTGTAATATTTCGAGCCCAGAAGCCCTTCTTCCTCCGCCGCCCAGAGGGCGAAGATGATCGTCCGCTTGGGCTTGATCTGGTTGAGCTTCATCGTCCGGGCAACTTCCATGACCACGGCCGTCCCGGAAGCGTTGTCGTCGGCGCCGTTGAAAACATCGCCGGTCATGTCGATCCCGAGGTGGTCCATGTGGCCGCCGACGATGACATATTCGTTCTTGAGGTTTTTATCCGTGCCCGAAATCTTGGCCAGCACATTCTGGGTCGGCCGCTTTTCGTCGAAGACGATGTCCAGGTTGAGGAACGCCCGGACGCCCGTGTCGAAGGACTGCGGCTTGGACGTCGATTCGATCTGCTGGAAGAGGTAGCGGGTCTCGGTTTTGATATGCTTGAACATGAACTCGATGACGCGGTTATCCAGGGAAATGACCGCGAAATCCGGCCGGTAATTCTCTTTTCTGAGGCTGCCGCGGCCGCCGAAGAGTCCGGTCGCTTGAGTATCGCTCCGGAACGTCAGTGCCGCCCTTGCCCCGTGCTCCTGGGCCGCCCGGATCCGGTTCTGGAATTGCGCCTCCTCCCTCAATTTTTCGGCCAACATCCGCGGAGAATCCGTAGAGAAGAGGACGACTTTCCCTTTAACGTCCACTCCGGCATATTCATCATAACCCTTTTGAGGGGCCGAGATGCCGTAGCCGACGAAGATGATATCCGCCCCCAGATGGCCCGAGCCGGAATACTGGACCTGGCGCCAATCCTCTCCGTAGACAAACTCGCGCTTGGTTTTTCCGGTGATGATTTCCAGGGCCGCGCCCGGCTGGGCCTCATAATATTCGATCGTCAGGTCTTGAAGGTAGGTCCCCTTGGAGCCGGCCGGCTCCAGTCCCCACTCTTTGAGCTTCGAGACGATGTAATCGGCCGCCATCTGGCCGCCCGGTTCGCCGCTCTTCCGTCCGAGCATCGCATCCGAGGCTAGCTCTTTGATATAGCCGAAGGCCGCCTGGCCGTCAAAAGGCACCTTCTTATTTTGGGCCGGGGCCAGAGTTAAAAGCAATAACAGGCTTGCCGCCACGATGACCATGGATTTTCGCTTCATGATGTCCTCCTCAATTGTCCGGAATCATACACGAAAACGCAGAAAAATTGGAGAGGGCGGCTAATCCAGGGTCAAACCTACTCGTTACGCAAGATTTTCCAGGCATGAGTGCGTAACGAGTAGGTTTGACCCCGGGTGCGCGTATCGCCTAGCCCAACACCACGAGGACAACAGCGAGCGCAAGGCGGGGAGCGGTGAGGGGACGGTTACCACCTCGTTTAGGACTTCCTCTAACTACGACGTCAAGATCCAGATCGGCTGGACTGGCCAGCCGCAGGCCTTCATCACCGCGAACGGGTTCTCGGAAACGCAAGAAATAGCAAAAGTTCGAATCGACTGCGCGCGCTCAACCATAGCGCGCCGCAAGCCCGAATGGAAGAGCGCCGGCTGGAATCATCTGTCGCGCATGGAAGATAACGCATGGGGAGACGTCGTTGCCAGGGTTTCGGTGACGCTCGCCAACGACCAGTACAGGATCAATGTGAGCCTACCCGAAATCCAAGGCACAACGAAGGTGATAATGCGCAAGCACAACGACGGCGGGTGTGGGAATCCGAGTGACAATAACCCCGCCCCGGTCCAGGCGCCTTGGCAAATCAAGATATCACTTCCGGTCATTGAACGACGCCTCCCGAAAATGGACACGCTTACGGGCAGTGACACAGATGCAAAAGGCGGATTCGTTACGTGGAACCTGACGCGAACGCCGATGCGACAGTAAGATAGATCAGTTTAGACCTAATTATACACAACCCGGGGGTTCTTCCGAATTTCCATAATAGCCTCTTTCAGTGAATTTCTTTCGCCGTCTTCTCTGATCCTTTTCCGCAGCCTTTGAAATTTAGAAGCCTCGAGAATTTTCATTCTCGGGGGGATTGACCCCGGATAGCCGTGTCCTATCAGAACGACGAAGGATTCAGAATGGAAATCTCATCTCTCATTTCTCCTAACGTTCGAGAAAAGCCCGGCCTCTGGAACGTCCTATCTCAAGACGATAGATAATCAAAAGAGCTTGACAATAGTATCGATAGTGATATCATGTATATGATGCCATTGGTGCTGCCCTAAGAAGAATAAGGCGCAACGCCAAAAATGTGCGCTTCAACGATCTGCTCAGAGTCTGTGATTATTACTTCGGACCGCCAAAGCAAAGCGGAGGCAGTCACAGGGTCTACAAGACGCCTTGGCCGGGAGACCCGAGAATAAATATTCAGAATGATAAAGGCACGGCCAAGGCGTATCAGGTGAAGCAGGTGCTAGCTGCTATTGAAAAGCTGGAGGGCAAAAATGAGCCTGAGCAATGACCGATATACGTATAGAATCACTTGGTCTGAAGACGATCGGGAATATGTTGGGTTGTGTGCAGAATTCCCCAGCCTGAGCTGGCTGGCCGAAAGCCCCGAGGCCGCGCTTCAGGGAATCCGGAGAGTTGTCGCACGCGCTGTCCGGGACATGAAGAATAACGGAGAAATCCCTCCTGCCCCGGTTTCCAATAAACTATTTAGCGGAAAATTCGTCGTCAGGATTCCGCCGGAAGTCCACCGCGCCCTCGCCATTAAGGCCGCTGAAGAAGGAATCAGCCTCAACCGCCTTGTCAGCGCCAAGCTGACTAGTCCGTAAAATTATCGAGAAACTTATGAGCTGGATTACTTATCTGCCTTCACTGGGCCTGCCGGTTCCTCCCTCGTTTCTACTTCTTTCTTTTTTGTTGTTGCCTTGCCTTCTTCGGGGGATTCCGTCGTTTTCTGGCCTTTGCCGCCTTCCGGTGCTTTCGGAGGGGCGGCTTTCATTTCCCCCTTTATCTTTTTTCCCTTGCCCTGTTCGGGGGCTTTCTTAGGCTTCTCGCCTTTGGCGCCTTCTTGTTCTTTCTGGGGGGCTGCCGCCTTTTCCGCCTTTATCTTCGCCACCTCTTCCGTTCTCTTTTCATTGTCGGCAATACTCCTCAGCCTTCTATTCACGGCCCTGACATCAGCCTTAAATTTTCTAACGAGAGTATCTTTGTCGGCCTTGGGAGACTTGATCCCCTTCCCAGACAGGAAAGACAGCCGATCTTGGAGTTTATGTTCGAAATATGCCCTTTGCTCCATTAGCATCTGTATCCGCTTCAATCCCATTTCTTCCTCCTCATCGATTTAGTTATTTTTCTGCGGCAGATCATAAATTATGCAGAGCGTTCAATTCCCTGCCGGCAGATTGTTGCAGAAGGCATTTATATCAGGGTTTTCGCCAAAAAGCCATAAGTAATTCTCTTGATTCTGATCGCTGTCGAATGAGATTTCAGCCAAATGCTTTCTATTTAGTGTCGCGGATCTCCTGGGAAGCTATCTCACGCTGGTTTCCTCCGGGGAGAAGAGCTCAATCGAATTTGCGGCGCTTTTGAGTGTCGCCGCAGCTTCCTGACCCGCCTTGCGCTATTTTGAGTTCGACAGTTGCGTTGACACCGGATTTTGAGTTCTTGACACCTAAGGGGAACAGGAATATGAACTGAGCCGCCGGTTTGCTCTTTTTACAGATATCCGCATCATTCATATCTTCAATACCGAGCAGAAACCGCCGTCGGAATGGGACTGGCTGTCGCCCGAAGTATATCAAAATCCGCCCAATGTCGTTTTCTTTCCCCTTCGAATAGGGTTGAGCTTCAGAATTTAGCGAGACTTGTATAGGCCCACTCTCGAGCCGCTCTCCATTCTCGTAGAAATTGACCGTGGTTAGCCGCTTTTATTTGTCCTTGCAAATTCGACAAATATGATTCATAATATGAATCGATTTGATTCATTTATAGCATCATGGAGGCCGGATGAAATCGATCACAGTCCATGGAATCGACAAGGAAAC
>Ga0153915_10005827_pt1 | contig 11490 bp, 12 predicted proteins | sample Opewatmetagenome_2_FD_107003 | JGI IMG/M metagenome (GOLD analysis project Ga0153915, IMG submission 107003) | Freshwater wetland microbial communities from Ohio, USA - Open water 3 Core 3 Depth 3 metaG | ecosystem: Environmental > Aquatic > Freshwater > Wetlands | place: USA: Ohio, Lake Erie...
TCTCGTCAGCGATCGCTGTCTATGGAGACGAAAATGTTTACCCCGGCGCAAAACTGAATGCGGAAGAAACACAATTCGCAAAGCAGGTGGGAATCATCGGGTCCTGTTACACGACTGGGGACAGGCTTGAAAAGGTCATTGCGTACTACATGAAATTGCCCGGCATCATGTCCATGGGAACTGACGACAACGGCGGTATTTTTGTGTCGAACGAAGACAATCCGCACAAGGTCTACATAAAAGTGCAAAGCCCATGGCAGCCTTCAAAAGGCGGAGAGATGAAAAACGACACGGAGAGCTTTATCAGTTCTATGGAATAGTTCTTCGGTGAACGGCCACAGAACGGCCGTCACGCGCTGGGCAAAGGGTTCTCCCCAAGTGCAATCAGCGCCCGCACAAGCAAATCAACCGCAATAGAGGGATCCCCGGCTTCCATCTTGGCGACGCGCGATTGGCTGGACTCAAGTTTCGCGGCCAGACCCACTTGCGACAACCCCTTCCCTTGCCGGCGTTGACGCAAGGCCGCTGCAAGCCAAATTTTCAGTTCGATGTACGCGGACTCCTCTTTGGAGAGGCCGAGAAAATCCTTGGCATTGCCGATCTTCCATCCCTTCGCTTCCAATCGTTTTTTCTTTTCTTTACGCATTGTCATATTCCTTGATTCTCCGCTTGCATCCATCGATAACCGATCGAGGAGTCTCTCTGCTCTTCTTGCTGAAGACTTCCAAGATCACGATGGCATCCGAGTCGAGTCGATAGAAGATCCGCCAGGCAATCCTCGCGTCCCTTTTAGAGCGCACATTTCACCCTTAGAAAGGCGCCGCTAATCGCCCGCAGCCACCCCTATTCCGTTCACTTAATCCGTCCGATCAAATAGATTGCGCCGGTCCGACCCGGTTTTATTATTTGACGTTCATCCCGTTAAATGCTCTGAGTCTAGAAACCATGAAGCAAACAGAATCACACACGCCAAATGTCAGCCGGTTCGCGCTGTTCCTCACTTTTTCCCGGGTTAGCCTGTCCAGCTTTGGCGGCGCGCTATTCTGGGCGCGGCGCGGGCTGGTGGAGCGGCAGCGCTGGCTCACTGAGCGGGAGTTTATCGACTTGTTGACGCTCGGACAGCTCCTGCCCGGGCCGAACGTCCTCAATCTGACGGTGATGGTCGGCTATCGTTTCGCCGGCTGGACCGGCGCCGCAGCCTCCGTCGCCGGGTACTTGGGTTGGCCGTGTCTGCTGGTCATCGGCATGGGTGTACTGTACCAGCATTACGGCAACCTGCCGCAGGTACAGCAGGCGCTCGCCAGCGACATTTTTTCCCTGTTGTAGCAAAGTGATTATGTCAGCGACATTTTTTCCCTTGACGCGATGAGCTCACTGTACTAAGTAGCGGCCCAATCACTTGGACCCTTTTGGTTTTGCCTATGCTTTGATAATGGGTTGCTGCGCTGCTATATCCACCGGGAAAGGAAGCCTCTATGAATTCTGCTGTGACCCCGCGATTTGAAATCATGACGACGGGCGGGTTGCTTGACCGCGTCTTCCGGCTTTATGCCGCAAACTTTCCCTTGATGCTCGGAATTGCCGCCGCGGCCTACGTGCCACTGTATGCCCTGCAACTTTTCCTGCAAGCACTCAGGGGAACCTCGGGAGGAGACCTGACTATGGCTTTCTCCCAGCTCATCTTAGCTATCTTGTGGGGAAGCCTGACATTCCCGATTGCAACTGGAGCGGCGACGTATGCGATCAGCGAGCGATATCTGGGCCACGAAGTGATGGTCGGTGAGGCTTTTGGCCGCGCCCTCAAGCGTTTGTGGACGCTGTCCATCGCCCAGCTTGAGGTGGGCCTACGGGTGATGATCGGTTTTTTGCTTTTAATCATACCGGGAATTCTCTGGTCGCTCTCTTATTCGTTAGTGGTCCCGGTGGTGATGGTCGAAGGTCAAAAAGCCGGGCCCAGCGTGAGGCGGAGTTCTGACCTCGTAAAAGGCAATCGAATGAAGGTCTTTGTCGTCCTGGTAGTTGTCAGCGTGATTCAGGGGCTGGCGGGTTATGGCGTGGAAACCCTTTCCGGGCAGTTCTTTGATGCCGTGTCTTCGAGCGGCGGGTTGATCCAGACGGCGTTGGGGGGAGTCGCGCAGATTTTCTTCACTCCTCTCTTTATTATTGCGGATATCCTTCTCTATTACGACTTCCGCATCCGCAAGGAAGGATTCGACCTGGAAATGCTCAGTCGCGATCTCGCCGCTGTCGCGGAAGGCGCCGGAACTTTATCGGCCACCCCGAGCCGATAATGTCTAATGTCTAATGGCCGTTGACCAACGAATTCCGCCTGTCGAAACTATCCGGGAGATAACCAAGGAGGTTTTGAATCGCCCGGAGTTTGCCGGGCCCACTTCCTGGGACGAAATGATCGCTGCGCTCCTGAAGACCCTTGGAGGCTGGCTCAACGGCGTAGCGTCCTGGTCGGTCGAACATCCCACTCTTGCCCTGATAGCCGCCATCGCTCTGGTTTTGGTCATGTTGGCATGCGTGACGCATCTCCTTTATCTGGCGCTCGGGGACCTTCTGCCTTTTGGCAGGCGAAGAGAGAAGGCGGCGGATAGCGGCTCCCGGTGGGACATCCTGGAGGGAACGGGTAAGAACTGGCGCGAAGCGTTGGAGGCTGCGCGGAAGTTGCTCAGGGAAGGCGACTGCCGGCGCGCGATCTGGCTAGCTCATCGCGTCCTGTTAGGCTTGTTGGACGAGCAGGGGGCGATTCAGTTCGCGGGGTGGAAAACCAATTCTTACTATCTACGCGAATGCGCCGCCAGCCATCCCTGGTATTCCACGTTCGCCGAATTGACGGAAATCTACGAGCAAGCGATCTACGGCAGGCGGGCGGGGTCTCCGGCACGCGCGGAATCTCTTGTTCTTCGGGTGGATCAGCTATACAAGGAGCGCGCGGGATGATTTATCAGACGCGGAATTGGGCCAGCGCGATTCTCGCTACCAGCCTGCTGGTCGTTCTGGCGCTGGCTCTCGCCCCCTTCGCGGTCCACCGGAGCGCCGATCCTTACTTTGAGCGTCCATCCACTTTTTTCACCGACCCGAGCGGCGCGCGGGCGTTATTCCTGGTCATGAAGGAACTCTTGCCGTCGGCCGAGCAGTGGCGGCGCCCGCTGAACTTACTGCCTCTCCCGGATGAGCCGGGCTCCCCGGCCACTCTGATTGTCGCCGGCCCGAAAAAGCCGATTTCAAAGGCTGAGGCGGACTATCTCGACCAGTGGCTCTCCGCGGGCGGCCAACTGATTTTGGCAACCGGCGACGGCTGGCCGGTCGCGTCTCGGCTGTCGCCCGAAGACGACGTCAAAACTGAGACGGGCTCCCCTAAGACACCCGCGAATGAGGATCTCAAAAACAATCTCAAGAAACCTACTTATCTATCGAGGCACACCGCAACAATTCAATGGTCGAAGCGTACGGAGCCGAGCAACGAACGAATCATCGGCCCTTTGGTTCCCACCGGCGAGCTGACGGTGCAATCAAGACAAAAATTCGCTACCCTAGAGGGCGCGAAGATTGTCGCTTCCGCCGACGGCGGTCCGCTAGCGGTGGAGATTCCAGTCGGCAGCGGTCGCATCGTCGCACTCGCAGACCCGACCATCGTGAGCAACCGCGCGTTGCGCGAGGCCGACAATGCGGTCTGGATCGTGACCCTTGCCGCTGGATGGGGAAATGGGCAATCCCTGATCGATGAGTTTCATCACGGCTTCGGCAGACAACGGAGCATTGGCGAATTGACGTGGGCCTTCGTCAAGACACCTTGGGGCTGGGGTGCGGTGCAGTTGGCGGTCGCGGGGCTGTTTTACGTCTTCGGCTATCGCCGGCGTTTCGGGCGAATATCCGAGCCGGCGGCGGCCGAGCGCCGGAGCCCGCTGGAACTGGTCGATGCTCGTGCCGGACTTTTTCAAGCGGCGGCCGCCCAGGGACTGGCAGTGGAGTCGATCGTGCAAAATCTCGCGCAGGATTTGGCGCAGGCCTACGGCAAATCGTTGGAGATCACGAACCTCGGCTGCAAACCGGATGCCTCGAACGAGGGCAGTCATTCGGCGGGCCCTCTTGCTCGCCTCGGAGATTTGTCCGCCAAGGCCGCGCGGGGCCAAAAATTGACAGACCCGGAGTTCGTAGAAATCGGGCGAATCGCGGGGCAAATTCAACAAGGATCTCTTCGATGAGCAACGGCATCTCCGCTGAAGTGTTGAGTCTCGGGCGCTCGGTGCAAGCTGAGCTGGAACGCGTGGTTCAAGGGCAATCAACTGCGATCCAGAGTCTTCTGGTCGCCTTGACGGCAGGCGGTCATGTGTTGCTCGAGGGCGTACCCGGTGTGGCCAAGACGCTGCTGGCGCGATGCCTGGCGGCGGCTCTGCGTTGCAGCTTCTCGCGCATCCAATTTACCCCGGACTTGATGCCTTCGGACATCACGGGAGTGAACGTCTTTGAGCCGGGAACCGGCGAATTCCGCTTTCGTCCCGGTCCCCTGTTCGCGGATATCGTCTTGGCCGATGAGATCAACCGGGCGCCAGCTAAGACTCAAGCCGCGCTTTTGGAGGCGATGCAGGAATATCAGGTAAGCATCGATGGGCAGACCCGCCAGCTCCCCGGCTGTTTTACGGTCATCGCCACGCAAAATCCGATCGAGTATGAGGGTACCTATCCGCTCCCGGAAGCCCAGCTTGACCGTTTCCTGATGAAGGTGATCATGGACTATCCCGGCGAAGAAGAAGAGCGAGCCATGCTCAAAGCGTTGCAAGCTCTCGGCGAACACTCTTTGAAGCCATATAGCGTGATTCACCCGGTTGCCGACGCGGCGCAAATCGCCCGGATGCGGACTCAGGTTCACGCCATTCAGCTAGACGATACGGTTCTGGACTACGCGCTGAGACTCATCCGGCAGTCGCGTTCCTTATCCAGCCTCACGCTCGGAGGCAGTCCGCGCGCGGCGATCATGCTTTTACAGGCAAGCAAGGCTCTCGCTCTTCTGCGCGGCAAAGACTACGTCGGTCCGGATGAGATTCAAACCATGGCCCCGCCGGTGCTGCGTCACCGCATCCGACTGACGCCCGAGGCGGAGATCGAGGGACTGACGCCCGACGCCTGTATCCAGTCGCTGCTATCCCAGGTAGAGATTCCCCGGTAACGAGACAGGAGGCCGGCGCTGTTACCCACTCTTCGGTTGATTCGACTTCTCATGGCCGGATCGCCTCTGTGGCTTTTAGCCGTAGCGGCGCCGGGAGGCTGGATTGCCGGCGTCCTTTATCTTCTGTTGCTGGCGGCCTTGTGCTGGCGCGGTTATCGGGCGCTTCCGCGCCCTTCCGAGCTCAACGCGCGGCGCCACTTGCCGCCGCGATTTTCACTGGACGCAGAGCATCCAGTCAGGCTGGTTCTAAACAATCATTCGAATCAGCCAGTTCACGTAATCGTGCGCGATGAATTGCCCGACGTTTTCGACCTGGCATCGGAGATTCCCGAGGCGGACATTCCAGCCCGCGGCGAGGCTCACTTGGTCTATTCCGTCCGGCCCCTCAAACGCGGCGCCTACGCATTCGGCAACCTCGTCCTGCGAGTGCGACATGGATCGGGTCTAATTCAGAAGCAAGTCTCGATCGGCATCGCCGCCACTGTCAAGGTCTACCCGAATTTCCAGGGAGCGGACGAGTATCGGCTTCTCGCCAAGATCGACCAGCGTGACGAAGTGGTGAGAAAGCCGCGGCGGATCAACGCCCCCGGGACCGACTTCGAGAGCTTGCGGGCGTACATTGCGGGCGAAGACTTGAGACATGTCGATTGGAAGGCGACGGCGAAACGAGGGACCCTGATCAGCCGGAACAAGCAGGTGGAAAAAGGGCAGCAGGTGGCGGTGCTCTTGGACGCCGGACGTTTGATGGCTGGGACGATCGGCGAGCGTTCGAAGCTAGAGCATGCGATGAAAGCAACGATCATGTTGAGTTACGTCGCGCAAAAACGCGGCGATGCCTTGGCGGTCGCTTCTTTTTCCAACCGGATAGAATCGTTCCTGCCTCCGGTGCGAGGGCCTTCCCTCGTACCCCGTGTCCTGGAGTCCATCTATACCGTGCAAGCGCGATCCGTCGAATCGGACTACTGGCAGGTGATCGCGGAGGCGATGTCGATGCTACGGCGCCGCAGCCTGGTGATCCTGCTCACGGACGTGCTCGACGCCGCAGGAAGCGCCGGCTTGATCAACAATTTGGCCCGCGCCGCGGCCAAGCACCTCGTGCTGTGCGTCGTGCTGAGCGAGCCCGGCATTCGGGAGATCGCCGACGGGATTCCCGAAACCGTCGAACAGACGTATCGCAAAGCAGCGGCCGCGGATCTGAGAAGGCGTCGGCGGCTCGCCCTCGAACACATGCGCTCGCGGGGAATCCTGGTTTTGGAAACCGAGCCTCAACGCTTGAGTATTCACCTGGTCCGGCGCTATCTAGAAATCAGGCAAGCCGACCTCCAGTAATGGAAGACACTGTTTTCATCTCCACGCCCGATAACGTCACCCTGGAGTTCGAACTCGCGGGATTGGGGTCGCGATTCTGCGCTTGGCTGATCGATAGCGTTCTCATAGTTTCGCTGATTCTCGTGGTCGGCGTTGTCATGATATTAATGGGCGACCGCGGGGCCGATTTTTGGAGAACAGTCTTCCACGGAGGTTCCGACTGGCTGGCCCCGTGGAATTTTGCTCTGCTCATCTTTTTCGTTTTCCTGATTATGTGGGGATACTATGTTCTCTTCGAAGGTCTGAGACGCGGCGCGACGCCAGGCAAAAGGAAGATGGGAATCCGCGTCGTGCGGGACGATGGATTGCCGATCGGATTTCGAGAGGCTGCCCTCAGAAATCTCGTCCGCGCGGCGGATATGCTTCCCCCGCCGGCTTCTCTGTTGGGCGGGCTAGCGATGTTGCTCGACCCAAAAGGACGGCGCCTGGGCGATATGCTTGCTGGCACGCTGGTGGTCGTGGAAAAATTCGAGGCGCCGGCGGACAGCGCCGCCGCCGCGGCTTGGGCCGCCCGCGTGGAGCAAGGCCGCTCGCGTCAGGCGCTTACCCTGCCGCAGGGAGTGATCTCGGCCAATCAAATCGGATTGATCGAGCAGTATATGGCCCGGCGCTATACCTTGCCGCCCGCGCGCAGCGCCGCTTTGGCGTGGCAAATTACGGAGCCTCTTTTGCCTTTGTTGGGCGAAGATCGTGAAGCTCTGGTCAAAAGACCGGACCGCGCCGGGTATTGTGAACGGTTGCTCCTGCAAATCCTGGAGATGGCCAAGGGCAACCGGTCGACGTCGGAGCCGGCTATCAAGCACCGGGCTCAGCCCGCATTGTTCTGAGCGTCATCACAACGATGTCAAGCGCCGAAGACAAACAGGAGCAGTGGACCCGATTTTTTATCAGAGTCCAATATCTATTGAAGCGAGGGCCGCGGTCGCTGCGCAGGTTGAGCGGGTCGGAGCTTTCCGGCTTGATCGACGATTATCAAGCACTCACCGCCGACCTGGCCAGGGCGCGCTCGTTGGGTGCTCCCCGCTCGACTGTGGACCAGCTCAATCGCAGCGCGGTTGCCGGGCATAATCTCCTGTACAGTTCGATCCGCCGGCCGGCGCTGTTTTCGGAATCGTATTGGCTCGCGAGCTTCGCCCGCGCCGTGCGCCGGCATCTCTGGGCGGTGGCGTTGTCCGCGCTGATGTTTTTCGGTTCTGCGGTCGCAACCTTTTTCGCCGTCCAGTTCTATCCCTCGCTGGGTTACGATCTGGTCGCCGAGAGCTTCTTCGACTTCGATCCGGCAAGCGCGGAAAACCTTCACAACATACCTAGCCTCGTGCGACCCATCGTCTCTTCCAGGATCATTACAAATAATATCCAGGTCACCTTACTAGCTTTTGGGCTTGGATTGACCGCCGGCGTCGGCACAACGCTGCTCCTCGTCTTTAACGGCGTGCATCTCGGCTCCGTCGCGGGATGGATGACGCTCCACAGCAAGGAGAGGGCGTTGTGGGGTTGGATCATGCCTCACGGCGCCACAGAGTTGCTGGCCATCTGTTTAGCCGGCGCGGCAGGCTATCTTTTAGCCGCAGCAATCGTTGCGCCAGGGCAGGTCCGACGCAGCACGGCTCTGAAAAGAGTCGGCGGCGATGCCCTGATCATCGAGCTGGGCTGCATGGTCATGCTGCTGATAGCCGGTCTAATCGAAGGCTTTGTTTCCCCGACCAGCATCGACTACTCCACACGGCTCGCGGTCCTCGCTGTCAGTCTCGCACTCTGGGCCGCCTACTTCGCGGGAGCCGACTATCGTTGGAGAAAATCCTCCGGGCCGAGCGCTGCGACGGCGCGAAACCAAAAAAGGCCACAACCCATTCTTTGAGAATTATGCTCAATCTTAAACCATGGCCCTCAATAGTGTTTCGCCTGAGAAACAAAAATCTCTGTTGGAGCGCATGCGCGCTTTGGCGCAGTGAGGATGATCAGACACAACAATCTTGACAATCTTTTTATGAAAAGAAGGTCGAGCGCTTCCGGATCGCGCGCGGCGAGTCCTAGATCGAGCGCACTTTCAAGCGCAGGCCTTATTTTTTTCTGCAGGTAGGCGACGATCTCGAAGAAGTTGCGAGCCTGAGGATTACCTTTGGGACCGAGCATGCGTATAAGGCTCTTCGGTGATTTTTTAGTGGCGCTCGCCAGTTTGTCAAAACCGACTGCGGCATTGATCTAGAGTCAGCTTCGCGTTCACTTCACTTTTCTACTCCTCAGACCAACGTTCTGTCCTAAAAGCCTCCTTACTGTGCTGGGACGATTCGCACTGAATCCCTCCCCAACAAGAATGCGGGCGTCGGGCCGACCGTCAGGCCCTTCAAGGTACCCTGCGTATCACCCTTCTGAAAACCAGTCTTTTCTGTGTTGAAGTGGCACACCAGATCTAGGAGCCCGTCGCCATTAACATCTTCAGCGCCCGAGCAGAAATCCAAACTATCTTCGTTACCTGTACGACCAAAAAATAAATTAGTCTGATCCACCTGGCTCGGGGCATTAAATGTTGGATTTGAAAGGATCGCGACGGGGATACTGCCCTCATTAGTTGGGTTAATGCTGTTGGGAAATGAACCCGGCTTGATGTCGATATTTAAGCAGGCACCATTCCACGGTGCCGGATTATCGGGATGAAGGACCTGGGGTACGGACGGATTGGTGACAGGGTCAAAAGCAGGATTGAAGATGCTCACGTCCGGCGCCGTATCAACCGGAATTGTATTGGGGAAAGTTGGATTGCTAAAAGCTATGCGTCTCACACCGGAATACCAAGTGAGTGATTCACCGGCTCTACTGACAAGATCGCAGATATCCACTTGCACGCTGACGGTTTTTCTATCGGACGAGAAGTTGAAGGCGATTGGAGGGCCAAGCTCGACTTCTCGCGGGTTGCAGTTTGTGATTACGTACCAGTTTGCCGTGAAATTCGAACCATCCCAGTTAACCTTCGCACCGTCCTTACTCGTGGGACCGGGCTGCCCATTGACGCAACCGTTCTCAAACTGCCAGAAGTAGCTTAAAAATTGCGCGTCGGGCGCAGTCGGCACCGCATCATTGAGTTGAATGGCCATCTCTACAAGCCCATTACCTGGCAACGCGGTGATATTCGCCACCAAGATATCGAATTGAGGGAAATAAGCCGTGGACGCTGAAGGAGGCAGCGAGCAGGCCCTGTTGCGATGGGTCGTGTCACAATTCTTGAGCTGAAGGTCATTACTGGGGTCAGCAACCACGGTATTGCCCGGCTCTTCGGTAACAATAGTCGACGCCCTAACCAATGACGGATTGAGCTCTAGTAACAGTAAAGCTATCAGAGCGACGACCCACAAAAGACAATTGCTTTTACTCTTCATTATGTTCTCCTTTCGCCTAGGTGCATACGGTTTGACATTAGAACGGTTTGACATTAGAAGGGCACCCAGCCTAGTTTCAATACGTATTTTGACGTACGGATAGGATGACCGGCTTTGGAACGACTAAGCCACAAAGAGTTATCCGCTTTCCTTGGTTTTCTTCGTGGCCTATACGCCACTGACAGTCGGCCCGCCTTTGCTCACCACATTATTTCTGAGCTTCCCAAAGTCCTTCCATCCGATGTTACGGGTTACAACGAAGTCGATCCCCTCAAAGTGAAAGCCGCTTACGTCTGTCATCCCGCAGACGTGCCCGTCCCCGAACCGTGGATTTTCGAGCAACACATGAGAGATCACCCGGTGATCAGTTATCATCAGAAGACTAGGGATGGCCGAGCGAGAAAGATTTCGGATTTCCTGACCCGGAACCAATTTCATCGGATTGGGCTGTACAACGAGTTTTTTCGTAAAGTCGATGTCGAATATCAAATCTCTTTATCTTTTCAGCCCCAGGCGGAGATAATCGGTATCTCTTTGAACCGCAGCCGAAAGGATTTTTCCGAGCGTGAGCGGAATGTCCTCAATCTGCTTCGCCCCCACTTGATCCAGGCCTATCATAACGTCGAGGCGACGACCCAGATCGCACAAGAGATCACTTTTGTGGGGCAGGCTATGGACGTCGCGGCCGTTGGTACGATGGTGCTAGCGAAAGGCCGAGTGCGTTTTATGACGTCTCGGGTTCGCGAGATGCTAAACGAGTATTTTCCCAAACCTTCCAGAAATACCGGCGAGATTCCTGAGTCGCTTCGAGGGTGGATCGATGAGCAATTGGCCCTTCTCAACCGAAAGGAGAATCTGCCGGCGCCGATCAGGCCCTTAGTTATCGAGCGTAAGGGGAAACGGATGGTCGTTCGCTTGCTTACTCAGCCGAATCAAACTCTGTTAATTTTTCAAGAGCAGCGCACAGCGCCAAAGCCGGACGATTTGCAGCCCCTCGGACTCACAGCGCGGGAAACAGAAGTCTTGTTTTGGGTTGCTCAGGGAAAAACCAATGAGGAGACGGGTTCGATTCTCACAGCGAGCGCACGCACCGTGGCAAAGCACTTGGAACGGACTTACCAGAAGCTTGGCGTGGAGAACCGCACCGCCGCTGCCATACTTGCACTTACCTTTCTCACCTGAATAGCGAAACGCAACCGGCTCGGGAAACCAATCGTCGAATTGGCGTGAATTTCGCGTATAGGTCACATCCGCGCAAGGCGCCCACGGTGATCTTCTCAGGCAGACGCGCAGATTGAATTCTAGGCCTAGTCAGCGGGGTCAGCCACAACAATCTTGAAAATCTTTAGTATGAAAAGAAGGTCGAGCTTTCCGTATCGCGCGCGGCGAGTCCTAGATTGAGCGCACTTTCAAGCGCAGGCCTTCTTTTTTCTGCAGGCAGGCGACGACCTCGAAGAAGTTGCGAGCCTGAGGGTTGCCTTTGGACTAACCATGCGCATAAAACTCTTCGATGATTTTTTGGTGGCGCTCGCCAGTTTTGTCGAAACCGACTGCGGCATTGATCGAGAGTCA
>Ga0153915_10005828_pt1 | contig 11489 bp, 4 predicted proteins | sample Opewatmetagenome_2_FD_107003 | JGI IMG/M metagenome (GOLD analysis project Ga0153915, IMG submission 107003) | Freshwater wetland microbial communities from Ohio, USA - Open water 3 Core 3 Depth 3 metaG | ecosystem: Environmental > Aquatic > Freshwater > Wetlands | place: USA: Ohio, Lake Erie...
CGAACCAGGACCTGACGCTGGTGGCGGGTGGAACGGTGACCGGCCTCATCACCAACCAGAATGGTCAGCCGGTTTCCGGTGCGCAGGTGACAGTCACCGGCAATAACGGAACGTTTAATCTCACCACGGGCGCTGACGGCCGCTACTTCGTCGATCACGTCGCGCCCGGCGCAGTGAATGTTCAGGCGCGCGACCCGCAGACCGGGTTTGCCGGAAGGACCTCTGGCACTATCACCTTTGCCGGCCAAACCATCCAGCTCGATATCCGGCTGGTGGCTTTTGGCACGGTGAATGGCACCATCTTTCGCGCTGACGGAGCCACTCCGGTTGCGGGCGCGCAAGTCACGATTTCCGGCTCCACCAGCGGCACCACTACGGCCGACGCGCTGGGGCATTACAGCTTTGACTTTGTGCCGATCGGCAGTTTCGTCATCGATGTGACCGACCCGGCCACAGGAGACCGGGGCAGGACCACCAACCAGGTCAGCGTCAACGGTGAGATCCGCACCGTCAATGTGATTCTGAACGGGATCGGCGCGCTGACCGTGGTGGTAGAAGATGCCGCCGGAAATCTGGTGGCCAACGCGCAGGTTTCACTCTCTGAGCAGGACGTGTTCGGGGGCTTCTTGAGCGGCGTCACGCAGGCCAACGGCACCGTGGTCTTCCCCACTGTTTTGGCGGGGCCTTTCTTTGTAAGCGCGACCGATCCGCTGACTCAGTTGAGCGGCTCCACCTCCGGCAGCATTGCTGCGGCGCAATCGCTAAGCATCATCGTGCGGCTCCAGCCCGCCGGACTGGTCCTGGGGCAGGTGATCAATGTGGATGGGGTTTCGCCGGTTGCTGGAACGATTGTGCAGATCAGTGGCCCGCAGTTCCGCCAGATCAACACCGCCGGCGACGGCAGCTTCCGCTTTGACGCCCTGCCGCTGGGCGAGTATGCGCTGCAGGCTTTCGATAGCGGCGGGCGTTTGCGCGCCCGCCAGACCGGCATCGCTCTGGCCAGCAACGGCGACTTTGTTACCAGAAACCTGCTGTTCGTGGGCTTGGGAACCGTGACCGGACAGGTCACAGATCCCAGCCACAACCCAGTCGCCAACCTGTCTGTTGCGCTGCGCAGCGCCAATACTGAAGTTGGCGGCTTCCTAAGCGCGACTACGAATTCCACCGGCCATTACACCATCCCCTTTGTTCCGGTTGGAAGTTTCACGGCCACAGCCAGCAATCCAACGCTGCACCTGTTTGGCGAGGTCTCCGGCAATGTGAGCCAGGACGGGCAGACCGTTACCGCCAACATCCAGTTGGCCAATAACGCTGTCAATCTGCCGGCAAATCTTTTTGACTTCAACAACTTCAAGTTTGATATTCAAACCGACGGCTCCCTGACCGATGGCACCCAGGATGCCTATGACGGCGGGCTGCGCTTGAGCCTGTTCTCTGCCGGAACGGAATTGCCGTTTACCGGCTCCAGCGTGGGCTTCAGCCAGGTGAACGGCCGCCAGGTCGTCATTCAGCAGCTGGGCCTGGCTAATCTCAATGTCACCCGCAAAATTTTCGTGCCTGATACCGGCTATTTTGCCCGCTACATGGAGATCCTCACTAATGCGGGAACATCGCCGGTCACTGTGGATGCGCAAATCTTCTCGAACTTGGGTTCGGACTCCGCCACAAGGATCGTCGCTACGTCGAGCGGCGATAAGGTCCTTGGCACTGACGACTTCTGGGTGGTGAGTGACGATGATGACGGATCGTCTCCTTTCCCCAGCTCCGACCCAACCCTGGCGCATATCTTCGGCGGGCCGAATGCGCGGCTCAGCGTCAGCACGGTGTCTCTGCCGCCTTCGGGCAATGACAATCTCTCCTATCGCTGGAACAACCTGACAATCCAGCCAGGCCAGACCATCATCCTGATGCACTTTGCCGCGCAGGCTTCCACGCAACCTTCCGCGACCGCGGCTGCGCAGCGCCTCGTGCAGATGCCGCCGGAGGCGCTGACCGGACTCAACAGTGATGAGATCGCGGCCATCCAGAACTTCGCGGTTCCCGCGGACGGCACCAGCCCGCTCGATCCGCTCGTGCCGCCGCCTCTCGGCACCCTCACCGGAACAACGCTCGCTGGAGACGGAATAACCCCGGTGCCCAACGTGCAGGTAACGTTCCGCAGTGGCAGCCTGATCTTCGGCAGGAACGCTGTTGTCACCTCCGACAGCAGCGCGCACTTCGTCTTTAACAATGTCCCCGCGGACGCATTCTCGTTGCAGGGCAACTATGGCCTCCTGGGCATCCTGTCGCCGCAGGTGGCTGGAGCGTTTGCTCCTGGGGCCACCACGGCGGTACAGAACGTTGTCTTCAGTAATACCGGAATTGTGCGCGGCACGGTGCGCCGCGATGGGTTCCCCATCAACAGCGGATTTGTGCAGGTGTTCACCAGTGCGGGCTTCAGCTTCTTCGGCACATACAATATCGCTGCTGACGGGACCTACGTGGTTCCTGTCCTGTCTCCTGGAAATTACCTCGTGCTTGCGCAGCAACCTGTGCCGCAGGGCGGTACTGGATTGTTTGGCATTGCCGGCGCTACCGTGGTTGCGGCCCAGTCCACGTCGGCTGACATCGCCATTCAGCCTACGGGCACGGTTACAGGCACGGTCCTCACCGGCGGAGGAACGCCCGCGGCCGGCGTGCAGGTGCAGATCAACGGCACCGAGAGAATCGGCGTATTCACTGAGGGCTTCTTCCGCTCCACCGTTACAGACGCATCCGGCCGGTTCACCTTCTCTGACATGCCGGTGGGCAACTTCACCGTGACGGCATTTGAGCCGGCCACCGGCGTTGCCTCCAGCGCGCAGGTCGGCGTGGTGCAGAACCAGACCTCCACGGTCAACTTGACACTGATTGGCTTGGGCACCGTGCAGGTGCAGGTGAACTTCGCCGGCGGAGTGCCCGCCCCCAACAGCCAAGTAGAGATCTTCAATAACTCGTTCTTCCGCTTTGCCGGCTCCACCGATGCCGCCGGAAGGCTGACCATAGCGAATGTGCCCGTGGGGACTTTCACCGTCCGGGCGTTCAACCCCAACAACACGAATTTGTTCACGGATACTTCGGCGACGATTGTCAGCAACGGCCAGGTAGTCCCGGTCACGATTACCCTGACTGGGACGGGAGTGGTGACAGGGCGCGTGACGTTTGTGAACGGAACGCCGGCCGCAAACGCTTTTGTCGAAGTCTTCGGAAATAACGTTCCTACGGGGTCGGCGAACACCGATTCCAACGGCATCTACACCATTACCCAGGTGCCGGTTGGCCGTCCGTTCACAGTGCGCGCTTTTGATCCGCGCGGCTTCTCCTCGTTCCGTGACGTCCTGAACAACGTGCTGGTCAACAACGGCGATACGCGGACCGTCAATCTCACGCTGCCGGCCCTCGCCACAGTGCGCGTTACCGTGCTACAATCCAATGGCACGCCGCTGCCCGGCCCGCAGATCAACCTGCAAAACAGCCTGAACGGCGGGTTCCAGTTCTTTGGTTTTGCCGATAACAACGGCGTTCTGAGCATTCCCAACCAGCCGGAAGGCCAGTTCAGCGTGGAGGCCTTTGATCGCAACACCGGGCGCTTTGCCGGCGATGCAACGGGCGTCATCACGGCGGCAGACGACGGCGGAATCGTCAATGTCACCATCAACGCTCCGATCACCGGAAGCATACAGGGACATCTCTTTGCCGGCGATGGCCAGACCCCGGTGCGGTTCGCCTTCATTGAGGTCCTGGATGCCGCAAACCATAACCGGATCGCCTCCACCAATAGCAACTTCGATGGGTCGTACTCCCTCTTCAACGTAACCACCGGTGCCAGCGGATTCACGATCGTGGCGCATTCGCCCAGCAACTTCAACACTGTGGCCAGCGCCAGCGGATCGTTCCAGACCTTCGGACAGACAGTGGTCCAAGACCTGACGTTGCCGATCGGCGTGGTCAAAGGCACCGTAACGTATTCTGACGGCGCGCCGGTGCCGTTCCCGGATGTGTTTGTGACCCAGACGGACCCTGCCACCGGAGTCACGATTACCTCGTTCTCGAACACCAGCAATTTCGACGGCACCTATGCTGTGATCGGTCCGGTTGCTGGTGACTTCACCCTTACCGCCCAGGACTTTAATTCCAGCCTCACGCAGACTGTGACTGGCAGCCTGGCTGCAGTCAATACCGCGGCCGTGGTCAACGTCACAATGCCTCCGAGCGGGACCGTCCAAGGCACGGTGTTCAATGCTGACGGCACGACTGCGCCGTTTGCACAAATCGCGCTCTCCAGTCCGTCGCTCTTTCGTGACAATTTCGCCGGGGCTGATTCCTTCGGCAACTTCACCTTTGAGCGGGCGCCGGTTGGTCCGTTCAGCCTGCAGGCGACTGACCAGAACTTCTCTTTCTTCGTTACCGTCAACGGCGCCGTGGTGAATCCGGGCGATACAACCACGATCAATATCGTTCTGCCAGCTGCCGGCAGCGTGAGCGGGACCGTGTTTGGGACGGACGGCGCCACGCCGGTTCCCAATGCCCCGTTGCGGATTGAGAACATTGACAGCACAGGCCCCGAAGTCTTCTATTCGCAGCGGGCCAACGCTGATAATGGAGGAAACTTCTCCTTCACCAATGTTCCCGTTGGAAGCATTCGCATCTCTGCGTCCGATCCCAATGATCCCGCTTCAAGCGGTTTCACCCTCGGGCGCGCGGTGGCGAACCAGAACTCCACGGTCAACGTGATTCTGGGGCGCGGCTTCGCCTTCTTCCGTCCCAACTTCTTCAATTTCAACCTGGATGGGACCATTGGCTTCCGCTTCGATATCGATTGCGATGGCGAAATCGATCGGGGCGGCCGCATCGATGGCACGCTGAACGGAGGCTACTCCGGAGCCGAACTCCTGGAACTGAACGGGCGCAACTTCGATGAGTCGTTCCCCTGCATTAGCGGTGCGGCGACGGATCTGAACGGCCGCGAAATCCTCATGGGTCCTGCCGGCCTGGGCGGGCTGGTGATTACCAGAAAGATTTTCTCGCCCGCCAGTGGCGCGTTTGTCCGCTACCTGGACGAGGTAAGCAATCCCACACAGGAAGCGCTGCCTGCCTCCATGCTGCTCCAGAGCTTCCTGGCCGCGGGTACCAACAGCAGCATCCTGGTTTCGCCGGCCACGACCGGGAATACCTACGCCGCCACCGGCTTCAACAACAGTTGCTGCATGCCTCTACTGGGCTTTGTCTTTGCCGGGCCGGGGGCTGCTGTTACGCCCGGGAACTTCAGGTTCCTGCAAGGCATAAGCCCGGTGAGCTATGACGTGAATTTCACCGTGCCGCCGGGATCATCTGTGACTGTCATGCACTTCGGCATTCAGCGGGACATCGGTGATCTGGCCGGAATTCAGCAACAGGCGCTGGCGCTGGTCAATGGCACGGATCCTGACGAATTCACCGGCATGACTGACGCCGATAAGGCACGTGTCATTAATTTCAATCTGGCCAACACCACAACTCTGCCCAACACGGCGGTAATCAGCGTAACCGCGGTGCAGCGGGATGCAAGCCCGCTCATCGGAGCGCAGATCACCTTGAACACCAGTTCCTTCGCGCGAATTGCCGGATCTACTGATGCGCAGGGGCATCTGCTGATTCCCAATGTTCCCGCCGGCGAATTCACCTTGAGCGCTTACAAGAATGGTTTTGTGGGCGAAGCCAAGGGCGCCATTCAAGCCACTGATCTTGGTGCGACGGTAAGCGTCACCATTCAGGCCGGTGTCTCGGGGACCATCCAGGGCACGGTGTTCGCGGCGGACGGCGTTACCCCTGTCTCCGCTACCCAGGTGGAGTTGTTTGATGTGGCCACCGGGCAACAGTTGGCAATGCAGGGTACAGATGCCAATGGCGCTTATGTTTTCCACAATATGGTGACCGGCAGTCAGGGCTTTATCGTGCAGGCGCAGTCCATTCTGGAGCCTGCGATTGTGGCACAAAAGAGCGGCGCCTTCGCTGCCCTTGGCGACGTTGTCACGCTGAACTTCACTCTGCCTCTGTCTGTCTTGAGAGGTACAGTTGCATTCTCTGATGGCACTGTCGTCGCCTTCCCCACGGTGATCGTCTCCCAGACGGATTCCCTGAACAACGTGAAGACCTTCATCACACCCAGTGACGCCAATGGCAATTTCGGGATTGTCGGCCTGCCGCTGGGCACGTTTACGATTAGCGCGCAGGACCCTGATACGGCCGTCACCGCTGTCACTACCGTGAGCATCACCGATGTGAACCAGCCGGTTGTCCTGAACATCCTTCTGCAAAGCGGCGTGGTGACCGGGACCATTCACGATAGCAACGGCAACCCGCTTCCATTTGCTAATGTTGCTCTCTCCAGCAGCAGCATCAGCTTTGACCGCTTCAGCAGTTCTGATGCTCAGGGCGTCTACCGTTTTGACCGCGTCCCCCTGGGCTCGTTCTCGATCCAGGCAGCGGCAGGCGGAACCTTCGCCAGTGCCGGCGGGTTGGTTGCTGCGGATGGCCAAACCGTGACTCTCGACCTTACCATGCCGAGCCTAAGCTCCGTGTTCGGCACGGTCTTCCAGCCTGATGCAACTACTGCTGTCGCTAACCCCGCAGTATCAGTGGTGAATGTCGATAGTTTTGGTCCGGAGGGATTCTTCCAGTCCAATACCTTCGGCGACAGCTTCGGCAACTATCAGTTTGGCTCGGTGCAGGCAGGCACGATTCAGCTCTCGGCCGCGGATTCGTCCAACCCAGGCGCCAACTCCGGATTAGTTACAGTACAGTTGCCCGGCAATCAGCCGCTGAATGCCAACATCACTCTGGGGAACGCCTTCTCTTTCCGCTTCCCGTTCTTCCAGGCATTGAATCTGGATGGAACTGACGGCTTCCGTTATGACGTGCAATGTAACGGCGAACTGGGGGATGGCGGCACGGTCGATCGCCATCTGAACGATGCCTATGACGGCAACTATCTGCTGGGCCTCAGTGGCGCGCAGTTTAACCGGCAGTTCCCCTGCCTCTCCGCCGGACTGCTCGATGTGGGTGGCCGTCAGGTCGCGCTGGGCTACGCCACCTTTGGCAATCTGCAGGTTACGCGCAAGATATTCTCGCCCACGGGCGGCGGATTTGCCCGCTACCTGGAAGTGCTGAAAAATCCGAGCGCGTCCCCTGTGACCACATCGATCATCGTCAGCAGCAACCTGGGATCTGACAACAATACCCGAATTGTCGTCGAGCCCTCCGCCACCAGTTTCACCTATGCAGTCACCGACCAGAGCGGCATCTGTTGCGATCCGCTGCTGGGGCACGTCTTCAGCGGGCCTGCGCCGCGGCTTCCGATAAGCTCTTTCCAGTTCGTCAACAATAATGATGATATTTTCTATCGCTGGGACAACATCAGCATCCAGCCCGGCCAGACGGTCATCATCATGCATTTTGCTGTCCAGCGGGATCCTTCCGATCTGACGGGAACCAGGTCGCAAGCTGACGCACTGGCCAATCTGTCAGACCCCAATGCCCTCGCGGGCATGACCAGCGCTGAGAAGGCTGCAGTGCTCAATTTCAACGTTCCATGATGGGAGATTTATGCGGTTAACACACAAGTATTGCTACAACATTCTCGCCGGAATTATCGCGCTGCTGTCCCTGCTCTCCTCGGCGAGGGCTGTGGATCCGGTACCGCTTCCCGCCCTTCAATTGACCTCATCGGATAGCCAACCCATCCAAAACACCGATCTGCCTTCCAAAGGAAACTGGCTTCTCATCTATGTTCAGCCTAAAAGCCAGTTCAGTGACAACCTTCTGCGTCTCTTCAAGCGTGAACAGTATCCCTCTCTGGAACCGCATGCGGTCATTGTTGTGGGCGGCACGGTGGACGATCTGAAGGCGATGAAAGCCAAGTATCCTGAACTGGACCAGGCAACCTGGTACGCTGATACCACCAAGGGCGCCTATACCCAATTGAAGTTACATGGTGTGCCGGTGGTTCTGGGCATTAAGCAACAGACCATCGAATGGAGCCTGAATGGCGTACTCGCAGATGTAAATGTGGCAAAATCGATTGTCAATTCGTGGATTCAGCAGCAATAGGCCGCCTCGGCTGGGGTATAGTTGATTCCGTGTACACAGTGGGCTGCGTGGCAGCACAGCGTGATCAATGCTTCCGAATTCTGTGGCCTCTTTTTATGGCTTTCTCTCGCATTGTATGTCCATGGCTCTTTGTACTCTCATTGGCTTTGTCATTGGGCGCCGCACCAGGCACCGCTGGCCACTTGGGAAAAGAGGTGGTGCGCGGTTACCTTGTCGACCTTGTTTGCGTAAAGGAAGAAACCGGCAAGATTCCCGATCTGGGGCCCAATCACACCCGAAAGTGCCTCGAGATGCCGGCTTGCATTCAAGGCGGCTATGCCATCCTGCTTCCTTCCAACCAGGTTCTTGCCTTTGACCAGCACGGCAACGAATTGGCGCGGAGATGGCTCAAGTCTCGTCGACAGGAAAAAGGAATCATGATCAAAGCGACCGGCATGCGTGAGGGACAAACGTTCCACGTGCTGCGAATTGATTAGCTGTAATCCTCGCCAGAGACCGAAAGATTTTTGTCGGCTCGCCCCCTCAGATGGCCTAAAAAGCCGTATCGGTTCTCTTCTTTCACGGCGGTACTACCGGTTCAAATCCCGTCGGAGACGCCAAATACCGTAATCACTTTTCAAAGCTCCTTCGCCCAAAATGCGGGCTCAGGTTTTCGCCTGTGGGCTCCCGGCCGCAAACTGCGCGGCTTCACGCCCGGAGAAGCCGCACGTCAGGGGTTCGATGAGTTGCGAATTGTAGGATGAATGAATAAACGATAAACTGACCGTCCATGAGGATAGTGCTTCAATTCTTGTTAGCCATGGGATTGGCGATTAACGCGGCGGCAGCAATCGCACCCTGTTCGCCGGTACCGGGAGCAGATCAGATATGGTCTAAGCCTTCCGTGCATTGGGTGTTCATCGGCGAGTTGCACGGTTCCAATGAAACTCCCGCTGCTTTTCGTGATCTTGTCTGCGACGCCATTGCGCAGGGGAAGCATGTTACCGTCGCGTTAGAGCGTCCAACGAGCGAGCAGGCCGCTCTGGATAACATTCTCACAGCCAAGGACCTTGCAGCGGCCCGGGAATCGCTGCTCCAGCTACATGGCTGGAAAGAGGTTCCGGATGGTCGAGGGAGCGAAGCAATGCTGCGGCTGTTGGTCTCTTTGCGAGAGCTTCGCAGGCTCCAGCCTGACTTGAAGGTTGTTGCATTCGATGCGCCCTACGCAGGACCGCCCGCCCCTGGTCCACGCGACGAAGCGATGGGACACGCCCTGCTTTCGCTACGTCCAACAAGACCCAATGACCTGGTGCTCATCCTCACCGGGAATCTTCACGCAATGCAAGCGTCGAAACGCGGCTACAATCTGGCGGCTATGTACCTTCCGCCCAAAGAAATCCTGAGTCTGGAAGTGACAGACAGGGGCGGAGAATCATGGTCGGAATCCACAACGGACGGCTGCGGTCCCTCGAAGGGTACAGTTCCGGATAAGGACGCAAAAAGGCCTTACGGGATATTTCTTGATCCAAGCCTCGCACCTTTTGGAAAGGTCGATGGCGTTCTCTCGCTGGGCGTCCCATTGACGCCTTCCGCACCTGCGGCTGGTGAACCTTCTCCCATTCCAGCTTGCCGCCAAAAGTTTCTCTCTGAGCACCAGACCGTTCCAAAGAGTCAATGACATTTGACCCTTCGGGAAGTTGGAGGATGGGGCTTCACCCAGGCTTATCCAACCACACAACTCTTAACAATGCTGGCCGTTGATCGGGTAGCCGTGCGCCACAATAGAGCGTACGATTACGCGATTCGCGGCCCGCGCGGGCGCCCCTCAGTAGGGCTAAGGATCCTAGTGGAGTTGTAGCTGTGCGCTCGGTAGACAAAGACGAGAGGGTGTGCACCTCTCCGAAGCACCAGATCGAAAATTGCATACTAATAATGGAGAGGCTGGCGGGGCAAATCGCCAGCCTCTCCCTGGGAGGAACCGCGCGGGCTGCGCGGTTCAAGTGGGAAATCGCGGTACCGCCCAGGCCCGGTGTGCCGGATGGGGCACGGGAACAAAGTCCCCGGCCACCCACGCTACCCGTCCTGGTTGCGGACGACACGCTTTGGGGGAGGGTCAGGCACCTGCCAAATCGCGCCGTAGTCGTTTTATACCGCTTTCTCCCTGGCCCTGGCAGACAGCGTTCGTGCTGCCCAGCAGGACAAAACTCTCGCCCCCGTCATCGATAGCGGAATCGCTGACGCTGGATCGGAGGTGTTTTGGCCTTTGTCAGAGCGTCCCAAATCACCACATTTACAGTGCTGATGTCCGGCGAGGACACTGATTTTCGAAGCTCAGTTCAACCGGCCTGATCACACGATCAATCCCGCCGGCGCCGAGTTCGCGTCAAAAGATCAAAGTCGTTGGCGGCAACCCAGCTTGTTCAGACGCGGTTCCAGGGCTTGCCAGTCCTGAACTTGCAACCTCGTTCTCGTCTGCAATAAACCCTGGAAATCGCGAGCATTTACGTGCCAAGTTCTGGTCATCTACGTTAAGTGTCTCTGCTTAACAGAGGATTAGGAAATCATTAATAATTCTCATTGACTCAGGAGAAGAGTCCTCAGCGGATTCCTCAGCCGCTGCGAACAAGCCAAGAAGTTGACCTGAGACCCGGCCAGCGAACTGCCAAATTTCCTTCCAAGAGCCGCGGGAAAGATGGTACAAACTTCAGGAGATCAAGTAAGGAATTCAAAGGAACTCATGAAACATTTATTTGCTCGCGCGTTTTTTCCAGGGTTGCTATTGTGCCAAGCGGCAATGGCCCAACAGACGACCCACACCATTTTTCTGGTTCGTCATGGCGAAACGGCCTCCAGTGCTCCAGATTCACCGTTGAGCCCAGCGGGGGTGAAGCGGGCAGAGTGCCTGGCCAAGACGCTGAAGGATGCCAACATCAAGCAAATCTACGTCGCGGACACCAAGCGCGCCCAGCAAACTGCTGAGCCGCTGGCCAAGGCGCTGGGCATCAAACCTTCTATCTTCCCCGCGCGCCAAGTCTTCAATGAGCTCCGCAACCTGGCTTATGGCACGAGCAACGGACTGGCCGTGGGGGACAGTGATACTTTGGCGTTCGTCGTCCAGCGTTTGCAGGCTGGAAAAGTGCCGGACAATGCGAGCAATGAGTATGACCGGCTTTACATGGTTACCATGCTGGAAAGCAATGCCACTCCGGTCGTCACCGTTCACTATTGCGCCAGCGAGTCCGGCGCGCCGGCGCCCCAGGCAACGCCCCGTAAACCCGTTAAGAAAACACCGCCGGCAAAAACAAAGAAGCCGTGAACCTGCCTTACGTCACAAGCCAGCTCGCCGCAGCTCGCGGAATTGCGCTGAATAGAGCGTTTTGGCTATAGCGCAAATAATCTTAAAA
>Ga0153915_10005829_pt1 | contig 11489 bp, 12 predicted proteins | sample Opewatmetagenome_2_FD_107003 | JGI IMG/M metagenome (GOLD analysis project Ga0153915, IMG submission 107003) | Freshwater wetland microbial communities from Ohio, USA - Open water 3 Core 3 Depth 3 metaG | ecosystem: Environmental > Aquatic > Freshwater > Wetlands | place: USA: Ohio, Lake Erie...
CACGAGCGCATGAAGCGCCAGGTCGGACTCGAGCGCACGGTACTGGTGCAGGCGAGCGGGCACGGCATGGACAACCGCGCGATGCTCGCCGCCCTTGAGGCTCTGGGCGAACGGGGCCGCGGCATTGCGGTCATCCCTCTGGAATTCCCGAAAAATGAGCTCGAAAGCCTGCATGCGGCCGGCGTGCGCGGCGTGCGCCTCAACCTCGCCACGCTCGCTTCGCGCCACGGCGGCGATCCGGCGGAACTGCTCGCGCGGTATGCCCGGCTCGTCGCGCCGCTCGGCTGGCATGTGCAGGTTTTCGCTCCTCCCCAGACCCTTCTTGTATTGGAGCACCCGATCGAGCGCTGTCCGGTGCCGGTCGTCGTCGACCACATGGGCTTGCCCGACGCCGCCGCCGGGGTCGAACAACCCTCCTTCCGGGCCCTGCTGCGCCTGATGCAATGCCCGCATGTCTGGACGAAGCTGGCCGGCGCCGACCGCATCACCCGCTCGAGCGGACGCCTTCGCGACGCGGTCCCATTCATGCGCGCGCTCGCGGCGGCCGCACCGGACCGGCTGGTCTGGGGCTCCGACTGGCCGAACATCGGCTTCCACTCGGGAACGCAGGTCCACGGCGATGCGGTGCTTCCGCATCGCGAGCTCGACGCCGGCGAGCTGCTCGACGTGCTCGCCGAGGCGGTGCCGGATGCAGCAGTCCGCGCGGCCATTCTTGCCGCGAACCCGGCCAGGCTCTACGGCTTCTAGCGCAGCGCCGCCCCGAGCCTCTCGCCGAGCTCGTCCAGCGCGAGCGTGACGCCGAACACGGCCGCCGCCACCGCCGTCGCCAGCAGGCCGCGCTTCCAGCCGCGCGAGCGCACGAAATAGATCGGCAGCGCGATCACCGCCGCCGCGATGATGCCGCCATTCATCAGCGGACCGGCCGCGTAGCCGCGGCTGCGCTTGTCCACGTGGTACCACCAGAACACGAGCGCGATGGCGACGAACGTCTCCACCATCTCGAACTTGCCGAAGTCCTCGACCTCTCCCGTGGCGAGCATTTCGACGAGCGGCCCGGCGAAGGAGACGAGCGCCAGCAGCGCGAGCGCCCAGGCCTTTTCCTTCAGATCAGCTCGCGCATCCAGGCGGCGGTCCTCACGGCGCCGCCGAAGCTGTAGAGGTGCACGCCGACGACGTTGCTCGGCTCGCGCTTGAAGTTGTAGCGCGCGACCGCCGCCACCTGGTCGCGCGGATCGGTATTGGCCACGAGCTGCGCGATGCTGGTTCCGAGCGTGCGCAGCGCGCGCAGCGAAACGCTGACGCCGCAGCGCTGCGCATAGCGCGCGAGCGCCACCGGGTCGGTCGGGCCGGCGATGCCGACGTAGACCGGCAGCTCGGGCTGCTGCCGCGCCAGCTTGGCGCAATACTCGACCACCCGGGCGGGGGCGAACGAGAACTGCGTGAGCGCGTAGACGCCGATCGATTGCGCCCGCGCCAGCTCGAGCTTGCGCTGCATCGCCTTCTCGAGCACGTCGAGCGCGATGCGCGGATGACCCTCCGGGTATCCGGCAATCCCGATCTCGCGGATGCCGCACTCGCCGAGCAGTCCTTCCTCGAGGATCTGCAGGCTGTCGTGGAACGGCCCCTTCGGCCGCGGCTCGTCGCCCCCGAGGAGCAGCACGCGATGCACGCCGTGCTCGAGCGAAGCCCGCTTCAGAAAGTCCCGGAACTCGTCGCGATTCAGGATGCGGCGCGCCGATACGTGAGGTACCGGATCCAGGCCGGCGCGCCGGATCGCCGCGACCGCCTCCAGCGTCCGCGCGAGCGGCAGGCCGGGAAGCGAGGGAATGTAGACGCAGGACCCGGCGGGCCGCAGCGCCGCCACCTCGGCCGCGCGATGCAGCTCGCGCGGCGATATCTCCAGCGAGCCGGCGACGAGCAGCCCGGAGATCTCCCCGGTGAGAGTCGATTCAGTCGCGCTTGCGGGAAACGACATAGGACTCGTCCTGGAACCAGAGGCTGCCGTGCTTCTGCAGCACCTCGCGCGTCGCGTCGAGATAGCGGCTGCCGCGCAGCGCCTCGCCGAGGCGCACGTCGTCGATCTGGGCGACGTAGATGGCCGCGTTCCACGCCGCGAACAGCGTCGAAGTGCCGATGCTGTTCGAGATCTCCGAGGGCAGCGTGTGCATGTCGTAGCGGAAGATCGCGCGCGCATCCGCGTAGGCGTTGAAGTTGTACCGCCGCGCGTCCCTCCCGAGCTCGGCTTTTGTCGCGCGCAACAGATCATGCCGGCTGTGCAGGAACGGGTTCTCTCCGGACCACACGTGCTGCACGATCTCGAGCCCGGGGTCGTGGCCGTGCGAATGGATCCCGAGCAGGCGCCCGCCCTTGCCGAGCGCACGCACGAGCGGCGCGACGACCTTCTGGGCCTTGAACTCGAGCGGCGCGCGCAGCCGGTAGGGCTGCGAGGCGATCACCATGTCGTACTCCGCGCGGCCTTCGCCGCGCTGGGGGATCACGCCTTCGAGGAGGAAGCGGTAGTCGTCGCGGTAGAGCACGAGCGCCGTCGGATGCTCGTAGATCGGGTTGCCCGTCTTGGGGCTGTGCTTCGCCTGCCAGTTCTTCGCGAGGAACGGCTCGAGGGCGGCGATCTGCTCGCTGAAGTCGTGCGACGTCGTGCCGCTCAGCGCCACTTCGTGCCAGACCATCGCCGTCGCGGCCTCGACGGCGCGCGGCTGCAGCCACGGCGCCTCGCTGTAGTACATGTTGGTGACGACGAGCACCGTCGCCGGGTGCTCGAAGAAGCGGTCGGCCATGTGGCGCAGCGAGAGCCGCACATCCTCGAGGCTGATCTCCTTGCCGACGATGTAGAACGGCACCGTCGCGAAGCGCCGGTGCATCTCGCGCATGACCCGCGCAAGGACGGTTCCGTCGCCCATTCCGGCGTCGAACAGGCGCACCGCCGGCGGCCGGGGATGGATCTGACCGAGCTCCAGCCCGACGCGGCGCGCGATCACGTCCTTCTCGCTGCACGTATTGACGAACAGCAGGTACTTCTGGCGGTTGTCGAAGAAGCGGAAGTTCTTTTCGGGATCCGCCTTCTCGCGCGCCGCGCCCGCCGCGGGCGCCTGGGCCGCCGTGGCGCGGATGAGCGGCAGCAGCTCGGGCGGCGCATCGCCCGCGCCCGGCATGCCGTGCTTGACGATGAACTGATTCACCCGCTCCAGCGTCTCGGGCGTGACCCGCGCCCCGTCGCGCAGGCGGGCGACGAACTTGCCGTCGTTGACGGCGCGCCGGCCGAAAGTCGACTCGGCCATGCCGGTCCGGCGGCAGAAATCCGAGATGCTGCCGAGAAGCGTTCCTCCGGCGGGCTGCATGGGCCAGAATGTTGCGCGCGTCCGGGTTGGGAAATCAACCACACATGACGCAGCGCAGAAAATGGGACGCCTCCCACTCTCAAAGATCAGGATCGGCGACCTCGAGGTCAACCGGCTGGGCTTCGGCGCGATGCGCGTCTGCGGAGCGCAGGTCTGGGGGCCCCCGGGGGATCGCGCGCACGCCCTTCGCGTGCTGCGCCGCGCGTACGCGCTCGGCTGCAATTTCTTCGATACCGCGGACTCGTACGGCCCGCACGTCGACGAAGAGCTGATCGCCGAGGCATTGCATCCGTATCCGAACGATCTCGTCATCGCCACCAAGGGAGGGCTCGTCCGGCCGCGCGCATCGCGCTGGGACGAGGACGGCCGTCCCGAGCACTTGCGCCGCGCCGTCGAGGGCAGCCTCAGGCGCCTCCGGCTCGAGCGCATCGATCTCTACCAGCTGCACGCGCCCGACCCCAGGGTCGCCTTCGAGGAATCGGTCGGCGTTCTCGCGGAACTGCAGCGCGCGGGCAAGATCCGCCATGCCGGCATTTCGAACGTCAGCGTCGCGCAGCTCGAGCAGGCGAGGAGAATCCTCCCCGTGCACTCGGTCCAGAACGAATACAACCTCGAGAACCGGAGCTCGGAGGACGTGCTGCGCGCCTGCGAGCGGCTCGGCATCGCCTTCCTGCCCTGGTACCCGCTCGGCGCGGGCGCCGTCCTGCGCTCCTCCCGAGTGAAGGCGCTGGCGAAAAAGCTCGGCACGAAACCCGCCCAGGTAGCCCTCGCCTGGCTGCTCGCAAGGTCGCCCGTCATGTTGCCGATTCCCGGAACGAACAGCCTCGAGCACCTGGAGGACAACGTGGCCGCGGCGCGGCTCGGGATCGACCCGCGCGAGCTCGCCGCGCTATGACGGACCGGCAGTTCTACGCCCGCACCTTCGCGCTGCTCGCGCTGCTCGTCGTGGCCTACCTGCTCTACCTGGTGCTCGCGCCTTTCCTCGCCCCCATCGCCTGGGCGTTCTTCTTTGCCTTCCTGCTCCACCCGACGCACGCCTGGCTCGCGGAGCGCAGCGGCCGCCCGACCGCCTCGGCGGCCCTGTTCACCGCGGCGACGCTCGTCCTCCTCGTCGGGCCGCTCGCCGGCCTGGGCGCGACCTTCGTCAGCCAGGCCGCGGAGCTCCTGCGCTATGCGCAGCAGTTCGCCGCCGAGCACCGGCCGCCCAGCCCCGCCGAGCTCGCGCAGATCCCGGTGCTCGGGAGCGTGCTCGCCTGGCTCGATCAGAACGTCGGCGTGTCGCTCGCCCAGGTCCAGGCCTGGGCCGTCGACGCGGTGCGCACGGTCCTCGGCTCGCTCGCGCTGCTGGGCCGGCAGGCGTTCCTCGGTGCGCTCGGGACAGTGGTCGGCTTCGTCGTCATGATTTTCATCCTGTTCTTCGCCATCCGGGACGGTCGGGCGATGTTCGCCGCGCTGCGCCAGCTCGTGCCGATGTCGCGCGACGACAAGGCGCACCTCTTCACCCATCTCGCGACCGTGCTGCGCGCCATGGTGTACGGCACGGGGGTCACGGCGATCGTGCAGGGCGCGCTCGTCGGCGTCGGCTTCGCCGTCGTGGGGCTCCCTTCGCCGATCGTGTTCGGAGTACTGGCCGCCCTGCTCGCCCTCGTGCCGCTCGCCGGCACGCCGGTCGTCTGGGTGCCCGCCGTCGCCGCGCTCGCGCTCCAGGGCCGCTACTACGCGGCGCTGTTCATGCTCGTCTGGGGCGGCTTCGTGGTGACGATCGACAACTTCCTGCGGCCCTGGCTCGTCTCCGGTCGGGCGGAGGTAAGCACGCTCACGGTGTTCATCGGCGTGCTGGGCGGCGTGGCGGCCTTCGGGCCGATCGGCATCTTCCTCGGCCCGCTCGTGCTGGCGCTCGCCACGGCGCTCGTCAGCTTCACGCTCGAGAGCCGCACCTCCGACGACAGCGGCTGAGCGCCGCTAGGCGACCGCGATTGCCTGCTTCGCGCTGCCGCGCACGCCGGCGTCGTCGACCCAGGTGAATTCCAGCTCGCCGCTCTCCGCGGCGATCGTCGGAAACTCCAGGAAGGGGTTGGCCGCGATGCCGGGCGACAGCTGCGCGCGAAACACCTCGACGCCGTTGTAGCGGCAGACGAGCGAGCGGATCACGTTCTTCGGCACCTTCTTGCCGTCGGCGTCGAGCCGGTAGCCGGTCTCCATCGGGTGCTGGACGAGCACCGCGATGCGGATCACGTCGCCGCGCTTCGCGTCCTGCGGCACCCGGATGCGCGCGACCATCAGCTGCCGTCCACGCAGGCCGAGAGCGTGACCTGCACGTGCGCGCTGTCCATCCATTGCGAGCCGTCGGACATCTCCGCGATCGCCGTGACCACCTGGCTGCCGGCGAGGCGCACGCGGGTGCTGATTTCGGCGGCGCCCGCGCGGGGGCCGAGGTGGAACACCGCCATCTCGCGCTCGGGGTTGCGCTCGGAGAGGAGGCGGATCGACTTCACGTGATCCGCCTCGCTCATCGGGCTCTCGACGCGCACCTTCATCGGCACGGAATTGCCATTGTCGGCAAGCACCGGCAGCTCGAGCTTCACTCGCCCACGTTTGGGTTCCGTCTGCGCGAAGGCCTTGCCCACTCTCCCGGCCACGGGGAGAACGACCACGCCCGAAAGGAAGCCGCGCCGCTTCAAGCGAGCTCGAAGCCCTCGTTCCTGAGCGGCAGCGCGCGGATGCGCTTGCCCGTGGCCGCGAAGAGCGCGTTGCACACCGCGGGCGCGATCGACGCCTGGCCGGGCTCGCCGATGCCGCCCCAGAAGCCGCCGGTGGGCGCGAGCACGAGCTCCACCTTCGGCATCTCGGCGAGGCGCATCACCCGGTGGTCGTTGAAGTTCGACTGCTCGACGCGCCCGTCCTTGATCGTGATCTCGCCCCAGAACATCGCCGTCAGCATGAACACCGCGCTGCCCTGCATCTGCGCGAGGATGTTGTCGGGATTGACGGCATGGCCGGGATCGACCCCGAGCACGAGGCGCCGGATGCTCACCTCTTGCTTGTCGCTCACCGAGAGCTCGCACACCGCGCTCGTGTAGCTGCCGTAGCCCTCGGTGACCGCGATGCCGCGATGCACGCCTTTCGGCAAAGGCGATCCCCAGCCCGCGGCCTTGGCCGTCGCGTCCAGGATCCTGCGCTCGCGCGAGCTCTCCGGCAGCAGCGCCCGGCGGTAGGCGTAGGCATCCTTTCCCGCCGCATGCGCCAGCTCGTCGATGAACGACTCGCGCATGAACGGATTCTGCGAGTGCCCCACGGTTCGCCAGAAGCCGACCGGCACGGGGGGATTGCGCTGCGCGTACTCCATGCGCACGTTGGCGATCTGGTAGGGCTGGTCGGCGATCGCCGCCACCGCCTGCGGATCGATGCCGTCCTTGAGCGGCAGCTTGAGCAGGGTGGCGATGATCGACGGCGCCGAGACGCGCGAGTACAGCGCGACCGGGTTGCCGTCGGCGCCGAGCGCGGCGCGAAAGCGCACCATGCTGACCGGGCGGTAGAAGTCGTGCTGCATGTCTTCTTCGCGCGTCCACAGCATCTTCACCGGCGTGCCTTCCATCGCCTTTGCGATCTGGACGCCCTGGCGCACGAAGTCCTGCGCCCCGCCCCGCCGGCCGAAGCCCCCGCCGAGCTGGGTGCGGTGCACGTACACGTTCTCGAGCGGCACGCCGGCCGTCGCGGCGGCCGCGGCATGGGAAGCCTCGGCGTTCTGCGTCGAGGTCCAGATGTCGACGCGCCCTTCCTTGACCAGCGCGGCGCAGCCCATCGGCTCCATCGTCACGTGCGCGAGGTACGGCGTGTAGTACTCCGCCTCGATCACCGGGGCGCCTTTCAGCGCCTGCGCGACGTCGCCCGCGTTCTTCGCCACCACCACGTCGCTGTCGGCGTCGAGGCCGGCGCGCAGGAGCTGCTTGATCGTTTCGCTCGACACCGAGGCGTTCGGGCCGAAGTCCCAGTCGATGGGCAGCGCTTTCAGCGCCTCCTTCGCGCGCCACCAGTTGTCAGCGACCACCGCGACGTAGTCGCCCAGCGGCAGCACCTTGAGGATGCCGCGGCGTCCCTGGATCGCCGCCGCATCGACCGATTTCACCTTGCCGCCGAACACCGGGCACTGCGCGATCGCGGCGTACGCCATGCCCGGCAGGTGCGCATCGATGCCGTAGCGGATGCGGGCGGTGACGATGTCCGGGATCTCGATGCGCGGGATCGGCTTGCCGGCGATCGTCCAGTCCTTCGGGTCCTTGAGCGCGACCTCCTGCGGCGGGGTCATCTTCGCCGCCGCGGTGGCGACCTTGCCGAAGGTGGTCTTGCGCCCGCCCGGGCCGCTGATCACGCCGTTCGCGACGCGGCATTGCGAAGGCTTCACGCGCCAGCCCTGCGCGGCGGCCGCGACGAGCATCTCGCGCGCCTGCGCGCCGCCCTTGCGCAGGTACTCCTGCGAGAAGCGGATGGTGCGGCTGCCGACCGACGCCATGTCGCCCCAGACGCGCTTGCGCCGCACCTGGGCGTTGGTGTCGGCATATTCGACCTGCACCTTCTTCCAGTCGCAGCCGAGCTCCTCGGCGACCAGCTGCGCCGCCGAGGTCATGCTTCCCTGGCCCATCTCGGAGCGGGCGTAGCGGATGATCACGCGGTCGTCCGGGCGCACCAGCACCCAGGCATTGATCTCCGGCGTCAGCACCTGCTGCTGCGCCGCGGCAAAAGGCACGTGGAAGCCGACCGTCAGCCCGCCGCCGACCGCCGCGGAAATCTTCAGGAATTCGCGTCTTGTCGTCATGGCGCCTCCTAGGCCTTCGCCTTCCTGGCCGCCGCATGGATCGCCGTGCGGATGCGGGCGTAGGTGCCGCAGCGGCAGATGTTGGTCATCGCTTCGTCGATGTCCTTGTCGGTCGGGTCGGGATTTTTCTTGAGCAGCGCCACCGCGGCCATGATCTGCCCGCCCTGGCAGTAGCCGCATTGCGGCACCTGGTGCTCGATCCAAGCCTGCTGCACCGCGTGCAGCCGGCCCTTCTGGGCGAGGCCCTCCAGGGTGACGATCCGCTTGCCGGCAGCCGCGGAAACGGGAAACGAGCACGAGCGCACCGGCTCGCCGTTCACGTGCACCGTGCACGCCCCGCATTGCGCAATGCCGCAACCGAACTTCGGTCCCTTGACGTCCAGCACGTCGCGCAGCACCCAGAGCAGCGGCATCTCGGGCTCGACGTCCACCTCGCGGGCCCGCCCATTCACCGTCAGCTTGATCATTGCGGCCTCCTCGTTCAGGCTTGCTAATGTAAACGAGACGAGGAGGAATTCAATCCATGCGCGCGCTGGCGTTTCTCATCTGTAGTGCACTGGTTTCCCTGTCAGCCAACGGACAGGAAAGCTACCCGAGCAAGCCCATCCGGGTCCTGGTCGGGTACGCCGCCGGCGGCGGCAACGACATCATCGTGCGCGTCATGGCGCCCGAGCTTTCCAAGGGGCTTGGCCAGCCGATCGTGGTGGAAAACAAGCCCGGCGCGCAGTCGATCATCGCCGCCGACGCGGTCGCCAAGTCGGCGCCCGACGGCTACACCATCTTCATGGGCCCGAGCGGCCCGATGACCATCAACCCCGCAACCTATTCCAAGCTGCCCTACGACCCGCAGCGCGACTTCGCGCCGATCTCGCTCATCGCCGAGTTCCCGCTGTTCGTCACGGTGAACGCCCAGCTGCCGATCCACAGCGTGAAGGAACTGATCGCCTACGCCAAGGCGCACCCGGACAAGGCCAACTACGCCTCGAGCGCCGGCGTGTTCCAGATCACGAGCGAGCTGTTCAAGCAGAAGACCGGCACGCAGTTCACCATGATTCCCTACAAGGGCAGCAACCAGTCGGTGCAGGCGGTCGTGTCCGGACAGGTGATGATGACCATCGTCGACCCCCCGCCCGCCACCCCGGCGATCAAGGCCGGCACGCTGCGCGCGCTCGCGGTGACTTCGGCGAAGCGCCATCCCGCGTGGCCGGATATTCCGACCATGACCGAGGCGGGCATCCCGGACATGGAAGTGCCGGTGTGGACCGCCTTCTTCTTCCCGGCGAACACGCCGCCCGAGATCGTGGCGCGCGTTCAGAAGGAAGTCGCGCGGGTCGTGCACACGCCCGAGGTGAAGGAGCGCTTCGCGGCGATGGGCATCGAGCCGGTCGGCAGCACCTCGGCAGAGCTCGCCGCCGTCGTGGCGCGCGACCTCGCGAAGTACAAGGCGGTCGCCAAGGCGGCGAACATCCACAACGACTAGCGGGTCGCGTCGCCGCCCTCGACGATCACGAGCTCCACTTCCCCGGCGCCGCCGCCGCGGAAGGAAGCCGCCTCCCGGTACTCCGCGGAATCGTGGCAGGCCACCGCCTGCTCGAGGCTGGGGAACTCGATGACCACGAAGCGGTGGAACTTCTGCGGCCCCTCCAGGATTGCGAAACGGCCGCCGCGCGCGAGCACCTTGCCCTGGAAGCGCGCGATGATCGCCGGCACGCGGTCGGTGTATTTCTTGTAGGCAACGGGATCGTTGATCTTGGATCGGGCAACCCAGTAGGCGGGCATGGCGGCTCCTTTGTCTAGAGTGCGCGCGCTCGCGGCGCGCCTGCCCTTTTACTACGGCTGGATCGTCCTCGCCGCGCTCTGCTGCGTCGGTTTCGCGCGCCAGGGCTCGGCGGTGGCCACGCTATCCATCTTCGTCGAGCCGCTGACCCGGGAATTCGGCTGGTCGCGCACCGCGCTCTCCGGCGCCGTGTCGCTCGGCGGGGTGCTCGCCGCGCTGCTCGCGCCGGCGATCGGCCCGCTGATCGACCGGCGCGGCTCGCGCCTGGTGCTCGGCGTCGCGGTGCTGGTCAATGGCGTCGCGCTCATCCTCCTCTCGCTCACGCCCTCGCTGCTCGTCTTCTACGTGCTGTTCTGCATTGCCCGCATGAACTGGGCCGGCCCGTTCGACCTCGGCATCTACAGCGCGGTGAGCAACTGGTTCGTCGAGCGGCGGGCGCAGGCCGCCTCGTTCGCCGTGCTCGCGCAGATGGCCGGCCTCGTGGCCATGCCGCTCGTCGGCCAGTACGCCATCGAGCACGGCGGCTGGCGCGGCGGGTGGGTCGCGATCGGCGTGCTGACGCTGGGGGTCGGCTTCCTGCCGGTCTGGCTCTTCGTCGCGCGCCGGCCGGAAGACGTCGGCCTCACGCCCGATGGCCGCTTGCCCCGCGAACTTTCCCGGCACGAAACGGCCAGGGCCGAGCCCGCCTTCTCGCGGGCGCAGGCGATGCGCACGCCGTCGTTCTGGCTGCTGATGGCGTACACCGTGCTCGTCTATCCCGTGCAGGCCGGCGTGAGCCTTCACCAGGCCTCGCACCTCGTCGAGCGCGGCATCGGCGCGGGCACGGCGGCTACGATCGTCAGCTTTTTCTCGCTCATGTCCGGCATGGGGACGCTCGCCTCGAGCTTTCTCGCCCGACGGCTGCCGCTGCGCTTCATCCTGGCGCTCGTCGCCGGCCTGCTCGCCGTCGGGGCGCTGCTGATGTCGCGCATCGCCGCGCCGCTGGACGGCTTCGTCGCCGGCGGCATCTTCGGCTGCGGGATCGGCGGCGTGCTGACCCTGCTCCCGGTCGCATGGGCCGACTATTTCGGCCGGGCGAATTTCGGCGCGATACGCAGCGTCGCGCTGTCGGCGCAGGTGCTCGCGCAGGCGGCAGGCCCGCTGGTGGCCGGGATCCTGCGCGACCTGACGGGCGATTACCGCGTCGCGCTTTACTGCTTCGCCGTGCTGGCGCTCTCGAGCGCCGCGGTCGCGCTGGCCGCTCGCCGGCCGGCGAGGGACACCTAGGGCACCGGCTGGTAGCGCGCCATCCTCAGGCGCGTCTCGCGCATGTCGTCGCCGCGCAGCTCGCGCAGCGCATAGCCGACGAACGCGCCGACAACGCCCTTGCGCCAGTAGAGATCGAGGTCGGCGTTGTCCATCGGCTTCGCCCGCGAGGCCGCTAGCTTGCCGGCCTCCTCGATCACCTCGTCGGTCAGTGCCTTGCCCTTGAGGAACTCGTTCGCACGCTCGACGAGGAACGGCCGCGAAGCGACCGCGCCGAGCGCGAGGCGCGCGCCATCCA
>Ga0153915_10005830_pt1 | contig 11489 bp, 12 predicted proteins | sample Opewatmetagenome_2_FD_107003 | JGI IMG/M metagenome (GOLD analysis project Ga0153915, IMG submission 107003) | Freshwater wetland microbial communities from Ohio, USA - Open water 3 Core 3 Depth 3 metaG | ecosystem: Environmental > Aquatic > Freshwater > Wetlands | place: USA: Ohio, Lake Erie...
CGAGGAGGGAATAGTGATGTCCTCTTCGAACTCGCCATCCTCATCGACGGTGCCTTTGGCTTTATAGGTCTCATCAAAATAGACATAGTAATAATAGTCTTCGGTAAAGCCCGTACCGGTGACGGTTACCGAATCGCCGGGCTCTACTTCATCATCATCCAGTTCGATTTCCGCATCACCGGAGGAGGAATCTTCCGTTACGGTGATGTCAGCATCGGCGGACTCATCGTAATCCTCCGAGTTGTCATCATAGGCGGTAGTGCCGGTGCTGTCTTCGAAAGCAAAGACTTCGATCGTATAATCGTCTTCAGCTTTCGAGGAGGGAATAGTGATGTCCTCTTCGAACTCGCCATCCTCATCGACGGTGCCTTTGGCTTTGTAGGTCTCATCAAAGTAGATATAGTAGGTGTAATCTTCCGTAAAGCCGCTGCCGCTGACGGTTACCTCATCGCCGGGCTCTACTTCATCATCATCCAGTTCGATCGCAGGATCACTGGAGGCTGAGACCGCGACTGCCGGCATCAAGGCTGACAACAGCATGGACAAAACCACCAGCAGGGATAATAAGGTTAACCTTTTTGAGTGGGACATAGAATTCTCCTTAATGAAATACTTAATCTATATATCTTGAATAATAGGCTCAAAATATTAAGGAAATGTTAACCTTTAGGTGGTAACAATATGGCCGGACCGATCCGGACCGATCCGGCCTCAAATTTACTGAAAACCAGGGTTCAATTGGGTCTATTTAAGGCCAGATTAGATAGGTCTGTCCAGGCTATTATTTCCCCCCCAAGAGACGCTTCCACCAGGGTAATTTGGTCTGGGGTTTAGGGGCTTCCAGGAGCTTGATTTGTTCTTCAAGATGATGCATTTTTGCCTGGGCCGGGCCTAACAGGTTTTCCTGGGTTTTAATATGCTCTTCCAGCTGGCGGATTCTTTCGGTGGCGGCGCCCAGTTGGGCTGCCAGGCGGATATTTTCCTGGTACAATTGCTGGGCATCCAGGGCGGGAGTGACATCATCAGCCGGGAGAATATCCACTTTGGCCTGGGCTTCGGCCTGGGCAGCCGCTTCCAGTGTGAGGGCTTCCGGAATTTCGGTGATCCGGTATTCATCGCCAAATTTAGTAGGCACTTTAGTTGAGGGTAATTTTCCGGATTTAATATAGCGCCGGATAGTTTTGGCGCTTAGCTTCAATATTTCGGCCGCTTCCGATATGGAATAAGAGACAGTGTTTTCCATTACCAACTCCAGGTAAAATTTCAGGGCATAGCCAGGGGATACCCTTTGAGGATATCTTAACACAAAATAAGGCAGTTTGGTAATGGGAAAAAGGTTAAAAGGGCAGACACCCGGGGTCCGGCTTACAGATAGACCACATCCCCGCTGGAATAGAGATAGATAAAGCAAAGCAGATAGTCCCGTAATTCCCGGGTGATCAGGAAATTCTGTTTGACATGCTGATGGCCGTTTTCACCCAGCCAGGCAGCAAACTCTTGATTGGTCAGCAGCTGTCTCAGGGCGTAGACGGCCCCGTCAATACTGTGCACCAGGAGCCCGGTAAAGCGGTTTTTGACCTGTAAAGGAATACCGCCCACGGCCGAAGCGATGACCGGTTTCTTTTTCCAGAGGGCTTCGCTGACCGTCAGGGCAAAACCTTCTTTCAGAGATTTCTGCATTATCACGGTGGCGGCTCTTTGGAGGGCATTGATTTCGATATCGCTGTTGGGCGGTATATCCAGGATATGGATATCCGGGTTGTTGCCGGCTCTTTCCCGGACATCCTTGAGGACGGTGATGGATTCGGGATCATCGCTGGCAGTGCCTCCCGCCAGGACGAGCTGGCAGTCCAGGTTATGCCTGACCCTCTCAAAAGCGGCGATCACGCCGATCGGGTCTTTCAGGTAATCAAAACGGGAGACCTGGACGACCATGGGTTTATCCAGGTTCAAATTATATTTTTTCAGGACCGAATTGATAGTCTCCGGAAGCAGGTCCCGGTTTTTATCGCTCAGAGGATCGATTGAGGGCGGAATCAGGTACTGGGGAATGGGCAGCTTCTGGGCAAAGTTCGGAGAGGAAAAAATCGCAGAGTCATAACCGACCACAAAATTATGCAGGAACCCCCAGACTTTCGGGTCCGGATCGGATAGATCGATATGGCAGCGCCAGACCCATTTCTTACCGATTTCTTTTTTCTTTAATACCAGGGCAGCCGGCTGGGGGTCATGGATGAAGATGATATCTCCATACAGCGGCAGGTCCCTCAGATTATTTTGTGAAGTTTCCATGAAAAGTGCAAACTCTTCCTCGGTCAGGGTTTCAATTTTACCGTGGAGGGCGTTATGGAATTTTTTCGTCACATCGAAGAAGGGTCCGGCCCCTTTGATAATATCCCAGTGAATATCGACGCCGATCTGGTTGCAGAGAGGTACCAGGTGAGAAAGAATTTCCGCCACGCCTCCGCCCACGTAGGTGGAGTTGATATTCTGGATAGTTTTGCCGGACAAACGAGCTCCCAGCAGACGCAGCTCTTCGATATAACCCCTTCCTACGATCGGCTCGTAATCTTCGATTTTAGCCGTAGACTGGCCGTGATGCTGATCAATCATTCTTTCTCCTAACGGAAATAAGCTTCCACCTGCTCGATAATCCGGCTGCGTAGATTTTCCAGTGTATAGACATAGGGATCGATATTGCTGATTCTATCCGCCAGCTCTTTTTCTCCCAGGCTGTCCGAGATCCAGATCGAAAAATCGTTGGTGCCTTTCTGCAGCCGGAGCCTGGCTTCATAGATGTGAAAATAGATGGAGTCGATGGTCACTTTCCGCAATACTTCCACAAACTCTCCCAGGTCATGCGCAACATAAGGAGTGGGCAAGATAAAGCTGATCGAGCGGACAAAATGAAACTCCTCTTCCTCCGGGGCTTTCCGGCTGTCCGGATTATTCCTCAGATAATCCTCGATAGTATCTATCAAACGGGTTTTGACGGCGGAGATATTAGGCAGAGTGAAAGTATCGATACTGGCCAGACGCTCACCCAGGATGTCATTGCCCAGGGTATTACTGATCCAGAGGGCAAAATCATTGGCGGGTTCAGGAGCCAAAAATAGATGCTCTTCCAAAAAGTGGTGCACGTGATAGTAGACTACGGCATCCGGCATATCCTTGAGAATAGTAACCAGTTCGGTCAAGTTACCGGCTTTCAAGCCGGTCAATTCCCGCAAATGCAAACGGGTGTAAAAATGGAAGGGATCAGTGGCTTTTTTCAAAGGCCGTCCGTAATTGACCAGTGTAGCACGCGCTAGTTTAGAGTTGGGAATAATAATATCTTCGCCCTGCAAAGACTTAATCTGGGTGTTTTGCCAGTTGATGGCGGTGATTTGCCCGGCTTCTCCGCTGTCCAGCTTGATAAAATCGCCGACTTTGATCTGTTTTCCGGAAGACATCTGAAGGCCGGAGATATAGTTGGGAATAGTATCCCGGAGCGCCAGTCCGATCACCAGCAAGATTACGACAATAATCAGCAAAAACGGGCTGACAGGGACGCCCCAAACGCTTAAAATGCCCAGGGCGGCAATAATGCCGATGATGGCGCGGCTGACATTCACACCGATGCGGGTTGGCTGTTTAGAGGCATTCTCATCATCAGAATAAAGGCGTATCAATTTGTCACTGATATTGGCTACTACCCAGGCCAGGGAGATAATGAAGAGGCTGGAGATAATCAGCCCGGCGAGCAGTTTGTAAACGGCAGATAAAGCGGAGACCTGAACGGCGATATAGGCTCCCAGCAGGATAAACCAGTCCAGGATAGGCCGTCTCGTGGAGTTAGCCACGGCTTGATGTCCTCTCCATTTAGTCCAGCTATGCCATCCCCCGAGATAGCGGAAAAGGAGGATTCTTATCCAGAGTCCAATCACATAGATGGACGCAAAGACCAGGAACGGCACCAGGACTATAGTCCAGTTATCCGACAGCCATTCTAACCATTGAGTCATAGCCAAAATAGCCTCTCTAGAATAGATTCTACAATAAAAAGGTACTTTGGCTGGTGTTCCCGCCGTTGAAAAGCCGGCGATTTTGGTGTATTCTTAAGAATAAATAGAATAGTGTGACTCAGAGAGCAAGCCGGTGTGAACCCGGCGCAGTACCGCCTGCTGTGATCCCATAACCAATGGGAAAGTCAGAACGCTGAGCCCGGTAAGTCCTCCGCGGGAAAGGAGGTGGGATACATCTGCCAGCTGCAAAATCCCCCTCGCAATAGAGTTGAGGGGGATTTTCTTTTTCAGAAAGGTTAAAGGAAAAATGAAAAAACTGGCATTGGTTTTCGCTCTGGTTATTGTAATTCTTCCGATGCTGGCCGGCTGTCAAACCGCGCCGACCGAGGGCAATGTCACGGATGACCTGGGAAGAAGCGTGCAAATACAGGGCATTCCCCAGCGTATTATTTCCCTGGCGCCCAGCAATACGGAAATCGTTTACGCCCTGGGGCTGGAAGACCGCTTAATCGGTGTGACGACCTATTGCAACTATCCTGCGGCGGCGCAGGAAAAACCCGCGGTCTCGGAATACAGCAATGTAGATATTGAAAAAATCGTCGCTTTGCAACCGGACCTGGTCCTGGCTGACAGCATCCACAAGATTGATGTCATTCCGGCCCTGGAGCGAATGAATATCCCGGTCATTGCCCTGGTATCGCCTACCCTGGAAAAGCTGATCAGCAATATCGCTTTAGTCGGGCAAATCTGCGGCCAGGATGAGGCCGCCAAATCGTTGAACCAGTCCCTGCAAGACCGGATCGAGACGGTCGCCGGGCAGACCCGCAGTATGCCGGATGATGAAAAGCAGCGCGTTTTTTTTGTCACCTGGCATGATCCGCTGTGGACTGTGGGCTCCGGCACCATGATCAACGACCTGATCGAGAAAGCCGGGGGCCTCAACATCGCGGCCGACCTGGAAGGGAATCAGACCATGGATCTGGAGACAGTCATCCAGCGGAATCCCCAGGTCATCTTTGTATTAAGCAGCATGGGCGACCAGGATACCTCTTACAACTATATTTTGAACGAGCCCCGTTTTCAGGCTACTGAGGCTTTGAAAAATAGCCTGGTTTTCCGGATGGACCCGGATATTTTCGGACGGACTGCTCCCCGGATCGTAGACGGTCTGGAAGAAATGGCGCAAGACATCCATCCTGAAGTAATTACCACCGGAGCCAGATAATATGATAACAGCGAATTATGGGGCGGACCGCGGCCCGCAGGCAGGGGAGATGGCTTTACTGTTGAAAAACCGGCGGCAGCGGAGCTTTCGACTATATTCGATTTGTGGAATGAGCGTAGCTCTGGTGGTGATTGCGATTCTGGTCTTAACCATCGGCAGTGTGAATATTCCGCTAGGCACGGTCTGGAAGGTTCTGCTATCGCATCTGCCGCTGGTAAGCATCAACGAAGACTGGCCGGCGACCACCGGAATGATTATTACGGGTATACGGCTGCCTCGCATTCTGATGGCCGGGATCTGCGGAGCCGCGCTGGGAGTGGCCGGAGCCACCTATCAGGGACTATTTCGCAATCCGCTGGCGGACCCTTACCTGATTGGGGTAGCCCAGGGAGCGGCCCTGGGAGCGTCGGTCGGTTTTCTTTTGCCCTGGACTTTTTTAGGCTCTTTTTTTATCCCGCTGCTGGCTTTCCTGGGAGCCCTGGTAGCAGTCAGCGTGGTTTATCTGGTGGCCAGGGCCGGCAAGACCCTGCCGGTGACGACCCTGATTCTGGCCGGTGTGGCTATCGGGGCTTTATTGATGTCGATTACTTCCTATATTACACTGATCTCCGACGATCAAATCCACGGCATCGTGACCTGGCTGGTAGGACGTTTTTCCATGAGCAACTGGGAACAGGTGGCCCTGGCAGCGCCTTATATAGCCGTCGGGATAGTGGTGATCCTGATCTTTGCCCGGCCTCTGAATGTTATGCAGTTGGATGAAGAGCAGGCCCAGCAGTTGGGAATCAACGTGGAGCGGACCAAGCTGATTTTACTGGCCGCTTCCACTTTAATTACCGCGGCGGCGGTATGTTTTGTCGGGACGATCGGCTTTGTCGGCATTATCATACCCCATGCCGTGCGGCTGATCTGGGGACCGGACCACCGCATCTTATTGCCTTTATCCGCCCTGGCAGGGGCGCTCCTGCTCATCCTGGCCGATACCGCCAGCCGGACGATCATGCCTCCGACCGAGGTGCCGGTAGGCATCATTACCGCTTTCCTGGGAGCGCCTTTCTTCCTGGTCCTTTTAAGACGGCGGAAAAAGGCGGTCTTTTAAGAGAAAAATATGACTAAATTGGAAGTCCAGAATATTGCCCTGGGATATAACCAGCATCCGGTGGTATCCGGACTGAGTTTCCGGCTGGAACCGGGTGAAATGGTAGGGCTGATCGGTCCCAACGGTTGCGGAAAGACCAGCATCATCAAAGCCCTGAGCCGCGTCCTGGAGACCCAAGCCGGTCAGATTACGTTGGACGGGAAAGATTTGCACCTTTTCGCGCATAACGATCTGGCCAGAGCGATCGGGGTAGTTCCACAAAATCCGGCGCTGCCGGAGAATTTCACCGTTGCGGAAATTGTGCTTTTAGGCCGCACGCCCTACCTGGGCTGGCTGAGAAAGGAAAGCTCCGGAGACCTGGCGCTGGCCTGGTGGGCGATGCAGAGGACCGGCACTGCGGTTTTATATGATCGAAGGCTGGGAGAGCTATCCGGCGGCGAGCGGCAGCGGGTCACCATTGCGCGGGTGCTGGCGCAGGAACCGCAGGTAATCTTACTGGATGAACCGACGGCCAACCTGGATATCAATCATCAGCAAGAGATTCTCAACCTGATTAAAGGACTGTGCCGGGAGAAAAATCTGGCAGTCCTGATTGCCCTCCATGACCTGAACCTGGCATCTCAGTATTGTGATCGGCTGATACTCCTGAAGGAAGGCCGGATTTATGCCGATGGTCGTCCCCAGGAAGTAATTACCGCCGCTAATATCAAGGCCGTGTACCGGTCGGAAAGTCTGGTTTATCCCCACCCGGAAAATAATCTGCCGGTGGTGATGTTAAGCAGTAAAGAGATCAAGTAATTGAAACCTAATCAGGAGTCGGAATGAACAATTTGATTGAAACGACAATTCAAAGCATTAAACCTCTGGACCAGAACTCCATGTCTCTGGCCAAGGCCAGGCAGGATACTCTGACCAAACCGAGAGGCAGCCTGGGAAGGCTGGAAGCGCTCTCGATACAGCTGGCCGGAATCCAGGGAAAATCCCGGCCGCAAATCCAAAAGAAAGCGGTGATCGTCATGGTGGCCGACCACGGGGTAGTTGCCGAAGGCACCAGTGCTTATCCCCAGGCGGTGACTGCTCAAATGGTCTTGAATTTTATCCGGGGAGGTGCCGGCATCAATGTAATTTCCCGCCAGATTGGAGCCAAAGTGATCGTAGTAGACGTCGGAATAGCGGGGAAAACGTCTTCCTTCCTGGGAATCATTCACCGGAAGATTGCCTCCGGTACTCAGAACATGTGCCATGGCCCGGCGATGACACTGGAACAGGCGCAGCAGTCTCTCGAAGCCGGAATCGAGATCGTCCAGTCGGAAATCAATAAAGGTCTGGATATTGCCGGCACCGGAGACATGGGAATCGGCAATACCACGGCCAGCAGCGCCATTTGCGCCGTCATGACGGGGAAAACGGTAGTGGAGGTTACCGGGCGGGGGACCGGCCTGGATGATCAGCAGTTCCGGCATAAAATCGAGATTATTGAAAAAGCCTTACGGGTGAACAGCCCGGACCCGGCTCGACCTCTGGAAGTGCTGGCGAAAGTCGGCGGCCTGGAAATCGGCGGCCTGGCCGGCGTCATGCTGGGCGCGGCCGCTCGCCGGGTGCCGGTGATGATAGACGGTTTTATATCCGGGGCAGGGGCCTTGATTGCGGCGGCCATTTGCCCGCAAGCCCGGGACTATATGATTGCTTCACACGTCTCCGTGGAGCCCGGTCATAGATATTTGCTGGAGCACCTGGGACTCAAACCCCTGCTGGACTTAGACCTGCGGCTGGGCGAGGGGACGGGGGCGGCCCTGGGCATTTCCCTGGCCGACTCAGCCTGCCGGATCCTGGCGGAAATGGCCACTTTTGGCGAAGCGGGAGTCTCGGATAAGACGTAAGCATTTTGGTAAATTATGATCCAATAAACAATTCCAGTGAATCAGTATGACCTGGATTTAATAATTCTGAATCGAAGATATCCCCGGCAGTATGAAAAGGAGCCAACCAGTTGGAATTGCTGGCAGCATTTCAGTTTTTAACCCTCTTGCCTATCAAGCGGAGTTTTTCTGCTGAACAGGTCGGGCGCTCCACGGTTTATTTCCCCGTGGTGGGCCTTTTGATCGGGCTGGTGCTGGCCGGACTCAGCTACGGGCTGAGCTTGATTCTGCCGGAGGCGGTGGTGAATGTGCTGCTGGTAGCCGCCCTGGCCTTGATGAGCGGCGGATTGCACCTGGACGGACTGGCGGATACGATGGACGGGCTGGCCGGGCACCGGACCCCGGAACAGCGGCTGGAAATCATGCGGGACAGCCGCATCGGCGGATTCGGCGCCATCGGCCTGGCCATATTCCTCCTGATCGAGTACGTCTTGCTGAATAATCTTCCGAACGATGAGAAACTTTTTGCCCTGATTCTGGCGCCGGCTCTGAGCCGCTGGGCAATGGTCAATGCCATCTTTGTCTACCCTTATGCCAGGCCGGCCGGGCTGGGGAAAGCCTTTAAAGATGCCGTCAACTGGCGACAGTTTGCACTGGCCACGCTGATAGCTTTAATATTAACATTAGTATTCTTTAGATTGGCCGGGCTGGTCATCCTGGCCGGAATGTGGATTATCATTACCCTGCTGGCCGGCTATTTCAAGCATCAGCTCAAAGGGCTGACCGGGGACACCTACGGAGCGATTAATGAGGCGGCGGTGGCAAGCGTATTTTTGGTGGTCATTGTATTAGCCCATAACCACTGGTGGTTTTAATAAGGAGGAGACTTGGCCAAATTACTTCTGGTCAGACACGGTGAAACCGAATTCAACAGCGCTCAGCGCTACTGGGGCCGCACGGATGTCGGTCTGGGGCCGGTAGGTCTCCGGCAGGCCGAGCAACTGCGGGACCGCCTGGCGACGGAAAGAATCGACTACGTCTATTCCAGCAGCATGAAACGGGCCCTGGTGACCGCCCAGATCCTGTCTTCCGTTCACGGCCTGAAAGTCATTTCTTGCCCGGAGATGAGGGAGATTGACTTCGGCAAGATCGAAGGACTGAATTTTGAGGAAGTCCAAAGCCAGTACCCGGAGGTGGCCCGGATGTGGACTAACCTGAATACCCAACTGGTCTATCCGGAAGGCGAGAGCCTGTCGCAATTGGAAAAAAGAGTCGAGGAATTTAGAATGACGCGGCTGAATCCGGCCGGTTCCGAGACGGTCCTGGTGGTCGCTCACAGCGGAGTCCTGCGGACGTTGATCTGCCAGCTTCTGGACCTGGATATGCGGAGCCGCTGGAGCCTGCGCCTTGATCTGGCCTCCCTGAGCATCGTGGAGACCTACCCGGAAACTGCTATTCTCTCGCTTTTAAATGATACTTCTCACCTGGTTGACAGGTGCCAGTAGCGGCAGGGGGAAAATATGAAAAAAGCCTTTGTATCCTGGAGCGGCGGTAAAGACTGCTGCCAGGCTGCCTATCAAGCTATCCAGCAGGGATTTGAAATACAATATTTATTAAATATGGCGACCAGTGACGGACGCCGGTCCTGCAGTCACGGCATCTCGGCCAGATGGATCCGTTTGCAGTCCGAAGCTACCGGAATAGCGGTCATCCAGCAGCCGACGACTGTAGATAACTACGAAGCGGTCTTCTCCAATACCCTGCTGAAGCTGAAAAGCGAAGGTGTTCACTACGGCATATTCGGCGATATCGATTTCGAGCCCCACCGCGAATGGATTACGCGGGTCTGTGCAGCGGCCGGCATCATGCCGGTACTGCCTTTATGGCAGAAAGACCAGACCCGGATCATGCAGGATTTTATCGAACAGGGGTTCGTTTCGGTGGTGGTCGCCACCCAGGCGGATATGCTTGAGGAAGAGTGGTTGGGCCGCCAAATCGATGCCTCTTTCCTGGCTGACCTGGCAGCCTACGATGAAAATATTACTCCCTGCGGTGAAGCCGGAGAGTACCATACCCTGGTCATCGACGGCCCCCTGTTTAAAAAACGATTGGAAATCCAGGCCGCCGGAAAAGTGCGGAGAGATAAAAACTGGTTTCTGGAGATCCGGAAATGCGTTCTGGCGGAGAAGAAGGCGGAGGGTGGGACATGAAGAAAGTGGTCCTGCTGCTGGGCGGAGCCCGGAGCGGCAAGAGCAGCTATGCCCAGCAATTGGCTCAACCGGCGGAAAAAGTGCTTTTCGTAGCGACTGCGGATGCCGGCGATGAGGATATGCTCCGCCGTATTGAAAAGCACCGCCAGGCAAGGCCGGCCCACTGGCGCACGCTGGAGGCGGCCACGGGTATTGGCGAAAGAATCCAGGACCAGATCCGGGATGAGGAACTGGTGATTATCGATTGCATCACCCTGCTGGTGAGCAATCTATTTTGCCGGTATGATTTGGACCGGTTTGAAATGCTGGAGGATGCGGTTCTGGAAAAAGAAGTGACTGCTGAAATAGAAGGGCTTCTGGAATGCCTGCACAATGTGGAGGCTTCTTTTATTATTGTCAGCAATGAAGCCGGTTTGGGCATAGTGCCTGATAACCGCATGGCGCGCCTGTACCGGGACATCCTGGGCCGTGCGAACCAGATGCTGGCCCGGCACGCTGACGAGGTTTACCTGATGGTGGCGGGCATTCCCCTCCGAGTCAAGCCGCAAAGCTGATATCCAATAAGAACCTGCGAATATCGTCCCAATCCTCTATAATTGAATTAACATGTCGCCCAAATATTGGCCGCGGGAGAACCCGCTGCTTTACGAAATCAATACGGCGGCCTGGCTTTGCGAGCTGTCGCAAAAGCTGGGCCGAACGGTGTTTTTAAAAGATGTGCCGACTGAAGAATGGGACCGCTTAAAAGCCCTCGGCATTGACTTTATCTGGCTGATGGGGGCCTGGACCCGCAGCCAGGAAGGCCGGCAAATCAGCTTGAATTCCCCCCATTTTCACGAGACATTTCAGAAAATACTGCCTTCCTGGACGCCGGAAGATATTATCGGCTCCGGCTATTCCGTCCAGGCTTATACCCCGGACCCGCTGATCGGGAGATGGGACGACCTGGACTCTGTTCACCGGGAACTGAACCGCCGGGGAATGGGATTAATCCTGGACTTTATTCCCAATCACACCGGCATTGACCATCACTGGCTGACCGAACACCCGGAATACTATATCCAGGGGAAAGAGGCAGATTACCTGAAGGAC
>Ga0153915_10005831_pt1 | contig 11488 bp, 8 predicted proteins | sample Opewatmetagenome_2_FD_107003 | JGI IMG/M metagenome (GOLD analysis project Ga0153915, IMG submission 107003) | Freshwater wetland microbial communities from Ohio, USA - Open water 3 Core 3 Depth 3 metaG | ecosystem: Environmental > Aquatic > Freshwater > Wetlands | place: USA: Ohio, Lake Erie...
CCTCCTCCAGGGCCGCCGCGGCGTCCAGAAGAAGCTCGAATACATCACGACCCAGCGCGTCCTCCTTACTTATGAGCTCCCGCTTAACGAGGTCGTCTTCGATTTCTACAACCAGCTCAAGTCCGCGACCCAGGGCTACGCCTCCATGGACTACGAATTCAAGGGATACCGCGAGGAGCCCCTGGTCAAGCTCGACATCCTCATCAACGGCGAAGAGGTCGACGCCCTGTCGCTCATCGTCCACAAGGACCGCGCCTACACGGTCGGCCGGGCCCTGGTCGAACGGATGAGGAAGTTCATCCCGCGCCAGCAGTACGAGGTCGCCCTGCAGGCGGCGATCGGCAACCGCATCATCGCCCGCGAGACGATCAAGGCCTTCCGCAAGGACGTCCTGGCCAAGCTCTACGGCGGAGACTACACCCGGAAGATGAAGGTCCTGGAGAAGCAGAAGGCCGGCAAGAAGCGGATGCGGCGCGTCGGCAAGGTCGAGATCCCCCAGGAGGCCTTCCTGGCCATCCTCGAAGTCAAATAGAGGGCTCGCCCTTGTGCGTCGGCGCTCAAGCCCCCCCGCCCTCCTGGTGCGCTCGACACACAAGGACTTCGCCCCTAGCCCCGGCACGCCATGATTCTCGAATGCTCGGCCTCCCCGTCCGGTGGGCTGCCGCGGAGCATGCGCTTTCGCTTTGGATTGATTAATTCCCGGAACTGCGATAGAAAAGGGGCGAGCCGCCATGAGCAAGAAGGATGTCGAGAGCGCCCTCGCCCGCGGAGTCGATATCCTCAACGAATTCCTGCCGGGCCGGGACACCCTATATTTCGCGGTCCTGTACGCCGCCTGCGTCTGGGCCGTGCGCCGCGTCTTCGACTACCGGGAGCGGATCCTCGCCTGGCGGGTCTGGCTCAAACCCGAGGAAGTGCGGACGAAGCCGGACGAGTTCATCCTCCATTTCTTCCGGAGCAACGAAGCGCTCGGCCGGGCCTACGCCGGCGACATCGCGGCCCGGGACATGAGGGCCCTGCGGGCGGCCTTCCCGGCCCTCTACCCGGTCTGCGGGCTGGAGGATGCGTTTCTCGCCGGCCTCTTCAAGAAGGAACTCGCCGCCGGCGATTACCGGAAGATCGCGGCCGAATTCGGCGCGCGGGCGGCCCGGGCCGGCGAGGACATCAAGTCCGCCGCGGCGGACGCCCGTTTTTGGGCGGGGCTGGAGAACATGGGGGCGGAGCTCGCGGTCCTCGGCATCCATCTGCTCAAGGACGGGGACGTTCGGAAAGCGGTTGCCGCGGCGATAAAGAAGAAAGCCGCTAACGGCGGAAACGGGCGATAACGATGCCCGAGGCGCGAGCGGAAAGGGCGAGGCCCCCGGTTTCGAATGACGCCCGGACGCGGGGCTGGAAATAATCAAGGAGTTGTCCATGCTGCCGACCATCACCTGGCGCAACCGGTCCGTGATCATGATCGATCAGAGAAAACTGCCCGCGCAGGAGGTCTACATCCGCTGCCGGACCTACATCCAGGTGGCCCAGGCCATCGAGAAGATGGTCGTCCGGGGGGCGCCGGCCATCGGCATCGCGGCGGCCTACGGGCTCGTGCTGGGGCTGATGTCCGCGCGGGCCGACACCGGGCGTTCCCTCGAGCGGGATTTCGACAAGATCTATCGGCGGCTCGAGCGGACGCGGCCGACGGCCCGGAACCTGTTCTGGGCGCTGGAAAGGATGCGGGCGGTTTACGAGAGGGATCGCGGCCTGGGCCTGCGGGCTCTCCAGAAATCGCTCCTGGCCGAAGCCCAGGCGATAGAGAGCGAGGATGCCGCGACCTGTCGGCTGATCGGCCTCAACGGCCGCGACCTCATCCGCGACGGGGCGGCGGTCCTGACCCACTGCAACGCGGGCGCGCTGGCCACGGCGGCCTACGGGACGGCCATGGGCGTCATCCGGGCGGCCGTCGAGCAGGGGAAAAAGGTGCGCGTCTTCGCGGACGAGACGCGGCCGTTCCTGCAGGGCGCCAGGCTGACGGCCTGGGAACTGAAGCGGGACGGCATCCCCGTCGTCCTGATCACGGACAACATGGCCGGGTGGCTGATGCACAAGGGGGAGATCGCGGCGGTCGTCGTCGGCGCGGACCGGATCGCCCGGAACGGCGATACGGCCAACAAGATCGGGACGTACAGCGCGGCCGTGCTGGCCAGGGAAAACGGCGTGCCGTTCTACGTCGCGGCGCCCGTGAGCACGATCGACGCGACGATCGAGGATGGAAGAGCGATCCCGATCGAGGAGCGGAAACCCGAGGAGGTCCGGGAGATCGGCGGACGGCTGATCACGGTCCCGGACATCGAGGTCCGCAACCCCGCCTTCGACGTCACGCCGGCGAAATACATCACCGCCATCATCACCGAGCGCGGCGTCTGCCGCCCTCCATATAAGTTTGGGGTCGGACCAAGCTAATTTCTTTAGATATAAATAGATAATCGGCAATAAAGCCATTTTTTTGGCCTTAAGCCCCTGTTATTACCCTTGAAAAAGAGCACTTAAGCCTGTCATGGTGCATAACATATCTGCGGATGTCTTAAGTCCGCGAAAACAGGGCCGAAAAATGAGACTTAAGACCCAAAATGAGGCGAATAAGCACGCTATATCATTTAATACAATATAGTTAAGTTGGTCCGACCCCAAATTGTGGTATCATAGGACGCGGGCGAATTCCCATGCTGGTACTGGCCATCGAAACATCGTGCGACGAGACATCGGCGGCCGTTCTGCGCGCCGGCGCGACCGCGACGGTCGCGCCGGAGATCCTGAGCAACATCGTCCTCTCACAGGATGAGGTCCACGCCCCGTACGGCGGGGTCGTCCCCGAGCTCGCTTCTCGCCAGCACATCAAGGTCATCGACGCCGTCGTCGGCGAGAGCCTTGCCCGCGCCGCCGTCCCGCTCGAGGCCGTCGATCTCTACGCCGTGACCCAGGGGCCCGGCCTCATCGGCTCGCTTCTCGTCGGCCTGTCCTTCGCCAAGGGGCTCGCCTATTATCACCGCAAGCCCCTGATCGGCGTCGACCACCTCGCCGGCCACCTCGAAGCGGCCTTCCTCGAAAACCCCGGCATCGCCTTTCCGGCGCTCGGCCTGCTCGTCTCCGGCGGCCACACGTCCCTGTACCTCATGGACGAGCCGCTCTCCTATCGCGTCCTCGGCCGGACGCGCGACGACGCCGCCGGGGAAGCGTTGGACAAGGTGGCCAAGTTCCTCGGCCTGGGCTATCCCGGCGGTCCGGTCATCGAACGGCTGGCGCGCGCCGGCGACCCGCGGCGCTTCGCCTTCGCCGTGCCGCGCACCAAGGACCGCAGCCTCGACTTCAGCTTCAGCGGCCTCAAGACCGCCGCGCTGAGGATCATCCGCGAGAACGGCATCGCCAAGGATCACCCGGCCCTGGCCGACTTCCTGGCCAGCTTCGAGGAGATCGTGGCCCGCGCCCTGGTCGAAAACGTCCGCCAGGCCGCCGACGATGCCCGCCCCCGCTCGCTCATCCTCTGCGGCGGCGTCGCCCGGAACACGCGCCTCCGGACCCGCTTCCAGGAGTTCGCGCGGGCCGCCGGACTGGACGCGTTCATTCCCTCGCCCAAGCTCTGCACGGACAACGCGGCCATGGTCGGCGCCGTGGCCGTCAGGAAAATCGCCCGCGATCCGCGGGCGGCGGCCGCCGCGCCCGATCTCGCCCTCGATGCCTATCCCCGCTGAGCGCCGGCGTCGAGATCGCCGCGCTCCCAGGCCCCGCTCGAATTGACAAGTCCGCGCGTGTTTCCTAAAATGGACGACTTCGGTCGCGGATCATCCGATCGGCGGCTCATCCGCTCAGGAGACGCCATGAAGAAGATATTGACGTGGGCCGCGCTCGCCGCGCTGGCCGTGCCGGCCTCCGTCATCGCCGCCGGAGCTTTTCTCGTCCATCCGCTCCCGTCCCCGTCTTCGTCACCGGCCCAGGACTACGTCTATGTCGGCGTCCCGAAATGCCAGATCTGCCACCGGACGGAACGGCAGGGCAAGCAGTTCCCCGTTTGGGACGAGAGCCGTCATTCCAAGTCTTTCGCCGCCCTGAGCCGGCCGGAAGCCGCCGCGCCGGCGAAGGCCGCCGGCTTGACGACCCCTCCCGCCGGGAGCGAGTCCTGCCTGAAGTGCCACGCCCCGCTCTACGCCAAGGCGCCCGAGCTCAAGGCCGAGGGTGTTTCGTGCGAGGTCTGCCACGGCCCGGGGAGCGTCTATAAGAAGCTGACTCTCATGAACAACCGGACCGAGGCGGCCCAGCGCGGCCTCATCGTCTATGACAGCCCCGACAAGATCAAGGCCCTCTGCCTGACCTGCCACGCCGGCGCCCATGGCAAGACCTTCGACTTCGACACGGCCTGGCCGAAAATCAGGCACATGAAGCCCTGACCCGGACAAATTCGGGGGACAAATTCGGGGACACAATACTCATTTCCGAATTTCGCCCGCAGGTACGTGGGGCGACTTGACAAGGTTGATGCTGGATCTCAGCCCCAATAATTCGGAAATGAGTATTGTGTCCCCGATTGATCCCGATTGATCAGCGCGCGTCGTAGCGGGCAAAGGCCGCGTAGGCCGCGGCGAAGAGCACGACACAATACCCGAGCAGGACCGCGAACGGCGCGAGCGCCGCCCCGAGCCTTCCCCCAAGACTCTCTTCCGTATAGCGGAAGCGGGGCGCATCCGTCATGTCGATGGCCGTGTTCCACTCGTCCGCCGTGGGGTTCCTGGCCTTGAATTCCGCCAGCTTTTTCGTCCGGTAGTCACCGTAAAAAGTCGACCCCCAGGCCTCCCGCAGGCGCCCGAAATGCTCCAGGTTCCGCGTTCCTGTTGACGACAGATCCGTGGCGAGATAGCTGAAGTCGGCCAGCGGCGAGGCCATCGAAATGGCCCGCGCCAGTCCCGTCTGGGCTTTTTCCTTCCGGCCGAGATCCGCCTCCAGCGCGTCGGATTTGGCGCCCTGGATCCGGTTGGCGTCCGCCCAGGCCTTTTCGACCGCCGCCCGCATGGCTTCGTAGGCTTTCCTGTATTCGGCGTCCGCGGCGACGCGGCTCTTGACCTCGCTCTCGGTCAGCCGCTCGGCGAGCACCGGGTATTGTCTGAGGGCTTCGGCGCGGTACTCGTCGCTGAGCTTGCGGCCGAGCTCATCCCGGTCGACGTCCGTCAGGCGCCGCATTTCCCGGTAGACCTTGATCCGCGACGGCGCGGGCGAAACGAACGACGCCACGTACGGGCTCAAGTTGGGCACGACCAGGATGAGAAGGACCCAGACGAAGAGCGAGGTCATGATCGACGAGGCGCTCGACCGGTGGGTCGACGAGATGAGGACGCCGATGAGATAAAAAACGGAAACGTAGACGATCGCCCCGGCCGCGATCAAGCCGAGAGCGCCCCAGTCGGCGCCCGCCCAACCGAGCCGCGGGTGGGCGAGGATGATGATCATCCCGGCCGCGAGCGAGACGAGGAAGGGCCCGACGATGGTCAGCGCGCCGCCGGCGAACTTGGCCAGGACGATCTTCGACCGCGCCAGATTGTTCGCCAGCATCAGCTTCAGCGTCCCGTCCTCCTTCTCGCCGCAGACCGCGTCGTACGAGAGAATGAGGGCGATGAGGCTCATGAGAATCGTGACGATGAAGGTCAGGTCGATGAGCGGGAACATGACCGGCAGGGGGTCGTCGTCGAACTCCTCCATGTTGACATCGGCCGTCAGGCCCCGGACGAGGGCCTGAAAGGGGATGGGCGGCTGCGTCGCCTGGAGGACACCCTGGATGCGGTTGAAATGGGCGTACGTCCGGAGGTACTTCTCGATCTCCGCCTGGCGCTGGGAGTAGTCGTCGAGGCTGCGGGTGTAGTCGCCGGCGAGGACCGCGGCCGTGATGGCCACGACGACGAAGAGAATGACGAAACTCGCCAGGAAACGGAAGGACAGCAGATTGGCCCGGACTTCTTTGGCGATCAGCGTTTTCATCATGGTTTCACCTCACGTCGTAGCGGACGAAAGCGACAAAGGCCAGGGCGAACGAAATGATGTTGAAAAAAACGAGCCAGGCGGTGTCGAAAAGCGCGCCGCCGGCGAAGATCTCGCCGAGCGACCTCGGCTTGTACGTGAACGCCGGGTACGTCTTGTCCTTATCGATGACATTCCAATCGGCGAGGATCCGGCCGATGACGGCGTCGTTGTAACGGATGATGTCCCCCTTGATGCGGCTCTCCTCGCCGATGCCCGTGCCGGCGATCTCGCTCGCGGCGTCGAGGAAGCTGGCCGAGGGCGAGACGCGGTTGATGTTCCGAGACAACCGGACCAGGCGGTCGAACTTCAGGCGATAGTCCTTTTCCAGCTGGTCGTTTTCCCGGATGATCGTCGCTATCCCTTCCTTCCTGTCCACGCCCTTGGCCATGCCGAGCAGGACCTCGCGCGTCCAGGTCTGCTGGTGCTTCTCGCTCAGCGCCCGGACCGGAGGAACGGCGACGAACTGGCGGGCAAGCAGCGTGCCGAGGTTGGGGATGATGAAGACGAGGAGGGCCCAGATGAACAGGAGGACGACGATCGATGTCGCGGCGCGCTTCGTCAAGGCGGAGACGAGAATGCCCAGGCTCAGGAAGAAGCCCAGGTAGAGGACCGAGAGGAAGAGGATGAGCCCCAGCCGCGCGAATTGCCCCGGCGAGAAGCGGACCTGCGGATCGAGCAGCAATACGGCCGTGCCGAGAAGAGTCACCAGGAGGAAGGGGACGGCCAGGCTGAGGAAGTTCCCGAGCCACTTGCCGGCGAGGACCTTGGCCCGGGAGACAGAGCTGCCCAGGACGAGCTTCAGCGTTCCCTGCTCGCGCTCCCGGCTGACCTGGTCGAAGCCGAAGAGCAGGGCGACGAGCGACAGGACGACGCGCACGATGTACAGGAAATCCGGCGCCGGAAAGAAGGAGTAGATGACATTGCCCGAGGACTGGCCGGCCCGAACCGTGATGCCGACGGAGCCGATCTCGAAAGAGCGGGTCATGGCCTCGTCGAGACCCTTGGCGAAGATGGACAGGGGGTTCGGAGCGAGGAGCGCGATCGGCTCTCCCGGCTTGGGCCGGATGATCTGGTAGTCGGCCGTCCGCAGGTTGTAGTCGCGGTGCATGATGAACAGGCTGGTGGCCACGAGCAGGACCATGAGCAGGAGGACGACGAAGAACTTGTAGCTCAGGAGGTTCGAGAGGATTTCCTTGCGGGCGATTGTCCAGGTCATAATGCCCCCTCAAAATTCGGAAATGAGTATTGTGTCCCCATTTCATTACCGCACGTCGTAGCGCAGGAACGAGACGTAGGCCCCCGCGAAAAACAGCAGGCCGTAGAGGCCGAGCAGGACGACGTCGATCCAGACGGCGGCCAGGCGCTTCGCGAGGGGCACGCCTTCCGCCGGCAGCTTCGGCGCCGAACCCTCCTTCTGGTCGAGGCCTCCGACGAAATTCCAGGTCACGTCCGCGAACGAGTAGGAATGTTGCTTGCCGGCCACTTCTCTGTCGATGAGCCGCTTGAAGGCGGCCCGGGTCTCGAGCCACCGTTCCTCCTCCGCGAATCCCGTTCCGGCCAACTCGGCCAGAATATGGACGACGCAGCTCACCGGCGACAGTCTCGAAAGATTCCGGGCCAGAGCGGCCTGCCGGGCCCTATGCCGTTCGAATTCGGCGTCGATCTTGTCGAGCTCACCGTTGAGCCGGGCCGTCGCTTCGGCTTTCAGGTCGGTCTGGGCCTTTTCGAAAGTTTGGATGGCCGGATTCTTGGCCCTCCGTTGCTTGGCGTACTCGTCAAAAGACATGTCCTTGATGATCGGCGTCGTCTTTGCCATCCTCTTGATCGCAGCCTCGAGATCGGCCTCGCTCTGGAGCCGGAAACGGCTCTTTTCGAGATCGACGACCTGCTGGGACTTGACCGGCCGGACGAGCTTGGCGACGACGACGCTCGCCTTCGGTAGAATCATGGCCAAGGCCACCCAGACCGAGAGCAGAGAAACCATGGCCGATACTTGGCTCCGGCTGAGGCTAGAAACGAGCAGGCCCAGGTTGTAGAAGACGAGCAGGAAGAGGAGGCTTATGCCGATGCCGATCGCGAACGGAAGGACCGTCCCGGGCTGGCTGAACGGACTGACGCCGAGGGCGATCGTCAGCAGGACGCCGGCCGCGGTCCCGGCCAGGAAGGCGGCGGCCAGGAGCGCCGAGCCGGCGGCCATCTTGGCCGCGATGACGACCGGCCGGGGCACGGCGTTGGCCATGACCAGGGCCAGCGTCCGGCGCTCCTTCTCGCCGGCGACGGCGTTGAAGGTGAAGATCATCACCAGCATGGCCAGGACCGTCGTCACGATGAAGGTCAGGTCCAGCCGGCCGAAGAGGGCGAGGAAAGGATTGTCGATCGGCCGGGCGTTGTTGAATTGGACCTCGGCGCCCCGCTCGTCGACGGTGAAGCCGCGGGTTTCGACCGACGTCGGCAGGAGCGGCTCCACGCCGCCCGACAACAGGGCCAGCGGCGATGGCGGGCGGAAGGCCGCGCCGCCCTTGAGGACGATATCGAGGTCCGTCGTGTGCGTCCGGTCGTAATCCCGGACCGTCTCCTCGTAGACCTGCCGGCGCGCCTCGTAGTCCTTCTGGCTGACGACAAAGCCCAGGGGGATGACGATGAGGCACAGGATGAGCGCCAGGAGGAAGCGGTAATTCTTGATGTTGTCGGCGATTTCCTTCTCGACGAGAATCCTGAACACGGCCTTCCTCCTCATCTCACGTCGTAACGCAGGAAGGCGACGAAGGCCCCGGCGAAAAAGAGGCCGTTGAAGGCGATCAGCAGGAGGATATCGGGCAGGACGTCCCGCACGATGGCCGCATTGGGCGTCCGGACGTCGTCGAACGTCGGCGCGGGGGCGGCATCGGCGGCTCCCGATGAGACGCTGACGCTGGTGGCCGTCTGGACCTCCGTCCTCTTGCCATAAATGTCGCGGTCGAGCGTGTCCTCGAACCGGCGGACGCTGGCGCCGAATTGCTCGGCCTCGAGCCAGCCGGTGCGACTGAGCTCGGCCAGCGGACGGACGAGCACGCTCACGGGCGACAGCCTGGCGATGTTGGCCGTCAGGCTGTTCCGCGCCGTCCGGCGCCGCTCGACGTCCCGCTCGAGTGCCCGCCATCTTTCCTCGATCCGGGCCTGGTACCGGCCGCGGATCTCGGTCTGCTTCTTTTCTCCTTCCTTGAAGGCTTCGCTCTTCCGGTCGTCCGGCATGGCCTCAGCCAGCTTCCGGATTTCCGCGTCCCGCTCCTTTTCGATATCGCGTCGGACCTGGGCTTTCTCCAGGGCCAGCCGGGCCTCGGACGTCACCGGATAGAGGATTTGGGCGGCGGCCGAGCTGAGGCGCGGGTAGACGCCGTAGAGAAAGACCCAGGCGAGGAGCAGGGCGACGAGCGCGGGAACGGCTTGCTTGGCCAGGGCGGAGACGAGCAGGCCGAGATTGAAGAAGGCGCCGATGAAGAGAACACTGATGAGAACGGCCAGGCCGACGGACGTCCAAGCGCCGCCGATGGACGGAAGGGGGCTCCCCTGGAGCTCGACAATCGCCAGGCTCAGGACGAGAGCCGTCAGGAAGGGGACGAGGAGGACGAGCCCGTTGGCCGCCGCCTTGGCCAGGATGATTTTGGCCCTCGGCACGGAACTGCTGAGGACTTGGCGGAGCGTGCCCTGTTCCTTTTCGCCGGCGACGGCGCCATAGGTCAGGATGATCGCCAGGAAGCTCATGACCACGGCCACGATGAAGACGAGGTCGAGCGGTCCGTAGAAGTACTCGTAGAGGTTGTCCCGTCCCAGGTTGTTGCTGAGCCGCATGGTGACGGGCGCCGTAGCATTGATGCTCGGCGTTTCGGCGACGTTCGGCAGGACGAGCTCCAAGCCGAGGGAGATGAAGCTCAGCGGCGAGGGCGGGGCGAAGGCTTTGACACCTCCCCTGTTGAGGATGTCCCCGACCGTTTTGGTTGATTCCTGGGAGATGCGGACCGCTTCCCGGTAATTCTGGAGCCGCGTCTGGTAGTCCTTCAGGCTGACCTCGACGCCGAGCGGGATGAGCACGAGGCACAGCGCCAGGATGACCCAGAAGCGCCGGCCGGCCAGCGCCTCGCGGATTTCCTTGATGAAAAGCGTTCGCATCATCGACGATTCTCCCTAATTCAGGGACACAATACTCATTTCCGAATTAATTCGATCGCAGCCGGGGGGAATAGGATCAAGATCCGACTTGGCCGGAAGGCAAAATTCGGAAATGAGTATTGTGTCCCCATATTGTTACCTGACGTCGTACTTGAGGAACCGGACGTAGGCGAAGGCGAAAGGCGCGATGAGCCAGAAGAGGAGCGAGAGGAGGCTGCGCACGTTCGCCTTGAACGTCTCCCCGACCGTGGCGTGCACGATCGAGAACTTCGGCAGTTTCGTGGCGTCCACGGGCATGGCCGAGAAGCCCATGGACATCGCGCCGCCCTCGTGGATCATGAGCGTCCGCTTGACCTTGCTGAAGAGCTCGTTGTCGAGGGCCTTCTGCTGCGACCGGACCGCTTCGAGGTACCTGGCCCGCTCGAGCTCGCCCGTGCCGCAGACGTCGGCGATGAAGCGGGCGAAGGCGGCGCTCGGCGAGACGAGCGACAGGTTGACGGCCAGGCCGAGCTGACGGCGCTTCTCCTGCGAGTAGGTCTCGTCGATGGCCGCGAGCTGCTGGCTCTTCTTCTCGCGCGTCCGCTGCTGGATGTCGTCCCGCAGCGGTCCCCATTTCTTGTTCTCCGGCGAGTCCTGCTTGTCTCTCGCTTCCTGGGGCAACGAGGCGAAAATGAGGTCCCACTGATGTCCGAGCTCCCTGGCCTGCTCCAGGTCGAGCGAGCGGACCAGGAGCGATTTCTGGAGCGAGACTTCGGTCTCCGTCCGGACCGGGTAGACGAGGCGGGCGACCATGTCGCCGAGCTTGGGGACGATCAGCTGGAAGATCACCCAGATGATGAGGATGGCGACGATCGACGTTCGGGCCTTGGCCGCGCTCGTCGAGACGGCGATGCCGATGGTGAAGTAGATAAGAACGAAGAGAAAGGTGGCCAGGAAGATGGTCAGGACCCGGGCCGCCGCGTCGCCGCTGAAGAGCGGAAAGGACGACAACATGAGCACGGCCGCGCCGAGCAGAAAGGCCAGGACAAACGGCACCCAGAGCGCGATGTAGCCGCCGCCGATCTTCCCGGCGAGCAGGGTGTCGCGCGGCAGGCGGTTGGCGAGCATGGCCCGCAGCGTGCCCGACTCCTTCTCGCCCGAGACCATGTCCGCGGCGAAGAGCAGGGCGATCAGGCTGATGACCATCTGGACGAGGAAAACGAAATCGACCTTGCCCTGGACGGAGAGAATCGACTCGTCGTCGCTGGCCGATTCGCCGGGCTTGAAGCCGTCCTGGGTGAACTCGTAGTAGCGCGGCAGG
>Ga0153915_10005832_pt1 | contig 11488 bp, 8 predicted proteins | sample Opewatmetagenome_2_FD_107003 | JGI IMG/M metagenome (GOLD analysis project Ga0153915, IMG submission 107003) | Freshwater wetland microbial communities from Ohio, USA - Open water 3 Core 3 Depth 3 metaG | ecosystem: Environmental > Aquatic > Freshwater > Wetlands | place: USA: Ohio, Lake Erie...
CAAACCTACGATGTTAATTTTTTGAGCAGGCCGTCCAGGTTACCTATGTCCCCATTCGATTGCCTTATTAAGTCAAAGGCAAGTTCGTGGTCTTCGAGTCCTTTCACCCCGCTCACTTCACATATTTTTTTATCAACATCGAGATCAATATCAAAAAGACCGTACAACGAAAATTTGTACTCCTCTTCAAAGGTGTTAGGCGACACCACGTTATGGCAAAAGTAGCGTGCAACTTTGAACAGCGTATATATTTCTTCAATCTTGTACCCTCCTGTCAGCCTCCCTAAAACCAAAGGAAATAGCTCTGTTCGAAGGTTTCCAGCTCCTTTTCCGTATCCCATGAGGGAGCTGTCTACAATATCGGCTCCGCCTTGCACTGCTTCTATTGCATTCACTGCCGCCAACCCTAAGTTATCATGGGGATGAAATCCGATGGTCATGTCTGGAAAATTCTCCTTGAGCGCCATGATGCGGCTTCTCACTTGATGGGGCAAAAAGTGACCATTTGAATCAGCAATGTAAAAGAAATCAGCGCCGAACTCCTGTGCCCTTGCACAATATTCCACGGATTGTTCGTCGGAAAACTTCGAGGCGCGCAGTAAATTCATACTGACTTTAACTCCCCGGGGTTTGAAGTAATTCGAAATATCCCTAATTTTCTCCATATTCTTGGGAGTACTCGTCACCCTGATGAACGATAATTGTTGCACTGTATTTTTATCGTACTTGTGCGGCGAAAAATCATCCGGATGGATCATCGCTCCTATCTTCACCTTTCCCTTGCAAATGTCGTAGCACTTCGCAATGTAATCTGGCGAATAATTCAACAGCGGATTGGCATCCGAGCCGAATTTAAGGTACCCGATTTCAATATAATCTATCCCTGTTTCCGAGAGCCTCTGTAGCGTGCTAAAAACCGCTTCCAATTCAATTTGTTTCCGGCATAGGACACTCTCTCTAAACGTGACGTCCATTATTTCCATATTCTGATTCGCGCCTCCTTTTGGATTGGGATTAACCTTCTAATCTCTCTTTGACTGCAGCCCATTCGCCGTGGGCTCACTCAGTTTCTTCCTCCCATCTCTTCATCATTCTCTGAGCCTATCAAATACCATCTCTAAGTTTCATTTCCATCCAGATAGGACTGAAGCATCATGGAGCGCCGCTTCGGTTAGGTCAAATGAAACAAGTTTTATTCAGAGGTACAGGGAAATTTACCTTGGCAAATTTGGAGGGTTTAGGATTATTCTGTGTCCCTTATTAAATTGAGTCTTCATCTTTTCTATCTTTTCTGCTGCACTTCACTTCGAATACTCTCTTGTTTCTCCAACATGGGTAATAAGATTAATACCCAAAGAGATAGAAAAATGCTTACCTATTTTGATCAAGTACAGATTATCTGCTATGGATCGAAGCATAATTCTGGTATTTTCACCCATTCGCGCGCATTGTTTTCATAAACTTTGCAATGGTAACATCGTTGTGACACGAATTATTGTTGAATTCGAGAAATACTAATCTTCCTTGAACCAGAAAGGTTAGTTTCTAAACATATAACCCCTTGATCGCTCGAAATAATCATTGATTCCTTTCCATTGTTTGAAAATCTATATCTGGCTGAAGGGAGGAGATCAACAATAATAATTTTTCCGGATTCTACTCCTTCCATTGAAACTTCTACTCTTTCTATGGCACCTGCTTTTGATAACAGAACCATCCCTTTTTTTGGAATATACGCCCCGACCACATTGCTCTCACGGGATTCGATTAGGGATGTCGTCTTAACATTAGCTGCCTTTCCCGACTCTGTAACTTCCATTACATTTAAGAAATAATCAGTTTCTCGTCCTTTTCTAGGGATTATCTTGAACATCGATCCATTCTTGTATTCTATAGCCGCATCGTCAGGGAGAAGTGTTTTTATCCATAACGAACTGCCACCGTTGTCTATAAGATTCGTGTTCGACCCTTGGTCTTTAAGGTTTCCTCCGGGAGTTATTACCCAGGATTTTTGATAGGTGGGGCGAGGTGTTTTAACTATATCAAAAACGACAAATATATTTGGTTTGAACCAGACTATTCTCCTTACAAACCTTGAAAGTATTGTTGAATCATATGCGTTTGTAGCATCGCCCTTCATGTAATCATATTTATCAGTGGTCTCGAATGCCTGAATTCCTGGCCCAACGTCATAAACAGATCCCTTGGAGTAAGCTTCTTTACCTTGAGATACCGTGGGAAACTTATTGATTAGGCGTTGAGGATGACCATCGATCAATATGGGGCTCTCGTACCCTTTGATTAATTTGCCATCTCTTTCTAATGTAAATGAACTCTGGGCATATGGATCCAAATGGCTCCAGTGAAAACGTTGACATATGAATAATGCGGCTAAATCATTCTTAGATGTAAACCCCGAGCGCATGGCCACCCAACCCAGTTTGGCAAAATGTCTTGTCCCGCACCCCAATTTGTCAGCAGACCTTGCTGAGGGCCAGTTTTCTCTAAACATAAATTGATCAAATTTATCATAAGACCCCCCCCCAACAATATAGTCTGGACCTTTCTCATTGAGCACCCAGCCGATCAATTCAGCCACCCATTTATCATAGGGATCTTTCGAGAATTTTCTTCTGGCATGTGTGAACATGGGTCCTATCCAAGTATATCGTCCATCGGTTTTCCTTCCGATGTCCACATACTCCTTATTTGGATAAATCATATAATTCCAAAATTCTCCTGCATATTTGAGAAACCCGGTATCATAAATTGAATTTTCAAAAGTCTGGCCTGTCGCAGTATAGTGGGCATAGAGAAGTGGTGCCACCTTGATTGGAAGTGCGTCAAACTGGGTCTTATCCCCATAATACCCCCATGAAGGAACATCATCATATACATATAATGGCCCGCCGTGCCAGCCACCATCCCCTCCCTGCTCATTCAACGCCGGCAATATCTTTCCAATCCAGTATCGGTCGAAATCATCTAAATATTCTTTCGCTTTTTGGTTTCTCTCTGAACTAATTCCCGTCCCATTAGGCTCATACAATGCCATCCCTATAATCGGATAAAAATATTTATAAATATGGTCAGCCCTTCCAAGCAATTGACCCTGTCCCTTGCAATCGGCCTTCATTTTTTCTGCCAGAGCAATGAGCCTTTCTTGTATTGCTGACTTGTCTCCATCTGATAAAACAGGTGTTTTACCATTTGAGTATTTTCTATTGACTAGCCAGTCATACCCTGCTGCTCCGTGTAATGCGGCCTGGGCTCCAACACCGTCATGCCACTCACCTACATAAGCTAAAAGCTTCATTCTTGCATCCGCCAAATATTCGTCCTCGCTATGTTTTGGGTCATAACGAAGATTTGTCCCTGGGATTGAATCGGGCAATTTCCATTCCTTTCTCCGAGCAACACCTTCCGCGGCGAGAATAGGCCATAAATACCTCCTTCCAAATGTAGCGCGTCTCACCTGTCCATAGAGGTCGTCATCACAACTGTATGTTAGGCTATACAATTTCCCTTTCATATCACCGCTCACAATCCTCCAGGCAAAGCTGCCAACGTTATCTTTATCCCAATCCCAAGACCCTTTAATCCATATTCGCGGATGTTGCTGAACAATCAGTTTAGCTGTAGAGGTCCTCCCTTCGCGTATTTCCTTTTCTATCTTGGATGAATAATCTGCATTCACATCTAATCTTTCTGCCAATGCAATTTGCCCAATACCCAATAGAAGCATGAGCAACATTATTAATATCATATTTTTTTGTAAATCATTACGCATCATCTTTTCCTCCTCAATTTCTAAGCTTTTAAAACCCCATCATTTTGAAGGAAAAATAACCTTTCGAAAATTTCCCATTCAATGATAAGCTGGTCCCTTCCCAAATATTAATTCTCTTCAAACGATATCTATTCGTCATCCTATTTATGCCAGGCTCTGCTGCAGTCACCGCAAACTCATATCCCCCTTTTTCCACAAACCCTTCAATTTCCTTATTCATGTGGCCGGCCGGACTAGAAAAAGCCCTAACTTTCCTGTTCAGAAACTTTTCAATGATCCTTTTAGATTCAACGATCTCATGGTATTTCTGATCATCCCTCAACCGAAGAAGGTTTCCATGGCTGCAAGTATGAGAACCAAAATCATGGTTTTGACTCATTTCAGAAATCTGCTCCCATTTTAACATTGTATTTTCTCGAAATAATCTTTCGTTGTTTATTCCAAATTCCTCTTCAATTCTATCAAGCAGTTTTTCAATTTTACCCGTTTCTTCCTTGTTCATCCTTGCAAATAAATCCGATGCACTATTTTTAAACTCTTCATAAAGACGAAATAAATCCGTTTTTACTTCGTTACTGAATCCCTTATCCTCCTGTTTTTGAGCCTCTTTTAAATAGTAGTACAATCTGTCCCACCAATAAGGTTTAACATTTTTGTCACCAATTTTATCCGCCGTTATAAAAAAAATCGCCGGTAGGTTCATTTTACTTAAAGCTTTATAAGCATTCCAGAAGTTATCCTCATATCCGTCGTCAAAGGTTATGATGAGAGAATTCCAAGGAAGGGGGCCATTCTTTGCATACTTCCTTAGCTCTTTAAACGTAATAACGTTGTAACGCTTTTTTATAAAGCCCAATTGTCTTTCGAATACCTGTTGGGAGGTAAAGAGAAATGGTAATGAAGCCTCTATCTCACTAATCTTCCCATCCGTTATGCGATGATATGTGACTATGGTGATGCGCCTGCCCCAAATATTGTTAAAAAAGCGAAGGAAATGAAATATCCCAGTATAAAAAAATAATCCCCCAAAAACCTTTCTTATGCAGTACTTGATAGTTCGTGCCATATTTGACTAAGCATTTTTGAGAAGTTAGATCAATTCCGTGACCTGATGTTAGAAGAGGAATTCATTAAATTTCTCGTAGCAACATGCTCAAAAATATTCTCATATTTTTCGATCATCCTCTGAAGGCTGAATTCTGTCTCTACCCTCCTCCGTCCGGACAAACCATATCGCAACGCAATCTCCTTATCATTGAGAAGGACGTTTATTGCTTCCGCTAATTTCTGACTGTTTTTGGGCGGCACGAGTAGACCTGTTTCTCCATGGATCACCGCTTCCCGATTGCCCCCTACATCTGTTGCTACCACTGGTTTTGCAGACGCCATATATTCTAAAAGTACATTTGAGAAGCCTTCGCTTAACGACGAAATGACCGCAACATCGAAAATGGGTAGTAAATCTGCTATGTCGCTCCTTCCTCCAAGAAAATGAATTTTGTCGGCAACATTCATCTTTTTAGCAAGCCACTTCATATCATTCATCGAGTTTCCCGTCTCATTCAGGTCATGCCCAATAATAACAAATTCTATTCCAGAGTTTTGTGCGCATATTAATGACGCGGCATGGAGAAAAAATCTAATTCCCTTGATTTTCTTTATGTTGCCGATTAACCCAACTACATACTTGTTAGCCTCTACCCCAATTGAGCGTTTTATCGATTCTCTGTCAACATGATTGCCATATTCTTCAACCTTTATGCCATTATGAATGCACCATACTTTTCCTTCCTTGAACCAACCTCTATTTATTACTTCATTTTTAACTGCATCCGAAACAGTTATCGCACCATCAAAATATCTTCCAAGAAGTTTATACGCAACCCTGTGAGGGAGTCTTGTCTTATATCCCATATCTCGTCTATTTGATATAATAGGAACAGCACATAGCTTTGAAAGAGCTAAACCCAGAAAATCGGATCCCTCATGATAGGTCACAATAAGAGTTATTTTTTCCCTCCGGATCAATTTATATAAACAAATGATATTTTTCACTCCCTTAATAGAATAAATCCCGCCACATCTTAAACTATAGATTTGGAACCCCTCTGCCCTCATAGCCAGAGCAAGTTCGCCAGAATAATAGCATGCAACATAAGTCTGGAATTGTCTTTGATCAAACCCATGTAATAACTGCGTAATATTCCGTTCTGACCCACCTATTTTCTTCAAAACATCAGTGATGATTAGTATTTTTATCTTTCTGCGGCACTGCATATTCAGTAGTTTTCGAAGGAATCAAAAGCTCACAAATTTATCTCATAAGGATGACGTATATTTCTTTGTTTCATTATTCTTAAATTCAACAGACAACAAATGCTCCTTTAGCTTCTCTCTGAATTCCATCGATTCCATAATCTCCTGAACCTCAGATTTATTCTTCCCTTCAAACAAGTCGTTGAATTTATCTAAGCCCTGGTTTTTCCACTCTTGCAAACATCTCTCTCTATATTTCTCTATTGTAGATACCTGGATAGCAGGATTGCCGAAAACGACACTTCCGGGCTTAACATCTCGGATGACCACGGCGGACATACCAACGATAGAACCCTTACCAATCCTTACGTTCGGTAAGATAATTGAACGGGCTCCGATGAAACAATTGTCCTCAATGACTATCTTCCCAAAATATCGAAGGGCAGGAAACTGGTCTCTAAAAATGAAGCTTGCTCCATCATGTGTAAGAAATCTAACGCCCGAGGCTATCGCAACGTTATTGCCTATTTCTACGAGATAGGGCTCAGATGCTAATTTATTAATCTGGATAAAACAGTTTTCCCCAACTTTAGCCCCTTGCTTTCGAAATTTTTCAGCAATTGTCGAGCCGTCGTATTTATACTCCTCATTGATTTCTTTCAGCTTTATTGACAAATATCTCAGCAATCTAAAAATCATCCCCATATGACCACCTCAGCCTATTTGATATCAGATTGAAATCTTTCAAAATAATCCGCTGACAATCTTCAGAAATAATCGATACCATCATCTTTGAAAAGATCGCTTCAAACCAATCTTTCCACAAAAGTCAGATTGCAGATCGTTTCGGAGGATGTCTCTTGCTCTTTGTTCACGGCAATTCATTTCTGTGGAATGTGACCGTTTCCCCCGTACATATCTTTAATCATTACCCTATCTATTTTATTATTCTGATTTTTGGGGAGACCCTCAACACGTATCATACTTTTCGGAATCATATAACTTGGCAGATTTTTGATGAGGTGTCTCCTAATTTCTTTCTCGCAATCTCCTTCAGCTGAGTAAATGAGTCTTAGTTTCCCAACTTGGCCGTTTTCGTAAATGGGAATGACGACATTCTCTTTAACGATAGGTAACAAAGAAAGAATGTGCTCAATTTCTCCCAACTCAATCCTATACCCCTTGAACTTTATTTGATGATCTTTGCGGCCATGGATAAAGTAGCCCACTTTGGGGTTGAAGGAAGCAATATCTCCTGTCCTATAATATCTCTCCCCTCTATCATTGACCCCGAATGCAATTTGTGTCTTCTCTGAATCATTCCAATAACCCAATCCCACCTGCGGTCCTGCAACTAAAAGTTCTCCTTTTCTTTTCTCATTTTCAAAACCTGTTCTGTCCAAAATAAACTTACTGCCTGCTATCGGAAATCCAATAGAAAAATTTGTCGCCCGGCGATTTAAGCGCTTGCTGAAAGTATGTTTGGAATTATAATTAGTTGTTTCTGCTGGCCCATACCAATTATGGAACCTTGTGTTAGGTAACATGTCCATGATTGTAAATAACGTATTGGCAGGTATCAACTCACCAATTAAGAAGACATCCTTAAGCCCGATCAATAAATCCGGCTGTATCAAGTTACTATTAACTAACGAGCTCAGGGAGGAAGGCACTAAACACATTTTGGTAATTCCATATTTATAAGTAAGGTCCAATATATCCTTCGGAAATATTATCTCTTCAGGATATACACCTAATGTTCCGCCTGAGCATAAGACTGAAAACATGTCCGTCATCGACATATCAAAAGAACTTGCATTCAATGCGCTTCCGACTTCCTGAGGCCCATAGTCAAAGGCCTTTATTGTATAACTCATTATGTTATATAAGTTTCCATGCGATATCATTACACCTTTAGGAACCCCAGTTGATCCGGAGGTATGCAATATTAATGCTAAATCTTCTGAAGAATGGGGAGGGAATCCTTCCTTGTTCTTTATCGACTCCTCTCCAAAATTTATTCTTTTATAAAGCCCGTCTTCACAATCATCGAAATAGAGCACTTCAAATTGATTTTTTAATAATCCCCGACATCCCTGGTAATGTCTTGCAGAATGATGATCAATAAAAACATAGAATGGGACTATATCCTCCAATATTCTGGCTAATCTTAGAGAAGGGGTCCTTGTATCCAATGGGACGTAGACACCCCCGGCCTGCATAATTCCAATAATGGTGGCATATAAATAAATTGACTTGTTCATCAGGACAACGACTCTATCACCTCTTTTAATTCCTGATTTTAATAGAAAACTTGCTATGTGGCTTGATAGGTTCTGCAGGTCATTGTAAGTCCACAAATTATCGTAAATTCTTATGGCTACTCTTGACTTATGAAGAAGAAAACTCCTCTCAATAAGATCCATTATTGTTTGCATAGTCCTCACTCGCAGCTGATTTCCCTGCCGTGCTGAAATCAAATGACGACTTCCCTTGGCAGAAGATGACTTAAGAATTCTAAGGGGCTGGCAGAATAACCGTATGCTCCGCAGTTATGAAAAAGAAGAATATCACCTTCCCTTATGTCCGAACGTAACTCAAGCTCGGAAGCGAGCACATCATCAGGGATACATAGGGACCCCGCAATGGTGTATTTGGAAGTTCTCTCGCTGCAACCGTTTTCTGGTACAAGACCCACCTGGAGGTTTCTACGAATCACTTGACCGATGCCTCCGGCTGCCAAATAGTTTTGATGCATCCCCCCATTTACAACCAGGAATTCTTTTTTATATCCATTCTTTCTATAAAGCACGTTCACGGCGTAAAGGCCGCATTCAGCTACCAGGAAACGCCCTGGCTCGACAATAAGCCTAGTGTTTTCAAAGCGCAGCCTATATTTTGAATCCGTTATTAACTCTGATAAACTCCTCTTGATAACCGGTAGATCGAGAGGGGTTTTATTACCGAATATGTCAATCCCCCACCCTCCGCCCAAATTAATCTTTTTCAGCTCTATTTTATACTGGCTTGCGATCTCATAGGCCTTTTCAAGAATGAATTTGAAATTGGAAATAAGTTTTTCAGCTTCGAGGAACTGAGACCCCAAATGCATATGCAGTCCTGTGAAATTTAATACTTCCGATCCGTTCTTGATGAGTGCAAGCGCCTGTTCAAGATCGTTTTCTATAATCCCAAATTGGGTATCTCCGCTCATTTTCATCGCCGACGGCGATGATTTCGCCTTTGGATTCAGTCTGATTCCCAGATTGGCAGGCTTCCCTTTTGCTCGGCAGAGATCAAGTATAATATTGATCTCTGATATGCTCTCAACGTTAATGGAAGATATCCCAAGATCAATCGCCAATGATAATTCTTCGATTGTCTTACCAGGGCCTGTAAATTCAATTTTCTCTTTAGGAATCCCTATCTCCATAGCTAATCGTAGTTCACCTAAGGATGCAACATCAGCGCCCGCGCCAAGCGATCGGATGAATCCGAGAACTTCTTGGTTTGGATTTGCCTTGAAGGCATAATGAATTTCGAAACCCTTGGGCAGGCAGTCCAACAATTCATCGTACTTTCTCTTGACAATCCTCGTGAAGTAGATAAAGGCAGGAAGCTCTATATCTTTGACGATCCGGCCGACTTCATCCTTAGGTACGATCTCGTAAAATTCTTCTTTCCTCATATCTTTCCTTAATCGCGGCGTACTTTATCTTGCCGTTTTCTGTCATTGGTAAATGTTCCACAATGTTGATTTCGGCAGGAATCATATAGTACGGTAGTCGGTCCTTCAAATGAACTATTAAACTTTGCTTCGTCAATGCTCCGTCACCAACGACTTCTGCTATAATAGCCTGACCCTTATGTTCGTCTTTGATGCCTATTACAGCCGCATTCTTTACATCCCCGTGCTCCAGAATGCACCCTTCTATCTCTTTTGGATAAACCCTATGTCCTAACGTTTTAATCATTCCATCTTCACGGCCCAGCACATAGAGATAGCCTTCTTCATCCATTTTCCCGAGGTCACCCGTAAAAACCCATTTCCCCTCTTTCATCGTTTTTGAACCCGGCTCTTTCATCTTTCGTAACTTTTCACTCGTTCCTTTAGAATCGGCCAAATAACCAAGCATCGTCCCCACGCCGTAATGAACAATTTCTCCCTCAGTGTGCGGAGGAGCAATTTCACCCCTTTCATTTAGCACAACTACTTCCGTTCCTTTTATAGGACGCCCAACCGAGGTCATCTTCCTTTCAAAGTCGAAAGGCCTGAGCATGCTGCTTCTAAAAGTCTCGGTTTGCCCATAGGTTTTATAAATCTTCAAATCTCTAAAGTATTGTCTCAGTTGCACCAACTGATTCTTGGCAAGATCACCTCCTGAAACAGTAATGTATCTTAATGTGTAAACGCTCTGTTCAAAATCAGGTTCCTTCGGATAGGCAATGAGGTCGGCCCATATGGATGGGACACCCGAAATTCCAGTAATGTTTCGAGATCTTATTGCTGTCAGAACATCTCTTGGAAACCATGAATTTAAAATGACGAGATGGGCTCCCGAGAGAAGACATGAGAGGAGTTGATTCAAGCCTACATCGAATGAAAAAGGGAGCAAGCTCAACAGGCTGTCTTGATCTGCCAATTTATAATCTTCAATCTCCGTCATAGCTCTTCGCAACAGATCTTCTCTTGATATCAGAACACCTTTTGGGACCCCTGTCGAACCCGATGTGAAGAGGCACCACGCAGCGTCGTTCAAACAGGGATCGGTGGCCGAGACTTCTCTTCCGGTGTCATTGTTACCCATAGGATCATTCAAAACATAAATCTTCTTCTCGGAATCATGCTGCCAGAAATCTATGCCCTCCCATTCAGGATATTTCATCGAAACAGGGTACCGATTGTTCGACCCCGTTGTTTTCATCGATTTCTTCAAATTTCTTAATGTCCCCTCATCAAGCACGAGGAATCTCGGATGAGCGATTGAAAATAATTTCAATGAATACTGTGCGTTTTGCTTAGCGTAAAAGGAGCTACACACACCCCCGGTTAACAAGACAGCCAATATTGATACTACCATCTCCAGTGACTTGGTCATATAGCACATAACCAAGTCCCCCGGCTGCATCCCTTGCTTCAGCAAACCATCGGCAATTTCTCTCACCCTCTCCTCTAATTGACCATAGGTCAAAGTCATCAAGGAGTTAGGAGGAACATAATGGGACGTTGCAGCTTTTTCTTTATACCGAGAAAAGACCTGGCTGATCTCTTGAATCAAGTCCATTGCTGATTCTCCATCAACTTTGATTGTATAAACTCACAAATCCTGTTGACGGTATCGAAATTCTCTAATGAGAGTTCAGCGGGATGAATGAGGACATTAAAATTCTGAATGCATTCTTCGATTAATTGAACCGCACCGATGGAATCTATAATACCGC
>Ga0153915_10005833_pt1 | contig 11488 bp, 10 predicted proteins | sample Opewatmetagenome_2_FD_107003 | JGI IMG/M metagenome (GOLD analysis project Ga0153915, IMG submission 107003) | Freshwater wetland microbial communities from Ohio, USA - Open water 3 Core 3 Depth 3 metaG | ecosystem: Environmental > Aquatic > Freshwater > Wetlands | place: USA: Ohio, Lake Erie...
CTTTGATTTTGTTGTTGCAATGGATCTCCTGGAACATATCGCGTCTCCAGATAGATTAAAAGTTGTAGGAAAAATGTTAGCAATGAGTCGCTTAGGCATCATTATCGGCGGCCCTTTTGATCAACCATTAACAGAACCGGCAGAGCAGATATTGAATGAATACTTTAAAATTTTAAAAGGAGAAGCGCACCCCTGGTTAATGGAGCATATAGCCAAGAGACCGCTTCCGAGCGAAAAAATGCTGGACGATTACCTTAGGGAGAGAAAATATTCATTCTTTAAAATTCCTACCAATAATATTTATTTATGGACCTGGATGCAACACTTAATCTTTATCGCGTACAGGTTTGGGGTGGATATTCATGACTTATATATGACTTATAATTTGGCATTTTTAGCAAGAAAGATAAACGATGGCGAATTGCCAGTTTACAGATATATATATCTTATTTGTGCTGAAGAGAAGTTCCTAAATTTTGTCGATAAGAGCTTTTTCGCCGATAGCTTGGAAAAGCAGATTGAAAAATTTCGGTTAATTAATAATATATTTAAAAAAATATCCGATTATTTAAGGGAAAAAGAGGACTATATAAATTATTTAAGGGAAAAAGAGGACTATATAAAAATCATTGAATCGGGGCAGGGATGGCGCCTTTTGACGAAATACTTTAAAATAAGGGATAAACTTCTGCCGATTGGCACGAGAAAGAGGGAAATAGTAAGGCTGGTATTCCAGTTTATTCTGAATATTATTAGCGGAAATTTAAGAGAAAGCATCTATAAAGAAACAAGATTACTATTTCGCAACATAAAGGAAATAGCGGCGAGGAAGTATCCGAGTTTTCAAAATCTAGAAAATGTTTACAAATTATGGATTGAAAAAGAAGAGCCTAAAGAGGAGGATTTAATATATCAGAGGCTTAGTAGATTTTTTATTGAGCCTAAAATCAGCATTATAGTACCCACCTTTAACCCCGCTGAGCATTTTCTTAGAGATATGATTGAGTCCGTTCTGAATCAAACATATTCGAACTGGGAACTTTGTATAGCCGAAGGAGGCAACAAGGAGGGTCATGTAAGGAAGGTATTGAAAGAGTATTCCGAAAAGGACAGCCGTGTAAAGATCAGGGTCCTGGACGAAAACAAGAGCATTGCCGGAAACTCAAACGAAGCTCTATCCATAGCTTCCGGAGAGTACATAGCCTTCCTTGACCATGAGGATAGGCTGCCTCGTTTTGCCCTTTTTGAAGTCGTAAAAGCCATTAACCAAAATCCCCATACCGATTTCTTATACTCAGATGAAGATAAGATAGATGAGAGAGGAAAGAGGAGGGATCCTTTCTTCAAGCCTGATTGGTCACCAAATATGTTCTTATCTTTTAATTATCTGGGCCATCTCTGTGTAATTAGAAAGAAGCTTCTCGATAAAGTAGAAGGTTTTAGAGAAGGATATGATGGCTCTTATGATTATGATCTTTTTTTAAGGGTTATAGAGTTTACTGCTGAGAAGAGAATCACACATATACCAAGGATCCTGTATCATTGCAGAATTACTTATGGCTCTGCTGCAGGATCAAATTTAGGCAAAGCCTATGATTATGCGTCAGCAAAGAAAGCATTGAGAGACGCAATGGAAAGAAGAGCGGTTGAGATTGAAGATGTTACAGATGGCATTTGTGCCGGAAGTTACCGGATTAAGTATAAAATTATTGGAAACCCAAAGGTATCGATATTGATTCCTACAAAGGACCATGTAAAGATTTTAGAGACCTGTATCGCTTCAATCTTAAGCAAGACGGATTATGATAATTATGAGATCGTTATTATAGATAACGAAAGTAGAGAAGAAAAGACATTCAAATATTATGATGAGATGAAAAAGAATTCAAAGATAAAGATTATTGAATATAATAAGCCTTTCAATTTCTCGGCAATAAATAACTTTGCGGCATCTATGGTGAATAGCAAATATATTTTATTTCTGAACAATGACACAGAAGTGATTTCTAGGGAATGGGTTGGAGCAATGCTCGAGCATGCCCAAAGAGACGAAGTTGGAGCTGTAGGGGCAAAATTGGTGTATCCCAATAATAAAATCCAGCATGTGGGAGTTATTTTGGGCTTAGGGCCACATGAGGTAGCAGGGCACGCTTACTATAAGTATCCAAATCAGAATGGTTATTTTGGAAGAATCAGTATAATAGGGAACTATTCCGCTCTTACAGCTGCATGTTTGATGGTTCGAAAAGAAGTATTCGAAGAGGTTGGCGGCTTTGAGGAGAGTTTCTCGCATGCCTATAATGATGTAGACTTATGCATGAAAATAAGGCAAAAGGGGTATCTGATCGTCTGGACTCTCTATGCTGAGCTCTATCACCATGAGAGCAAAAGCCGCGGATATGAAGACACTCCAGAAAAACAGGAAAGATTTAGAAAAGAGATCGTGCTATTTCAGCAGAGGTGGGGTGACGTGCTTCAAAAGGGTGACCCATACTACAATCCCAACCTTAGTCTCCGCAGGGAAGATTTCTCTATAAAGCTTTGAGTATTGCAATTATCGCGTTCGTCAGACTTGCAGCTTGCCAGAAAACATAGGGAGAATTTTGCTGCGATGGACAGCTTAATGCTAAAGGAGATATTAAAATGAATTAAACAAAACTCGTGCCCAAAAGGTTCTTTGATGGAAAGCTAAGGTATCGATCGAAGAAGGTTTGCGGTTAACCTTAAAATATTTCCAAGAATTAGGCAATCCGTGAATGCGTTGGTCAATCAGGAGGCAACAGCAGCCGGTGACAGGCTGACATAGAAAACCGAATGGATCTTTGGATAATTCCGGCGGGTATTGCTGGAAACTCCTCGCGCCATGGGGAGTAAAAAATTCCCTTATCGAAACCTTTAGGAGGATGGTAAATGGCAACACGCGTACTGGTTACGGGGGGGCCGGTTATCTGGGTTCCGTGTTATGCGAAACCATGCTTAATGCCGGCTGCCGGGTCACGGTCGTTGATAACCTCATGTATGGGCAACACTCCCTCTTTCATCTGTGCGCAAACCCAGCCCTTGATTTTGTCAGAGGGGATGTCCGCGATGAAGAGTTAATGGGCCAGATCATCACGGACGCCGATATATTGATTCCTTTGGCCGCGGTGGTCGGAGCCCCGGCATGTAAACGTGATCCCTGGCTGGCCCAGTCTGCTAATCTTGAGGCCATCCGCCTGCTCAACCGTCTCCGGAGCCCTGACCCAATGATCATTTTTCCCACTACCAACAGCGGTTACGGTACAAAGTCGAGCGATGTCTTCTGCACGGAGGAGACCCCGCTGGAGCCCATCACGTTTTACGGGCAAACCAAGGTACAAGCCGAGATCGAACTACTCAATAGCCCCAATACGATTTCACTGCGACTGGCCACCGTTTTCGGAATGTCCCCCCGCATGCGCCTCGATTTGCTAGTTAACCATTTTGTTTACGCAGCAGTAACAGACGGCTACTTAGTGATCTTTGAGAAAGATTTCAAACGCAACTATATTCACGTCAGGGACGTTGCGGATTGTTTTGTCCATTGCATCCAAAATGCTCAGCGAATGGTGGGGAAAGCATACAACATAAAAGAAATTATATCGTTTCGAACCAGAGGTTGCGAGAGGCCGGGTTTGAAGCCCATCGGTCAGTCGATGAAGGAATCCGGGAACTGCTGAAGGGGTATCGAATGCTGGGACGCGCTTTGCTCAAAAATGTTTAATGGCTAGATTTGGATAAAATGTTGCCTTTTTTTCCCACTGGTCATTGGAAATTTTTCAGTGGAAAAGGCGTTAAATTACCCGGCGAAGGAATCGTGCCTTGAAAATAAGTCTATTGGTTCTCACCTTAAATGAGGTTGAGGGCATGAAAGCGATCATGCCACGAATCAAGAGGGAGTGGTGCGATCAGACTATCATTCTTGATGGCGGATCAACAGATGGAACCATTGAATACGCTAAAGATCAGGGCTATTTTGTTTATGTACAGAAGCAACCCGGATTTCGGCACGCTTATTGCGAAATTTTACCCTACATTGAGGGAGAAATCGTTATAACCTTCAGCCCTGATGGAAATTCCCTACCCGAATTGATTCCGCCTTTAATTCAGAAGATGGAAGAAGGCTATGATATGGTCATTGTCTCCCGTTATCTGGGCCCAGCAAAGAGTTATGATGATGGCTTGGTTACTGCATTCGGTAACTGGCTTTTTACCAAGACCATCAATCTATTACATGGGGGCCATTACACAGATGGCATGGTGATCTTCCGAGCTTACAAAACCCAAATAATTTATGACCTGGGACTAAACCAGGACGAGGGCTTCGCCACGGCAGAAGGACTGTTTAGGACCAAGATAAGTTGGGAGCCTCTTTTATCTGTCCGGGCAGCAAAAAGAAAAATGAAAGTGGCCGAAATACCCGGTGATGAACCTCCACGAATTGGCGGGGAAAGAAAACTCAAAGTTTTAAAGTGGGGGGCGGCGTATTACTTTCAGTTTATCCGGGAGTTATTCTTTTGGCGCTGAAGAATGGAAAAGAATTGTACCCGGCGGTTTGGCCGAATTGAGCATATGCCGGTGGTTGCTCGATGCTGATTTTTATTATTTTCATTTATTCCTTATTGTCAGTCCTCTTTGCTTCTTCTATATTAACTCCTTTAGACCGGGAAGGGTTATGAGGGACTCCTGTCGCACCCTAAGCGAGGTAACGGCCGCCATTTTGATCGGCGGTTTGGGGACTCGGCTGCGATCTGTGATGGTCGATCGCCCCAAAGTGTTGGCCGAGATCCGAGGTCGCCCCTTTCTGGCATTTCTTCTGGATCAGTTGACCGCCGCCGGAGAAATAAAATGACTCGGCTGATTCTGGATGTTGCTCATCTGAAAATTAAAGACCGCTATTTCTGGGCAATCCTTTGCCTGATTATCCTGCTCCGGCTTGCGCTAACCTCGGATCTTGCGGTACAAATGGGCTCTGGCCCTCATGATGATGGTCTTTATGTTTCCCGGGCCTACTATTTGCTTTTAGGACAGGGGATGGGGCCTTACGATGCCCGCCTGTTGGTTAAGCTCCCCGGACTTTCCCTGTGGCTCGCCGGTATCCGATTCCTGGGTATCCCTTATCTGTTTTCGATCAATTTCTTATACATCCTAGCTGGCGTTTATTTTATCGCTGTTTTGCTGCGCCGTGGCGATTTCAACAGATTTTTGCTTCTGGGTGCATTTGTTCTTTATGTATTCAATCCGGTGACGCTGGCTCCCCAATGGTTCCGGGTTCTGCGCGAACCCTTGTTAATTAGTTTACTTATTTTAATGCTGAGCTCTATGCTTTTTATATTGGGAGAACTCCCCGACCGACGGGTTCCCTATTTACATATGATTATTTTTTCGGTTGTTTTTGCATTCGCTTTGCTAGTGCGCGAGGAAGACCAGCTGCTTTACGTGTTGCTGTTCTTGTTTTACATCGTTTTTGTTTGGCAGGCAAAAAAGCATATTACTTTACGCCCAGTCGCTTCCTGGATGAAGATTGTGGCCGTGCTTGCGCTGCCACTCATTGCAGCTTATGTGAGCAATACGGCGACTCGGTCTTTTATTGCCAAGCATTACGGAGCACCCCTCCTGTATGATTTCGGAGAGGGGGAATTTCCCAAACTGATCGCAGCCATGCGCAGTGTCGTATCCAAAAAGGACAACCGCCATGTGATGATCACACAGGAGGCTTTAGGCAAGCTTCGCCAGGCTGTCCCCAGGCTGGCTCCCGTGATTGATAGGCTTCCACCCCCGAGCCTTGGCTCCTATTCCTGCCAGAGGTTTAGGGTATGCAGCGAATGGACCAATGGTTGGATGCTGTTCTGGATTAAGGATGCGGCCTTTCAGACGGGGTTGACCCCTGATTTGCCCCAGGCCCAAGAATTTTTCCGCAAGGCCCGGCTGGATATCGTAAACGCTTGCCAGGATGGACGGCTGCAATGCCAAGATAGGGGGACTGGGTTGCTTCCACCCTTTGAACTGCGCTGGACCCGGGCATACGTTCGCGAGTGGATGGGCATCATGAAGATGATAATGCAGCCGGGCTTTAAGGTACCGGCTCAACTCCCCTCTACCTATCCCGTGGACGTGGAATACGGACGTATGTGTCAAATGGTAACGATGACCCACCATTATGACACCCATTTGCAGGCCTCCAACGATGAAGCTTGGAAAAATTATTCGCAGGATTTGTACTTGAGCTTAAGGTATTGGCTCAGATATCCAGATGTCGCGGCCAGCAAGGGCTTTGGGCCCAACGCGGGCGGAGATCAACTGGGGGCCCTCACCCATTATCAACGCCACGGTCAGTATGAAGGGCGTATTTGGCAGGAGAAGAAAGCCTCGGAAGATTTTCCTTTCCTGCACAAAAACCCGGTAACAGCCTGGCGCCGGCCCATCGTTCGTTTCTATCAGCGGTATGGTATTATTTTGGAACTCCTGGGACTGTTGGCTTTTGTCGCCCGGCTGATGCTGTGGCGTAATTTGCGACCCAGCCCTTTTTTATGGGCGGCCATCTTGTTTACAGCCTTTACTGTTTTTCGCTTAGCTGCCCTGTCTTATGTCAGCGTGTACATGGGGGGGCTCGAGGATCGCTTGTTTTTCTCAACCTATGTGGTCGCTCTATTGATTGCTCCCTTTTTGGTTACGGAAGCTACAAAAGCCATATGGACTAGGCTAAAATAACATAAGGAGATTAGGGATTATGCTTATGAAACTCCGCATTAATAGATCCACCCTTTGGGTCTGGATGAGTACGCTTTTGATAATCGCTATGCTGCTAGCGCCGGGATGGGCAGAGGCGAAAAAAAATCTGCCCAATGCTTTGCAGTTCGTCATTCCCATACTGCCGGAGGCCGAACGTTACTTGGATCTGTTGGCATACCCACCTTATTTAGCCGTCGCCTTGGAGAACAACGGAATCACGCCTAGCAATTTGAGTAGAGTAACGGTTGTGGATGGCCATACCGCACAATTTAAGAACGCCTTTCTACGGTTCAGTGAGAAGAAAGGACCTTTATTTATTTATCAGGGTAAAATGGAACTGGAAATCGCCAATGTGAAAACAGGCTTTAACCTCCATACGGAGGTGGACACGTCGGAAATCAAAAAAGGTACAGTTACCGTCCGTATCTATACGCCCCTGGCCAAGCTGCTTCCAAAACCTCTGGTTGATAAGATTGAGAAAAAAATACAAAGTCTGACTGGAGAGGGCGTTCAGAAAAAGATGTTCGCCTACTTGGATGATCTGGAAAAAAGACGCCCCCAAGGAAGTGGCACAGCCGGAACGCTGGAGCTTATTCTGATCCAGGGTTATAATGCCATTAGTCCGGGGAAGTCGGGAGAAGGACGTGAACCCGGTGATGCGGAGTCCTTCTCTGACCAGATTCTTTTTCTGGCGACGTTGGCAATATGGTTCATCGTCGTTCCTCTTGCGGCCCTGTCGTTTTATCTTTGGCGCAAGTTCAAATATCGCCGTCCGGAGGCTCCTCGTGCCGATGGATGAAGGGAGCAGCGGGGATGAAAATACGCAAGTGGCCCTATGGACGAGAACTCCTGGGCAAATTCCTTACGGCTAAAAGTGAGATTTTCTAACCACCTCCAGGTCATAAGCCAGGGTGAAGTACTGAAAGGTTAAAGGGTTATTCATGTTTCAAAGTTCACTTTGCTGTCCACAATGCCGGTTTTTTAAATTCTAATTTGGACAAGAAGGAATTCGTTTAAAAAATGAAAAAACTTATCTTGGGGATAATTATCAGTTCAATATTTATCTATTTTTCTTTGAAAAATATTAATTTTGAAGATTTTTGGATCGCCCTGCAGGGGAAAAGCTATCGATGGATTTTCCCAACTGTTTTTGTATTCTTTTCGGTACAGGTTTTACGCTCCATGCGCTGGGGAGTCATCCTTTCACCAATAAGAGAAATGGACCAGAAAACTCTATTTCCAATTGCCTGCGTAGGATATGGGGCAATTATTGTGTTCCCCATGCGATTGGGGGAAATCGTTCGTCCCTATTTAATCCATTTAAAAAAATCGATTCCAATGGATTCCGGGATCGGTTCCATTTTCATGGAACGATTTATGGATATTTTTATGCTCGCGGGCTTCCTTTTTTATATTTTGACTCAAATCTCTCTCCCTCCGTGGATTACCCGCAGCGGATATATCTTTCTCGCTATGATTATTTTCGGATTCACCCTCATGATCCTATCCATCTTGAAACCAGTAGTAATCGGCAAAATAATTTACCGAATCGTTTCCCGTTTACCTCAGAAGTTATCTTCCAAAGTTGAAAAATTTATTTTGAATTTTTTGGATGGTTTCAAGGTTATTAGAAATATAAATAAAGTTATCCACATCCTTTGGTTATCTTTCTTGATCTGGTTTTTATCAGCCTGTGCAGTCTATTTGTTATTCATCCTTTTTCATTTTCCCTTTGGAATCATAGAAGCCATGGCCATTACTGTAATCACAGCTTTAGGAGTTAGCATCCCTGCGGCCCCAGGATTAATTGGCAATTTTCACTTTGCCTGCATGATTCCCTTAACTTTATGGAGTATTACGAAAGCCGATGCCTTTGCCTTCGCGACGAGTTTTTATCTGGCTGGGATCGGAACCAATATCTTTCTAGCCTTGATCTTTTTACCTTCGATGAATGTTCCACTCAGCCAATTATTAAAATCCATCAATCTTCATAAGAAATAAAAGAGTAATAAAGAAATCAATGCGAACAAAAAATTTAGAATTAAATGTTATCATCCCGAATTTTAACGGAAAGAAACTATTAATCAATTGTTTGGAATCAATTGCCAACCAGACTTATGAAAATTATTATCATTGTATTGGATAATCGTTTGGGGGATGATTCTGGGGCTATATTCGAGGTTATCCTATGGATATTGAACTCATCCAATTTTCAAAAAATAAGGGATTTAGCCCGGCAGTTAATGCGGGAATCAAGAAGGCCAAGGGAAAATACATCTGGCTTCTGAATAATGACGTGGAACTCGATTATAATTAGAACTTGTTGGCACAGACGTGAAGGACTTTTCCCTCGACACAGTTAAAATGTTTCGTGATGATGCCGGAAAGGTGCGATACACTCTTTGAGAATTGACCCCGTTGGTACACAATCGGCTTCTAGCAAAAAGGCAAGGGAGTTCTTTACTCGCCTTTCAAAGGACTTAACCAATGATCAAGAATCTTCCATTTGAAAAATACAGGGTTTGCTTGTAGATGCAGAAGAAGTTAGTAAGTATCATCGTCGTTAATTATAATGGAAGGGGAATAATCGGGACTTGCTTAGACGCACTAACGAAGCAGAGCTACACAGAATTCGAAGTAATAATCGTTGACAATAGTTCTTGTGATGGATCGCTAAATGAAATTCATAGATTCATCGAGGAAAATTTGAGCGCGAAGCAAATGAAGGTAATTTCAATAGGAGAGAATGTTGGCTTTGCAGGGGGAAATATAGAAGGGTTGAAGCATGTCAGGGGAGAATATGTCGCCCTGCTAAATCCTGATGCGATTGCTGACCGACAATGGCTGGAAGAACTAGTCCGGGCACTGGATTTGCATTCGGAGGTCGGAATCTGTGCATCGAAAATGATTGTCCAGGGAAGCAATCTTATTGATAGTGCGGGAGACGGATATGCTAATTCTCTGAAAGGTTTTAAGCGGGGAGAGGGTGAAAATGCGGAGCGATTTAATCAATGTGGATATGTTTTTGGCGCTTGTGCTGGTGCTGCGCTATATCGGAAAAGGATGATTGAAGAGATAGGATTTCTCGATAAAGATTTTTTTTTGATTCACGAAGATACGGATCTGAATTATAGAGCCCAATTGGCCGGCTGGAAGGTGTTGTATGTTCCCTCCGCCCTTGTTTACCACAAGGTTAGGTCCATCATAGGCCATATGAGCGATATAGCTGTGTATTACACTTTGCGAAATAGTGAGTTCGTGAGGATCAAAAATGTCCCCATTGGTGTTCTTTCAAAATGCTTGCCGGGGCTTATTATAGGCGCAGTGACAGAATTTATATATTTCGGGTTAAAACATAAGAAATTTATCTTGTTTTTCAGGGCGAAAATAGATGCTCTAAGGGGGCTGCCAGGAATGCTTAAGAAAAGAGCAGAAATCATGAAAAATCGGAGAGCCAATACCAAATATTTACTCAGTGTCATGACGTCCGTATGGCAAATAGACTTCTTGAAATCCAAAATTAAAAAATTTTTTTATGCTTAAAGGGATCGACTCAATCCAAATCTTTTGAAAAGGAATTTGGCTGCTCCTAAAAAGAGATTTTAAATTGGTCTTATCAATTATTGTAGTAAGTCATAATAGCTCCGAATTCATTTTGTCCTGTTTAAATTCAATAAGAAATTGCCTCAATCGAACAGCCTATGAAATCATCATCGTCGATAACCATTCTAGGGATGGAAGCCCCCGGCTAATGCGCGAAACATTTCCAGATTTGTGTTTGATTGAAAATGTTAAGAACCTGGGTTTGGCCACGGCAGTGAACCAGGGGTTCAGAAAGGCCAAGGGGAAATACCTTCTGATTCTGAACCCAGATGTTGGGTTGCTCCCCGGTTCAGTGGAAAAGGCGATCACGTTCTTAGAGAAGAATCCGGACGTAGGAATTCTCTTGCCCAAGCTGTTGAATCCGGATGGATCCTTGCAATTCTCCTGCAGGAGCTTCTTCAATTTTCCCTATCTCCTGTTTCGGAGAACACCCCTGGGAAAGATTTTTCCCAATCATCGAGTCATCCGTGAACACTTCATGATGAATTGGGATCATGCCGATCCCCGCGAAGTCGACTGGGGTCTGGGGGGTTGCATGTTCTTACGAAGAGAGGCGGTACGAGGCGGGGAGGTATTTGACGAACGTTTTTTCCTCTATATGGAAGATGTAGACCTCTGTTTTCGAATGAAGGCGAATGGGTGGAAGGGGATATACTATCCGGAAGCGGCGATGGTCCATGCCCATGTGAGAGAGAGCGCCCGAGGCATTTTCAACCGGGCCAAATGGGAGCATCTTAAAAGCATGATCAAGTTTTATCGCAAATATGGAGGATTCAGCCCTCGAATATCCGGAAAGGATGCCTGATGAAGCGAGCGTTGATAACGGGGATTACCGGGCAGGATGGGAGTTATCTGGCGGAGTTACTCCTGGAGGAAGGATATGAAGTTCATGGAATCGTTCGGCGGGCGGCGATTGAAGATCCCGAGCATCGGATGTCCCGGATCAAGCACATATTGCCCCGCCTAAGAATCCATTCGGGATCGATCGAGAGTTTTGCGAGTATTTTTTATATCGTGGGGGAGGTGAACCCCCATGAATGTTACCATCTGGCCGCGCAGAGTTTTGTGGATTATTCCTTCGCCGACGAATTCTCCACGATGATGACCAATATAAACGGTACGCACCATGTGCTCA
>Ga0153915_10005834_pt1 | contig 11487 bp, 8 predicted proteins | sample Opewatmetagenome_2_FD_107003 | JGI IMG/M metagenome (GOLD analysis project Ga0153915, IMG submission 107003) | Freshwater wetland microbial communities from Ohio, USA - Open water 3 Core 3 Depth 3 metaG | ecosystem: Environmental > Aquatic > Freshwater > Wetlands | place: USA: Ohio, Lake Erie...
ACCGTCCCTACAAGAAAGGCAAGACGCTCTCGGAGTCGCTGGAGATTCTCGGCCGCATGAAGGAGAACCACCACGTCGATCCGGATCTCTTCGACATCTTCGTGCGCCAGAAGGTGTACCAGCGCTACGCCGAGATGTTCCTGGATCCGGAGCAGGTCGACACCGTGGACGAATCCCGCATTCCCGGGTTTCGGGGCTGACGAGAATTGTCGCTGGGTGACCAAGTTGGGCTTGCCGGTCGTCCCCGGGGCCCTTAACCGTGACGAATTATGCATCCGGGAGCCTTTTGGACCTGGCATGGACGTTGCAGCGAACGGGCAGGCCGAGTCTTACCGCGGCCGCCTTACCAACCGATTAGGGAGTACCGAATGAGAACCATGCAGAAAGGCTTCACGCTCATCGAATTGATGATCGTGGTCGCGATCATCGGCATTCTGGCCGCGGTCGCGCTGCCGGCGTACCAGGACTACACCGTGCGCGCGAAGATGTCCGAGGTCATTCTCGGCATGAGCGCCTGCCGTACCTCGATCACCGAGGTGTATCAGTCGGGCCCGACCACGATTCCGGGCGCCGGAAACTGGGGCTGCGAGATCGGCGCGACGCAAGCCACGAAGTACGTGGCGGCGATCAACACCGGCACCAACGGCGAAGTCACCGCGACGGTTCGCGGCATCAGCGCCTCGGTCAATACCTCGGTCGTGACGCTGGTTCCGATGTCGACCGCGTCGCTGCTCGCGACGATGAGCGCGGGCGCGAGCCAGACGCTGTACGGCTGGCGCTGCGGCTCCACGACCGACGGCACGACGGTCCCCGGGAAATACCTGCCCGGCTCCTGCCGCGGCTAATAACGCAACTGCAGGGAAAAGGTACCCTTCGGGGTACCTTTTTTTTTGGGTAACGCGGCGAAGGGCAGCATGACCGAGTTCACGATCTTGATGCCGTGCCTCAACGAGGCGGCGACCGTAGGCAGGTGCGTGTCGAAGGCGCGCGCCTTCCTCGAGCGGGCTGGCGTCGACGGCGAGGTCCTCGTGGCCGATAACGGCTCGTCTGACGAATCCCGGCGCATCGCCGAATCGGCGGGCGCACGGGTGATCGAGGTGCCGCGACGCGGCTATGGCGCGGCGCTCAACGCGGGCATTGCGGCGGCACGCGGCCGCTACGTCATCATGGGCGACGCGGACGACAGCTACGACTTCGCCCGCCTGGACGCGTTCGTCGACAAGCTGCGGACCGGCCACCCCCTCGTCATGGGCAACCGGTTCAAGGGCGGAATCGGCGCCGGCGCCATGCCGGCCCTGCATCGCTATCTGGGCAACCCCGTCCTGAGCCTGATCGGCAGGCTCTTCTTCCGCACGCGTGTCGGCGATTTCCATTGCGGGCTGCGCGGCTTCGACCGCGCCGCCGTGCTTTCCCTCGATCTGAGGACGCCGGGCATGGAGTTCGCGAGCGAGCTTGTCGTCAAGGCGGCGCTGGCGAGCTGGCCCATCGCCGAGGTTCCAACCACGCTGGAGCGAGACGGTCGTGACCGGCCCTCCCATCTGCGAAGCTGGCGCGATGGCTGGCGGCATCTGCGCTTTCTGCTCCTCTTCAGCCCGCGCTGGCTGTTCCTCTATCCGGGGCTGGTCCTGCTGATCGGCGGAACGCTGCTGACCACGGCGCTGCATTTCGCCCCGCTTCGCTTCGCCGGCGCCGGACTGGACATTCACAGCATGCTCTACGCTTCGGCTGGCGCGATGCTCGGGCTGCAGCTGTGCCTGTTTGCCCTGTTTGCGCGTACCTCGGCGCAGATCGCCGGCTTGCTGCCGGCGCAGCCTGCGCTCGATCGCCTGCTGCGGCTCTTCTCCCTCGAGCGCGGCCTGCTGTTCGGCTTCGCGGTGGCGCTGGTCGGCCTGCTCTGGAGCGCGGCGGCGTTCTGGCAATGGCGCGAAACGGGTTTCGGTGCCCTCGATCCGCGCGTGGTGATGCGCGATACCATCCCCGCGAGCGCGCTGATGGTAGGCGGCATGGAGATCATGCTCGCCTCCTTTCTCCTGAGCATCATCCGGTGGAAGACCGATGGCTGATACCGCACCGCCGAGAGGATGGCTTGCCCTGCCGGCCTGGACGGAAGCGCGGCTGGCGCTGTCGCTATTCTTTGTCGCGTTGTTCGCGTATCTGTCCAACGTCAGCCTGCTGCCGCTCAACACCGATACCGCGCCGAACGCGTACCTCTCCGCGAGCGTGCTCGGTGATGGCGATCTCGCCTTCAGTCCCTTCGAAGCACCCTTCCTCTTCCTGTGGAGCGCCAAGGGCGAAGACGGGCGCGATATCCGGATCTTCGTCACGTACTGGAACGACCGCCCGCTCGGGTCGACGAAGACTTTCGCCGAGCACTACAACGACGGGCGGCTGAATTTCTACGGTTCAGGCTACTATCTCGTGCCGACGATACGGCAGCGCCCGCAGACCGGCGAGCCGCTCTATGTCGGCACGTTCGGAGCGCTTGCCGGACTGACGGCGCTTCCGTTCGCTGCGCTCGCGCAGTCGGCGGGACTGCGCCTGTGGGAGGACTCCGGCGTCGTCTGGAGCGTTGCCAAGCTGACCGCGGCGGTGCTTGCGGCGGGCTCCGTCGCTCTGATCTACCTGACGGCCGTTGCGTTTCTCACCCGTACGCGGGCACTGCTCCTGGCTGCGGCCTACGCGCTCGGCACGTGCGTCTGGGCGATTTCCTCCCAGGCCCTTTGGCAGCAGACGCCCGAGATCCTGTTCTTGACCCTGGGCGTGCTCTGCCTCGTGCGTATCCCGCCCGGGTGGGCGCGCGGAGCCGCTGCGGGACTCGCGCTGTCCGCCGCGGCCGCCTGCCGCCCTACGGCCGCGCTCGCCGCACTCGTCTTCGGCGCGTGGTTGCTGTTTTCGGATCGGCGCGCTTTTGCGGGTTACGTCGTCGCCGCTCTGCCCCTGACTGCGGCCGTGCTCGCGTACAACGCCTACTACTTCGGCTCGCCCTTCGACTTCGGGCAGCTCGCCGCGGGCGCGCGCGTGGCGCAATTCAAGACGGGGTCCACCGACGTCTGGCAAACCCCGCTGTGGCTGGGAGCGGCCGGTGCTCTCGTCAGCCCTTCGCGCGGCTTGCTCGTCTACTCGCCGTTCCTCGCCACGGCTTTTGCCGGCAGCGCGCTGGCCTGGAAGGATGCTCGCTACCGCCTGTTCCGCCCGTTGAGCCTCGCGGTGCTCGCGCTCTGGATACCGGCCTTCCTGTGGTTCGACTGGTGGGGTGGGTGGGCCTATGGCTATCGTTCAATCCTCGACAGCGTCCCGCTGCTCGCCCTGCTGTGCGTGCCGGCGCTCGGTGGGATCCTCGACCGGCCGGCCTGGCGGGCGGTATTCGTGGCTTCTCTCGCCTGGTCGGTCTTCGTGCAGGCGCTCGGCGTATTCGCCTACTCGCCGTGGGGCTGGAATTCGAAGGTGATCGACGCCGACGGCACGCGCGCGAATGTGGACCTTCCCGCGTACCGGAACCGGCTCTGGTCTTTCCGCGACTGGCAAATCGGCTACCTGATCACCCACTTCCGGCAAGCGCGCGCGGAGCGCAAGGACATCATCAGCTACTGACCCCACCCCCATGCCCGAACTCTCTGTCGTTATCCCGGCCTATCGCGAGCGAGACAACGTCCTGCCGCTTCTGTCGGCTCTCGAGCAGGCGCTCTCCGGCTGTGACTGGGAGGCGATTTTCGTCGTCGACGACGCGTTCGACGGCACCGAGGACCTTGTGCGCGAGCGCGCGCAGCAGGACCGACGCGTCCGCTGCCTGCATCGCATCGGCCGGCGCGGCCTGGCGTCGGCTTGCATCGAGGGCATGCTGGCGAGCTCGGCGCCGTATGTCGCCGTCATGGACGCCGATCTGCAGCACGACGAGAAGCTCCTGCCGAACCTCCTGGCCGCAGCGAAGCAGGGGGGCACCGACGTCGTAGTTGCGAGCCGGTACATGCAGGGCGGCAGCACCGGCGACCTGGCGGCCGACCGGGTGCGCATCAGCCGCCTGGCGAGCGGGCTCAGCCGCGTGCTGTGCGAAGGCCTGACCGATCCGATGAGCGGCTTCTTCGTCGTGCGCCGACCGTTTCTCGAGCGCGTCGTGCGACGGCTCTACGGCCGCGGCTTCAAGATCCTGCTCGACCTCGTGGCCGCGGCGCGCGGCGATGTGCGCATCGTCGAGCTGCCGTACCGGATGCGCAGCCGCGAGCGCGGCGAGAGCAAGCTCGGCGCGCGCGTCATCGCGGAATACTTCATGCTGATTCTGTACCACGTCACCGGGCGCCTCCTGCCGGCGCGGTTTTTCCTTTTCGCGGCGGTGGGCGTGAGCGGCATCGGGGTGCAGCTCGCCGTGCTCTGGCTGCTCTTCGGCTCTTCCAAGGAGTTCCTGCTCAGTCAGGCGATCGCTACGTGGGCGGCGATGACGAGCAATTTCTTCCTGAATAACGCCATCACCTACGGCGACCAGCGGTTGCGAGGCGCGAGGATCTGGCGCGGCTTGCTCAGCTTCTACGCCGCGTGCAGCATCGGCGCGCTGATCAACATCGCGATTGCGGACTGGCTGTTCATCAACTCCGCGCCGTACTGGCTGGCCGGGCTCGCCGGGGCGCTGGTCGCTGCGCTATGGAACTTCTTCACGACGGCGTCGTTCACCTGGGGCGCGCCAAGGGCGCGGAGGCGCTGATGCTGAAATGGCCCGAACCCCTCCGTCCGGCGAAATCCGACTGGCTCCAGGCCGGCGCGGTCGCCGCCGCGCTTTTCCTGCTCTACGCCCTGACCGCGCCGCGCACTGTCGCGCTGGAGGACGACGGGCTTTTCATCCTGTCCAGCTATTTCCTCGGCGTGGAGCATCCGCCGGGCTATCCGCTCTTCACGCTGATCGGTCATCTGTTCAGCCGCCTGCCATTCGGCTCGGTCGCTTATCGGGTCCACCTTGCGAGCGCGCTTTTCGGCGGTCTTTCGTGCGGCGCGCTTTGGCTATGTGCGCGCTCGCTGGTGCGCGGCCGGCTGCCGGCCTATCTGGCGGCGTTCGGCCTGGGCGTCTCGCCGGTTTTCTGGTCGCAGGCGATCATCGCCGAGGTTTACACGCTCAACAGCTTCTTCTTCCTGGTCCTTGTTTTTCTGGGGCTGCACGCGGCGGCGGCCGCGCAGGGCGCGGCGGCGCCCGAGGGACGGCGCATCCTGCGGTGGATGGCCTTCCTTTTCGGCCTGAGCCTTAGCAATCACTGGCCGCTCATGCTGCTGGTCGCCCCGGCGTTCGTCATCCTGCTCTGGGGGCTTCGGGCCGATCTTGTGCGCCGCTTCGGCAACCTGTTGTGGCTGGTCGTCGCGGGTCTGCTCCCGTACGCCTGGCTCGTCTACCGTTCATGGCAGCCGCTGCCGATCAGCTTCTACGGACCGCTCGAGTCGCTGCGCGAGATCTGGTTCTTCATAAGCCGCGCCGGCTATGCGGAGGTTGACAAGTCGACGACCGCGACTTTCCTCGACCACATCCGGTTCTTCGAGTTTCAGGCCGAGCAGGTGTTCGTGCAGTTCGCGGGGGTGGGCGCGCTGGTTGCGGGGGTTGGCTTCGTCGTGCAATGGCGCCTGCTGGGCCGGCGGATAGCGGCATCCCTTACGGTCGCCTTCCTCATGCCGACGGCCGTGCTGCTGCTGCTGCTCGGCTTCGACTACGACTCGATGCACAAGCACATCTTCCACGTCTATCCGCTTCCGGCGTATGCGGTCGTGGCGCTGTGGATGGCGCTCGGTTTCGACTGGCTGGCGGAGCGCTACGCGCTGCGGCGCAACCAGGTCGGAGCGGCGTTCGCGGTCATCCTGCTCGCGATCCTGGGCGTCGGCGCGGGCGCCAACCTCTGGGAGGACGAGGGATGGGGCGCACGCTTTGCGCAAGCGGTCCTGAAGGCGGTCCCGCGAAACGCGATCGTCTTCGGCCAGGGAGACCCGGACCTGGTCCCCATGGCCTACTTCCACATGATCGAAGGCGAGCGGCCGGACATCACGCTCTATCACGCCAAGGGCCTGGTCCTCGGAAACCGCCTGTTCCATGCGGAGAGAACGGACGCCGAAACGGCGCAGCGCATCGTGGGCGAGTTCATCCAGAAGCAGACGGGCCCGGTGGTGGGGACGCTGGGCGCCGTCTACCCGTTCGGCGCACAGCGCGACCACTGGCTCTACAGCGAGATCGACCGGACCGCGAGCGATCCGAAGAAGGTCACGGTGGACGTCACCGACGATGCCGCGGCGTTCTTCGATCAGCAAGTCGCGAAAGCGAATGACTCGAACGCCTGGGTGGCCTTTGTGCAGGGCGAGCTGCGCCGCCGCTATGCCGTGCTTCTCGCGCGCGGCATGCCTCGGCACGTGCCGCTCGATGAGCGGCGCAAGCGCGAGCTCGACCTGCTCAGCAAGGATTTCTACGGGGCACTCGGCCTGACGGAGGGCCTGATGCTCAATCCCGAAGGCTATTCCGCGGGCGTGGTCGCCGCGCAACTGAACACCGTGCGGCAGCTCATGCCGGGAGACGTGCCCAAGGAGCACCTGGCACGGTTTTTCTATCTTCGCGGCGCCCTGCGCGCCAACGTCGGCGAGCGGGCCGGCGCCATCGAGGACATGGAAACGGCGCTGCACGTCTGGCGCACGCCCGACAATCCTGCCATCAAGCCGCTCGAAGACCTGTACCGGGAAGCGGGCAACCCGGCGGCGGCCAAGGAGTTGCAGGACCGTGTGAAAAGCTTCAAGCAGCCTCGAGCGTAAATGTCCGCCAGGGTGGCGACGACCACACGCCTGCGCATCTATCTCGTCCCGGCTCTCGCCTGCGCGGTCTGGACCCTCTTCGCTGGCAAGGATCTCAACTGGGACCTGCTCAACTACCACTACTACCTGCCCTTCGAGCTGATCGGAGGGCGGCTCGAGCAGGATTTCTACGCCGCCAGCGCGCAGAGCTACCTCAACCCGCTCGGCTACGTTCCGTTCTACCTGATGGTCGCCGCCGGCTGGCACAGCGTGGTCGTTTCACTGGTGCTCGCGGCCGCGCACAGCCTCAGCCTCGCTTTGCTCTACCTGCTCGCGCGGCGTGGGTTTGCGGACCTGCCGGAGCGCGAGCGCAGGACGTTCTCCCTTCTCGCGGCTGCGCTGGGCGCGGCGACCGCGGTGTTCTGGGCGACGGTCGGAACGTCGTTTCTCGATCCGCTGCTGGTTCCCTTCATGCTGGCGGGTGTCCTGCTCCTCCTCGACCCGCACCCGGCTGCCCTGCGGCGCGCGACGCTGTCCGGAGCGCTCTTCGGCGCCGCGGCCGCGCTGAAATACTCCAATGCCATCTTCGGCCTGGCGGCGTTGCCGCTCGCGCTGGCGCTGCCCGGCCTGTCGTGGCGCTCCCGCTGGCGCGCGGGACTCGGCTATGCGGCCGGCGGCGTGCTGGCGGTAGCGCTTCTCGCCGGACCGTGGTTCGCCGCCATGATCAAGGAGTTCGGCAATCCCGTCTTTCCGCTGATGAACGGCTGGTTTCGTTCGCCGTATGCGCCGCCGGTGAACATGGTGAGCGAGCGCTTCACGCCTTCGGGCATCGGCGCTGCGCTCAGCCTGCCGTTCCGCATGGTCGTACTCGACCGGCATCTCTATTCGGAGACTTTCGCGCCGGACATCCGCCTCGCAGCGGTGCTGGTGGCCGGTTTCGCTCTGGCCGCTCTCGCGCTCGCGCGCAGGCCGCGGGATCCCCTCCTGCGAGGCACCGACGGGCGACTGCTCGGCTTTCTCGGCGCCTCGGCGGTCCTGTGGCTCGCGAGCTCGGCCAACGCGCGCTACGGGATGATCGTGCTCCTGCTCGCCGGCGTCGCGCTCGCGCGCCTCGTCGAGCGGCTGCTGCCGGCGGCGGCTGCGCGAATCACGCTCGTCGTTCTTCTCGCCGTTCAGGTCGGCCTGTCGGCCTTCGCCGCTCCCGCCCGGTGGTTCATTGCGGAGCCGTGGTCCCGGCACTGGCTGCCCTATGAGGTCCCGCCGCAGGCCTTGCGCGAGCCGGCGCTCTATCTGACGCTGGAAATCCAGCCGATGGCGGTGGTCGCGCCATTCGTCAATTCCGGGTCGTCGTTCGTGAACTTTCGCGGACAGCACAGCATTCCGACCGATTCGCCGCAGCTCGCGGCTCTGCTCGCGCGTCATCGAGGCCACGTGCGCGCGCTGGGGCGCGGCCTCCTGTCGGCCACCGGCACGCCGCCGGCCGGCCAGGTCCAGGCTTACGACGAGACTTTGCGGCGCATCGGTTACCGGCTGGACACGACGGACTGCTTCACCATCGCCTGGCGGCCGGACGAGCAGGATACGCTGTCGCGGGCCGCCAACCGGCTGACCGATGCTTCGCCTTCCCCCGAGCCTCTTTCGGTGGCGAGCTGCCGCCTAGTGCCGGCAGTACGCGACCCCGCTGATGCGCAGGCGGAGCGCCGCGCTTCCGCGCTGTTCGATCTGATCGAAATGAAATGCCCCGTGCTATTCCGCGGCCAGACCGCAGTCACGGAGCCGCTCGGCAAGGCGTGGACGCGCAATTACGGGGGGCTCGATGCCCGGCTCGAGCTGTACGGCGATCGCGTGGTCCTCAATCGCTACGGCAAGGCCGAAGTGCTCGATCTCGGCCGGCTGCCGGAGTGGCAGGCCCCGGACGCCCGCCTTCCAGCCGCCTGCCAGCCCGCGCACTGATCGGCGATGGACGAGCGCGACTACCACGACCACCACTACGCGGGCGACGCCGCGGCCATCCAGGCGGGCGCGCTTTTTCAGCGAGTGCACGAACGCACGGCGAGGCAATTTCTGCGGCGGACCGGCATCGGCCGCGCTCATCGGCTCCTCAGCCTGGGCTGCGGCGAGGGGTCGATCGAGCGTCGCCTCGGTCCCCACGTCGGCGAGCTCGTCGGCGTCGATATTTCGCGCGTGGCGATCGAGCAGGCGCGAGCGCGCGCCGAGTCGGCCGGGCTGCGCAACCTCTCGTTCGTGATTTCGGAAGACGGGGTCCGGCTGCCGGATCTCGGTCGCTTCGACGCGGTCGTGGCCTTCGCCTTCCTGCACCACCTCGAGGACGCGGCGATCCGCGACGCGCTTCTCGAGGCGCGCAAGGCGCTGCGCCCCGGCGGGATCTTCTACTCAGAGGATCCGAGCGACCGGCGCCTGTTGGGTCTCTTCGCCGGGCTCGTGCGCGAGGCCTACGACCGATACCACAGCCCGGACGAGCGCGAGCTCGATCCCGAGACGCTGGCCGCGCTTGCCGTCGCCGCCGGCTTTTCCCCGCCCGAGATCGGATACAGCGACTATTTTCTCGGCCCGCTCGCGTGGCTCGCGCCGGGAATGCCGCGCCCGCTCGCGGGCGTCCTCGAGCTGATGGACAATCTGGCGCTGCGCGTTCCGCTCGCCCGCCGGTACGCCTCGTCCTTCAGGCTGCTAGCGCGGGCGCCGTAGCGCGTCGACGATGCTCGTCTTCGACATTCTCATCGTGACGCTGGTGCTGATCCCCTGGCTCGGCGAAGATGTCACGTACCGGATCGGCCAATCGTATCTGGAGCTCCCGGATCTCGGCGTTCCGCTGCTCGCCATTGCGCTCGTGGGCGTTGCGGTACACCGTTGGCCTCGCGATTCCGCGGCGCTTGCCCGGTCTGCACTCGGCGCGATCCGAAGCATGCCGGCCCGCGCAGCTTGGGCCGCGGCGGCTGCTCTCGCGGCGCTCGTTCTGCTGGTCGTGCTCTGGCCGCGCCTCGCCTTCGAATATCCGGGCCTGGACGTCTCGACGTTCGTGTGGCGGCTGACGCACGGCACGACGTCGATCCTGTTCGTCTCCCTCGTGGGGGTGGCGGTGAGCCGCTGGACCGGCGAGCCCTGGGAAAGAAGCTTCATCGTGCGCCAGGCGCTGAGGCCGGGGCGGGCATGGCTTGCCGTCGTGCAGCGCGCGCCGGCCTGGGCGCTCTGGAGCGGCGTGGCGGCCGTGGGATCGGGCTATCTTGCGGTCGCGCTCGTGCGCCATTGGGCGTTCGAGAGCCACGGGTGGGACCTCGCCATCTTCACCAACGTGATGTGGAACCTGACGCACGGCCACGGCTACGTGTCGTCGCTGAAGGGCGGGATCAATCTCTTCGCCGACCACCAGTCGCCCTTGTTCTGGGTGCTCGCGCCGCTCTTCTGGATTGCGCCCAGGCCGGAGACGCTGCTTTTCGTCCAGGCCTTCGGCCTCGCGGCCGGCGGCCCGGCCCTTTACTACCTGGCCCGGCACCGGTTCGTCAGCGGGCATTGGGCCGCGGCGGCCATGCCCTGGCTCTACTGGTCGTATCTGCCGCTGAGAAACGCCAACGCCTTCGACTTCCATCCGGAAGTGTTCATGCTGCCGCTGTTCCTGTGGGCCTTCGTCGGCTTCGGCTCGGAGCGACGCGGCGTGAAGGTTCTCGGCTTGCTCGCGCTCATCGCCGCGCTCGCGGCGAAGGAATCGGCGAGCGTGGTGGCGGTCGGCATCGGCCTCGCGTGGGCGCTGAGCAGCGGCGGCAAATCCTGGCGCGCTCGCTGGCCCGGGATTGCGCTCGCCCTGGCCGGCGTGGCGATATTCTTTTTCGACGTCAAGCTCGTGCCCCGCCTTTTCGGCGACGACTACGCGTACCTGGGGCTCTATGGCCGCTTCGGCGGCGGTGTCGGCGACGTCCTGCTCGCGCCTTTTACGCAGCCGGCTTTTTTCTTTTCGCAGCTGATCGACCGCGCGCGCCTGAATTTCCTCTTCTGGACGCTCGCGCCGCTCGCCTTCCTGCCGCTCTTCGCCTGGCGCGCCGGCCTCGCGGTCCTGCCGCCCTATCTCATGCTGTTCCTGGGCGAAGGCGATCAGCGCGTTCGGCTGGTGTTCCACTACGGCATCGAGCCGGGCACGGCCCTTTTCTGGGCGCTCCCGTTCGGCCTCGCGGCTTTCGCCCGCCGCTTCGGATGGAAAGCCGCGGGAACGTGGACGCTCGTCTGGGCGCTCGCCTGCCACGGCTCCAGCGAGCTCACGCGTGCGCGGAGCTACGACCGCTATCTGCAGGCCGACTGGCTCGCGACGCAGGCGCTGCCTTGCCTGGACCCGGAGGCCTCCATGGCGGCCTCGGACTCGCTCACGCCGCATCTGGCGACGCGGCAGTGGATCAGCTACCCGGACCAGCTGCGCGAGCAGCCTTCGGGCCGGCCGGTGAGCTGCGTGGTGACCGATCTCACCCTGGACAACTGGCCACTCGGCAGGACGGGCGCTTCCCGCGTCCTTGCCGGCCTCCCTGCGCAGGGCTACCGCAAGGCCTGGCAATGCAACGAATTTACCGTCTATGAGCGCGGCGGCGCGGCGTGCCTGCGCTGCACGCCGCAATGCTACTGACTAGGCGCGACGCCGAGCGGCCGCGGCCAGCGTGGCGGCGGCGGCCGCATAGGTCAGCGCGCCTACCGCCAGCGTGATCGAGAATCCCCAGTTCATCGCGATGAAGATGGCAAGCGTTGCGC
>Ga0153915_10005835_pt1 | contig 11483 bp, 9 predicted proteins | sample Opewatmetagenome_2_FD_107003 | JGI IMG/M metagenome (GOLD analysis project Ga0153915, IMG submission 107003) | Freshwater wetland microbial communities from Ohio, USA - Open water 3 Core 3 Depth 3 metaG | ecosystem: Environmental > Aquatic > Freshwater > Wetlands | place: USA: Ohio, Lake Erie...
CTTTTCTATCTGCCGGATATATTCCTGTGTTACGGCCCCTGCGGCATTCAACTGCCCATTGGACCGCTGCCGTTTTTTGAAAACAAACGCATCACTTTCGGCTGCTTCAACAATAGCAGTAAGATAAATCCATTTCTTATAGAACTATGGGCTCAAATCTTAAAACAAGTTCCAAATTCCGACCTTTTGCTCAAATTTAAATCCGGACAAGATGACGAAATACGTGATATCTTTATCAAACGCTTTGAGGCCGCCGGAATACCTAAAAGCAGAATAGCAATTTCCGGCTGGCTGAAGTCTCCGGGAGATATTGCACTCTATAATAAAGTCGATATTGCTTTGGATACTTATCCATACAACGGAACAACAACAACCTGCCAGGCACTATTAATGGGTGTGCCGGTGATATCGCTTGTCGGCGAACATCATATGTCGAGGGTTGGACTAAGCATATTAACGAATCTTGGATTCGAGTTTTTCGCGGCACCAACGCCGGAACAATATGTCGCCAGAGCTGTTACACTTGCGTTAAAACCTGATTCCATCGCCAAACTCAGAAACACTATGCGTGACAGAATGAGAGCAAGTGCGCTATGCAACAAAGCAATATTCGCGGCAAGAATGGAAAATGCTTATCGGAAAATGTGGCGAACCTGGTGCCAGACACAAAACGATAAACAGTTAGCTAGCTAAAACTGTAAGTTCGGCAGAATAGTTATGAAACAGGCTGAAAAATCAGAAGATGCCGTAAATTTAAAAAACAATATTCCTGCGTTTTTAATCGAAGCGGAAAACGCAATAACCACCGGCGACAGTGAAAAGGCTGAAAATCTTCTCAGTGAAAACGCCGCCGAAAAAATATGCGAATTCCGCGATAACGCCTCAAAAATATTATCGCTGTATATGTTTTCCACGCTGCTATATAAAATCCGTCAACTCGACAGAGCAGAAAAATGGAATAAAAAAATTCTCGAATACGGCCAATATGTTTTTGCGTATTATGAGTTAAGCAAAATTTACCAGGAGAGATGCGATTTTATAACGGCTGTCGAATACGCAAACAAGGCTTTAAGTCTCAAACCGAAAGACCCCAAAATATTAAGCACACTGGGCAAAGAACTTATTACCATCGGCAAAACAGATGAAGGTATCAATATGCTGCGTCAGGCAATTGAACTCTCTCCGGATGACAAAGATACAGCAACAACAATTCTTTACAGTCTTCATTATAAGCCTGATATAGCCCCGCAGACGCTATTTCAAGAACATTTGCAATTAAGCAAAACATATACATCCGCAATTACAGTACGAACAAATCACAACAACTCACCAGAACCTGACAGAAAACTTCGCATCGGGTATGTTTCGCCTAATTTTAATCAACATTCCGTCGCGTATTTTTTTGAACCTGTTCTCGAAAGCCACGACCGAAACAAATTTGAAATCTACGGATATAACAATTCACAGGAAACGGACAAAGTTACAAAACGAATGCGGCCGCAGTTTAACACATTCAGAGATATTTACAATCTGACAGACGAACAAACAGCAGAAATAATCGCTCAGGATAAAATTGACATCCTTGTCGATTTGGCAGGCCATACCAGCAATAACAGGCTTTCTGTGTTTGCGATAAAACCTGCGTCAATACAAGTTACCTGGCTTGGTTATCCTGATACGACAGGCCTGCCGCAGATGGATTATCGGATAACTGATGAGTTAGCCGATCCACCCTGCTGCCATAAATACTACACGGAAAAGCAAATATGTCTGCCCTGCGGATTTTTGTGTTACAGGCCGCCGGATTTCGCACCGCCACTGTCAGCGTGTCCACATATCAAAAATGGTTTTATCACATTCGGGTCATTCAATATAAATGCAAAGATAAACTCCACGGTTATGGCTCTTTGGGCACAAATACTCAAGCGAATAGAAAACTCACGGCTTTTACTGAAAATCAGAGGCGGCCAACATCCGCAAATGCAGGAATATTATTACAGGAGTTTCGAGCAGCTTGGAATTCAAAAAGATAGAATAGAAATACACGGCCATAAATCGCCTGCGGAACATTTAGCGATGTACGGCAAAATAGATATCGGGCTGGACACATTTCCATATCAGGGCACAACTACTACCTGCGAAGCTTTGTGGATGGGCATACCTGTTATTTCACTGACCGGCGAATATCATTGCAGCCGAGTTTCATTGAGTTTATTCAAACGCCTCGATATGAGCTTCCTTGCTGTTTCAAGTCAGCAAGAATACATCACAAAAGCCTGTGTGCTGGCGGCAAATCAGGAATCGCTGGCAAAAATTCGTGCCACAATGCGTCAGCGAATGATGGCAAGCAACATTTGCGACAAAACCAAGTTCACCACAAATCTTGAAAATGCATATCGAAAGATGTGGCACACACGATGCGACAAGTATCAGAATCGTTAAGGTTAAATTACGATTCAGACCGATAATAAGATTATATTCTGAGTTTTATTAGGTTTTTTAAAATGGCTGATATATCTGAGTTTCTTGGCAAAATTAAATCATCTTTTGATTCCGGTCAAATTGAGAACGCGATGGAAACTCTATCGCAAGCAGCAAAATCACTCTCTGGAACATCCAATTTATCCGCCAGCGAAATTTTCTTATGGGAAAAATTCGGTATTCACCTCCTGTCAATGGGCGAAATAACCCAATTGGTTGATTCGCTTGCAAAAATGGCAAAACTACACACATGGAGCGCCGACGTTCATTCACATATGCTGTTCGGTCTGCACCATTTGCCGGGAATCGACCAACAAACTATTTTCGATGAGCATAAACAATGGGCACAACTTCACGCGCCTGTGAATAAAATAGAAACCAGTTATGATAATACTCCGGAACCAGACCGTAAACTCAGAATCGGTTACATCTCTCCTGATTTTCGTATGCATCCGGTAGCGTTCTTCATTGGCCCGCTAATTTTTGGTCATAATCGCCAAAATGTCGAGGTTTACGGCTACGGCAACATTGCCACACTTGACACTACAAATGAATATCTGAAAAGCAAATTTGACTTTTACCGCAATATTTACGGTCTTGATACGCCAGCACTAATCAGCCTCATAAGAGATGATAAAATTGATATATTGGTTGAGCTTGCCGGACATACAACTGGCAATAGTCTGGCCGCTTTAGCACATAAGCCTGCCCCTATTCAGGTTTCTTATTTAGGGTATCCCGGCACAACTGGGATGAAGCAAATTGATTACCGGCTCGTTGACCATAGTGTTAACCCTGCGCAGTCACAGAAATATTACACTGAAGAACTGGTCTATCTGCCCGAGCCATTCTGCTGCTTTAATGTTACCGATTTACCGGTAACACCCTTACCTGCCCAACACAACGGGTTTATTACTTTTGGCTCATTTCAGAATAACTGCAAAATAAATCAGAGCGTCATTTCACTTTGGGCTGATGTTTTGAAATTCCAAAACAATTCACGACTCCTGCTTAGATTTGCAAAAGGCAACAACGCTGAAATCCGAGAATTTTACTTACGTCAGTTTGAATTTTTTGGTATCAATCGCAGCAGAATAGAAATAGGCGGATTTTTGCCTTATACCGACCATCTAAAACAATATGAGCGCGTCGATATCGCATTGGATACATTTCCTTTTAACGGCCACACTACTATTTGCGAGGCGTTATGGATGGGCGTACCGACAATTTCGCTGACCGGCGATACGTTTGCTTCAAGACTTGGATTATGTATGCTCAAGTCAGTCGGGCTGGAATTTTTCGCAGCTCAATCAAAAGATGAATATATTAAAAAGGCAGTCGCACTTGCACAAAAAATATCTTCGCTCGCAAAGATTCGTGCTTCAATGAGGCAAAGAATTCAGGCAAGCCTTTTATGCCATCCAAAAGCATTTGCCGTCGGGGTGGAAGACGCGTATCGTAAAATGTGGCATAAGTGGTGTAAAACACAAGAAGAAAGCAGTAAAACAATAAAGCCGAAAATTATGGAAGAAACAAAAAAAATAGTAATTGAATCAAAAGTCAAACGCGGAATATTGTATATGATTTGGGGCGATGACGCAAAACACCACGCAACGCTTCAGCGTTCCATTGATTCCGTTAAGCAATATCATCCAGAACTTCCGATACATATTGAAAAACTCAAAGACGGCGGAAAAATAAACAAAACAAGAATATGTAATATTACACCTTTTGATGAGACTGTCTTTCTTGACAATGACACTGTCGTAATGGGCAGGCTCGACTTCGCCTTTGAAAAAGCAAAACAATATGGTTTAGCCTGCGTAATAAATGAATGTCCATGGGCAAGAAGATACAGCGATAAAAGACTTTCAGGCGATATGATTGAGTATAATAGCGGCGTTTTATTTTTTACAAAAAAGGCAAAACCGGTTTTCGATACCTGGGCAAAAATTTTTCCAACAACAGATGCTGCAATTTATCACTTTCAAAACGGTAAGAAATGCCTGATGCCGGTCGCTGACCAGGGCAGTTTTGCACTGGCTTTTGACCAGACCGGATTTTTACCTTATGTTTTACCAATTAACTGGAATTTCCGTGCCGAATATTACAAATATTTTTATGGCCCTATTAAAATATGGCATTCTTACTTTGAAATCCCTAAGCCTTTATTAGAACAAAACAAGATGCAAGCTTCAGAAGACTCTATAATCCAATATTATACGATTCAAGTAAGCCCTGGAAAAGAAATGAAATTAAATACTTTCTAAGTCCACAACTATAAATATTTATTCATAATTTTTTTACATATTTTTTTTATTTATTTTCTGGAAATTACTCTAATAACTTTTATACTGCTTCTCTAATCAAATTTTTAACAATATCAATGCAGATACGGGCTTAAAATGGAACTAATAAAACAAATTAAAGACGCTGAAACTACGGCCAAAACTTTGATTGGGGAAGCTCAAAAATACGCGGTGCAGGTTGTTGAGAACGCCGGCAGGCTGCACATTGAACAGTTTGTTAAAATGCAGCAGGAGCGAAGAAATAGCATTGAGACCGCAGAATCTGACGGTCAAAAACAGGGGATCGCAGAATCTGAACAACTGAAAACAAAATCCTCGCAAACAAAACAAATGATTGAGCAAAAAGCTAATGCGAAAATGGAAATAGCCGTAAAAACTGTAATTGATTTTATTAAGAAGCAAGACTAATTCATAGTTTTTTATAGAAAACTCCAATGGCCATATCCCAAATGAAAAAAATCCTGATCGCCAGCTACAAAGAGCAGGCGGGTAAACTGCTGGAAGCCATTCAGCAACAAGGCATTATGGAAGTGCTTGACGCAGACCGGGCAATTGTAAGCAAACAATGGCCGGAACTTCAAAGTATTTGGGAAAGGCCCAGACAAATAGAAGAAAAGCTGGATAAACTGGAACAGGCTATTGCGTTCCTTAATAATTATGCCGAGAAAAAAGGCGGACTTGCGGCGGCACTTGCACCAAGAACCGTAATCGAGCAACATTATTTCGCGAATGTAATCGGCAGTGCCGAAGCCAATAAAACTCTCGAAGCAAGTCTGCTTATCGAGAAAAAGATAGAAAGCCTAAAAGTTGAGTTTGAAAATGTCTCATCGCAAATACAATATCTTTTGCCGTGGGAAAAACTGCAAACTCCGCTGGAAGAACTGGATAATATGCAGAAAACTTCTGTTTTGGCAGGATTTTTATCTGAGAAGAATTTAGCCGACGCTGAAGATAAGTTGGCCACTCTGGCAGTTATTGAACACATCAGCCAAACAAGCAATACAATCGCATTTTATGCCCTGTGTTTCAGAGAAAATACACAGGAAGTTCATAAAATACTGCGAAATATGGAATTTGAGGCTGTTAATTTTGCCGGTCTGAAGGGAACAGCAAGCAAATTAATAAAAGAATATAATGAAAAGCTAATACAAATCAAACAAGAGCTAACAATTGCCAGGAAGCAAGCTAAAGAGATTAGCGGTAGTTTGTTAAATTTAGAAATACTGGCCGACTATTACCGCAACCTGTTGAGCAGACAAAAAACGCAGCTAACTTCGCCACAAAGCGAACAAGCTGTAATTTTCGAAGGCTGGGTCAAAAAACGCGATTTGGCTCAATTAAATAAAATCGTTAAACAATTTGACGCTTCGAGTTTGAGCGAAATACCAATTAGTAAAGATGAAGACGTACCTGTCGAAATAGACAATCCCAGGTTTTTGAAGCCATTTGAAACAGTAACTCGTCTTTACGGAATGCCGCATTCTACAAGTGTTGACCCTACACCATTTCTTGCTCCATTCTTTGCAATATTCCTTGGCATTTGCATTTCAGATGTCGGATATGGATTGATTCTTGCCGTTGCTTTTTGGTGGCTTGGACGAAAAATGCAGGCAGGCAAACAAGTTATAATGCTCTTTTTCTTTTGCAGTTTCACTACAATTTTTGTCGGTCTTTTAACAGGAAGCTGGTTTGCGGATACGATTACCGCGTTGATACCGGCGCAGAGCAAAACATATAGTATCCTTAACGGCATTCGTGAAAAGTTTCTGCTGATTGACCCAATGTCGCAGCCAATAAACTTCATTATTCTTACACTGGCAATTGGATACTTTCAGATGATGTTTGGTTTCTGCATCGCTATGACACGGAATCTTTTGCAGAAAAATTTTGCTGCCGCAATTTGCGATCAGTTCGTCTGGCTTGTTTTCTACAACAATTTTTTAGTTATTGGTTTGACAAAGTGTAAAGTCATTTCCGCAGGACCAATGAACCTGTATATAATAATCGCGATTATCTGTGCGATTACAATATTGTTGTCTGCAGTTCGCGAAGGCTCGTGGGGAAGCAGGATTGGAATGGGCGCGTTCCAGTTATTTAGCGCGGTATTTTTCGTCGGCGATACCCTCAGCTACGTTCGTTTGATGGCATTGGGAATGGTTGGAGCCGGTTTGGGAATGGCAATAAATGTGTTAGTTAAAATGCTGATGGACATTCCTTATGTCGGATTTTTTGCAGCAGCACTTTTATTCGTAGCAGGCCATACCTTTAATGTCGCCCTTTCGATTTTGGGCGCGTTTGTCCATTCAATGCGTCTTCAGTTTATCGAATTCTTCCCGAAATTTTTTTCCGGTGGCGGAACAGATTTCAGGCCTTTAACAAAAGAATATAAACACGTAATGATAAAAGAATAAAAAATTTAAGGAAAGTGAGGTAATAGCAATGTTGGAAAATTTAGGTTTAACATTCGCATTAGCCGGAGCGGCTATCGCAACATTTCTCGCAGGTATAGGTTCGGCTACGGGTCTGTGCATCGCAGGCACGGCTGCCGATGGAGTTTTGAGTGAAAAACCTGAGCGATACGGTTCGCTTATGCTTATGGTGCTTCTGCCAAGTACACAAGGTATTTACGGTTTTGTTATCTCAATTATGGTTATGGTCAAGCTGCAAATTATCGGCGGCAATACTCTGCCTGTTACGCCGGTTCAGGGTCTTGAAATATTGGCGGCGTGTCTGCCGGTAGCGGTCGCGTGCTGGATTAGCGGTATCCAACAGGGTAAAGCAGGTGCAGCAGGTATTATTATGACTGCTAAACGGCCGGAAATGGCTGTTAAAGCAGGCGTGTTGTACGCAGCGATGATTGAGTTTTACGCGATTCTTGGCTTTTTGGTTTCGTTACTGCTGGTACTCGGTATAAAAGTAGCGGCATAATTAAACGTCGGGAAATTTATGGATACGAATCAAGTTGTACAGAAAATTTTAAGTGAAGCGCAGGCAGCGGCTGACAAAATAAAAGCAGAGGCTGACAACAAAGTAAAGACGATTAAAACTGCCAACGAGAAAGAACTCTCAACATTTCGGCAGGAAACGCAGCGGCTTTGCGAAAAGGCGGCAAAAGAAAAGAAAGACCAAATCCTTGCCGGCGTGAGAATGGCGGCCTCACGGCAGGAAACAGAAACAAAAAGAAATCTGCTGAATAAAGTTATTGAAAAAACCGCTGAGGCTATCAAAAAGCTGAACGACGCAGAATATCTTTCCTTAATGGAAGGTTTAATTATCGCTTCTGTAAAAACCGGCAACGAAGAATTAGTAGTTGGCAAACAGGAAAAACGCATAAACGAAGCTTTTGTTCGCCGTGTCAATCAAAAGCTGGCAGACAAAGGACATCTTAGCCTCGCCGCTGATAAAATTGATATCGATGCTGGTTTTATTTTGAGAGAAGACAAACGACAGATTAACGCCGCTATTGATGTAATGTTGAAATTTGCAGCACAGCAGCTTGAAGGAAAACTGGCAGAACAATTGTTCGGATAAAAAATGGTAATAGAACTGGAACAACCTCGTTTTTATTTCAGCACATATCCGTCCGTCGGAGAAGCCGATTGGAATTATGTTTACGCTGTTGCGCAGATAAGGGCAATTGAGGATAGATTGCTCAGTCCGCAGTTTTTTACAGAACTGGCAAACACAAAAGACTTAAAAGAGCTTTGTGAAATGCTCTCAGGAACGGACTATGCGATTACGGCATCTATGACGGAAGACGAAACTCAACAATTATTCCTTAATAAAAGAATAGAGACAAGAAAATTAGTCGAGCAGTTAATAGACAACGAAAAAATCACAAGTCTGCTGCACGCGAGAGTAGATTTTGCTAACTTGAGACTGGCAATCAGAAGACTTGTAACGGAAAAACCGCTGGGAACAGATTATCTGCCGCAGGGCAATGTGCAACCTGAACAGTTTGAACTCGCTTTTGAACAGGAAGATTACAGTGGTCTGCCGCAGTTTTTACAGGATGATGTAGAATCGGCAGTGCTGGCATACTATAAAAATAAAAATGTCAGAGATGTGGATTTAGAAATAGACAGAGCTGAAGCTGAATTTATGCTTTCCGGCGCTGCAGAACTCCGCAATGTATTTCTGACTGAATTATTCAGAATGCAAAATGATTTGACTAATATTCGAATCATAATGAGGCAGAAATTACGCAATATAGAAGAACGCGAGACTTTTTTGGCCGGCGGATATGTTGAAAAATCAAAATTGATACAATGCCTTGATACCGGCTTCGAAACGATGGCACAGCATTTTTACGCAACACCTTATTATCATCTCGTTGAAAGCGGCGTTGCTTATATACAAAAAGAGAAATCATTTTTGAAACTTGAAGCGGCTTGTGATGACCATTTTCTCGGTTTCTTAAAAACCACAAGATATATTCCGGCCGGGATACAGCCGATTATCGCTTACCTGTTTTTGAAAGAACAGGAAATAAGAATGGTACGGCTTGTAACAGCCGGCAAGAAAGCCTCAATAGAACCAAAGACTATACTTGACAGGATAGCTGTATAATATGCAGGGAAAAGTAGCCATATTGGGTAACGCGGATTTTGTGATGGCGTATTCTGCGCTTGGAGTGGACTGTTTTGCCGTTGAAGACAAAAACGAGCAGATAGTCAGTACGGCACAAAAGATTATCAACGAAAAATATGTTCTGGTCATAATTTCAGAGAATATCGCGGCGGCGGCACAGGAAGTTTTCGGACAATTTATTACCAAACCAGTGCCCTGCGTACTTGTGATGCCGTTTACAACCGAATCAAATGGATTTGCACTTAAGAGCCTGTCGCAGCTTCTGAAAATCGCTACAGGAATAAATATATTACAGAATACCTAAAATCTTTCTAATACAGGACAGACTTATGTCAGAGACAAAAACAGGAACAATAGTAAAAGTTGCCGGTCCAGTCGTTGTGGCCAAAGGTATGCTCGGCTCAAGAATGTATGACGTAGTACGAGTCAGCAGGCATAACCTTATCGGCGAGATTGTCGAACTTAAAGGTGATACCGCGAGTATTCAGGTTTACGAAGATACAATCAGTGTCGGTCCCGGCGAACCTGTTGTCGATACCGGTGCTCCGCTGAGCGTTGAACTCGGCCCCGGCCTGATAGAAAGTATTTACGATGGTATTCAAAGACCGCTTGATGAACTTTACAAGGCACAGGGAGACCATATTCTTCGCGGCAGTCAGTTGCCAGGCCTTAACAGAGATAAGAAATGGCATTTCAAACCTGTTATTTCAAATAGCACTCAGGTTACAGGCGGCGATATAATCGGTACTGTTCAGGAAACTCCCCTGATGCTGCACAAAATTATGATTCCGCCGGGCATTAGCGGCAAAATCGAAGGACTTCGCGAAGGCGATTTCACAGTAGCAGAAAAAATTGCGACTGTTGCGAATAAAGAAATTACAATGATGCAGAAATGGCCGGTACGTATGGGACGTACGATGAAAAAGAGACTTGCTCCCGACGCTATTTTGCAGACAGGTCAGCGTGTTATTGATACATTTTTCCCGATAGCTAAAGGCGGTACTGCTTGCGTTCCGGGACCTTTCGGCTCAGGTAAAACCGTTGTTCAGCACCAGCTCGCAAAATGGGTTGACGCAGATGTCGTTGTATATGTCGGCTGCGGCGAACGCGGAAATGAAATGACGGATGTGCTGATGGAATTCCCGGAATTGAAAGATCCTCGCAGTGGTCAGCCATTGATGAAGCGTTCGGTTCTTATTGCCAACACTTCCGATATGCCAGTGGCCGCAAGAGAAGCATCTGTTTATACCGGCATCACAATTGCCGAATACTTCCGCGATATGGGATACAGCGTCGCATTAATGGCCGACTCAACAAGTCGATGGGCTGAAGCGATGAGAGAAATATCTACAAGACTCGAAGAAATGCCCGCTGAAGAAGGCTATCCTGCATATCTGGGCGCAAGAATAGCTTCGTTCTACGAACGAGCAGGCAATGTTGAATGTCTTGGAAGTCCAAGCCGTCAGGCCTCTGTATCAATTATCGGTGCAGTAAGTCCTCCGGGCGGCGATTTGTCCGATTCAGTCGTACAGGCAACTTTACACGTTGTAAAAGTATTCTGGTCACTGATGGGAAAGCTTGCCTATCAGAGGCACTTCCATGCTATCGACTGGCTGACAAGTTATTCATTCTATAAACAATACTTGCCAAACTGCTTTAAGGACAAAAACAAAGGGCAGGAAATGATGAACCTGACACAGGAAGCAATGAGCCTTTTGGAACAGGAATCAAATTTGGCGGAAATCGTAAGACTTGTTGGTTCAGATTCCATCAGCCCTGCCGACAGAATGGTGCTGCAAACATCTAAAAGTATTCGTGAAGATTATCTGCATCAAAATGCTTTTCACGAAGTCGATACATACGCCTCAATGGAAAAACAATATGAAATGCTTAAAGGCATTCTTCATTTCCATAATAAGGGACTTGAGGCTATTACTAACGGTATCAACACTGATGAAATCTTTAAGCTTTCCGTTCGTCAGGATATCGCACAGGCTAAATATGTACCTGAAACTCAGATGGATACCATCATCAAAATAAGAAATAAAATAAACGAACAATTCAACGCTCAATTCGCAGGAGCAAACAATGCTTAAAGAATAC